>Ga0105095_10002084_pt1 | contig 10707 bp, 6 predicted proteins | sample PPLLak2March2015_2_FD_79180 | JGI IMG/M metagenome (GOLD analysis project Ga0105095, IMG submission 79180) | Freshwater sediment microbial communities from Prairie Pothole Lake near Jamestown, North Dakota, USA - PPLs Lake P8 Core (3) Depth... | ecosystem: Environmental > Aquatic > Freshwater >... | reverse complement strand
TCTACGTCCTCCTCGGCCTAAACCTGCTAAAGTGGGCGCTCGATGGATCCCGAGAGGCTCCGGAAAATCCTGAAAGCGGTCGAGATGGGAGAGATGACGGCGGATAGCGCCGCGGAGAAGCTCCGCAGTCTTCCATTCAAGGCGTTCGAGGACCTCGGCTTCGCCAAGATCGACCACCACCGCGCTCTCCGGCGAGGCTTCCCCGAAGTGATTTTCGGCCCCGGAAAGACTCCGGCACAGATCGCCGCCATCGCCACCCGCCTCGCGGAGCACGGTCAGATCGTTCTCGTCACCCGGACCACCGAGGAGGCTTATCGCGCCGTCGCCGTTACCCATCCGGAAGCGGTGTGGCACGAGGAGGCGTCTGCGATCACCGTGGGCCGGCCCGCTCCCGAGAGAGTCGGAAAGGCGTCGGTGCTGTCCGCCGGCACCTCGGACATCCCCGTCGCCGAGGAAGCCGCTCTCACCGCGGAGCTCATGGGCGCTTCCGTGGGCCGACTCTACGACGTGGGGGTCGCGGGCCTCCATCGGCTTCTCGAGCATATCGACGTCCTCGCTTCCGCCGACGTTCTCGTCGTCGTCGCGGGCATGGACGGGGCGCTCCCGAGCGTCGTCTCCGGTCTCTCCCGGGCTCCCGTCGTAGCCGTTCCGACGAGCGTCGGCTACGGCGCGAGCTTCTCCGGACTCTCGGCGCTGCTCGCGATGCTGAACGGCTGCTCACCCGGAGTCGCGGTCGTCAATATCGACAACGGCTTCGGCGGCGGGTACCTCGCGGGTCTGCTCTGCCAGGCCCGTAGCCCCGGGTCGCCGTAGCTGCGCGGAAGGGCGGGCTCCCGGCCGCCCCGAAGCTTCCCCCATGCTAAAATAGCTGGTTGGTCGATTTCCCCGTGGTCTCGCGAGGCTCGCTCCGGAGACGCCCGAGGAAGTCCGCCTCGCGTCGATGAACACCAGTGCATCCTTCACGCTAGATTTCGACAAGGTGCGCGCGGTCCTCGCGGGGCTTGCCGCCACCGCGAAGGGGCGGCTCCTCGCCGAGACCCTCGAGCCCTCCTCAGGGATCGAGACCGTCCGCCGGCGCCTCGACGAAACGAGCGAGGCGAAGCGCCTCGCGCAAGAGAACGCCCGGCTGGCGCTCGAAGGCCTCCCGGACGTCGAGAGCGATCTGAAGGAGCTGGCGATCGAGGGAAGAATCCTCGGCGTCGAGAGCTTCCTCCGGCTCGCGGCCGCGAGCGCCGTCGTCCACGAGACCCGGCGGGCGCTCCTCGCCCGTGAAAGCGAGGCTCCGCTACTCGCGTCGCGGGCCGCGAGTCTTCCCCGCCTCGAGGAGCTCGAATCGAGCATCCGGAGGATCATCGATCCCGAGACCGAGACCGTGAGGGACGACGCCAGCCGCGAGCTCGAACGGATCCGGGAAAGCACGAGAAGGGTCGAGTCCAAGCTGGCGAAGCTCCTCGATCAGACGCTCTCTTCGCGCGACAACCAGAAGCTCCTGCAGGAGAGCCTGGTCACCACCCGGAACAACCGCCCCGTCGTGCCCATCAAGGCGGAGTGCCGATCGCAGTTTCCCGGCATCGTGCACGGGGCTTCCGCGAGCGGCGCGACGCTCTTCGTCGAGCCCCTGGCGACGGTGGAGCTCGGAAACGAGATGGCGATACTTCGCGATCGCGAGCGCGAGGAGATTCGGAGGATCCTCGCGGAGCTCACGGAGCGGGTGCGGCCGCGCCGCGAGGACGTCGCCGCCGCCGTTTCCGTGCTGGCGGAGATCGATCTCGCGCAGGCCAAAGGCCGGCTTTCCGAGATCAGCCGTGGAGAAGCCCCGGTACTCACCGAGAAGAGCGAGCTCCGACTCAGCGAGGCGCGCCATCCCCTTCTGATTCCCGAGGTCGCCGCGCGCGCGGGCCTGCCGCGCGAAGGCGCCGCGGTGCCTCTCACGTTCGGACTCGCCGAAGGGAAACGCGGCCTGGTGTTCACCGGCCCCAATACCGGCGGGAAGACGGTCGCCCTCAAGACCGCGGGGCTGCTTTCGCTCATGGCCCAGGCGGGGCTGCACGTGCCCGCGCGCTCCTCGAGCGTCTTTCCCGTCTTCCAGTCGATTTTCGCCGACATCGGCGACGACCAGTCGATCGGTTCGTCGCTCTCCACCTTCTCCTCCCACCTCGCCAAGGTCGTCGCGATGGAGCGCGAGCTCGAGCTCCCGGCGCTGGTGATCCTCGACGAGGTGGGCACGGGAACCGACCCCGCCGAAGGGGGGGCGCTCGGCACGGCGCTGGTCGAGCATTTTCTCGAGCGGGGAGCGATGGTGCTGGCTTCGACCCACCACGGCCTCCTCAAAGCCTATGCCCTCACCCACGAGGGAATCGGCGCCGCCTCGTTCGAGTTCGATCCGGCGACCTACGCGCCCACCTACCGGATCGTGGAGGGGGCCGCCGGCAGGAGCCTCGCTTTCGAGATGGCGACTCTTCTGGGCCTTCCGCGGAACATCGTGAACCGGGCGCGCGCCCTCGAAAGCGAGCGCGAGCGCCAGGTGGGAGAGCTCGTCTCGAGGCTCGAAGCGGAGAACGCCGAGATCGCGCGGGAGCGGATCCGGCTCGCGGACGATCGGAGGGCGGCGGAGGAGAGCCGGCGGAGGCTCGAAGAGCTTCAGGAAGAAGAGCGTCAGGAGCGAAGGCGGCGCCTGTCCGCTTGGAGCACCTCCCTCGAAGAGGAAGTCGATTCCACGCGCCGCGAGCTCCGCGAAGTCGTGGCGGAGGCGAAGCGGGCGATCGCCGAGATCCGCGCCTCGCGGAGGGAAGATCGCGCTCTCCTTTCAGAGCTCGAGAAGAAGCTCTCGGATCGCATCGAGGCTTCGACAGCGCCCCTTCTCGAAAAGGTGAAAGCCGAGACCCCGAAGGAAGCGTTTCCCGCCAGCTCCGATTCCATCCGTCCGGGGTCCAGAGTCCTGGTCGCGAGCTTCGGGATGGAGGGAATCGTCGAGCGGATCGCGGGCGACGAGGCGGAGGTCACGGTCCGGGACAAGAAGCTCAAGCTTCCGGTCTCGAGCCTGGAGGCGCTTCCTCCTCTGGCGCCGGCGCGTTCATCACCGGCGCCCGGGGCGGCCCAGGCGTTCACCAGCTTCCCCCAGGGAAAGCAGACGCCGGAGGAGCTGAACCTCATCGGCTGCACGGTGGACGAGGCCCTGAGCCAGGCGGACAAATTTCTGGACGACGCCCTCCTGAGCGAGTATCGTCACGTGCGTTTGATCCACGGTCACGGCACCGGGCGGCTGAAGAGCGCCTTGAGGGAGTGGCTTTCGGCACACCCCAGGGTCGAGAAGCTCGAGAGCGACAGCCGTGGAGGGGTCACCGTCGTGGAGCTGAAGGATTAATGCCCTCGATTCCCCAGGACTTCATCGACCTGGTACGCAGCTCGACCGACATCGTCGGCGTCATTTCTCAGTACGTTCCACTCAAGGCCACGGGCGCGAGCTTCAAAGGGCTCTGTCCGTTCCACAGCGAGAAGACCCCCTCGTTCCACGTGAACCCCGAGCGCCAGATCTTCCACTGCTTCGGGTGCCATCAGGGAGGCGACGCGTTCAGGTTCCTGATGCTCTACGAGAAGCTCTCGTTCGTCGAAGCCATCGAGCAGCTCGCGGCGAGGGCGGGCCTGCAGCTGCCCCGCGCGTCCGGCGCCTCGCGGCGCGAGGACGAGGAGCGGACGCTCCTCCTGAAGCTTCACGACGAAGCCGCCAGGTACTTTCGAAGCCAGCTCCTCGAGTCGAAAGAAGGAGCGAAGGCTCTCGACTATTTGAAGAAGCGCGGTCTCACCCCGGAAACTCTCGAGACCTACGGTTTCGGCTGGGCTCCAGACCAGTGGAGCTGGCTTCTCGACCACCTCGCTCGTCGAGGCGCGAAGCCGGAGCTGGTGGAGCGCGCCGGACTCGCGGTTCCCCGCAAGACCGGCAAGGGGTTCTACGACCGGTTCCGGGGCCGCGTCATGATTCCCATCCGCGGAGAATCGGGGCGGATCGTGGCCTTCGGCGGCCGGATACTCGGGCCCGGCGAGCCGAAGTACCTGAACTCGCCCGAAAGCCCCATCTACAACAAGAGCGCCGTCCTGTACGGGTTCGATCGAGCCAAGGAAGCCATCCGCAAAGAGGGCTTCGCGATCCTCATGGAAGGCTATCTCGACTGCCTCCAGGCCTATCAGGCCGGCATCGGGCAGGCGGTCGCCTGCTGCGGCACCAGCCTCACCAAGGGCCATGCTCGTCTCCTTCGCCGTTACGCCGAGCGCGTCGTGGTCAACTTCGACCCCGACGACGCGGGCGAGCGCGCGGCCCGGAGAAGCATCGATCTTCTCCTGGAAGAAGGGTTCGAAGTGCGCGTGCTCCGGCTTCCCGGCGGAGAGGATCCGGACAGTTTCCTCCTGAAGCGCGGCTCCGAGCCCTATCGGGAGCTCCTTTCGAAGGCTTCGTCGCTGGTGGACTTCTTGATCGCGGAAGCCGGGAAGCGCTACGATGTGCGGGACCCGAGGGGTAAATCGGCGTTCCTGAACGACGTTTTGCCGGTGATCGGGAAGATTCCGAACCGAGTGGAGCGAATAGGCTACATCGGCCCCCTCGCGGAGCACGCCGGCATCACGGACCAGACGGTCCTGAACGAGCTTCGGCGGCACGTCGAGAGTCAGGCTCACCGGTTCCAACTCCCTTCGGCGGAGAGGTCTGTCTTGAAGCCCGCGGAACGGGATTTGATCCGCTGGTTGATGAAGAGTCCCGAGGACTCCGTAATCCTCGAGGAGATCGAGGAGGAGGATCTGGATGGCCTTTGGACGGCGCCCATCTTGAGGGCGATGAAGGAGCTCGTGGCTTCCGGAACCCTTTCCGCGGAACGTCTCTTCGACCGGCTTTCGTCAGAAGACGTCCGGAACCAGTTGACCCGGATTCTGACGGAGCCTTCTCCCCTCGCTCCCCGTCAAAACCCCCGGGACTGTTTCGACCAGCTCCGCAAGGAGCGGCTGCAGCGCGAATTGAAGCGTCTCCGCGGCGAGACGCCGATACTGAACGACAACCAACTCGCCGAGCTCAACTCGCTCGCCCGGCGCATCGAAATGCTCAAATAGGTTAGGACACAGCATGACCGAGGAATCGATTCGCAGCAATCTCGCCATCGAGGAAAGGTACGACGAGGTCAAAGCCCTCATCACTCTCGGAAAGGAGAAGGGCTACCTTCTCTACGACGAGGTGAACGACATGCTCCCCTCGGAAGTGAGCACGTCGGAGGATCTCGACGAGCTCTTCGACGCCTTCGGAAACCACGGCATCGACATCGTCGAGTCCGAGGACAAGTACAAAGAGATGAAGGCCGCCGGGCTCGCCGGAATGGGCAAGCAAGGCGACGTCGAGCTCGACCTCACCCCGGGAGCGATAGAGAAGACCAACGACCCGGTGCGGATGTACCTCCGCGAGATGGGCACGGTGCCTCTTCTGACGCGCGAGGGCGAAGTCGAGATCGCGAAGCGCATCGAGCGCGGGAAGAACATGGCCACCCGGTCCATCACCCGCACCCTTCTGGTCACCAAGGAGATCATCCAGCTTCGCGAGGCGCTGCGGAACAGCGAGGTCAACCTCCGCGACGTCATCGTCTTCAACGAGGAAGAGTTCACCGAGCAGAAGATCGAGAATCACCGCAAGAAGACCATCGCCGCCATCGACGAAGTGGAGAAGGCCTACAAGGCGTACAAAGCCACGGAGAAGCGGTTCGTCAAGGTCAAGCGCCGCGCGCGGGGCTACGTGAAGGCGAAGTGGAAGCTCTCCCGCCTCCGGGTGACGCTGGCGCTGAGCGCGCAGGAGATCGAGTTCACCGAGACCTACTGGTCCCAGATGCGGGAGCGCATCCGGGAGGCGCTCGACAAGTTCCAGACGCACGAGCGCAAGTTCTCCCGTTACGAGAGCAAGGCCGAAGCGGTCAAGGGCAAGGGCAAGGCCAAGGACGAGGAGCGAGGCCGCTACAAGACGGAGGCCAGGAAGATCCGGACCGACGTCCGCGCGATGCAGGACGAGTACGAAGCGACCATGGAGGAGCTCAAGCACGCGGTCGAAAAGATCCGCGAGGGCGAGGCCCAGGCCCAGCAGGCGAAAAGCGAGCTCGTCGAGGCCAACCTGCGCCTCGTGGTCTCCATCGCCAAGAAGTACACCAACCGCGGTCTGCAGTTCCTCGACCTGATCCAGGAGGGCAACATCGGCCTGATGAAGGCGGTCGACAAGTTCGAGTACCGTCGCGGGTACAAGTTCTCGACCTACGCCACTTGGTGGATCCGCCAGGCGATCACCCGCGCCATCGCCGATCAGGCGCGCACCATTCGCATTCCGGTGCACATGATCGAGACCATCAACAAGCTCATCCGCACCTCCCGGAGTCTGGTGCAGGAGTACGGTCGGGAGCCGACTTCGGAGGAGATCGCGAAGCGCATGGACATTCCGGTGTCCAAAGTCCGTAAAGTGCTCAAGATCGCCCAGGAGCCCATCTCCCTCGAGACTCCGATCGGGGAGGAAGAGGACAGCCATCTGGGCGACTTCATCGAGGACCGCGGAATCATCTCCCCCGCGGAGCAGGTGATCAACACCAACCTCAAGGAGATGACGGAAGCGGTCCTCAAGACCCTGACTCCCAGGGAAGAGAAAGTCATCAAGATGCGCTTCGGCGTGGGCGACGGAAGCGAGCATACGCTGGAAGAAGTGGGGCAGAGCTTCGCCGTGACCCGCGAGCGCATCCGCCAGATCGAGACCAAGGCGCTCCGGAAGCTGCGCCACCCGTCGCGCAGCCGGAAGCTCAAGGCGTTTCTGGAAGGATCGAGGATCTGAGAAAAACCGCAGGGCCCATAGCTCAGTGGTTAGAGCGACCGGCTCATAACCGGTTGGTCCCAGGTTCGAACCCTGGTGGGCCCACCAGAAAGAGGATGAAGTCGAATCGTAGAGGAACGTCGGGAAAGCTCCCACCCGGATGCCACGACCGGGGGGGGACGAGAGCCCGCTCGAACAGGTGCCCGCCGCGGCACCTTTTTTTTTGCCTTTTCGCCGGAGTTTCCAATAGCCGGGAGTTTCGAATAAATGATGACGCCTGAGATCGAGAGCCTGGTCCGCCTCCAGAAGGTCGACGACGAGATTCGCGCGCTCGACACGAGGTTGCGCGCGATTCCGAAAGAGGTCGAGGCCCTGGAGAAGGAGATCGCGACCGAGCGCAAGAACCTGGACGACGCCGCCAAAGCGCTCGCCGAAGCGCAGAAAGCGCATCGGGCGAACGAGAGCACCCTCGCCGCGACCGAGGAAAAGGTCAAGAAGTTCCGCGACCAGCTCATGAATGTGAAGACCAACGACGAGTATCGGCTGATGCAGAAGCAGATCGAGGCCGCGGCGTCCGAGGTGAGCGAGGTCGAGGACAGGATCCTTCAGGGATACGACGCCATCAAGGAGCTCGAGGAAACGAAGAAGGAACGGCAGAAAGAGCTCGAGAAGGGCCAGACGGAAATCTCGGCTATGGAGCGGACGCTCGAAGCGGAGCGGGTGAAGCTCGAGGGCGAGCTCGCGACGAGACGCGAGAGCCGCGACGGGATCCTGAAGGAAATCCCGTCGGACCTATTCGAGGACTACAACCGGATCGCGCGGACCCGAGGCGGTGTCGCGATGGCGGAAGCGATCGACGAGCGCTGCCAGGTGTGCATGGTGCGGCTGAGGCCGCAGGTCTACCAGGAGCTCCGGGTGGGAGAAAAGATCTTCCACTGCGAGAACTGCAAGCGGATTCTCTACTTCCAGCAGAGAGAGCAGGCGGCGGCTACCTGAGAGTCCGGCGCGCGGCGGCTCACCTGGACGGAAGGGCTTCCGGGATCGGCCCGTCGGCGTCCGGATTGAACTCGCGATAGTCGAGCCCGAGCAGGGTCAGAATCGTGGCGGCGACGCTGCTCTGGTAGACGTTCTCGACGGCCGCGAGCTCCCCCCGCTTGGGCGTATCGGGGCCGAAAATCCCGATCCAGATTTCATCCGAGCCGGGGACGTCTTTCCCGTGGGAGGTCCAATCCTGAGCGGTAATGCCCCTTCCATGATCGGTCGTGACCACCAGGGTCGTCCTGCCGCGATAGGGCTCGGTCGACTGGAGGAAAGTCCACAGCTCCCGGAGAGCGGCGTCGAAATCGCGGATCGCTTGAACCGTGCGGTCGTAGCGGCGTTCGTGGGCCCAGTCGTCCATCTCGCCGAGAGACAGATAGAAGAGAATCGGCCGGTGCGCCTCGATGTAGCCGAGGGCGAGACCGAGGGTGACGGAATCGTGGCGGACCGTGTCCCAGGGCGTTCGCATCTCGAACTGAAGCCGGTCGAGAATCCGAAGCTCCCCGGTGAGACGGGGCGCGTCGAGACCCTCGTAGCCCGCGTTACAGAAGATCGCGCCCTCCTCGCGCATCGCGATCCAGTTGAAGACGCTCCAGGAAGCGAACGCGGCGACCTGGTGGCGCGAGAGCCCCCGCTTCCTCTTCACGTACTCGAGGACGGTCTCCCGGGGGGAGAAAACCGGGTCGTTGCTGTCGACGGCTTCCAGGGGCTGCCCGTTCAGGATCTCGGCGTATCCGGGATAGGAGAAGCGATGAGGATTCTTGACCCGCGCCTGGCCGAGAACCACCCCCTCGCGGACGAGCTCCCTCCAGAAAAAGGGCATGAGCTTCTCCCGCCGCTCGACGGCGTCTTCGCTCCAGAATTCGCGCCGCAGGGATTCGAGGGATTCGATGCCCGACTCCTCGAGGCTCTCCGGCGCCATCAAATCCGCATCGACCCCGCCCACCAGCTCCTGCCGCCGAAGCCCGTCGGCGGTTACGAGAAAGACGTACTCGGTGTTCCTCGGCTGCGAGGCCGCCGTCGAGGGAACGAGCCAGAGCCCGAGAACCGGGAACAGCCAGCGCTTCTTCATGACCACAGTCTACGACACCTCCGTCCTCTCGCTGTTTCGTATCGGCCACCTTTCGATTCTCATTAAGAATAACTACGATTACTATTGCCAACGAGAGAGTGATCCCCTATAGTCTCGGCGCCCCCCCCAAGAAGTTCGCGGTCGGAGGATTGGCCGCGCGCTCCCGCGCGCGCTTCCACCCCCGGCTCGGAAGGCTCTGGGGGGCAGTGTGGGTTTCGTCCGGTGTCGTATCGTCGCTCTAGGTGTGTCCCTGCGGTTCGAAGGAGAAAGCATGTCAACTCTTCCTTGTAGAATGGAAATCATCGACTCGTGGTTCGCGCGGCTGGCAGCGGCCTCGATCGTTTTACTGCTCGCCTTCGCCGTCCCGGCGGCGGCGGCGGACGCCGACGGCGACGGCTTCGAGCCACCCCAGGACTGCAACGATGCCAATGGGGCCATTCACCCCGGCGCCGCTGAAGCCTGTGACGGAGTCGACTCGGACTGCGATGGCATCGATATCGTCGACCCCGATCCCGTGGGTTCCGGGGACCAAGATACGGACGGGCAGCTCGACGAAGGGTTCGGGTTCTGCGTGTTCGCCGAAACCGGGCCCGCCAACGAATGCAAGACCGCGGGCCGGACGGCTTGCGTCGCCGGGGCCCTGACCTGTCAGAACGTCAACAATGGAAACGAGATCATTCAGTGGGTCGATGAATTGGCCTCTGCCGGCAACTGCGCGGATGGAAGCGACAACGATTGCGACGGCAACGCCGATCTCACCGATTCCGGATGCTGGACGCAAGAGGTATGCGACGGCGTCGACAACGACGGCAATGGAACCGTCGACAACGGGTTCCCGGTCGGTCAGGCCTGCGTCAGCGCGGGAGTCGGGGAATGCGCGAATGACGGCGTCTACTACTGCAAGCCCGACGGCTCGGGCGTGCTGTGCAGCGCCGTGGAAGGAAACCCCGACAAAGAAGGCGTGAAGTTCGGAGCCAGCTGCGGAGATTTCAAAGACAACGACTGCGACGGGGTGACGGACCTCGACGACGCTGGCTGCGACGGCTTCGGCGTCACCGAACTGTGCAATGGCCTGGACGACGACTTCGACGGCAAGGTCGACGAGGGATTCCTCCTCGGCGCCCCCTGCTCCGAGGGTCTCGGGGTGTGCACCGAGTTCGGAACGACGGTTTGCAGCGCCGACGGCACGGCCACGGAGTGCACGGTGAGCGGGGGCTCGCCCGGAGTCGAGGACGAGGCGGCGGGGACCTGCGTCGATTTCTCCGACAACGACTGCGACGGCTTCATCGACGCCGCCGACGACGACTGCGCCAGCGCCTATTCCGACCTCGGCGTGACCTGCTCGCTCCCGTACGACCGGGGCAAGCCCGGCGCCGACTGCAGCGGCTGGCATGTCATCCAGTTCGACGGCGGTAGCGCCACTGAAGTCCAGGCGGACCTTCTCGCGCTGGATACCGACGGAACGCTCCTGGCCACCATCGAGAATGTGCAGCCCGGAGAGCTCGCCCATCTCGCGAGCCGCCAGGACCCCTTCAAGGTGGACTCCAAGACCAACAAGCAGGGAACCCGCCACACGATGTTCGCTCCCATGCCCATTCTGCGCGTCACCGGAAAGAAGCCCGGCGTGGAAGACGTGGCGTACTGCAGCATCCTCCCCTACCTCGAGGTCACCAAGCCCGACGGAGTGACGATTTCCCTCTCGGATGCCAAGGACGTCGACGTCGATGCCTTCGTGCCCCTGGTGAACGTCGACAGCCTGAGCATCAAGCTCGACGGCATCGAC
>Ga0105095_10002083_pt1 | contig 10708 bp, 10 predicted proteins | sample PPLLak2March2015_2_FD_79180 | JGI IMG/M metagenome (GOLD analysis project Ga0105095, IMG submission 79180) | Freshwater sediment microbial communities from Prairie Pothole Lake near Jamestown, North Dakota, USA - PPLs Lake P8 Core (3) Depth... | ecosystem: Environmental > Aquatic > Freshwater >... | reverse complement strand
GACTTCTCGCGCAGTACCGACGCATCGCTGACGCTCTGGGGGAACAATGAGTTCCGGGCAAATACCGACATCTTCGTCGGCGTCGCGTGGCCGACGCCGATCGACTACGTCGTTCCAGTTGCGAACGAGGTTGCGCCTGAGCGTTACGAGCTTCGGCTGTTCAGATCTGGATGCGAGTACCTCGGCTATCGCGTGGTCTATGCGGGCCAGGACATCGACTGGGGCTCCTCGGACCTGCCATGGCGCATCCTTCCGGGCGGAATGGATCAGGTGCTCGTGCTCGGTGCGAAGGACGTCTCCGGGATCCTCGCCCACGACGCCGACTCAGCTCCCTGGCTGGCGGTCGACCTCGCGACGGGGCGGCTGAGCCGAACGGGTGCGGTATGGGAGCGAGGCGCTTGGGCCTGGGTCTCCGAGGAACCGAGGCATTACCCCAGCCCACGCCGTAGTCGCTGCGCAGGCGGCGATCGGACCTGGGACTGAGAGACGGTTCCAGCAGTTTGGCGTGTCGGCGGGCTCGATGAGGCCCCCACGACCGGAGCGGCGGCGCGCGCTTCGCGCCACAGCTCCCTGAGCCTCGGCCGCCGCGCGAGCGGCGATCGTCGCGTACGGTGGACCTCCGCCGCGCATCGCGACGCGAGAGGGGTCGCCGTGGACGGTCGAACCGAGACGCTCATCGGGCTGTCGCTCGTGCCCGAGAGGGCGGCGTGGCCGCAGCTGCTGGAGCTTGCGCAGGTCGCCGACCGGACGGGCCTGGACCTGCTCGGGATCCAGGATCACCCGTACCAGCACCGGTTCCTCGACACGTTCGCGCTGATCGGCACCCTGCTCGCGCGCACCGAGCGCATCCGTATCTTCCCGGACGTCGCGAACCTGCCGCTTCGCCCGCCCAGCGTGCTCGCGAAGACCGCGACCGCGCTCGACGTGATGAGCGGGGGCCGGTTCGAGCTCGGGCTGGGGGCGGGCGCGTTCTGGGACGCGATCGAGGCGATGGGTGGACCTCGGCGCGCGCCGGGCGAGGCGGTGAACCCCTCGCCGAGGCGATCGACGTGATCCGGCTGATGTGGAGCGGCGAGCGCACGGTGAGCTACGAGGGCGAGCACTATCACGTGCGCGGCGTGCATCCGGGCGACGCGCCGCCGCATCCGATCGGCATCTGGGTCGGCGCGTACGGGCCGAGGATGCTGCGGTTGATCGGCCGGCGGGCCGATGGATGGGTCCCGTCGTACGGACGGGCGCCGGTCGAGGATCTGCGGAGTGCTCATACCGTGATCGACGAGGCGGCGGTCGAGGCGGGTCGCGATCCCGCGGCGATCCAGCGTGTGCTCAACATCGGCGGTCAGATCACCGGTCCGGGCGCCGGCCACCGGCCGGAGCCGGGACGGTCGGTGGGTCAGCTCGGCGGCGGCCTCGCGGGACCGCCCGAGTACTGGCTGGACCTGCTCGGCGGCCTCACGGAGATCGGGTTCGACGCGTTCGTCTTCTGGCCGACGGAGCCGAGCGCGGAGCAGGTCGAGCTGCTGCCTGAAGAGGTAGCGCGGATCCTCCGGGCTCGTGGCTGAAGGGCCGGAGCTCAGACGCTAGCGGCGAGGGTCTCCGCCCTGCGTCGAGCGACGAAGGCCTCGAGCTCCGCCTGGATCGCGGGGTCGAGCCCCGGGTCCTCGTACCGGTCGAGCCACGCCCGCCAGTCGAGCGGCTCGTGGGCCTGGCGCGCCGCGGTCTCGCGGAAGTGGCGCAGGGTGTGCGCGGCGCCGAGGAACGTGCCGCCCGGGCCGACCTCGCGGAAGGCCTCGAGGGAGAGCGCGTCCACGTCGACGGGGACCTCGTTCGCGAGCAGGCGCTCGAACACCTCGAGCGCTGCGACGTCCTGCGCCATCTTCTCGATCGACGTGGCGAGCGAGCCCTCGACCCAGCCGGCGGCGTGGAGGATCACGTGTGGCCCCGAGAGCAGCGCCGGCCACAGCGCCATGAGTGACTCCTGCATCGCGCGGACGTCCGGCGTCGCCGAGGACGTGAACCCGCCGCCGCCGCGGAACGGCAGCCCGAGCCGACGGGCTATCTGGCCGCTCGCGAGCATCGCGAGCCCGTGGAACGCCGTCGCGTACCTGGGCTGCCCGTCGTGAAGGTCGAGCTCGGAGACCGACGAGCCCATCACGACCGGGTTGCCCGGCCGGACGAGCTGCACGAGGCACAGGCCGGCGAGCACCTCCGCCTCCATCTGCGCGACCGCGCCGGCGAGGCCGAGCGGGGCCGTCCCGCCGGCGAACACGAACGGCATGAACACGACCGGCTGACCGCCCTCGGCGTACGCGGTCGCCGAGCCCGCCATGCGCTCGTCGAACGACAGCGGGCTGATCGGGTTCACGATGCCGAGCATCACCGGGCGCTCCACGATCGCCTCTCGGCCACCGAAGACGATCGCCGCCAGGTCGACCGAGTCGCGCGAGCTCTCGTACGTCGCGCCGACCGGGAAGTACGGCTTGTCCGAGCACCGCAGGACGTCGAGGTCCATGTCCAGGTGCCGGGTCGGCACCGGCAGGTCGTCCGGCTCGACGATCCCGCTCTCGTTCAGGTCGAAGACCGAGACCGCGTGCGTGAACCGCACGAACGTCCTGTGGTCCTCGGCGGTGGGCGAGCGGCGGCCGCGCTCCGGGTCCAGGACGAAGGGCGCGCCACCGGTCGGCGCGAGCGCCACGTGGTCGCCACCGACGAGGACGTTGCGCTCGGGGTTGCGCGCGTGGAGCTCGAAGCGGTCCGGGGCCTGGGCGAGCTGCTCGGCGACGAAGCCGCGGTCCAGACGCACGAGGTCGCCCTCGACGGCCACCCCGGCATCGCGGAACCGCTGCAGCGCCGGCTCGAACGAGAAGCGCACGCCGATCTCCTCGAGCAGCGTCAGCGCCGCGTCGTGGATCGCCTCGGCCTGCTCCTCGGACAGGACGTCAAGGCGCGGGAGTCGGTTGGTCCACAAGCTCGATCAGCCTCCGTTCCAGGTCGCCCAGGCCGACGTCGCGGATCTCGAGCGGCAGGCCGAGGTCCTCGGCGATCTCGCGCGCCTTCGCCTCAAGCGCGGGCTCGGGCGACTGCCGCAGGTACAGCACGTCGGTGCAGTGGTCGAAGTACGTGTTCCGCAGGTACGGGAAGCGCCCGATGCCGAGGCCGTCGACGACCGCACGCTGCCAGTTCCGCACGAGCCAGTCGGTGAGGAAGAACGTGCCGACGCGGCGGTCGGCCTCGGCGGCGAGCTCGTCACCCCCGTACATCTCGTAGCAGTGCGGCCCGCCGGTGCGTACGGCGTCGAACCGCTCGAGCAGACGGTCGAGCGCGCCGAACGTGCCGCAGTCCCCGTACGCCACGACGATCCGCTCGTACCGGCCATCGAGCGCCTCGAGCTCGGCCTCGACGTCGCGGACGATCTGCTTCGGCGCCAGGTGGTCGAGCGCCGGCACCGTGACGAGGTCGGCGTCCCAACCGTGGCGGGCGACGATCTGCCGCACCTCACGTGCCAGCGCGCCGCACACGACGATCGCGAGCGGCCGCATCACGTCACGGCCCCCAGATCCGGGAACCCGACCGAGCCGATGAACGCCTCGTTGAACCCCGGCCGGCCCGAGAGCTCGACGTACTCGACGCGGCGCGAGAGGCCGAACGCCATCTCGCGCTCGCGGAACGACAGCAGCGCCATCTTCGCGCCCTCGCCGGCCGCGTTGCCGGCCGCGACGATCCGCTCGACCGGCACGGGCGGCACCAGCCCGATGACGCGTGCGCTCTGCGGGTCGATGTACGTGCCGAACGAGCCGGCGAGCAGCACCTGCTCGAGATCCTCGGCCCGCACGCCCATCAGCTCCATCAGCGACGCGATGCCGGTCGCGATCGCGCCCTTCGCCGACTGCAGCTCGCGGATGTCGCGCTGGGTGAGCGTGATGCCCTCGGCCAGGGCGAACGCACGGACGCCGTCCTCCTCGACGAGGCGCTCCGCGAGCGGGTGACCGGGGACGTCCCCGCGACCCGCGAGCCGGCCGGAGGCGTCGAGGAGACCCGCGAGCCGGAGCTGCGCGACCACGTCGATCAGGCCCGAGCCGCAGAGCCCGATCGGCGCGGTGTCGCCGATCACCTGGAGGCGCACCTCGGCGCCGTCCAGGACGACGCCCTCGATCGCGCCGTCTGCCGCGCGCATGCCGTTCTTCACGTGGCCGCCCTCGAACGTGGGGCCGGCGGGCGCGGCGCTCGCGAGCACCCGCTCGACGTTGCCGAGCACGATCTCACCGTTCGTGCCCACGTCGACGAACAGTCGCATCTCGGGCTCGCGGGTGAGGCCCGTCGCCTGGATCCCGGCCACGATGTCGGCGCCGACGTACGCGCCGAGCGAGGGCAGGACCTGGATCCGGCCCTCGGGGTGGATGTCCACGCCGAGCGCGGCCGCCGGCAGGTCGAGCGGCTCTCGGAATGCGGGGATGAACGGCGCCACGCTGATCGCGTGCGCGTCGACGCCGAGGAGCAGGTGCAGCATCGTCGCGTTCCCGGCGACGACCATCTCGTACACGTTCGAGCTCGAGACGCCGGCCGACGCGTAGACCTGCGCGAGGAGTCCGTCGATCGTCTCGACCACGGTCCTCTGCAGCTCGGCTGCGGCGGTCTCCTCCATCCGCGTGCGAGCGATCCGGGAGATGACGTCGGCCCCGAACGGCGCCTGGCCGTTCAGGTTCGACGCCACCGCGACCGCCGCTCCGGCGGTCAGGTCCATCAGGGTCGCGACCACGGTCGTCGTGCCGACGTCCACCGCCACGCCGTACGAGACACCGGTCGTGTCGCCGGGCTCGACGGCGACGAGGTGCTCGCCGCAGAGCACCGCCGTCACGTCGAAGCGCGCATTGCGCAGCGCGATCGGCAGGTGCCGGAGCGCGCGGAGGTCGGTGACGACGCCGTAGCCCTCGGCGTCCAGGGCGTCGCGGAGCCGCTCGACGTCCGATCGCACGTCCTCGAGCGAGGGCTCCGCCATCGCGAGGTGGATCTTGTTCACGTTCGGCTCGAGCAGCACGAAGCGCGAGAGCCCCATCGTGGCCGCCTTCGGCGCGCGCATCAGCGCGGGGACGTGGCACTCGGCGTCCGCGTAGAGCGTCGCCTCGCACGCGAGGCGCCAACCCTCGGCGAGCTGGGCGTCCGAGAACCACCGGCGGTCGGCCGGCGCGACCTCGACCTCGCCGGAGAGCACCTGCACCTTGCACTTGCCGCAGGTCCCCCGACCGCCGCACGTGGACTCGATCGGCAGGCCGATCCAGTGGGCGGCGTTGAACAGCGTGGTGCCCTCGGGGACGCGGGTCACCTTGTCGAAGGGGCGGAAGGTCACCTCGAGCTTCCGCACGGCGTCTCCTACGCGTCCGCCTTCTCCGCGCGGATCGCCTTCAGCCAGTTCGCGGCGTACCGGTCGATGCCCAGGAGCACGTCCCCGCCGAGCGCCGCCATCCGCATCTCGCGTGAGAGCGGGTTCGCGATCGCGCACGTGAGGCCGTGCATCCGCGCCATCGCGACGAACGTGGCGGTGAGCTCCGGGCGCCCGGGCATCCCGAACGACACGTTCGAGGCTCCGCAGACGACGTTCGCGCCCAGCTCGTCGCGGACGAGCCGCATCGTCTCGAGCACGACCGCGCCCGAGTCCGGGTCTGCGCCGACCGTCATCGCCATCGGGTCGATCACGACGTCCTCGGGCGCGATCCCGTGATCGGCCGCCCGCTGCACGATCTTGCGCGCGATCGCCAGGCGCTCGGCGGGATCGGGGAGCGGGCCGCGCTCGTCGCTCGCGAGCCCGATCACCGCCGCGCCGTGACGCTTGACGACCGGCAGGATCCGGTCGAGCTTCTCCTCCTCGCCCGTGACCGAGTTCACGAGCGCCTTTCCGTCGTACGCGTCCAGCGCGGCCTCGAGCGCCGCGTCCGTGGACGAGTCGATGCACAGCGGCACGTCGACGGCCTCGCTCACGAGCCCGACCATCCGCACGAGCAGGTCGGCCTCGTCGACGCCGGGGATGCCGGCGTTCACATCCAGGACCGGCGCGCCCGCCGCGACCTGCGCGAGCGCCTCGGTGCGCACGGCGTCGAGGTTCCCGCCGGCGATCGTCTCGGCGAACGCCTTGCGACCCGTCGGGTTGATGCGCTCGCCGACGATCACGAACGGCCTGCCGGGGCCGATCGTGACCTCCTTCGCGGGCGAGGCGAGGACGGTGTCCATCAGGTCCCCGGCCGCTCGCTGCCGGCCAGGCGGAGCGCGAGCTTCACGGCCTCGGGCGCGTTCGGCGCGTAGCCGTCGGCGCCGATCTGCGTGGCCCAGTCCTCGGTCACGGGAGCGCCGCCGACCATCACCTTGACGCCGCGGCGGAGTCCGGCCTGCTCGAGCGCCTCGATCACGCCGCGCTGCTCGGGCACGGTCGTCGTGAGGAGCGAGGACAGGCCGACGATCGTCGGCTCCATCTCGCGGACGGCCTCGACGATGGTCTCGGCGGGCACGTCCTTGCCGAGGTCGTGGACCTGGAACCCCGCCGTCTTCAGCATCGCGCCGACCATGTTCTTGCCCAGGTCGTGGAGGTCGCCCTTCACGGTCGCCATCACGACCATGTGACCGAGCGTCTGCCCGCCCGCCTCGACGAGCGCTGGCTCGACGATCGTGTTGCACTGCTTGAAGATCTCGGCCGCGGCGACGACCTCGGGCAGGAAGACGTCGCCGGCGTTCCACCGCCGGCCGATCTCGAGCATGGCCTCGGCGAGCCCCTGCTGGAGCACCTCCTGCGGCGCGACGCCGGCATCGATGAGCTCCTGCGTGATCGCCACGGCCCCCGGCCCGTCGAGCGCGTACAGCGACTCGCGCAGGGCCGCGATCCTCTCGTCCATCAGCCGGCTCCTTCCGTCTCCCGTCCGTACGCCTCGATGACCCCGAGGATGGCATCCTCGGCGCCGTCCTGCAGCGGGGTGGGCTCGTGCTCGGCCAGGATCGCGAGCGCGCGCTCGTGCGCCCGGTCCGGCGGCTGGGTCCTGCCGGCCGCCTCCCACTCCTCCCACGCCTCGCGCCCGAAGAACCGTGGCTGCCACTGCTCGCGCATGTGCCGCAGGGTGTGCGGCTGCGCCAGGTAGTGCCCGCCGGGACCGACCTCCTCGATCACCTCGAGCGCGAGATCGTCGTCCGCGTCCGCGATGCCCTCGGTCATCGAGCGCACGAGCGAGAAGATCTCGGCGTCCAGCAGGAGCTCGGCGATCGAGTACACGCGTGCCCCGTACAGGAGGCCCGCGCCGCAGAGCATGTCGGCGCCGCCCAGCCAGGACGCCACGATCGACAGGCCGTTCTCGACGCCCGCCTGCCAGTCCGGCGACTTCGCGCCGGTCGCGAACGTCCCGATGTTCGAGGGCAGGCCGTATCGCCGGGCGAGCTGCGCGCCGGCCATCTGGAACAGGAGGTCCTCCGGGCCGCCACACGAGGCGGCACCGGTCCGCAGATCCATCACCGTGCCGCAGGCGCCGTAGAACGTCGGCGCGCCGGGTACGAGGAGCTCGAGCGCGACGATCCCCGCGAGGATCTCGGCGTTCGACTGGACGAGCGCCGCGGCGCGCGTCGCCGGCGCCGTGGCGCAGCTGATCGGCATCGCGACGAACCCCGCCGGGACGCCGGCCTGCGCGTAGACCGCCGCGGCCTCGAGCGGGGGGCCGTCGTACGTGAGCGGCGACAGGCTCGTCTGGAAAGAGGAGAGCACGGGGCGCGCGCGGAGCTCGGCCTCGCCGCCGGCGACGATCGTCGCTATCTCGACCGCCCCGCGCGCCTGCACGGGAACCGCGGCGGTCATCAGCTGGACGTGCTTCGTCGAGTTCGCGTACTGCGCGTGCAGCTCGTGGAGCGGTTGGACCGCGAGCGGCATGTCGCGCGCCGCGACCCCCTGCCACAGGAACCCGATCTGCGGGAGCGCGTCGGCCAGGCGAGTGATCTGCGCCAGATCGGCCTTCGTCGAGGCCCGCCGCTGGCCGGTCGCCAGGTCGAGGATCTCGGCGGCGTTGCCGTCGACGGAGAGGTACCCGTGCGTCCCGTCGAGCTCGAGGTCGCAGCCGGGGTCAAGCCCGGCCAGCAGGAGCGTGCGCGGCGCGAGCGCGAGGCGCTCGTCGACCAGCTCGGGCGGGAACGTCACGCGGCCGGTCTCGACGTCGCCGCGAGCGCCGGCGGTGGCCAGGCGGCGGATCATGGCGTCCGAACGCACCTCGACGCCTGTGCGGTCGAGCACCTGCAACGTGGCGGCGTGGATGCGCTCGAGCGTGGCCTCGGGCAGCACGTCGAGGTGCCGGAGGGGGAGACCGTCGACGTGTCGCGTCGATCCGGTCGCGGGCCCCGCGGCGTCCGTCGCGTGACGAACGGTCATCATCGCTCCTCGGGCCGGGAACGGCGCCTGACCAAGGCTAACGGGCGGCGTTCCGGGGCAACAGACCCGCCCGGTGACCGCAGGTCACCGGCGGATCGCCCTGCGTGAGGTCTTCGACACGTGGGTCGACGTGCCCGTGCGGCAGGCTCAACCGTCGTGAGCCGGCGTCAGTCGCCCCCCGGCACGTCGCAGCCGGCCCTCTCCATCGCGGCCTCGGACTCCCAGTACTCCCGGATCTCCGACGGGGGCGGGCCGGGTCCGACGCCCTTGACGTAGATGCTCCCCGGTCCCCGGGTGACGTGCCCGGGCTCGAGGTGCGAGATCCTCTCCGCGTCGAGTCGGTCGCACGACGCGTGACGCGCCATCGTGAGCACCCCCACCCACGCGAGGAAGGCGGCCCCGAGGGCGAGGAGGATGAGCGCTCCCTTCGCCAGCTCCTTCGTCAGGTTCGACCTGAACACCGGCACTCCCCTTCGAGAGCCTAACCGCCGACCGGCTCGGGCGCGCCGGGTTCGGAAGCGGTACGCGGTGGTCAGTGGGTGCCGGCCGAGGCCGCGTCGGGCACCATGCGATCGATCGCGAACCGTCCCGGCGAGAACGGCGCGACGAGCGGGTGCACGCGACCCGTGGCGATCTCCTGCGCGGCGGCCACGCCGAAGATCGGGGCCCCCTTGAAGCCCCACGTGCCCATGCCGCCGGCCATGTAGAAGCCGGGGACCTCGGTCGGGCCGAGGATCGGCGACGAGTCCGGCGTCATGTCGCACAGACCCGCCCACTGGCGCATCGCTCGGGCCTTCGCCATCACCGGCAGGATCATGATCGAGCGCTTCGAGGCCTCGGCCAGGAAGTCGAACGTCGAGCGCTGCGAGTACGTGTTGTAGGGCAAGATCTCGGCGCCGACGAGCAGCTCGCCGCGCGCCGTCTGCGAGATGTAGACGTACAGGTCCATCGACGAGACGAGCCCGTCGATCACGTGCTTGTAGGGCTCGGTCACGAAGGCCTGGAGCGGGTGTGTGCGGATCGGGAGTCTCAGCCCCGCCATCGCGGCCACGACGCTGCTCCACCCCGCGACCGCCGAGACCACCGTCCCCGCCGCCACCGGGCCCGCCGAGGTGCGCACGCCGCGGCACACGCCGTCCACGACATCGACCCCGGTGACCTCGATCCCCTGGTGCACGTGCACGCCGAGGCGCTGCGCCGCGACGGCGTACGCCCACACGACCGAGTCGTGCCGTGCGAACGCCCCGGGCGGGTGGTACGAGGCGCCGACGACCGGCAGCTCGCCGCCGGCCGTGAGGTCGACGTGCGGGCAGCGGGCGAGGACCTCGTCGGGCGTGAGGATCTCCATCGCGACGCCGTACGCGGTGTCGAGGAGCGCCTTGTCGCGCTCGGTCTCGAGCGCGTCGAAGCTGTGGACCAGGTCGAGCTCGCCCTGGGTCGAGAACTGGATGTTGAAGTCCAGCTCCTGGGTGAGCGTGCGCCAGATCTCGAGCGCCGCCTTGTAGAGGGGCACGGTCTCCGGCGTGTCGTAGTTCGCGCGCACGACCTGCGTGTTCCGGGTCGAGGCGCCGGATCCGATGTACGCGCGCTCGAACACGCCGACGCGCGTGAGGCCGTGCTTCGCCGCCAGGTTGTACGCGATCGCGAGGCCGACCACGCCGCCGCCCACGATCACGACGTCGTACCGTGACTCGACCGCCGTCTGGCGCAGGAAGGTCGTGCGGCGCAGGAGGCCGGTCATGCGTGCCTCGCCCTCGGCGCGGTCCAGGCGTGCGGCTGGGCGTCCTCGCGGACGTCGGGGACGAGCGACAGGATCCGCTCCTGCAGGTGCTCGGCCCACGACGACGGCACGAGGAGGTGCAGACGCTCGCCGTCGGCGACCACCTTGACCGGCAGCCGGGCGACGTCGCCCTGCACGACGCCGGCGTTCGGGAGGTCCAGCATCGACAGGCGCGTGAACGCCTCGCGCGACCCGGGCCCGGAGAGCGACCAGACGGCCCAGCCGTCGCTCACGTCCGTCACGAGCGCGTCGGCGTCCGCCTCGCGCACCGCGCCCGCGGCGCGCTCGAGCGCGCGCGCCGAGCCCGGGCGGGCGACCAGCAGCATCTCGTCGGTGGCGACGCGGATCGGCAGGGCGCCGCGCGGGCGCTGGAGCGCGGTGCGCTGCGCGGCCCACGGCTCGCTTCCGGCACCGAGGCGATCCGCCACGCGCTGGGCGCGGCGGAGGCGCTATCGCGCGCCTCTAAGGCAGACAGGGGCGGGAAGCGACCGAGCAAAGCCGCGTACGACCTCTTTCCGGAAGACTGGCCGCGGGCGATCGAT
>Ga0105095_10002080_pt1 | contig 10713 bp, 7 predicted proteins | sample PPLLak2March2015_2_FD_79180 | JGI IMG/M metagenome (GOLD analysis project Ga0105095, IMG submission 79180) | Freshwater sediment microbial communities from Prairie Pothole Lake near Jamestown, North Dakota, USA - PPLs Lake P8 Core (3) Depth... | ecosystem: Environmental > Aquatic > Freshwater >... | reverse complement strand
GTCGAGCGTCCGGTGAAGTTCGATCCGCGAAGCCGCGCCAGCGGCAAGAAGATCGGTTGGCGCGACGGGATTCGCGCGGTTGTCGTGCTCCTGAAGTACAGAATTCAGCGGTTCTAGGTGCTGGGTTCTGGGTTCCGGTTCTGGGTTCTTGGTTCCCATATCTCAGACTCCGAACCAAGAACGCGGCTGGAACCGTGAACCCGGAACTGTGAACCTCAGAACCCAGCACCCAGAACCTCGAACCGTATGGATCGGATCTCAGTGTTCATCACGGCGCTCTCCGCCATAGCCCTTGCAGCCGTGGGGTTCTACTACGGCACGTACGCTGCGGGCGGATCCGACTCGTCGTGCTATGCGCTGATGGCCGACGCGCTTGCGCACGGCCGGCTGCAGCCGACGAGCGATTTGGTGTCGCAGGTGCCATGGCCCGATGCGGCGAAGACGTTTACGCCGGGCGGTTTCGTCGCATCCGAAACCAATCCGTCGGCATCGGCGCCCGTCTGCGCGCCTGGCTTTTCACTCCTTCTCGCGCCGCTCGCCGCGGTCGGCGGATCCGACGCCGTCTTCACGCTGACGCCCGCCGCGGCGGCGCTGTTGGTGTGGGTGACGTTCGTTGCCACGCGCCGCATCGCCGGGCCGCTGGCCGGCGCAATGGCCGCCGTGCTTGTTTCGGTGAGCCCGCCAATGCTCTATCAGGTGGTGCAGCCGATGAACGACGTGACTACGGCGGCGCTGTGGATGGCGACGTTTGCAGCGCTAGTTTCCCGGCGATGGGCGCTTGGTGGCTTCTGCTGTGGGTTAGCACTACTGGTCCGCCCCAACCTGCTTCCCCTGGCGCTGGTTGCCATTGGCGGGCTTTTTGTCGTGACCAGGGCCTGGCGATCAGAGATGAGGGCTGTCACGAGGTTCGGAATCGGGGTGATTCCGTTCGGACTGGCAGTGCTATGGCTGAACAGCGGGCTCTATGGGAGTCCCTTCCGAACAGGTTACGGGCAGCTCGGAAATCTGTTCGGGCTTTCGGCGGTCGCCATCAACGCGCCCCGATATCTCTCGTGGCTGATGGAGACACATACGCCGTTTCCGCTGCTCGGACTTGCGGCGCCGTTTGTTGTTCCTCGCGAGACGCGCTCGGACGTCGTGCTCGCAATCGGTCTCATTGCCGCGACGTGTGCCGTCTATTTCTTGTACACGCCATTCGACGAGTGGTCGTACCTGCGGTTCCTGTTGCCGGCTATCGCGCTGATGCTGGTTTTGGCAAGCGCTGTCACCTCAGTACTGCTGCAGTACGCGCCTGCAGCCGGTCGGATTCTGGTCGTGGGGGCCGTCACGACAGCCGTCGGCGTCTTCTGCGTCCGCTCGGCCACAGAGCGGCAGGCGTTCAATCTCAGATTTCTCGAGCAGCGATATCGAAGCGCGGGCTTCGTCGTCCGCGATCGGCTGCCGGCCAATGCCGTCGTGCTTTCGGAGTGGGACAGCGGGGCTGTGCGCTTCCACGGAAGGAAGGAAGCGCTCACATGGCAGGGTCTCGATCCCGCGTGGCTCGACAGGAGCCTGGCGTGGCTCGAGCAACACGACCGTGCGCCCTACATCCTGCTTGAATCGTGGGAAGAGCCGGGTTTCCGCGCGCGGTTCGGCAATCACAGCGACGTGGGCAAGCTCGACTGGCCTCCTCGTTATGAGATCGATCGGACCGTACGCATCTACGATCCGAAGGATCGCGCGCGCTACGATCGCGGCGAGCACATCAATACGGAGTACCTGTGGCCGCTCCGCGACTGACCGGCAACGCGCTGCGCCGTTACGCCATTCATCAATCGCTCTTCGAGCCCACATCCCTGCAGGACGCGATCGATCGACTCGGATTCGTCCAGGCCGATCCGATTCGGTCGCCGGCGCGCGCGCAGGATCTGATTCTGCGACACAGAGTGACGGGCTATCGCGCCGGCGAGCTCGAGCGTCAGTACCCGTTGCTCGATGTCGAAGAGGACTATCTCTACGCGTACGGGTTCCTCGCGCGGCGTGTGTGGAATCTGCTGCATCCGCGTTCGCATTCGCGCATGCGTGCGTTCGAGCAGAAGGTGCTCGACACCGTGCGGTGTCTTGGCGAAGTGCACCCGGGGGCGCTGGAAGCGCACCTGGGACGCCGTCGTGTGGTGAATGCCTGGGGCGGATATTCCAAGGCGACGACGCAGGCGCTCGAGGAACTGCATTACCGGGGCATGGTGCGCATCGCGCGACGCGAGAACGGCATCAGGGTCTACATCCCGGTTTCGCCACCAGAGCAGGATGTGTCGCCGAGCGAGCGTTTGTGCGGCCTCGTGACGATCGTCGGCCGCATCTTCGCGCCCTCACCAGAGAAGAGCCTGCACAGCGTGATTGCCCGCTATCGCCACCTGGGCAACCCGCGGGATATGGTGGCCGAGCTGGTGCGGAAGGGCGAATTTCAGAAACAGACCATTGACGGGGTCAGCTATGTATGGCCGGCCGGCGACGCGACGGTTCCCGAATCGCCGCGTCGTGTCTTGTTTCTCGCCCCGTTCGACCCCATTGTGTGGGATCGTGCGCGATTCGAGCATCTGTGGGGGTGGCAGTATCGGTTCGAGGCGTACACCCCGATTCCGAAGCGCGTGCGGGGCTATTACGCCATGCCGATGCTTTGGGGGGAGAAGTTCATCGGATGGGCGAATGTGACGGGTGCGACCGGTGCAACAGGTGCGACGGGTGCAACAGGTGCGGCGAAGAAGAGACTCGACGTCAAAGTGGGGTTCGTGGGTGGGAGGCGGCCCCGTGACCGCGAATTTATTCGTGCGCTCGATGCGGAAATTGCCCGGGTGGAAACGTTTCTCTCTGCGAATCGCTGATGGCTGCCACGGCTTCGCGCCGGGCACACGCGTTGCAGGCAGCCGCCAGAATGAAGACACACCTTCGGCTCGTCGCCACACTGGGTTTCATGTCTGTCGTTGGCTCCAATCTCGCGTTCGCGCAGGCGCCACCGCCCCCACCTCCCGCACGCGAGGCGAAAGCGGAATTCGCGCTCGTCACCACCAGTGGCAATGCGTCGTCGCAGACTGTCGGCGCTGCTGGTCAGGTCACGTTTCGCCCGCCGCAGTGGGTCATCGATGGCCAGGGAACCTTCGTGCGCAACGAAGCCGAGGATGTGGTGAACGCCAAGTCGTTCGCCGCCCGTGGCCGCGCCGCGCGCGTGCTGACAGCCAGGCTGCAGGCCTTCGGCCAGCACTCGTATCTGCGCGATCTCTTCTCCGGCGTCGAGCACCGCAACAACACCGAAGGCGGGCTGGCGTACCTGCTGTTCCAAACTGCGAGGCAAATCCTGTCGGCCGACGCAGGTCTCGGGTATCTGAACGAGCGTCGCACGATTGGCGACACGCTCTCGACGCCCACGGCTGGCACCGCCGGGCACTATAAATTGAAGTTGTCCGAGACGAGCGACATTACCGACGATCTGCTGTTGTCGTTCGATTTGTCGGATGAAGGCACCTGGCGGCTGCACCAAACGGCCGCATTGACCGCGAAAGTGGCGGCACCCCTCTCGTTGAAACTCTCGAATGTCATCCGCTACGTCGACGAGCCCGTCTTTGGGTTCGAACAGACCGATACGATTACCTCTGCAGCGCTGGTGTTCAGCTTTTGATCTGCGCCCAGGTGGGCAGCGACCACCTGGGTGCTATTTCTGACCGGCGTTTGCAGCCTTCGGCGCCTGGTGCGATCATGAGCGGCCGCGGCCGACATCGAAAGAAAGGCCGGCACTCGGTCGGCGGCGTTGCTCATGCGAAAAATCGACATCTTCACGCACATCTTCCCGAAGGCGTACGCGGCCCGGATGGCCGAGGTAGCGCCCGGCTTCAAAGACGCCGGCAAGCGCGTGCGCGGAGTGCCAATGCTCGTCGACCTGGACGAGCGGTTCCGCGTCATGGATCGATTCGAGGGCTATCAGCAGGTGCTCTCGATCGCGACGCCTCCCATCGAGGCATACGCGGGCCCGGCCGATGCGGTCGATCTGGCCCGGCGGGCCAACGACGGCATGGCCGAGCTCGTGCTCAAGTACCCGGACCGGTTTCCCGGGTTCATCGCGTCGCTCCCATTGAACGATGCTGATGCATCCATTCGCGAAACCCACCGCGCGATTGGCGAGCTTCGAGCGCGCGGAATTCAGCTGTTCACCAACGTCTGCGGAAAACCGATCGTCGCGCCGGAATTCCTTCCGCTCTTCGATGCGATGGCCGCGTTCGACCTGCCGATCTGGCTGCACCCCTATCGGGGAGCGAATATTTCCGATTACGCGACCGAAGATCAATCGCTCTACGAGATTTGGTGGACGTTTGGATGGCCGTACGAGACGAGCGTCGCCATGGCTCGCATCGTCTTTGCCGGCCTGTTCGACACGCACCCTGCTCTGAAGATCATCACGCATCACATGGGAGCCATGGCGCCGTACTTCGAGGGGCGCGTGGGCTGGGGATTGGATCAACTCGGCGCGAGAACGTCGGATCGCGACTACACGGTCGTGCTCAAGAGCCTCAGGCGGCGGCCGATCGACTACTTCCGCATGTTCTACGCGGATACGGCCGTGTTTGGCGCCTACGACGCTACGGTATGTGGTTTGCGGTTCTTCAACCCCGATCATGTTCTCTTTGCGTCTGATTCTCCATTCGACCCCGAGAAAGGGCCGATGTATATTCGCGAGACAATCGGCGTCATCGACCGCCTGCCGATCACGTCTGACGAACGGGCCGCGATCTACGCAGGCAATGCCATTCGACTTTTGAAGCTGTGACGAAAAGAGGTGCCGCATGAGACAGCTCGTCTTCCCGATAACGCTCGCCACCATGCTGAGTGCCGCTCCGGCGGCTGCACAGCAGCCTGAAATCGCGACGACGGTGGCGTTTACGGAAGGACCTACGGTCGATCGCGATGGCAACGTGTATTTCACCGAGTTGGTGTTCCAGCGGATCATGAAGCTCGATGCCAAAGGTGTTCTGAGCGTTTTTCGCGAGAACAGCAACAACGCCAACGGCATGTTGATCGATCCGCAGGGCCGCCTCGTCGCATGTGAGGGTGCGGGGTCAACGCGCATGGGGATCCCCCAAAAATTCAAGCCGCAGGTCACGCGCACCGACCTGACGACGGGCAAGATCGAAATCCTCGCCGACAACTATCAGGGGAAGCCATTTGTGGGCCCGAACGACGTGACGATCGACTCAAAGGGCCGGTTGTATTTCACCGATCTGCCCGGTGGCGCCGTGTACCGGTTGGACGCGCCGGGCCGGATCGCTCGCATTCTCTCGTCGCCAGACATTCAACGGCCCAATGGAATTCAGATCTCACCGGACGACAAGACCCTGTATGTAATCGAAGCGAATCAAGCGCAGGGCGGCGCGCGCATGATTCGCGCCTTCGAACTGAGCGCGGAAGGAACCGTCGGCAATATGCGGGTTCATTACAACTTCTATCCGGGCCGCAGCGCCGATGGCATGAGCATCGACACGCAGGGGAACCTGTACGCCTCGGCGGGCATGGGTCAGCTGCGCGGCACGTCCGAAACGCTCGACACCAAGACCGGCATCCACGTCATTTCGCCACAGGGCAAGCTCCTGAAGTTCATCCCCATTCCGGAAGACTACATCACGAACAACGCGTTCGGTGGCCCCGACATGAAAACGCTGTACGTGACAGCCGGAAAGACGCTCTACAGGCTCCAGACAGATATCGCGGGGCTTCCCCGATGACCTGTGGGCGACGGGCGATCCGCATATGATTCCCGGATGCAGACCATCCGCTGGGGAATCATCGGTTGCGGCGATGTCACCGAAGTAAAGAGCGGTCCAGCGCTCCAGAAGGCCAATGGCTCGGCTCTTGTCGCGGTCACGCGGCGCGATCGGGCCAGGGCCGAAGACTACGCGCGCCGGCACGGCGTTCCGCGCGTGCATGCGCACGCCGACGACCTCCTCAACGATCCCGAGATCGATGCCGTGTACATCGCAACGCCACCGTCGAGCCATCGCGACCTGGCGCTCAAAACAGCGGCCGCCGGCAAGGCATGCCTGGTTGAGAAGCCGATGGCCATGAACCACGCCGAGTGCCTGGAGATGATCGCGGCGTTCGATGCAGCCCGGCGTCCCTTCTGGGTGGCCTACTATCGTCGCGCTCTGCCGCGGTTTCTGAAGATGCGCGAGCTCGTCCGCTCGGGCGCCATCGGACGCCTCACGTCCATCCATGTGAAGGTGAACGGCCCGCTCGCGGCAGGGGACGCCTCGAGATCCTGGCGGTTCGATCCTGCAACTGCCGGCGCAGGGCTCTTTCTCGATCTCGCGTCGCACTGTTTCGACATCATCGATTTTCTTGCCGGGCCTGTGACGTCGGCAACCGGGTTTGCGCTCAATACGGGTGGGGCCTACGCAGCCGAGGATGTCACCGCCGCTGCGTTCCAGATCCGCGACAGCGTCGTCGGCACGGGCGTATGGAATTTCAATGCGCCGGCGTCTGCCGACTCGATGGTGTTCACCGGATCGGAAGGAGAGCTTTCGACGGCCGTTCTAGCCGACGAAGATGTCGTTGTGACGCGAAAAGGGGAGCAGAACACCTATCGCTTTCGGAACCCGCCGCACGTCCACCAGCCGCTCATTCAATCCATCGTCGACGAGCTTCGCGGAGAAGGGAGGTGCGAGTCACCGGCCGAAACGGGCGCTCGTGCATCGTGGGTGATGGAGAGGTGTGTGGAGAGGTACTACAAGTGAAAGACTTTCTACTTTCCCCTTTCTATAATCCCGCCAACCTCGCTTCCGCGTCCCCGAACCGATCGAGCTTGATGTCCATCCGGTCCATGATGCCGAGGAACAGGCTGCACATCTTCCGGTTCTCGTCGCCGGCGTTCAGGTAGTCGAGCGAGCGGCCCGTTTCGAGCGTGCCGCCGAGGCCGCCGGCGAGCACGACGGGCAGGCGGAAGCTGTCGTGCTTGCTGCCGTTCCACAGGTTCGACAGGAACATCAGGCAGCTGTTGTCGAGCACGGTGCCGTCGCCTTCGGGCATCGCATCCAGCCTCGTCGCCAGATAGGCCAGCTGGCTCAGGTGGAAGCGCGCGATGCGCTCGTATCCGTCGGACAGACTGTCGTGAGAAGCGGCGTGATGCCCGTTCCGGACTTCGAGGAACGGGTAGTAGAGCGCCGAAAGGTCGCGAGCGAGCAGCAGCGAGGCGACGCGCGTCTTGTCGGTTTGAAAGGCGAGCGCGATGACATCGCACATCAGGCGCGTGTGCTCGCGGAAATCCTCGGGAAGGCCGTTGGCCGGCCGTTCCATCGAGAGCGCGGGACGGTTCTTCAGCTTCGCGAGGTCTTCGGCCTTCTCCTGGTTCTTCCGCATGCCCTCGACGCGCTTCTCCACTTCGCGCACGCTCGTCATGAACTCGTCGAGTTTGTGCTGGTCGGAGGAACTGATCTGGCGGGTCAGGGACGCGGCGCTGTCGCGGACGCGATCGAGGATGCTGAGATTCCGCGCGCTGCCGCGGTTCTCGAACAACGTATCGAACGCCAGCGCGGGGTAAACCTCGTTGGGAACCGGCGAGTCCGCGTTCTGCCACGAGATGTGCGAGCTGTACGCCATCGAGAAGTTCGTCTCGTGGTAACCAGTCATCGGCTGCTCGCAGGCGAGGACGATGCTCGGCTGAAGCGTTTCGTGGCCGACATGGTTGGCGATCATCTGATCGACCGTAATACCGGCGCGGATGACCGGACCCTTCTGGATAGGTGCGCCCGAGAGAAGGCTACCCGTCTGCGCCGGGTGAATGCCCTGTCCGGTCGAGTGCTTGTTGAAGAGCCCGTTGATCACGTTGATCTTCTTCTTCAACGGCTCGAGCGGCGACAGGCTGAGGCTGAGCTTCAGATCGTCTCCCGCCCCTTCAGCGCCCCAGTGCTTCTCGTTGATGCCGTTGCCCATGAAGAGGACGGCGAACCGCTTCGGGAACGCCGAGCCGGACGGCGTTGCGGCAAACGCGGATAAGGATTCGAGCCACGGCAGCGCCATGGTGACTCCGGCTCCGCGGAGGACCGTACGACGGGTCATCTTCATCTCGCTAGCCGCCTTTCTGCACGGGAGTCCGCTTCTTGAGGAACTGTGGGCTGGTCGCGATGCTCTCCACCAGGATACCGATGCGATACCCGCCAGCCGCCAGCTTTGCGTTCATCCGCTGAATGAGCGGTTCGTCTGAGAGCATCAGAGACCGCCCCAGCGCATACACCAGCATTTTACGACAGAGGTTGTCGACGAAGTCCTTCTCGCGGTTCGTGCGGATGTAGCTCTGCAGACCAGCGAGGCCGGTGCCCTGGCTTCCCCCCGGGAACGGAGCCGTCGTGTCTACCGGGCGCCCAGCGAGGTCTTTCGTCCGAGTTTCGCCCACGGGCCCGTAACCTTCGAACGTCAACCCGAACCCATCGAACCGGGCATGACACGACGAGCAAGCCGGATTTTCGCGGTGCTTGACCAGAATTTCGCGCAACGGCAGATCGAGCTTCGCCTCGTCTTTTGGCAGCTCGGGTACCACGGGCGGTGGCGGCGGAATCACCTCGCCGAGCACCCGTCGGGCCACCCAGTAACCACGCTTGACGGGGCTCGTGCGCAGACCCGGTGAGTTCTGCGTCAGAAACGCCGCCATCGGCAGCAGGCCGCCGCGCTCGTACTGGCGTGCCTTGTCTATGCGAACCCACGCATCCGATGCGCCATTTACCCCGGGCATTCCATAGTGCCTGGCCAGGACTGGATTGGCGAACGTGTAGTCGCCGTACAGCATGTCGAGCACCGAACGGTCGCTGCGAATGACGTCGGTGATGAAGCGGATCGGTTCCTGGAACATCGCTTCGCGCAGCTCGTTGCTGAACTCAGGGAAGCGTTCGCGATCGACCGCGTTGTGTTCTTCGAAACGCCGGAAGTCGAGCCAGTTGCCGCCAAACTCGGTTGCGAGGCGGCTCGCGCGCTCGTCCTTCAGCATCCTGCGCACCTGCCCCACGAGCACCGGTTCCTTGCGCAGCTCGCCCGCCGCCGCCTTCGCCAACAACTCTTCATCCGGCATCGTCGACCAGAGGAAGTAGCTGAGCCTGCTCGCCAGGGCATGATCGGACAACGGCGTCGACGGGGTGGTGTTGCGCTCGACGCGGCCGGCATTCACGCGATACAGGAAGTGCGGCGACATGAGCACATTGACGATCAAATCGCGCATCGCCTCTTCGTGCGTCAGATTGCTTTTCTCCCGTAGCGAGCGGTAGAACGCCAGCAGGTCGTCGCGCTCGGCCTGCGCCAGTGGCCGCCGATACGCGCGCGCGGCGAACGCCAGGAACGCTGCGATCTGGCGCGGCTCTGATTCGAGCCGCCTGCGTTCGATGCCGCGAATAGTGGCATTGACGCGCTCGAAATGATCGGTGATGGCCTGAATAGCAATGGGACTGTTCTGCGGGTCGGCTGTGGCTTTCGCCAGGTAGGACGTCTTGAAGTCGAGGATGACGGCCTCGGCCGTCACCTCTTTGTCGGACGGACGAAAACTACCCGACTCGCGGCCGTTGCCCAGAATCTCGCCGCTTTGGTTGAAGAAGAACTGCACGTAGGTGCGGGCTGTGTAATCGGCGACGAACTCGAACTCCTCCCAGAGTGCCTCCAGCTCTTTCTGCCCCTTCTCGTCGAGCAGCAACTCGCTGAGCGGCGCATCGTCGCGGAAATAGCCCATGACGTTGTGGTAGCCGGCGCTCAGCAGGCGGCCCTTGTCTTCCGAGTCATCAGGATAGAAGCGGCCTCGCTCGCGAACGTAGAAGGCATCGGGGAAGATGGAACTGAATCTGGCGAAGGCGCTTTCGTACCGCGCGCGCTGCCCGGCGGGCACATCGAGGTCGAGGTTCTCCATGCGCGACTGGTATTGTTGGGCAAGGGCGCGGAGCGCGTTCAGATCTTCGCCGTTGGGCCCGGCGCCGATGAGCCCCAGCTTCCCCTCCGGCATCGCCACGGGTGTTGGCGGCGGTTCGCCCTCGACGCGCAGCGCGGCGCGGTCGAAGTCGCGGCGGTGTGTCGCGTACGCGCGATTCTTCCAGTTCATGAGCGGCTGGCTGGCGACGCTCAGCCCCCTCACAACAGGGCTCGCAAACTTCAGCGACGTATCCTTCCGCATGCGAATCACGAAGTCGCGCATGTCGGCGGCGCCGGCACGAGCGAGGTCGAGCTGATTGCCACTGGGCACCGGGAGCGCGCGCCACATTGCCTGAAGCTTCGCAAGCGGCCCGACGTCTTCCTTCTTCTCCAGCGCCTCCCAGATGGTCGCGAGATAACGGGCGCTCACCTTGTTTTGGGCAGCGATGTCGACGAGCGACGCCCTGGGTTTGCCGAATGCCGCCCGATGCCTGTAAATCCACGCGGCGTTGAAGTAATCGGCGTAGTCGGTGGGCTGCCGGTCGTAGAAGTCCGCGATCTGCTGGATGCAGTACTTGTCGCGGTCGGTTTCCACGAGCATGGGGTGCGGCGCAAACTCGAACCCGTTCGGGTTGAGGAACATGTGATCGGCCACGTTCCGCGCGGCCTGCAGGTACTTCGTCAGCAGCGCCGGCGACATCGTCAACGATTCGCCCGAGTTGTCGAACCCGGCAAGATTGGCCGGATCGACCGGGAACTCGCGCGCCGGACGAATGTCTGCGCCCGTCAGATCGCGGACGGTGTAGTCGTATT
>Ga0105095_10002079_pt1 | contig 10715 bp, 6 predicted proteins | sample PPLLak2March2015_2_FD_79180 | JGI IMG/M metagenome (GOLD analysis project Ga0105095, IMG submission 79180) | Freshwater sediment microbial communities from Prairie Pothole Lake near Jamestown, North Dakota, USA - PPLs Lake P8 Core (3) Depth... | ecosystem: Environmental > Aquatic > Freshwater >... | reverse complement strand
GGATATATATGCCTTGATCAAGTTTGAAAAATGAAAACCCGCCTCCTTTTGCTTGCCCTCGGATACTTGCTGCTCCTCCAGCTGAGCTGCGCGCCGGAGGTCTCCAGGATCCAATTCGAGCCAGGCGGCCCGGCCGCGACCAAATGGGCGAATAAGATTCTGGCCAAGATGACTCTCGAGGAGAAGGTCGGGCAGATGCTCGGCTGGCGGTACAACGGGCGCTTTTTCAACCGCGACAGCGATACCGTCAAGGAACTCGTCGAGATCATCGTCAAAGAGAAGATCGGCGGTCTGATCGTCTTCGCCGGCGATGTCTATGAGACCGCCCACCTCACCAATTTTCTCCAGGAAAAAGCCCGGATCCCGCTGCTCATAGCCGCCGACTTCGAATGGGGGGCCGCGATGCGGATCGATGGGACGACGCTTTTTCCGCCGCTCATGGCCCTCGGGGCCACCGATTCCGAGGACCTGGCTTACGAGATGGGAAAGATCACGGCGGTAGAGGGGCGGGCCATGGGGATTCACATGACATACGCCCCTGTCGTGGATGTCAACATCAACCCTGACAACCCCGTTATCAGCGCGCGGTCGCTCGGCGAGCGCCCGGAGAGAGTGGGGAAGCTGGCGTCCGCGTTCATCCGCGGCTGCCAGGAGAACGGCATGATCGCGACAGCCAAGCACTTTCCAGGACACGGAGATACGGCCCTGGACTCCCATAACCTCATGCCGGCCATCAAGGCCAATCTCTCCCGTCTGGAGCAGGTCGAGTTGTATCCGTTCTCCCAGGCGATCCGGGCGGGGGTTGAGGCGATCATGACCGCCCATCTCTTTGTCCCGGCCCTGGACCCGACTCCCGGACTTCCGGCGACGCTGTCTCCCCTCATCCTGACGGACTTGCTCAGAAAGAAAATGGGCTTCAAGGGACTCATTGTCACAGACGCCATGGAAATGGGCGGGGTCACAAGGACCTTCAGTGCCCAAGAGGCCGCGCTAAGGTCCGTCCAGGCAGGCGTCGACATGGTCCTTCTTCCACCTGATCTTCCGGGTGTGGTCGCCGCGCTGATGGGAGCAGTTCGAGAGGGGACCATCCCGGAGTCCCGGATCAACGAGTCCGTACGTCGAATTCTGGAGCTCAAGGCGAGGCTCAGGCTGCCTAAAAACCGGTATGTCGATATCAATCTTTTGCCCCAGAAGATCGCCTCCCGTCAGCACCTTGCACAGGCCGCCAAAACGTTCGAAAAGTCTGTGACCCTCGTTAAAAACGACAGGGACGTTATCCCCATTTCCCTTGATATACCAGGCAAGAAGACCGCCGTTTTGTCGTTGAGCAGCGATGCGGACGATTACCTCGCCGGACGAACTTTCATCCGTGAACTCCAAAAAAGAAAGCCGGGCCTCTCCGCGTTCTACGCCGACGCCTTCACGGGTCAGGAATTCATCAAAGTGGCCAGGGCAAAAGCCTTGGAGGCGGACCTCGTCGTGATCGCCCTATTTTCAAGCCTAAGGTCGGGCAAAGGCAGTGTCGATCTCATTCCCAGCCACATCGACCTGGTCAGGGAGCTGAGCTGGGCAAAAAAGAAGACTCTGGTCGTCTCCTTCGGGAGTCCCTATTTCCTGAGGCACTTTCCCGAAGTCGACGGCTACCTCTGCCTCTATCGGAATTCGTCCCAGGCCCAGGAAGTGGCCGCAAGGGCGGTCTGCGGCGAGATCGATGCGGAGGGGAGGCTTCCGGTTTCGATCCCCGGGCTTTATCCGGCGGGCCACGGCCTGACATATAAAAAGCATTAACCAACAAGTCCGATTGAACGTATTGTCTTATAAGGTTCATGCCCATTCTTGCCAAATTCCGAGCGATTCGGAAATTGAGATGCGACCTCGAAGGTTTAGCCTTCACGAAGCGTTTTTTGAGGGAAGCCGAACTGGCGGCCGGGAGGACTGTCTGAGCACGCGATGAGCATCGATATTCTCCAATCGCTCGACGCAACTTGACTTGTCGGAGCGTCGTCATTAATATGAGCCGGGAGCGTGAGCGGGAGAAGCGGAAGGAGCTAAGCTAGCATGATATTCCCCAAGAAGATCCTGGCCGGAGTGCTAGCGCTTATGATCGTCGGGGCTGCAGCTTACCTGATTTTCTTCAATAAGAAGGAAAAAACGGAAGCGGCCAAAACGGGTGAAGAAGCCAGCCAAACGGCCGCTCAAGCAGAAGAGTCTGCTCTCCCCGTAAAAGTCGTGCCGGTCAGGCGCGGCGATCTCGTCATGCGCTTGGAATCCCCGGGAGAAGCCTTCACTGAAAAAATGATCGTCCTCAAGACGGAAGTGACAGGCACCATCAAGAGCCTTAACGTCAAAGAGGGCAAACATGTGCGCGCCGGGGAAATCCTCGTCGAGATCGACGACCGGGAATACCGGCTGAAATGGGAACGGTCGGAAGCCCTGCGGCTGAAGTATCTTTCAGACTTGCTCCTGGACAAACAATTCGCCCCGCCGAACAAGGAAATGGACGCCGCGGCTTTGGAAACGATCAAGAAGGCGGAGCAGGATTTCTCCAAGGCCGGCTCTCTCTACGGTCAGGGGATGATCTCGCGGGAGGAATTTGAAAAGGCCAAGAGGTCTTATGAGTCGCTGCTCATTGAATCCGGCGCCAAGCAGGAAGAGGTGATGGCGGCAGCCAAGGGGCTGACGCAGGCCGAGATCGACGCCGAGATCGCTCAGCTGGAGCTCGAGAGGACCAAGATCCGGGCGCCCTTTGCCGGGATCATCTCCGACATAAAAGTGTCCCCTCAAGAATACATCTCTGCAGGCCGGGAGCTATTCACCCTGGTCGACATCAGTCAGATCAAAGTCCAAGCCAAGGTCCTGGAAAGTGAAATTGGGAAGATGAAGGTCGGCTACGAGGCCACGCTGCGGTTCAGCGCCTATTCGGGAAAAACCTTCAAGGGGCATGTCGAAGCCGTCAGCCCGATCGTCAACCCCGAGGACAGGACTTGTGCCGTCCACATCGCCGTCGATAACCCCCAAGAAGAGATCAAACCAGGGATGCACGCCGAGGTCGAAATCGCGGCCGACGTCTATAAGGACCGGCTTCTGGTCCCCCAGGAAGCCGTGCTCGTCAGGGGAGGCCGGAAATTGGTCTTCGTGGTCGAGGAAGGCTTGGCCAAGTGGAGATACATCGAGGTCGGGTTGGAGAATAAGGATTACGCCGAAGTCCTGGATGGGATCAAAGAAGGGGAAATGGTGATCGTCGAAGGCCATTTCACCCTTGCCCATGATGCCCGGGTCCAAGTCAGCCAATAAGGGCAAGGAGGAAGTGCGGTGCGGGGGCACACGAGGAACATCAATGGTACGGATTTTTTGGAGATAGAATACGAATTGCCCCTCTAGCCATTGGCGAACAACCCCAAATCGAGGTCCTGGAGGGCAAAATTGGAATATTCCTGTCCATGATAGGTATGATAAGTGACCAGTGCCGTTGTCTTATAAGCCGCTAGCAGGGTTTGGATAGCAGGAGCGAGACATGCTGGAACTCAGGGGGATCACCAAGAAATTTTCGATCTTCCCGGTTGTTAAGGATGTTAGCTTTACGGTGCGCCCGGGCGAGATCCTCGGGTATCTGGGTCCCAACGGAGCGGGCAAGACGACAACGATCAAGATGCTGGCCGGCCTTCTCGAGCCGACCGAAGGGGACATCCTGGTCGATGGCCGGAATATCAAAAAAGATATGACCGCCTACAAGGCGAGAATCGGCTATGTCCCCGAGCAATCCGAGATCTATCCGCACCTCAGCGCCCAGGAATACCTGCTTATGGTCGGCAGGCTCCGTCACCTTCCCGAGTCTCCTCTGCTGGAGAAGATCGAGAACCTGCTGACCCTGTTCGGCCTCGACAAGGATATGATGTCGCCGATCTCGTCATATTCAAAGGGGATGAGACAGAAAGTTCTGATCTCGGCCGCCCTGCTTCATAATCCCGACATCCTCCTCTTCGACGAGCCTCTCTCCGGACTGGACGTCACGACGGGCATGGTGGTCAAGGACATCATCCACCACCTGGCCAGGGAAAATAAGACGATCCTTTATTCCTCCCATGTCCTCGAGGTCACCGAAAAACTCTGCACCCGGGTGATCATCATCCACAAGGGTGCGGTCGTGGCCAACGACTCGGTCGAGAACCTGCGCCATCTGATGAAGGTCCCGTCGCTGGAGGAGATCTTCAGCCAGCTCGTCGTCGAGGAGGACACAGCAGCCGTCGCCCGCCAGGTGATCGAGATCATCAAGTCGTCCTGATGAAAGGCATAGGGGTGCCGACAAGAGAATGATCGCCTCGCTGAGGAATAACTTCAGCCAGTTCTCAATCCTCACGCGCCATTTCTTCAACCGCTTTTTCCAGAATGACATCGTCGACTTCGAAGACCAGATGAAGGAGAAGGTGATCGGAGGCATGGCCTTCCTGGCCATCCTCGGCGTCCAGGTGGCCAACGCCATCCTTTTCAAGTATCCCTTCCTCGAGGAAGAGGGGCCTTCTTGGGTGGATAAGTGCTATTTTTTGTGGGTTTTCATGCTCCTTCTCGGTTTCATCACGGTTGTCGAATGGGATGTCATCTTTCCCGACCGCCGCGACTATCTCAATCTCATTCCGTTGCCGGTCCCCGTGCAGACGTTCTTCCTGGCCAAGTCCGCCTCATTTTTCCTTTTCATCGGCCTCTACTCCGTGGCCGCCCATGCGCTCGCTTCCTTCTCCTTCGGCTACTTTTTGACGGGCTTCAGGTCAGGCTCACCGCTCTTCCTCCTCCGCTATATGGCCGCCCACCTCGTCGCCGGATCGATCGCCAACGTCTTCCTTTTCTTCCTCTGCGTTTTTGTCCAAGGTCTGCTCATGAGCCTCCTGAGCTACGAACTCTATAAAAGAATCTCCCTCATCATCCGGTTTGTCCTTCTGACCTCGATCGTTTTCCTCCTGATCGTCTCCTTGACCGCCTCGGTTTCTCTCCCCCAATCCTTCTCCAATTTCCCGGCGCTTAAAGAATCTCAGGACCGGTTCCTCACCTTGTTTCCGCCGATGTGGTTTACCGGGTTATATGAACATCTGCTCGGTAATCAGGACACCTTTTTTAGGGAACTGAGTCGGTCGGCGCTGTGGGCCGTTCTGGCAAGCGTTCTGGCCTTTTTTGCGACCGCGTGGATCAGCTATACCCGGCATCTCAAGAAATCCTTGGAGGTCAGGAGGGGGCGGGTCAATCTCAGGGGGATTAGGGCCTTTTTCTCAAGGGCTTTTGACGCCGTCGTTTTACGAAACTCCACCCAGCGGGCCATCTTCCATTTCTTCGGCCAGACGCTGGCTCGAAGCACGCTTCACAAGATGAGGCTTTTCAACTACTTGGCGGTTTCCTCGGCCCTCGCCCTGATCATGCTGAGCACCACCCAGCTGCTTCCGAGCCATCTGACCAGCGCCAACAGAACGCTCCTGGCCATCCCCTTGACGCTTTCCTTTTTCCTGCTCCTCGGCATCAGGACGCTGGTCAACATCCCGGCTTCTTTGGAGGCCAACTGGCTGTTCCAACTCACTGAGCGGTCGCCTCGCAGGCATTATTTTACCGGACTCAAGAAGGCGGTCTTCTTTGAGGCGATCGTCCCGCTCTTCGCGCTGGTGTTTGTTTTCTATCAATATCTCTGGGGATGGAAGCCCGCTCTCCTGCACTCTCTTTATGGCCTTGCCGCCTCAGTCCTTCTCCTGGAAATCCTTTTCGTGCGCTATCCCAAACTCCCCTTCACCTGCAACTTTGTCCCCGGAAAAGCCAAGGTTCATGTTTATTGGCTGCCTTATGTCATCGGCTTTGTGATATATGCTTCTTTTCTCAGCTCGCTCGAGCGCTCTTTACTCGCAAACCCCCGCACCTTCCTCAATTATTTTATCGCCTGCGGAGTCCTTTTGGCAGCCTTGGAGTTCTACCAGAACTTCTATTTCTACCGCCGCCAGCCCATCGTCTACTACCAAGAGCCCGAGCCTGTCGTGATCAGCCTTGAATCCCCGCCCTAGGGGCCGGTCCCTTCACCGGGGGAAATAGCGGGCTTTGGTCACGCTTTGAATTCGCGGGTTAACAAACCAGAGATATTTTGAGTATTATCGATTAGAATAAGGGAACGAAGAGGCGGAATATGAAAAAACCCGTTTTAGCGACACTGCTTTTCCTTATGTTCAGCTGGCCGGCGACCGCTCAGGAGGTCGTTACCCTCGGTGCGCCGGGACAGGGAGGGGAACTGGGCACTCCGGGAGGAATTCTGGAAGGACCGGATGGGAATATCTACATCTATGACGAGTCCGATGCCTTCATCAAGGTTTACTCGCCCAGGGGGCAATTTTTGCGAAAGATGGCCGGTGAGGGACAGGGGCCCGGCGAGATCCAGCGCCGGGACAGCGTTTCGATCGGCTTCACAGCAGAAGGGAAGCTCTTTTTCACGGAATACTTCCGCGGCCACCGCTGGATCACTTTTCTCAGGCTTGACGGAGAGCTCGACAAGGTCCTGAAGATCGACCTGCCCGGTTCCTTCGGAATTCCGGACGCCGTCGCCCTCCCCGATGGGGGCTTTCTGGCTGAATTTCATGTGCTCGGGGAACCGGTAAAACAGAAGGATTATTTTCTCTACAAGAGCCCCATAAAGCTTCTGCGGCTGGCTGCCGATGGCAAGATCTCCGCAGAGATCAGGGATTCAGAGCACCTGACCCGGATCTCTTACCGGCCTGACGGAGCCGATTCGCCCATCCCCTACGTGCCATCGTTCGCCTGGTGCCTGAAGAGCCAAAATGAGGTCCTCTTCGCAGATGGTTTGAGCAATACCATCGAAGTCTACGACCTTCGAGGGAAACGTCTTTCGGCCGTTCAAACGCAGCTTCCGGAGCCGGAAAAAGTGAAAGACGAGGACCTCGACCGCTGGAGGGAAGAGCGAAAGCGGATGATAATGGAAAGAAACCCCGGCTGGTGGCATCAGTCTGGAAGTGTTGTTGAGAAGTATAGACAATCCCTATACAGGTTGAAACCGCTGATCGGGGGGCTCGCCGCAACGCCGCAAGGGGGCATTCTGGTCTCGGGCTCCTGGAATTTGGCAGAAAACACGCGGGATTATTGGCTTCTCGACGGCTCAGGAAAAATATTAGCCGACATCAAGACAGCGGCGGGACGGATCGCCTTCTCCAAGGGTTTTGTGTTTGTCCTCACTTCAGACGCTGAAGGCAGTGTCCGGGTCAGCGCCCTCAAACGGACGGGGAGCGATAAAGACGACTTCCTGAAATCCGCCAGGGCTTTATAGAATTGTCTCTTTTTGAGGATTAAGCCCATGAAGCTCGCCAAAGTGGCCATCGAACGGCCCGTCGCCACCTTTGTGTTCTATATCGCCATCCTCCTCCTCGGGTTCATCTCGCTCCGACAGCTCAGCGTCGATCTCCTGCCCGAGATCAGCTATCCGCGCCTCTCGGTCGTAACCGAGTACCGCGGGGTCGCACCCGAGGAAATCGAAACGCTCATCACCGAACCCTTGGAGGCGGCCGTGAGCCGCACTCCCGGGTTGCGGCGGGTCGAGTCCGTCTCTAAAGAAGGAGTCTCCTACCTGACCCTGGAGTTCAGCTGGGGGACGAATATGGACTTCGCCATGCTCCACGCCCGGGAGAAGCTCGACAGCGTGCGCTTCCAGCTTCCCGAGGAGGCCGAGAGCCCGACGATCATCGCCCTCGACCCCAAAACCCGGCCGATCATGGTCATCGCCGTCTCCGGCGAAGGGACGCTCCTCGAGCTCAAGGAGTTCTGCGAGGAGCTGATCAAGCCCCGTCTGGAACAGATCGAGGGGATCGGGTCGGCCGAGGTGGCCGGCGGGGTGGAGCGCGAGATCCACGTCGAGATCGATCCCCGGCGCCTCGCTCTCTTTGGACTTTCGATCGACGATGTCGCCCAGCGGATCGATGCCTTCAACCGGAACCTTCAGGGAGGGAACATCCGGAAGGGGAAGTTCAAATATGCCCTCAGGGTGGTCGGCGAGTTCGAGCTGGTGGATGAGATCGGTGAGATCAGCCTGAAATCGACCCGGGATAGGGGAGTGATCCGGCTGAGTGATATCGCCAGCATCCAGGATTCGATCAAGGAAAGACAGGGCTCGACGCGTCTCGACGGCGAGGAGAGCATCGGGATCCTCGTCCGCAAAGAGTCTGGCGCCAATACGGTCCAGGTCACCCGGAAGGCGAACGATCTCCTCGACCAGATCCGGAAGGACTACCCGAAGGTCAGCCTTTCGGTCGTCTCCGAGCAGGCCCGCTATATAGTGGAAGCCATCGCCTCGGTCAAAGACGAGATCATCCAAGGAGGCTTGCTGGCCTTTCTGGTCCTTCTCATTTTCCTCCAGGAATTCCGGACATCGCTGATCATCTTTGCCGTAATCGCTATCTCGGTCGTCGCCACCTTCAACCTTCTCTTCTTCCGCAACATCACCCTCAACATCATGTCGCTCGGCGGGCTGGCCCTCGGCGTCGGCATGCTCGACGACTGCGCCATCGTCGTCTCGGAAAATATCTTCCGTCACAGGAGCCTGGGGAAAAGCCTCGCCGAGGCCGCTTATATCGGCACCAAGGAAGTGGGGATGGCCGTGAGTGCCACCATCTTTACGACCGTCGTCGTCTTTCTTCCGGTGATCTACGTCCATGGCGTAGCCGGGCAGCTCTTTCGCGACCAGGCTTTGACCGTGACCTTCTCCTTGCTGGCCTCGCTTGTCGTCTCGCTCACGCTCATTCCGATGCTCGCCTCACGGACCTTTGAATTCCAGACCCTGGCCACAGGATCTCCGATAAAGGAGCAGGACAAGAAGGGCGAAAGCGAAGGCAAGCGCCCGGCACGCGGGCGCGTCTTTCTCTATCCCTTCATCGGGCTTCGCTGGCTGATCTATTTTGTTCCGCGGATGATCATGAAGGCCCTCAGCCTCCTGCTCAGCCTCCTGGTTCAACTTCTCCAATTCATCCTCCATTACCTGGCTCTTCCCTTCCGTCCGGTCCTTAAGGCTGTCTTCAAGGGTTTCAACAAGGTCTATGACCGGTTCACGAACGGCTACCACCGCTTCCTTATCTGGAGTCTCGCCCACAAGGGCAGGGTTCTCTGGGTTTCTTCCCTTTTCTTTCTTCTAACCTTCCTCTTGGGCGCCTTCCTGCCCAGGGAGCTCATGCCGAGATTCCGCGTCTCCTCTTTTGAGGTCAGCCTGAAGGCCCCGGTGGACTATTCCTTCGAGCAGACCTCGGAAGTCGTCGGCTCGCTCGAGCGCTGGCTGAAAAGCCAGGACACCGTCAAGAGGTTTTTTTCCGAAGTCGGGATCATCTCCGGCATGGAGGGACTCAACCCCGAGGTCTCGATCAACTCGGCCAAGGTCCGGGTCGATGTCGGGCGGCCCGGCGATCTCGAGCCGACGATAGAGAAGATGCGCGCCTGGCTCCGGAGCTACCCCGACCTCAGCATTTCCATCGTGCGCGAGCAGACGACGATAGCCCAGTTCCTGGCCTTCACTTCGTCCGCGCTGGGAGTCAAGATCAAGGGGGATGACCTCGACACCCTCAAGAGGTTGGCCGCGGACCTCATGTCACAGCTTCAGGGGGTCGAAGGCGTCACCGACATCACCTCGTCTCTCGCTGAAGGAAAGCCCGAATTCCTCATCAAGATCCGCAAAGACAGTCTGGAGAAGTACGCTCTCTCGCCCGATGTCATCAGCACGTATCTGGTCGAAGCCGTGCAGGGCAAAGTGGCGACGCAGTTCCGTGAGCTGGAAAAGAAATACGACATCCTGGTCCGGCTGGAAGAGGGGACAAGGCAGAACATCGAAACCCTCCTCGATCAGGAGATCGTCGATCAAGGACGGACCCTGCCGCTCCGCGAACTCGTCGATTATGAAATCGCGGTCGGCCCGAAGGAAATCCATAGAGAAAACCAGCAGCGGGAGGTCCTCATATCGGCCAACCTTCGAGGCCTGAAGATGAGCCGGATCCTGCCTGTTGTCAGACAAAAGATGGCCGCACTCAATCTGCCGCCGAACTACCGCGTCGAATTCGGCGGTGAACAGGAGGAGATGAGGCGCTCATTCCGCAGCCTGATCTGGGCTTTCCTTCTCTCGGCCCTACTTGTCTATATGGTCATGGCGGCCCAGTTCGAATCCCTGCTCCACCCCTTCCTCATCATGTTCACCATCCCCATGGGGCTGGCCGGCGTTTTCCTGGCCCTCTTCCTGACCGGACAGTCGCTCAATGTGATCTCCGCCATCGGGATCGTCGTCCTGGTGGGCATCGTTACGGACAACGCTATTGTCAAAATCGATTTCACGAATCAGCTTCGCCGCGGCGGCATGCCCCTTCACGAAGCCGTTATCGAGGGAAGCCTCGTGCGCCAACGGCCCATTCTCATGAGCTCGATCACGACCATCTTCGGCCTCATCCCGCTCGCCCTTGGGCTCGGGGAGGGGGCGGAGCTGCAGCGGCCGCTGGGCATTGCGGTCATCGGCGGACTCCTTTTCTCGACCTTCCTGACGCTGATCCTGATTCCAGTCATCTATGAGCTCGTGGAGGAGAGGCGGAAGAAGAAGCTCCCGTGAAAGCCTTAGTCGAGCGCCCCATCGCCACGGTCATGGTCTTCCTCTCCGTGGCTATTCTGGGCGTCTATTCATTCCTTAACATCCCGCTCGAGTTGGCCCCCAAGGAGGATTT
>Ga0105095_10002078_pt1 | contig 10718 bp, 8 predicted proteins | sample PPLLak2March2015_2_FD_79180 | JGI IMG/M metagenome (GOLD analysis project Ga0105095, IMG submission 79180) | Freshwater sediment microbial communities from Prairie Pothole Lake near Jamestown, North Dakota, USA - PPLs Lake P8 Core (3) Depth... | ecosystem: Environmental > Aquatic > Freshwater >... | reverse complement strand
GGCGGCGGCCAGCAGCACGGCGTCCGCCCCGGCACGGAGAACGTACCCGGCATTGTGGGGTTCGGGGCCGCGGCGGAGCTGGCGGCCGCCCGGCTCGCCGAGCGCGCGGCGCACCTGCGCCACCTGCGCGCGGCGTTCGAGCAGGGACTGCGCACGGCGCTGCCCGACGTGACCATCCACGCGGCGGAGGCGTTGCGGGCTCCCCACGTCACGAGCGTGACGTTTCCCGACACCGACAGCGAGAGCCTGCTGATGCACCTCGACCTCGCGGGCGTCGCCTGCTCGTCCGGCTCGGCGTGCACCACCGGCGCGGTCACCCCGTCCCACGTGCTCACGGCCATGGGGCTCCCGCACGACCGCGCGGTGGCCACGCTGCGGTTCTCCTTTGGCCTCGAGAACACGATGGACGAGGTGACCGCGGCGCTCGACCGCCTGCCGAGGGTGGTGGCGAAGGTGCGGGACCTGAGAAAGGCGTTGGCACGGTGATCTGGAGCAAGGGCAGGAAGGGCAGTGAGGGCAGTGAGGGCAGCCGCGTCGGGCGGCTGCCCTTCCTGCCCTTCCTGCCCTCACTGCCCTTGAGGGAAGGGGCTCATGGGAGGGGCTAGGGTCTTGGCCGCGATGTCCGGTGGCGTCGACTCCTCCGTCGCCGCCGCGCTCCTCGTGGACCAGGGCTACGACGTCATCGGCGCCACGATGAAGCTGTTCTGCTACGGCGACGATGTCCCCGACCGGCCCTGCTGCTCGCTCGATTCCATCGCCGACGCCCGCGAAGTGGCCACCCGGCTCGGTATCCCGCACTACGTGCTGAACCTCGAGGACCGGTTCGGTCAGGACGTCATTCGGAACTTCGTGGACGAGTACGCCCGCGGCCGGACCCCCATTCCCTGCGTGCGGTGCAATTCGTTCACCAAGTTCCGCGACCTGCTGGCGCACGCGGACGCGCTCGACTGCACGCACATCGCCACCGGCCACTACGTGATTGCCGAGGGCGGCGTGCTGCGCCGGGGCGCGGATCCCGGCAAGGACCAGAGCTACTTCCTGTGGGGCATCGACCACGCGGTCGTCGGGCGCATGCTGACCCCGGTAGGCCGCCTCACCAAGCGGGAGACGCGCGAGGTCGCCCACCGTCTCGAACTCGTCACCGCCGACAAGCCGGAATCCGTGGAGATCTGTTTCGTGCCCACGGGCGACTATCTGCCCGTGCTGGAACGGCACCTGCCCGCGGACGCCCCGGCGCTCCAGCCCGGCCCGATCCGCACCACCGCGGGCGACGTGATCGGCGAGCACCAGGGCTATGCCCGCTACACCGTGGGCCAGCGCCGCGGCCTGCCGGGAGGCTCGCCGGAGCCCATGTTCGTGGTGGCGATCCACCCCGAGGAACGCGCGGTGATCGTGGGGACCGCAGACGACCTGCTGGGCTGGCGCGTGGCGCTCGAGGAGGTGAACTGGCTCGTCGAGCGCCCGCTCGCGGTGGGCGATGTGTGCGAGGTGCAGGTGCGCTATCGCGCGGCGGCGGTGCCGGCGCGCGTGACCGAAGCGGACGCGCACACCGGGCGGCTGGTGCTGGCGCTCGACGAGGGCGTGCGGGCCGTCACCCCCGGCCAGTCCGGCGTGCTCTACGACGGCGACCTCGTGTTGGGGGGCGGCGTCATCGGCTGACGGGCCCGGTGAAGCAGTGCGCGGCCAAGGCCGCGGCTCGGCAACCTCCGCTGACGCGGACCCGGGGCGACCAGCTTGCTGGTGGATGCCGAGCCGCGGGTTTACCCGCGCACCCCACCGGAGACCGGTGTGGACGCTTCCCTGTGAGGATGACAGCCGCCTACTCGGACGGCGCGGACACCGCGGTCGCGGGGCGACCATGCACCAAAGATCGCACGTCGGGGAGCCCCCTGCCGCTCCTGCCGCTACTGCCGCTACTGCCTCAACTGCCACGTGAGCACGTGAGGACGTGAGGACGTTGCTGTTCTGCCCCTCTCCCCCTCTGCCCCTCTTGTCTGCGCTTCTCCCCTAGATCCGGTCCAGCGCCAGTTCCAACGCCGCCCGCGTCGCATCCGTCTGGAACAGCAGCCGACCGTGCGCGTCGAGCACGTACGCCACCGGCGGATGGATCAGGTCGCCCGTCACCTCGTTGCGCACGCGGGGCACCTTCCAGCGGTTCAGCACGAACTCCACTTGCTCCACCTCGCCGCTCAGCAGCTTTGCCCCCTCGGGGAGCTGCCACTGGGCCGCGATGGTTGGCAGGCGGGCCGGCGTGTCGCGCCACGGATCGAGCGTCACGATCACCGGCACCGCGCGCCCAGCGGACGCGGCCAGCACGTCGTAGACCATGGCGGGGCACACGGTCTCGCAATGCGCGTACACGAACGTGATGACGGTCGGCGTGCCGGCCAGCGATGCCACGGTGACGGTGTCGCCGCGCTGGTCCACCAGGCCCAGCGCCGGAGCGGCCTGCCCGATGGGCACCACGGCAGCCTCGGGGTCCCGGCCACCCGCCGGATCGAAGGCCGTGCCGGTGGCGGACACGACGCGCACCGAGGCGGCACCGGCGCCGATCCCCACCAGGACGATCGCCGTCCCGATGGCGAGGCGCCCTGGCCAACCGCCCCAGAGCATGACGAAGCCCGCGCGCACCTCGTACCCCCACGCCGCGAGCAGGAACAGCAGCATGCCGGCGGGCTCGCCCACGAGCAGCACCCAGCCTCCGGCGTGGGGGAGGCCTTGGGGCGTGCGGCCAAAGCAGATCTCCCGCGTGCGGGCAACCCAGTCCGGCGCGGCGGCGGTGAGCGGCCACAGCGCCAGCGCCCAGAATCCGGCGCTGACGAGCACAATGGCGAGCAGCGCCGTCAGCGCGGTTGCCGCCCGCCTCGGGGATACGGTCAGCCGATCTTCCATACGAACGAGAGCACCTTCCAGTTCACGAAGTAGTAGAGCACGAACGCCAGCAGGAACACGCCCACGAGCGCCAGGGTGCCGGGGGCCGGGCCGAAGATCCCGCGGCCCGGGGCGTGGAGCGCCTCGTTCACCTCGTCCACGTCGGGCGCGTGCGTGGGGGGATGCGTGAGCCCCTGCGGGACGCCCGCCATGACCCGGCCCGTCACGACCTCACCGAGCGGCTCCCCGAGGAACACGGATTTCACGGCGATCGCGATGAACATGAACGCTCCGGTGGCCGCCATCAGGCCGCCCAGCGCGACGAGCGCCAGCAGGACGTCCACCGCCGGGCTGAACTGGACGTCGAACGGCGCGTTCGTGAAGCTGATGTCCCAGTGCCGCCTTGGCACGCCGAACGAGCCCGCGAAGGTCATGGACATCGTCATGATGAGCATGCCGAGCGCGAAGACGTAGGGCTGGAGCTTGGCCATGGGCCAGAACGCCACCTTCTTCCGGAAGATGAGCGGGATCACGTAGTACGTCACGCCCATGAAGGCCATGGCCGTGCCGCTCACCACGGTCGCGTGGAAGTGCCCGGGCACGCGCAGGGTGTTGTGCACGATGATGTTGATCTGCTCCGTCCCGATGGCGACGCCGGTGATGCCGCCCACGAAGCCGAACACCACGACCGAGAACACCAGCGAGCTGAATCCGGGGTCGCCCCAGGGCGCCTTGCGCAGCCACTCGAACATCCCGTTGGTGAGCCCGCGCAGCCGCTGGCCCAGCTCCATGCCGGCCGGCACGGTGAAGCCGTGGATCATGCTGGCGAGCACCGCCATGTACATGAAGTAGCTGGTGTTCACCACCTTCCACTCGGGACCCATGCCGGGGTCCACGAGGAGGTGGTGCGCCGACGCCATCGAGATGAACAGGATGTACAGTACGAAGGCCGAGCGGCTGATCTTCTCGTTGAGCACCACGGCACCCACCGTGAGCGCGCCCAGCATGTACCACACCGACACCATGGCGGCCACGTTGATCTGCTGCGACGAGTGGCCGAGGCCCCACCACACCATGCGGTAGACCTGCGGGTCCACCGTCATCAGGTTGAGCGACCACAGGAACGTGGGGATGTAGATGGCGGCCCCGTGCAGCAGCGTGATCACGGCGATGATCGCCGCGGCCACGGCGCCGTAGGTGACCAGCGGCAGCGAGCCCTCGTAGGTCTTCTCGCGCTTGGCCACCACCAGGTTGGCGAAGAAGATGGCGGTCACGACGAGGGCGCCGACCGCGAACAGGATGACGCCCAGGTAGAACAGCGGATGCGCGCGGAGCGGCACGTAGGACGTGAACAGCACGTCCGCCCTGCCGGACCACATCATCCACTCCACCATCACGGCCCCGATCACCATCAGCCCGAACGCGGACCAGCCGAGCTTGGGGGTGGCGAGCCGCGCGTTGAGCAGCGCGGTGCTCGCGAAGTACAGCACCGCCATCTCGAAGAAGATGATGAAGAAGATGAGCATGCTCATGCCGTGCACGCCCAGGATCCGGTAGAACCAGACCGCGGGCAGCAGGTGCACCGCCTGCCAGCGGGTGAGCACGACCAGCACCGCGGCCACGGCGCCCACGAGCAGGGCCACGACCGACACGACCGCGTTGGCCCTGATCAGCAGCTCGGCCTGACGGTCCACCTTGAGGGACGTGAACGGACAGGTCCGGAACGCGGGGGCGGTCATCGGGCACCTCCGCCGGCGGGCGTCGGGGCCTGGGCGGTGGCGGGGTCCACGACGATCACGCGCCCCACCATCACGTGGTGGCCGATGCCGCAGAACTCGTTGCAGATGATCCGGAAGTCGCCCGCCTCGGTGGGCTGGATGCGCAGGCCGTAGTCGTAGCCGGGCACCACCTGGAAGTTCACGTTCATCGGGTACAGGCTGAACCCGTGGTTCACGTCGAGCGAGGAGAGATGGAGCACGTACTCCCGGTCCTTCTCGAGCTGGAGGATGGGCGTCCACTGGAACGCGAGCGCGGTGAGATACACGTCGCTGCCGGCGGGCGGCGCCACGATGGGCATGCCGCGGTCCTCGCCGACCTTGTACTGGGCGATGAACTCCTGGGTGCGCTGGTAGAACGCCTGCGGATCCACCTTGCGGCGGATGCCGGAGGGATTCTGGCCGCCCTTCAGGTGCCAGAGCGGCATCATCGCGAACAGCACCATGCACCAGCCGAACGCGATCGCGACCCAGACCTTCTCCGCCTTGTGCGCCGGCTTCCACCAGACGCCGCGCGGGCTCTGCAGGCCGGTATGTGTTTCCGGGATCATGCGTGGCTCCTCAGGGCAGCGTGGCGGGAGGCATCGTGAGGATCTCCCACAGCCCCCAGCCGGTGTACACGACGCCCATCACCAGCAGGCCGGCGACGAGCCAGAAGAACACGTTGTCGAACAGGCGCTGGCCGAAGGGGATCTCTCCTGCGCCGTCGGGTCTGGATCCCGGGGGCGGATGGGCCGACATGGAAGCCTCGTCCTGGAAGAGGTGAACCGCGCGGACCGGCACCCGCCGGTCATAACTTGATTACATCATGATTATATCATAAAATACGCCTGCGCAAGAGACCCCCGCGTCCCCCAGGTGAGCCGCTACTCACACCGCATGGCACTGACCCGCCCCCTCGAACGACTCGCCCGCCGCACCCTGGGCCTGCTGGACGCCTGGGCCGACCGCCTGTATGGCTGGCGCTACAACCCGTTCTACCAGAGCGGCACCATCGTCGTCGCCTTGCTGCTCGTCCTGATCGCCACGGGGATCTGGCTCCTGCTCTTCTACCGGGTGGGGGCTCCCTGGGCGTCGGTCGGCCGGATCACCGCCAATCCGTGGATCGGGAACTGGGTCCGCGGCCTCCACCGGTACGCCAGCGACGCCGCCCTGGTGGCCACGGCCGTGCACGCCCTGCGGATGTTCGCCCAGGCTCGCAGCTGGGGGCCCAGGACGCTGGCCTGGGTTTCCGGGCTCGCACTGGTGGGCGTCATGGTGGTCACCAGCGTCACCGGCTTCATCATGGTTTGGGACACGTTCGGGCACGTCCTGGCCCTCGAGACCGCGCGTTTGCTCGATGCCCTGCCGATTCTCTCCGAGCCCATGAGCCGCGCGTTCGTGGGCGAGCGCCCGGTCCCCAACACGTTCTTCTTCCTCAACCTCTTCGCGCACTCCGCCCTGCCCCTCGCCCTCGGCCTGGGTCTCTGGATCCACGTGTCGCGACTGGCGCGGCCCACGCTGCTCCCGCCGCGCCGGCTCGGCTGGGCAGTCGTGGGGCTGCTGACGCTGGTGGCCGTGGTCTGGCCGCTTTCCATGGCGCCCCAGGCGGACCCGTTCGCGCTGCCGGAGGCGGTCCCGACGGATTGGTTCTTCGGCTTCTGGCTCCCGCTCTCCCGCGCCCTGCCGGCCGGAGTCGCCTGGCTGGTCTTCCTGGCGGCGCTCGCCCTGATCACCGCGGTTCCGTGGCTCGCGCGCCGCCGCGGGGACGAGCGCCCTGCCCCGTCCGTGGTGGACCCGCGACTCTGCACCGCCTGCAACCAGTGCGTGGTGGACTGCCCGTGGGAGGCCATCGCGCTCGTACCGCGGACGGACCCGCCGCCATCGAGGACGGATGGGGACGGACTGGGGACGGACGGGGACGGTGGCTCGGCGCGGGCCGCCCTGGTGGCGCTGGTCAACCCGGACCGCTGCGTGAGCTGCGGGATCTGCGCCGGGTCGTGCGCACCGATGGGCGTGGGTCCGGCCGGGCGCACCGGCCGGACTCAGCTCGACGACCTGCGGCGACTGCTGGCCGTACCCGGGCGGGAGGGCGCGCGGGGACTGGTGCTGGCCAGCGAGCAGGGAGCCGCGGCGCTGGCCCCGTCGCTGGAGGCGGCGGGCGCCGAGTGCCGCGCCGTGGCGTGCGCGGGCAACCTGCACACATCGGTGATCGAGCTGGCCATTCGGGCGGGAGCGCCCGGCGTGCTGGTCCTTTCCTGCCCGCCGCGCGATTGCTCGGGCCGCGAGGGCCCGCGCTGGCTCCACGAACGGCTGTACAACGACCGCGAGGCCGAGCTGCAGCCCCGGGTGGACCGGCGGCGGGTGCGCGTGGCGTACGCGGGCGCCGCGGAGCGCGCGGAGGCACTCGCGGCGTTGGCCACGTTCCAGGCCGACCTGGCCCTGCTCGAACGGCCGGGGGCCGAGTCGAATCCCGACGTCGAGACCGCCTGCGAGCCGGTGGCGCTCGAGACCGGGGGAGTGGCATGAGCCCCGGGTTCCGCGCGCTCGCGGGGGGGCTCGCCGCGCTGGGCGGGGTCGTGCTGCTCGCAGCCCTCTCGCGGGCGCCGCAGGCTGCCCACGGCACGGACATGGGAGCGTTGCGCCTGTCCTGGCGCGCCCAGCCCGAGCGTGTCGAGGTCTGCCGCACCGTCCCGGAAGCGGAGCTGGCCAGCCTCCCGCGCCACATGCGCCAACCGGTGATCTGCGAGGGCCGCTCCGCCGAGTACCGGCTCACGGTCTTGCGTGACGGTGCGCCGCTCGCCGACGACACCGTGCATGGCGGCGGCGCCCGCCGCGACCGCCCGATGTATCTCTACCGGGAGTTCGCCCTCGCGCCGGGCGTGCACGACCTCACGATCCGGCTCGAGCGGCTCGGCAAAGGAAACGCGGCCACCGCGGGCGACCCGGCTGCACACACGGTCACTCCGGTGATCGGATCACAGCCCCAGGCTGGCAACCGGCTGGAGGCTCTGCCCCCGGTACTCGAGCTGTCGCGCCGCGTGCGGATCCAGCCGCGCGGCGTGGTGCTGGTCACGTACGACCAGGAAAGGCGAGAGATGGTAGCCGTTGGCCGTTAGCCGTTGGCCGTTGGCCGTTGGCCGCTAGCTCTGTCTCTGCCGCTCTGCCCTCTTCTCTGCCCTTCTGCCCTTACTGCCCTCACTGCCCTTACTGCCCTCACTGCCCTTCTACTACGAACGCTTCCATTGCACAGTATTCCGGCAGGCCAAGCTTGTCGGCTCTGCTGGCGGTCTCCAGGTTCCGCGCCTCCACCCGCTGCCAGAACTCGCGCTCGTCGTGTCCGCCCGGGAACGGGGCCGTGTCCTTCTGCGACTGGTGCTTGAAGATCGCGAAGATCTTCGCGCGCAGCTCTTCCTGGGAGAGCGGGACCAGGACGTCCGCCTCCGGGATGGACCACTCCTGCCACGCGCCGCGGTAGTACCAGCGCTGCGGTGTGGTGCCGTCCCACGTGGCCAGGGCCCGCTCGATGGCTTCCTTGCACACGCGGTGGGTGCCGTGCGGGTCGGACAGGTCGCCCGCGATGAACACGAGGTCCGGCCGGGTCTCGGCAAGCATCTCCCGGACGATCGCGATGTCGGCATCGCCCACCGGGCGCTTGCGCACCTCGCCGGTGCGGTAGAACGGCAGGTCGAGAAACCGTCCCGCCTCGCGCGGCAGTCCGACCGACGCGAGGGCCGCGATCGCCTCGGATTCGCGGATGGTCCGCTTGAGGTCCTGCACGACGGGAAGGTCGATCCCGCCCGGACGTTTCGCGGCAAAGCTGGCTTCGACCTCGGCCTGGACGGTCGCCACCCGCCCCACATCGATGCCGAGCGCGGGGGCGGCCCTGCCCACGAAGTCCAGGTGCCGGCGCACGTCGTGGTCGAACACGGCGATGTTCCCGCTCGTCATGTACGCGACCGTGATGACGTTCCCGTTCTCCCGCAGCTTCCGCAGGATGCCGCCCATCGAGATCACGTCGTCGTCGGGATGCGGCGAGAACACGAGCACGCGGCGCCCCTTCGGCAGCCGGGCCCGGCCCCGGATCTTCTCCCGGAGGTGGTTGAACACCTCGCCGTTGATCGTGCCGGGGCTCCCGTAGTGCGCCAGCAGGGGGCTCAGGTGGTGCTCCATGTAGTCCCCCGCAGCGAGCTTGAGGATGGCCTTGCCCGTCTGCTCCGCGAGCCAGACCACCGCCTGCTCGGTCATCGCGGGCGTCCACTCCACGGGCTCGAGCAGCCACGGCGTCGCCACGCGCGTGAGGTCCGCCGCCGCCGCGAAGTCCAGATACACCGTGGCTCCGGGGTGCCGCTGGAGGTAGGTCGCCGCGATGGACGGGGTCACGTCGCCTTCGACGGCCCGCCGCACGACCGCCGCCTTGTGTTCCCCGGTGGCGATCAAGGCGATCTCGCGGGCGCCGAGGATGCTGGCGACGCCCATCGTGATCGCCTCGCGCGGCACATTGTCCTCGCCGAAGAAGTCGGCCGCGGCGTCGCGCCGCGTGACCGTGTCGAGTGTCACCAGCCGGGTCCGCGCCTCCGGGGATGACCCGGGCTCGTTGAATCCGATGTGTCCGCTGCGTCCGATGCCCAGCAGCTGGAAGTCGATCCCACCCGCGGCCCCGATGGCCGCCTCATAGGCGGCGCAGTGCGCGGCGAGCGCGTCGCGGGCCACCGTGCCGTCGGGCAGGTGCACCTGCTCAGGCCGCACGTTCACCTGCTCGAACAGGTTCTCCCACATGTAGCGGCGATAGGAGTGGATGCTGTCCGCCGCCATGGGGTAGTACTCGTCCAGGTTGAACGTGACCACCCGGGAGAAGTCCACCTCGCCCGCGGCGTGCCGCCGGATCAGCTCCCGGTAGACGCCGAGCGGCGTGTTGCCCGTCGCGAGGCCCAGGACGCAGCGGCCCGCGGCCACGGTGCGCTCCCGGATCACGGACACGATGCGGTCGGCCAGCAGCACGGCGAGCCGCTCGTGATCGTCCACGATCCGCGTCTTCAGGCGCTCGCGGTCGCGCGACTCGGCGATGACGTGGTGCACTTTCACGCGCTCCCCCTATCCCCCCAGCTCGAGCACGACGACACGATCCGGCACGGCCGGGTCCGCGGGGGGCAGGGTGAGCGTCACCCCGGTGCTCGTCGTGCGGGCCTCCACGGGGGCGCCCCCGTCGAGCAGGCGCGCCGAGCGCACGCGCGCCGGCAGGGCCGGCAGGGCGAGGTTGCGATCCGCCCAGTCCAGCACGTGCACGTACACGCGGCGGTCCTTCTGCGTCGTAACGCCCCACGGTCGTGGGGCGATCGGGCCGCCGCGTGTCCCGTAGATCGCTTCCCCGTGCACCGCAAGCCAGGCTCCGACCTCCCGCAGCCGCGCCGCCACGGCGGGCGGGATTTCGCCCGTCGGCATGGGACCAACGTTGAGCAGCAGGTTCGCGTCCCGCCCCGCGGCGTTCACCAGCAGCCGGACGAGATCGTCGCGGCTCTTGAGGTTCCGGTCCGTGAGCCGGTAGCCCCACGAGTCGTTGGTCGTCTCGCACGTCTCCAGCGGGAGTGCCCCGACCTCCGTCGTGTTGTAGCCGAACGTGTTCTGGCCGGGAAGGTCCTTCTCGAACATCTGGAAGTCCTCACCGGCATACGGCAGCCGATGGTGGTTCGATCCGATCAGCGCGGCCGGCTGCAGCTCGTGGATCAGCCGGTACGTCCGCTCGAGCCGCCAGTCGGCCTCGTAGCGGTCCCACATCCCGTCGAACCAGATCCCGCCGATGGGACCATAGTTCGTGAGCAGCTCGCGGAGCTGCGCGTCCATGTAGTCGAGGTACCTGTGCCAGTCGCCCTGCTCCGCCCGCCCAGTGCGCTGGCCGGTCTGCCCCCGCGGCCAGAAGTCGGGATGGTGCCAGTCGAGCTGCGAGTGGTAGAAGAACAGCGTGACGCCCCGCGCTCGCGCCTCGTCCGCGAGCATCCTCAGCACATCGCGTCCGTACGGGGTCCGGTCCACGATGTCCCAGTCGGACACCTTCGAGCCGAACATGGCGAACCCGTCGTGATGCTTGCTCGTGAT
>Ga0105095_10002075_pt1 | contig 10721 bp, 6 predicted proteins | sample PPLLak2March2015_2_FD_79180 | JGI IMG/M metagenome (GOLD analysis project Ga0105095, IMG submission 79180) | Freshwater sediment microbial communities from Prairie Pothole Lake near Jamestown, North Dakota, USA - PPLs Lake P8 Core (3) Depth... | ecosystem: Environmental > Aquatic > Freshwater >... | reverse complement strand
TTCGGGTCGTTCAAGGAAAAGCGGAGGAACAGGGCTTGGACTTGCGATTGTTAAGAATGCAATTCTACTCCATAAAGGCGACATCCTGGTACGTAATAAAGTTGGTGGTGGTACAGAATTTCTTTTTTCACTCCCAAAAGATGGGAAATGAATCGGTCTTTTACTAAAACATTGGCTGAAACAGATAATACATAAAGGCTCCGATCAGTGCAGAGACCGGTATTGTAAATATCCATGCCCAAAAGATTTTTGTTGTGACTCCCCATTTCACAGCTGATACTCCCTTTGCTGCTCCTGCACCCATAATTGCTCCTGTTATTGTATGAGTTGTGCTGACCGGAATACCGAAATGTGTTGCTCCAAACAATGTTAAAGCTCCGGCTGTCTCTGCACAAAATCCTTCAAAGGGTCTCAGCTTGGTTATTCTCTGTCCCATTGTTTTGACAATTCTCCAGCCTCCAAACAGAGTACCCAGGGCAATGGCTGCATGACATGACAAAACAATCCACAGGTAATCTTCTATAAGAGAATCTTTCGGGATCTGATTTGTAGCAACAAGGGCAACCCATATAATTCCCATTGACTTTTGGGCATCATTTCCACCATGACCAAGGCTGAAGGCAGAAGCAGATAACAGTTGGAATCTGCGGAACCATTTATCAACACCAGAAGGCGATTGATTCTTTACAATGTGAAGTACTATCACCGATATTATGAATGACACAATCATTCCTAAAACCGGTGCAACTACTATGAAAATGGCAATCTTTATTACTCCTGCATAAATTACGGATCCAAATCCACTTCCTGCAACAGCAGCACCGACAAGTCCCCCGACCAGAGTATGAGATGAACTCGATGGCAGACCCAGCCACCATGTAATAAGATTCCAGATGATAGCGGCTGTTACAGCTGCTGCGATTAAAGTCAGAGATACAATTTCGGGATTTATGACATCCTTACCTATGGTTGCAGCTACTTTAAGCGGAAAAATCAAAAATGCAAGAAAATTGAAGGTCGCTGCAAGTCCTACAGCAGCTATTGGTGACAAAACCTTTGTTGAAACGACTGTTGCAATAGAGTTTGCCGAGTCATGAAAACCATTTATAAAATCAAATATTAAAACGAGAGTTATTACGATAACTAAAAATGTCATACAATCGAGATTCAATGATTAACACTGAGTTATTAATATTTGCCATTTATTAATTAAGAAATGATCTCTAATCTCAGTTAGTCCGATCCAAAAATAAAAACTATGCTGCTGATAATCTGATTTTTATTGTTACGTTTTTGTTACAATTTGTATTTAATAAAAATAACCATATGCCATGGCATATTATTGATCAATAGTTTATTGCAGTTAATTGTATCTTTTAATCACTTTAGGGAAATACCGGTTACAGAATCAGGTGATAAAATCTGTATTATATCTTCTATATATTTGTTTTAATAATTTATAAAATAGCATCTTGATATTTTATTATTTGATATTGCCGGCATCCTTATTTTATGATAATAAGATAATTAGGTAGTAAACTTCATAAAAGAATTGGTTAGTAATACAGGATGCCGGTTATTTTTTTGTTATAATTACCATAAATCCAGGTTCAAAGCACTTTTTCGATGTTTCAGATTATAAACCATTTGTAGTATCAACCCCCCAACCCCCCAGAGAAGATGGGTGTCCGCACAACGCGTTAAATATGGCAGAGATAGAACTCAATGTTTTGAATAATCAATGCTTAGGAATGAGAATAAAAGACATTAAAACCGTAAAAGAGGAGGTAGCTGCCTGGGAAAATGATCGAAACAGGATTGATAAAAAAATCAACTGGCAATTTACATGTTCTGATGCACGAGTTAAATTACAACGACTTTATTCGTCATACCATTGTTGACATGACACTAGTCTATTTTTGACTGGCGACAGCCTGTTCGACTTCTTTTATATCTTTTTTAAGTTCTTTATTATAACCTATACCCTTTTCGTCAGCTTCTTTTAAGATTATTAGTGCCTCATCATATTTGCCAGACTTGTGCAATGCCAGTCCTTTCATCCAGAGTAAGAAATCTCTGTTAGGATCTATTTTAAGACCTTTCTCAGCTAATTCCAGGCCTTCTTTTATATTAATCCCCGATCTTATTAATACCACACTGAGATTAAAGATCCGGTTAAGATTTTCAGGATCAAGATAGTAGGCTTTCCTCCAATGTTTCTCTGCTGCAATTGTATCCTTTCCCCATAAATACACATAACCAACAGCAAACTCCTCAGTTGATTCAGGATAATTATGTTTTTTTACATAAGATCTGAGCTCAGAAATACTCTTCTCAGCAGCTATGGTATCTCCCAGCATAATATTACTACTACACTGATAATCAAGCATCCACGCATTATCTGGATTAACCTGTAATCCTTTTTCACTGATTCTTTTTGCCTCTTCCGGCTTGTCAGCCAGCAACAAAGCTTCGCAATAAGATCTGTAATATCTGTCATATTTCCAATCGCTGCCCCTTTCCAGGCTTATTTCCTCAACTTTCTCAAATGCTTCAATTGCCTTGTCATACATTTCTGAAAAATTATAATAGGTAACTCCAAGGTCAAACCATAATAACCTGGATTCTATTCCAGCCTTTTCGAGTAAATTACAATACCGTATTATATCTCGCTGGTTTGAACTAATATAACAAGCATACCACATTCCCAACCAATATTGATATCTTAAAGGAAGTCGGTCTTTAGTGTTATATGCTTTTTGAGTCCATGATTTACTTTGTTCAAACTGATTATTAAAACTATGAGCAAATGCTATGTAAAAAGAAGCAAAAGTAAAAGTTGAATCAATCTCCAATGCTTTTTTTAAAGATTTGACGGCAGACTCATATTCCGAAGTTAAAATCAGATTCACTCCTTCAATAAAATATCTGAATGCTTCGGCTGAATTTGGATAAGCCTCCCTAAAATCATAATCGGCTTTTTGCTCAAGCGATTTGATTTCGAGATAGTCTTTTAATTCATTACATAATGAATCTGTCAGGGCAAGATATTCTGAAGATTTTAAATCGCCTTCTACCTGATTGGTACAAATAATATTCCCATTTTTTGTGTCAATTAAATTTGCCAGTAATCGATATTTACCTCCTATTCCCTGAAAACTTCCTGATATATAGGTCTCCGCCCGGACTTTTTCAGCAACCTTTTTAGCCTGTGAGGGCAACATCCCTGCGGTATAAACCTGATTCATACTTTCCATCACTTCAAACATGGTTTGATCATCACGCACAGCCAATTCGGATGACCCACCCAGGCCATTAATAATAAGTGAAGAGATGCCTTTCTGGAACCAATTCAGCGTAGTATCTCCGGTAAGGTTTTCAAATGGCATCACAGCAATAGAAATCCTGCCATCTGCATCCCTTATTTCTTCAAATTTATCCCGTTTGAATATTTTCGGGTATAATAGTATTCCTGCAACTATTACAAATGCAATTATAGCAAGTATTGAAAGTAATTTGTTATTAGTTGAAATGGCAGGTTTTTTTAATTCTGCCCTTTTCTCATCTATGACGGTTTCTTCAAATGTAACTCTGTCCTTAGTTTTTTCTTTCACCACCTGAACTGGCTCCGTCTTCATTCCAAGAATGATCTCTTTTATTCCATGAGCCACCTTGTTTATCTGGTCACGATAAAATGTTTTATTAAGGTTGTCACCAGGATGATCTTCATTGGAAAGTAAGGGTCTGTTTACACCTGATGCTGTTTTGTATACAAAATCCATTGCCCGCAGTACACTTCCTGTTTCCTTTTCAAATAGCTTCACATCTTCAGATTCCAAATCGTGTATCCGAACAGGAAATATCCGACCGGCGACATTACCACTCCTCAACCTGACATCCTTCCCAAAACGATCATTTTCTGCCATATTAATAAATGCCAGAAACTCATTTTGCCATGCATAGCTGTTAGGATCGCAATAGGTCTGAGACAGAACTGGTATAAATATGAGGCAATTCAGTTTTCCCTCAAGACTCTTGTCAACATTATGTGTCTCCTGAAGACGGTCATGCGGATTTTCATCGAAATAAACTGAGACATCCTCCTTAAATGTAGCTTCAAGCTCTGTCCTCAGTGCTTCAACAAATCTACTCACCCATTTGTCGCCTTTGTTATCTTTCTGGCGATAGCTGATGAAGATGTCGTATTCAAAACCGGGTATGAGACTTGCCATGTTAGTAAATTAATAATGATAAAATTACGAAAGACAATAACACAAGTCAAATAAAAATCCATCAACCCAGGATTTCCTCTTATTGCACTCTAATGCACAGAGATTCAAAGAGTTCCGTTTAAGGCTATAGACAAGCTTTATAAGCTCATCATAGCCCGGGTGGGTCAACAAAAAAACCGCGAAAAGGCGGTTTTTTTGTTGGGAGTGGGAGAGTGAGGGAGTGGGAGAGGGCGGGAGTACGGGTAACCCGGGCGAGAAGCCTGTCCCGATATTCCGAGGGAACCGGGGAATCGTCGGGAAGCCCGGGTGGATCAATAGATATTAAAAATTAAAACCCTGATAAACAATAATATCAGGGCTTTTTCAATTGACTTAACTGAAACTATACTGAATCATTTATATGATTAATATTATTATGTTTATTTGTCCTGTAGTGCTTATTTACTTTTAAAAATAGTTTTTATTCCGTCCAGGTATTGATAGCTGTATTCCCTTTCCGGTTCAAGAAAACTTCCTTCTGTCCATTCATTCCAGCTATTTATAGTAATAACTTTGTTATTTTTTAAATTAGAATCGACCCAAGATTTAGCCGATTGTAGTGCCTGTTGGAAATTTTCAGGGGTATTATTTTTCATTATTGACATACATGGGTACCCTGCGTTTTTAAAATTGAATTTTGCACTGCAACGTGGTGTGGCATCCCATCCCATTGTTACATTTGGATAATAAAGTTGTTTTATAGTTTTGGAAAACTCATCGCAAAAGTTGAAGTATTTATTCTGAACTTCAGTGTATTCTGTTTCAGGAAATTTATCCAAAATAACATGATGAATCCAAACATAAGAAGTTGTACTATTAAAAGATAAATAATCCAGTAATTCTGAAGGCTTTTTTAATTCTTTCTCATTTGGTAAAATTTGAATACCCCAAACAACTCCGTTGATATGCAAATCTTTAAACCCTGCTTTTTTCGTTTTATTCCGGAACTTTTCTAATGCAGCCTTTGCATTTTCTTTACCGCCCATGCTTTCAACAAATTTGAATAATTCATAAAACGAAAAGTAAGGACATCCATCTATTTTCCAATAGGTTGACTGGCTAAAATACTTCGATACAATGTAATCAGTCAATTTATCGAAAGTCGCAGGTGTGATAGTTCCAGAATAAAACAATGGTGCTTCGCCAATATCAGGATTTCTGGGAAACAAGTCTACCCAATCGTGGTTAGCCCACATGAGTGCAAATTTCACTTTGTTGTTATTTTCTACTTTCATAAAGCCATTTTCAAGACCTTTTTCTAAAAATGGCCCATCATTGTAGTAATACCAGTCATAAATAAAAACGTCTATTCCATATTGCGAGGCAGTATTTATCTTCATTTCCATTACTTTAGGGTCAGATTCATTGGTGAACCCCCACATAGGAATTTTTGGTTGGCAGTGTCCTTCAAAACGAGGAAAAGCATTTTTTACCAAATCCCATTCAGACCAACCTTTACCATAGCGCTGCTCGTTTCGGATATCATTTGTATGATAATTGGGAAAGTAATAAACAGCAATATCGTATCCAGGTGAATTATCAATAAAATTTGGTTCTTGAGCTAGGATCTTAACAATCGTGAACAAATTAAGACTTAATAAAGCTAATTTAAAGAAATGTGATTTCATAGAATTTTGTTTTTCATACATTACAGCCAACGGGAGTTTCCCGAGTTCTCGGGACAAGTTGTCTAAGAACCTTTGCCCCGGACGTTTTTCCGGTCAATTTAAAGCGATCTGAGTGATGGCTGTATTTGTCACTGATAAATCATTCCCCGGTAAACCAGGGTCCCAAACCGGCTCATTTTTCGTCTGAATAAGGCTTATAACTTAAGAATCAACAGTTCTCAACAGGGGCTTCATCACTAGGTGCTATGCACAGTGTAAAGCCCTATGTATTATGGGCATTACATTTAGGTTATATCAAATTCGATTTATATAGTTTAAGTCGTAAAATCATTTTCAATCCAATCATGCAGGATTGATCTAATTGACTCTAATTCTATGAAATAAACTCTGCGTATTTTAATGTGAAATCTTGCTTGATATAAATGAACCAATTTCCTTAATATCTATTCTTCTCCCAAATTTAATTTCAAAACAACCAACTCCTGAAATCCAAATTGTAAAATCAGAATCTGCATCAAGGAAACCGGCTGTCTCCACTGAAAATGAACTGATTTTCGAGTAGGGGAAAAACCGATATTCTTTCTTACTTCCTGTTAATCCTTGAACATCATAACAGATTATTTTATAACTTGTAAATAGGACTTTGTCTCGTAGATGTTTAAAAGAAAGAATAATTTCTTCGTCTGATGCTAGAAATAAGTCAAATAATTCTTTACTGTCAGAAACCTCGACTTTTTCAACTGCACTAAATTTTGCAATTAAATCTATAGCCATAATTTATCTTTTTTATTTTCCTACTCGTCAGGCTTTTCGGATACGCCCCGTTTTTAATGGTTTCTGGTCTCCACTTTGTTTTAAGAAAGTAATCTATAGTTAATAAGTGTCAGATTGAATTATAGACAATTCTCAAGTCAGTCCATTATATTTTTCAAGCTGTTATAGGCTAATTGCGCTGATAACTGAATAATCTAAAAAAAGGAAAGTTGTCATGGATTACGAAGTCGTCGAGGTAACAGTCACCTAATCAGCGCTATTGCCTGGTACGACACGGTAATAAAGGGCGTTTGTGTTGCTGAGTGAATGCGAGCCATATATTTATCACCAGTTAGATAATTTATGCGGTGCAGTGGAGCGGTCCGGGTTTGTCCCCCGTAACAAATCTGTCTTGGTAGCAGGAGCAAAAGCAAAAACCGTGACGAGTTTATTTATTTAGCAATTATCCGTGTTAGCGTTTCGTTATTGTTGTTTTTAATGTTTTGAATCTAATCTATAATTAATATTTTTTATTCATGGTTTTTACCTTCAATTGTGGTAATTTTAGAAAAAACCGATCCAATAGAGAACACCCTTAATTATTATTTGTACTTATGACAAAAATGATTTTGTTTAATTTGACAAGATGGTTAAATCCTTTTAGATAAATAAAATACCTATTGAGATTGCAATTCTAAATCCACTCCAATTGTTTTGAATATCCTTGCCAGTTAACAAATTTTTTAGAATTAAATTTTTATCCCCACTCAATTTATTCTTTCCTCCAATGTCTACCAGATATCCTACTCTGGCCCCCAATTCAATTTTCTTAATCAGGTAAGAGAGTTTAAAACGAGGTTCAATTTGAATACTATTCGAGTTATACTTCGACAGATCGGAAGAGCCCATGATTAAATTGTTCATTTTAAGTTTCGTAAAACAATAAGAAATATTGGTTACTTCTGAAATCCTAATACTCTTATATGTCAACGCAAATTCACCCTGAATTCCGGTTGAATAGGAAGATAGTATATTATCGTATGTTAGCTGACCTGAGAAATCTTTATAACTGATCCTGGATCCGGTAGTATAATATCTTTCAGTTAAACCTACAGAAATATGGTTGTTTAATAAGTAAAATAACCCACCATCGTAATAGGGTCTTGATGGGAAATTATCAGTTATTTTAGCTTCAACAGGGAGATTTTTTAAAATGGAACTGTTCATTTCCTTTAGGTCCTTCATTGAATAAGTCCCAGTACCATATCCAATCTCTAATTTAATCTTTTGTCCGTATGTAAGGGAGACGGTTAAAAACAGTACTATTAAAGTATTAAATTTCTTCAAGTAATTAGACTTTTAATTGGAATGAAAATGCCAAATTACAATTCTCTAACTATCTGATTTTATAATTAATCAGGATAATCTAATTGCATAAAGAGCTCCTGTATAAATACGGTTTTATTCTTTAAGAATATATTCTGAGTATTGTAACTTGAACCGAAGTTGCGTGTTGGTAATTGCATTTTGACTCTTCCGGTTGCGAGATCACATATTGAAAACATATTTTTTTCAGCATTTAAACTGATGAATTCCATTCGGCTCCAGTCGATGTCATAAAGAAACTCGTCATTGATTACTAATTCTGATACAATTCTTAAATCATCAGTTGATAACGTATAAAGGGTTTTGTTATAGAAATAAAGTAGGTAATTGATGTTAGGATTAAACTCGATGAATTTTGAAGTATTATGAGTCCAAATCTTCTTTGCTTCTCCTACTTCAAGTTTATATAGCTCTGCATTATAGTTGGGATATATGTTAATATAGTGTAAAATACAAAAATATTTACCATCCAGAGATATTTTCATTTTGTCTCCAAAACTGGTCATCCCAGTATTTCTGAATTGGGCTAATACTGATTTATTTTGAAAATCAAAGTAGTAATAATTTCCTAAATCATTAAAAAAAACACCAACATCAGTGTTTGATAAAAGAAATTGGCTTGGTAATTTCCCTTCAGGCAGAGACGATGAAGGAATAACATCTTTGGTTTCCATCAATAGTGGATTCACCAATTCCATTTGGCCATTTTTTAATATCAGAAGATTATTTCCATCGGGTGATAAAGACAGATAAGAATAGGTATTGGGTATGGAATCGGTAATTACCTGACTAGCCGAATTAAATTTGTAAATGATATTATAATTTTGATTATAGCTTGGATAATAACAATTATCTCCTTGCGATTTGACAAATAAATCCCAATTAATAGGAGGTAATATTCTACCCATCTTAAAATACCCAGTTGCTCCTGCCGTTGTCTGTAAATCGTTTGCATCATCCTGTGATGGAATGTGTTTTATTTTTGGAACAGACTTAATATAAAATTTCATATTAACGGCAAAAATTCCTAAACTGGTTATATAAGTAGTGTCCAGTGGATTTGTGAAAAAAGCAACTTCATTTGTCTCCCCCGTCTCATATATATATCTGTAAATCTTATAACCTGCCAGGTTATCTGGATATTTGCTTTTAATCCAACTGATCTTAACTTTTCCATCAGGTAGAACGGAAGTTGTTACTGCAAGATTTATATCATTAAAATACCTGATTGGTCCTGAAAATGTTCCGTTCTCAGTTTCAGTAACAACATAAAAACCACCATTTCCAATAAATGATGGGTCGTAACAGAAATTCTCGTTTATGTTAGAAATAATAGCTGGTTTGAAGTATGGGCCATTAAAGACATGGTATCTCTTAAAACCAACTCCTTTGAATTTCTCCCACTTTACCAGAAGGCTCCCGTTGTCGGGTACCAAGCTGACAATCTTAGAACCTAATTTTGCGTCATCTGAAAAGATGAGAGTAAACTCTTTTGAATATAAAAAACCTTCCTGATGTATTTTGTCTGCCAGACTACCGGACCCGGAACTTCTAAAAAATTCTACTTTAAATAAATAAGAAACATCAGCCTTATAGAAATCTGAATTAAACTGAATGGAAAAAGAGCCGGAATTAGATTCATTCATCGACAATTGTTTATTATTAAGCTCAAAATAAGCATATCTAACCATTGAGTCGGTTGTGGAATACTCAAACTTGACATATCCATTTAAAGGGAGATAAATTGTATCTGTTGCAAAATTCAAGTTTATAGTTAAATCGGGTATATCAGTTACTTGCTTGACTTCTACTTCATATAACCCTTTTGGCTCATATTCACACGCAACAAAAATTAGAAAAATAGTAATTACTGTAAATTGTAAGTATTTCATATTAAGCCTTTATATAAAACCTGAAAAAGAATTTCTTTACGTTGACAAAATTTTACAGAGTTTCTTAATCGACAAGTAATAAGGATCAAAATAATTGCTCATTTCTGCGGATATATTTACTTACATTCTATTAAAGCACTGCCTCGTCAGTCACATTAGCATAATAGCTTTATCATACAATAATTCCCAATAATAAAAATGCAAATGGACAACTCCCGGAGCGATTCCTCAAGTTAGACTATTTCGGGGAATTGGGGACGTATATCCCAACACTTTATTTGTTATTGACAGCTCTTTGGCTTTAAAATACGTTTATGATCTGCTTTTTAACCAACAATATGGGTTTAAAGCTTAAAGTATTGAGAAAACAAGTCCCCGGAATCCCTGATATTAAATACACTTGTTTTCCCGGTATTTCAATCATTCTATCACTTAAATCGTTGCTTCTGCTTTAATATAATGCCTGGCTCTGTCATGGATAGAAAAGAGGAGCAGTACTTGAGAAAAAACAGGAGAAACTCTTTGCATTTGTAAACCTCTTCAAACTGAAATACCACCCCTGAGACTATCTAATCGTTTAATAGTGTTGAGTGGTTGTTTGTTACCTGAAAAATTCAATATTTATAATAATGGGGCCGGTTCAGTCATTTGTCTGTCAGAAATGTAACAAGGGATGATTTGTTAGTATCTTGAGATGACTGGCATTTAAAGATATATAAGTTCAGAAAATAATGATTGTTAAATAACTATAATTTAAGCACCTGGGGATTTTATCTTTTGCCGTTAAAATC
>Ga0105095_10002074_pt1 | contig 10722 bp, 11 predicted proteins | sample PPLLak2March2015_2_FD_79180 | JGI IMG/M metagenome (GOLD analysis project Ga0105095, IMG submission 79180) | Freshwater sediment microbial communities from Prairie Pothole Lake near Jamestown, North Dakota, USA - PPLs Lake P8 Core (3) Depth... | ecosystem: Environmental > Aquatic > Freshwater >... | reverse complement strand
TAATGCTAAATTCCATCTCTTGCATATTATCTTTGCGAAAACTCTACAGCAGAACTATACAAAACCCATATAAGCCATCTCCGACTTGGAACTTGCTACCAAAATTTTAGACCGAAAGGAGACAAAGTGAAATGGGTAAGCTTAACGCGCGAGCACGAATAATCCACGACTACGAAATCGCCCTGGACAACGGCAGACCCCACGGCGTAATCGCAGATCAACCCACTGAAACCTTTCCAGGTTTAGGACCAACCCCGCTTGAACTATGCGTAATGAGCCACGCAGGTTGCTATGCCACGATCGCCGCCTTGACAGCCCGCAAGATGCGTCTCCAATTGAAAGGATGCGATGTAAAAGTCGAAGCAGTAAAAGACCCAGAAATCGGCACAATAACAGAAGAAGTCTTCGACATACTCTTCAAACTCGATGCGCCCGAAGAAAAGGTCCAGAGGCTTCACCAGGTAACTTTAAAAAACTGCCCTGTCGGAATACTGTTCGAAAAAGCAGGAGTCAAGATTATTTATAAATTGCGAACTCAGAAAGAATAATGACTGAGTGTAAGAACATGAACAAAATTACTTTAGCAGAAGACATCAACTGGGTCGGCGTGGTCGATTGGAACATACGTGACTTCCACGGATACACGACCCGCAGAGGCAGCACATACAACGCCTACCTAATCAAAGATGAGAAAACCGCTCTAGTCGACACAGTGAAACAGACATTCTCCAGCGAATTCTTGCAGAGAATTTGCGAAATAATAGACCCTGAAAAAATAGACTATATAATAATCAACCACGCGGAAATGGATCATTCAAGCAGTCTGCCCATACTCGCGAAACACGCCAAAAACGCCACAATTATTGCCTCTCAAAAAGGGAAAGACGCCATAATCGAACATTACGGACCAGACTTCAATATCCAAACGGTCAAAACGGGAGACGAAATAAAACTGGGAAAGAGAACACTACGATTCCTCGAAGCACCCATGCTCCACTGGCCAGACAGCATGTTCACATACGTCGTGGAAGACAAAATCCTCATGCCCAACGACGCCTTCGGACAACACTTGGCTTCTCCACAGAGATTCGACGATGAGGTTGATGAGCACGTGTTGATGGAGGAAGCCAAAATATACTATGCCAACATCTTGATGCTTCTGGGCGGACTCATATCCCGCAAGATTCAGGAAGTCGTACAACTGGGCATATCGATAGCCATGATAGCTCCAAGCCACGGCATAATCTGGCGCTCCAATCCATCAAAAATAATCAACGCTTACTTGGAGTGGAGCGAAGCCAAAGCCAAGAACAAAGCCGTCATAGTCTTCGACACCATGTGGGGCAGCACAGACAAGATGGCCCGTGCCATAGCAGAAGGAATAACAAGCCAAGGCGTAGACGTCAAAGTCTTGAAACTCCGTGCATCGGACCAAACAGAGGCCATGACTGAGATCCTAGACGCCAAAGCTGTCATCGTCGGCTCACCCACGCTCAACAGTCAAATGTTCCCTACAATAGGCCAGTTCCTAACATACGCCACAGGACTGAGACCGAAGGACAAACTATGGAGCTTCTTCGGATCCTACGGCTGGGGAGGCGGCGCTGTAAGAAACATGATGGAAGCTGTCAAGAAAACTGGCTTCCAAACAGACGAGCCTGGACTCGAGATAAAATATGTTCCTGATCAAGAGGACCTGAAGAAATGCTTTGAGTTTGGGCAGCAAATCGCCTCAAAAATCAAAACTTAGAAACCGTTATCTCTGCCATGGGAAGCGATAGTCTAAACGAATATGCTTCTTTCTTCCCCTTCGATTAATACGCTATTCCTAAATTCCTTTAAGAATGAATATGGCGCAACTCTCCATTTATCCGCAGAGCACCTCCACGCTGATTCAGAGCCATCGCCCCACAGCCTCCGAGAAGAACAACAACAACGAAAATCTCCGAAACACGCAACCGTTTTTCTTTCACACACTCGAAATCCAAACATTAATGAAACAAGCGTAAAGGGCACAGCTTAGTATTGTATTCCTTCGGTCAGCTTGAAAGCCTTAGGCATCTTTGTGTCTTGAATAACGTTAACGAAATCCGCCCTGTCAATAAGCTCTTGCCTAGCATATCTTCCAGTCATGACTACAGTGGTTTCTTCAGGAACATCGCCCAAAAACTCTAGGACATCTTTGATATCCAAGAGGTTCCAATGAACAGCAAGGTTGATCTCGTCTAGTACAAGTAGATGCGGCTTTTTCTTCAGGACTTCTCTAGCGAACCTTAACCCCTTCTTCGCGATTTTCTTGTCAGTGTTCTTGACACTTTCCACCTCAAATTTCTCTGCGCCAAATTCCTCGACCTTTTCCACTTTTCCAAGCCACACAGGTCTTCCGAACTGGTGAATCTCGTAGTAAGGGGCAAGTTTCTCTCTTATTTTGTACTCTCCAATATCCTTACGCCACTTGAAAAACTGAATTATGACAACGCTCTTGCCGTGGCCCACTGAGCGCAAAGCCAAACCCAAAGCATTGGCAGTCTTGCCTCCGCCTGTTCCAGTGTACAAATAAATGTAACCCAACCTATTCACCTCTTAGGCTGGAAACGGACAATTCTGTGTGGGGCAACCGCCTGCATACTCTGACTGCGCTGACAGAAATGTTCCTTCCTTCGTTTTGATCTGACCGATATACAGGACCTGTTCCGGTTTACTTCCATACCTGAAGACAGTCACGCCTTTGCACTTTAGCTCGTACGCCAAATTGTAGATCCTCTTCACATCCTCGACTTTGGCGTCATTAGGCAAGTTGACAGTCTTGGAAACAGCGTTGTCGGTGCTTTTCTGGAAAGCCGCCTGCATCTTTACGTGCCAGTCGGGAGCAATATCAAGCGCTGTGACGAACAGTCTTTTCACGTCGTCTGGAACGCCTTCGGTTTTCTGAACCGACCCCGTTCTAGCAATCTCCTCCAGCAGCTTGGCGCTGTAGAAACCACGTGCCTTAGCGGTTTCCTCAAACAACACGTTTGTCTCAAAGAGCCTTGCACCGCCCAATACGTATCGCATGAATGAAACGGCGAACAACGGCTCAATGCCGGATGAGCAGCCTGCGATTATGCTTATAGTTCCTGTGGGCGCAATCGTCGTCACAGTAGCGTTTCTGAAAGCACTGTACTTGCTCTTCCAGATGCTTCCTTCGAAATTGGAGAAAGAACCTCTTGCCTCGCCCATTTCTTTCGACTTCTTGTGAGCTTCTTCCTCTATGAACCTCATGATTTTTTCGCCCAGCGACAGCGCTTTCTCCGAGTCGTACGGTACTCCTTGCATTATGAGCATATCTGCGAAGCCCATAACGCCTAATCCGATTTTCCGATTCGCTCTCGTTATTGCAGCTGTCTCCTCCAACGGGTAGACGTTTGCATCAACAACGTTGTCGAGAAAGTGAACGGCGTTCCAAATCGTCTCGCGCAACCTCTGCCAGTTGATTTTTTTCTCTTCTACCATTCGCGAAAGATTAATCGACCCAAGATTGCATGACTCGTAGGGAAGCAACGGTTGCTCGCCACACGGATTGGTCGAATCGATGGCTCCAACCTGAGGCGTGGGGTTATGCCTGTTTATTTCGTCTAGGAACACGACTCCCGGATCACCGCTTTCCCAGGCAAATCGCGCCATTAGGTTCCAGACCTCTTTGGCTTGGAGTTGTTTAACTTTTTCTTTGCTGCGAGGGTTGACCAGCCAGTATTCACTATCGGTCTCGACAGCATGCATAAATTCGTCAGTAGCGGCAACTGAAACATTGAAGTTTGACAGTAACGCTGGGTTCTGTTTGACAGTGATGAACTCCAATACGTCGGGATGATCGACGCTCAGGATGCTCATCATGGCGCCTCTTCTTTTTCCGCCGGCTTTAATGACTTCGGTTGAGACATCAAAGATACGCATGAAACTAACTGGACCCGACGCCACTCCTTTAGTTGACCTCACGATGTCCCCCTTAGGTCTTAATTTCGAAAAGTTGAAGCCGACGCCTCCGCCTGTCTTTTCAATAAGCGCCATGTTCTTCACCGCATTGAAGATACTTTCAAGCGAATCTTCGACGGGCAAGACGAAGCAAGCAGACAGCTGTCCAATGTCCGTTCCAGCGTTAAAAAGGGTCGGCGTGTTGGGAAGGAATTCAAGTCGGGCCATCATTCCATAAAACGCCTTTTCGCTTTTCACCGGGTCCTCGCCGAAAATCTGGTCCACTCTTGCTATGTTCTTGGCCACTCTTCGGAATAGTTGGGAGGGATTCTCCACAATTTTTTCCTGCTCGTCCCGCAGGAGGTAACGTGCCCTAAGGACCTCCATAGCGTTAACCGTGAGCTTCGGCTCTATTCCCAACAGGTCTCGGAGTTCTCGAAGCTCCTTCTTTTTCTTCCTATAGCTCTGATATTCCAGTGCAACTTTCTCATGACCTTTCTTTTTCAAGACTTCAATAACAGCATCTTGTGCATCTTCGACTGAAGGCGTCTGCCGACGAAATCTTTCCTCTAAAAGCCTAACGACTTCATTCGTAACCGTCTCTGCTTTGTCTTCTCCACTCAGCTCAACCGCAAGGAAGGCTTTGTAAACCGCGTTTTTGATACGGTCTGGGTCAAAATCGACGATTCTTTCGTCTCTTTTTTTGATCTTGGATAAAAGCATGGCTGCTCGACTAGAATCTTTGTTGATTGCAATATAAAGTTTTCAAAGATCTGCGTCGTCAGTTAATTGGGGCAATAGTCTCTGCCGAAAGACCGTTTTTTCGATTCGACGTTCTCATGAAAAAGGTTGGAAGAGTCCGAGGCGGTTCAAAGAACTCTTATTCTAAACCAGCGCCTTGAGGTTGGCAATTAGCTCCTGCTTTATCTCCGCGCGCGCGTAATCTCTGCTGGAACTCATCGTACGTGCTTTATGAGAAAAAAAGGGTGAAGCACGTATTCTTAAGATGGCATGTAGAATTTTTCTTTAGGTGCACCACATATTGGGCAATTGTCTGGCGGTGAACCTTCTACCGTATTTCCACAGACGCCGCAGACATAATAGTCCACCTTGTCAAGTTGCTTCTGGTTCTTCACTGCATCCATTGCCTTTTGATAAAGATTAGCGTGCACTTGTTCTACCTTATTTGCCATGTCGAAGCTCCATATAGCCTGTTTGTTGCCTTCCTGTTTGGCCGTGGTAATGAAACCAGGATACATTTCATGGAACTCAGCGGTTTCCCCCGCGATAGCTGAGCCCAGATTTTCAAGCGTCGATCTTACCTGATCGGTTATTCGCAAATGGTTCAACGCATGTATGGTTTCTGCTTCCGCTGCCGCTTTGAAGAGTTTAGCAACCTGAGTGAAACCTTCTTCTTCCGCCTTTAGAGCAAAAGCCAGGTATTTCCTGTTTGCCTGCGACTCACCGGCAAATGCAGTCTTCAAGTTCTCGTCAGTTTTCGTCATTTCAATTTCACCTTGTATCAGTGATTGTCAAGCTTTCCATTATAGGTTGCGCTTGACTCAGAATTCCACAAGAGACCCTGCCCGGATAACAAGAGCCGGAAGCCACCAGAGGTCTGAACGGTAAGATATATTAACTAAGAAACTTTTGAGAATCTTGGTTTTTGGTGATAGAAATGGAAACAGCAAAACCTTTCAGTTTGCCCAAATTGGCGTACGACTACACAGCTCTTGCCCCGTACATGTCTGAGACTCAGCTGATGCTACATCACGACAAACATCATCAAGCATATGTGAACGGTGCCAACGCCATCTTTGAAAAATTGGATAAAGTCCGCAAAGAAAATGCAGAGATAGACACTAAATCCACTCTAAAGGAATTATCTTTCCATATAGGAGGACACCTGCTACACAGCATTTTTTGGGAGAACATGGCACCAGCCGGGAAAGGCGGAGGAAAGCCCGGGGGAACAATAGCTGACGCATTGATGAAGGAGTTTGGAAGTTTCGAGCGGTTCAAGAAGGAATTCTCTCAAGCCGCCGCCAGCGTGGAAGGATCTGGCTGGGCAGCACTAGCCAAGCACCCCTGCATCGATCGACCACTGATAATGCAGATCGAAAAACATAACGTCAACGTTTACCCCTCGTTCCACTTCTTAGTTGTTCTGGACGTCTGGGAGCACGCGTACTATGTCGACTACAAGAACGACCGCGCCAAGTTCGTCGAAAACTTCTGGAACGTAGTCAATTGGGATTACGCCGACAAAATCTTCAAACTCTCGCAATAGCCTTCCGCTATATCCTCTTTCTTTTTTTCAGTATGCTCTTGAATTAAATTCTCTAAAATTCATTCTCTATAAAAAAATAGAAGGTGATTTGAAGGTATCAAATATTGGCTTTTCTACGGAGGCGTTATTTTTATCGCTTGGGTCGGGCACTGCATTTCGCAAGCTAGGCACTGTATGCAATCGCTTTCCCTGACGGGATCAGACTTCTTCTCGGAAAGTGGGTGCCCAGGTGCAGCTCCCCAATCGTATAATGATACAGGACAAACCTCGATGCACACACCGTCTCCTACGCACACGTCCCAATCGACGGCAACGTTAGTTCCATGTATGCCCTGTTTAGTCGGTGGATTGACAGGTCCCCAAACCTTGTGCCCAAGATGCTCTGCAGAGACTTGGCGATTCTTCTGAAAATCAGGGTCTATCGGCAAAAACTCACCTACTCATAATTCGTGAAAACCGTCAAATATTAGTTTTTCTGATTCCAAGCACACTGGTTATAAAGTATAGGCGCCTTCTCTTCTCCGCAAGATATTTCGGCAATAGATCTCTTCTAAATAATGGTCTGTATGACTAAATACAACTTGCCTCGCGGCATGCGATATTCAAAGCTTGAGGAACGAAGAGAATTTTACACTCAACAATTCGACACAAGAAAAGTTGCTGAGTGGACAGACCAGATGAAAGGGAAGATAATCTATGCAGTCATCATCGGCAGGCATACAAAAATCTTCCCTGAAAAATACAAGGACGACTCGGACACCACCATAATTATCGACGAGTATGCAGACTTAAACGACTTGCGAGACCAAATTATCGAATTTCTGCCAGAAGCCGTCTACTATGACAGAAATGTGTACGACAACAGCGGCAACAAGAAGGGGCAAGAACTCGCTTTTGACCTTGACCCAGAAAACATCATTTGCCCAATCCACGGCAACCTCGCAGACAAGATGAAACGAGGTCAAGGTCTAGGTTTCTGCAAAATAGAATTGGAAAAGGTCAAAGAACAGGCGATACGTCTCTGCGAACGTCTTGAGGAACAATTCTCAAAAATACAAGTGGTCTATTCTGGCAGAGGTTTCCACATTCACATTTTTGACTCAGAAACATACTCGTTTGATGAAAGAAAGAGAATGGAGATCGCGCGATCTGTGAAAAAAAAGGATTTTGCGATCGACGAATGGGTAACCGCGGGCGAGATGCGTTTAATCAGGCTTCCGTACAGCCTGAACGGTTTGGTCTCGAGAATTGTTCTACCGCTAGCGAAAACCGAACTTGAGGAGTTCGACCCTGTCCACGATAAGCGGTGCATGCCTGACTTTCTAGATGGTTAAGGGCTACTTCTTCACTTCTTTTGCCTTTTTCTCTTTTTTCTTGTAATAGGCTTTTTTCTTCTTCTCTGCTTCTGCTTTCTTCACTTTTGACATAATCATCCCATTCTGTATTATCTTCAAATTTCAATAAAAGAGTTTCCAGAAAGATGGGTCAGATACCCAGAAAAGAAATTGAAAGCTTTATCTGGATTCTTTGCTATTGTTCATTTGGGTCGATGTTTATTTTGGAATATTTTGATGTATTGGTGATAGGCACTGGCTCCGGAATGATAGTTGCCTCGACAGCGGTTGAGAACGGATTCAGAACTGCGGTTGTGGACTTGGGACCCATGGGCGGCACCTGCATTAACCGTGGCTGTGTGCCATCGAAGATGCTGATTTACCCTGCCGATCTCGCCACCATGACTAGACAAGCTGGAAAAATTGGTATCAACGTCACGGTCAACTCCATTGACTTCAACAACATAATGACGCGAATGCATGGGCTCGTTATAGAGGACACTGGCACTCAAGCAAGAGCGGTGGAAGCTACTCCCAACCTCACCTGGTTCAAAGACAAGGGCGAGTTCATAAGTGATTACACTCTGCAGGTAGGTCAACACACGATAAAGGCAGAAAGAATATTCATTGCATCAGGCGCCCGAGTCGGAATACCCCGGATCAAGGGTATTGAGCACGTGGATTACCTTACAAGCGACACAGTTTTAGACCTACAAGCTCCGCCCAAAAGCATTCTAATCGTGGGTGGAGGATACATAGGTGTGGAATACAGCCACTTTTTCGAAGGTATCGGCACGAAAACCATCATGCTTCAAAGACCTCCTAGACTCCTGCCTAACGAAGAGCCGGAGATATCTGATCTACTCAAAAAGGAATTGCAGAAAAGGATAGCGATATTCACGAACTTCGAAGTTCTTGAAATCAGACAAGAGGCCGACACAAAAATAGTGACTGCTAGAAACCGCGAAAATAACGCTCTCCAAGATTTCTCCGGAGAAGCACTAATGATCGCAGCCGGAAGGGTTCCAAACTCCGACATCCTTAAGCCCGAAAAAACAGGCATCGCATTAGACGAAAGGGGATATGTAAAGGTAAATGAATTCCTTGAAACAAACAAAAAAGGGATATGGGCTTTCGGCGACGCCATAGGCAGAGAAATGTTCAAACACGTAGCCAACTATGAAGCTGGAATATGTTGGCACAACTCCGTTCATGATCACAAAGTACCCATGGACTATTCCGCCGCACCTCACGCAGTATTCAGCAACCCCCAAGTGGCAGCAGTGGGATTGAAAGAAACCGAAGCCAAAGAGAACGGATACAAAATCCTCGTCGGCAAGGCACACTACAAGAATACAGCCATGGGCGCAGCCATGGGAGAACCAGAAGGGTTCGTCAAAGTCATAGTCGAACGCGAAACAGGCAAAATCCTGGGAGGCCACATAGTGGGCCCCGAGGCTTCAACAATTATCCAAGAAATTGTAAACGCCATGGTCGCTGAAACAAGGAGCTACGTCCCCATAGTGCGGGCAATGCATATACATCCGGCGCTGTCAGAAGTAGTTCAACAGGCCTTCGGAAACCTGAGACCCGCCTAACGAGAGGAAAATTTCGTTTCCTGAACAAGAAGCCTTTCTGGGCTAAACAATTCATGCAGCTTGGAGTTTCTGGAAGAGGAACGCTCTGTCCTAAGAAGGCTGCTGATTTGCTATTTGCTCAGAAGTATTCCAGACTTCCTCGACCAGATTCTGCAGATTCTTCAACACCAGTGCTAATCTCTCACCTTTGTTGGTTAGTCGATAGTCTTTAGGTGTTATCCTATGGAATACCAATTTCTTTCCTTTTAGACCTCGCAGGTACTTGTAGGTTCTTCTGATCGAGAGTTTGGTATTCTCGGCAAGTCTCTTAGCTGATATCCCCTCATCAGAAATGGTTCTGTAGACTTTCTCTTCGGTTATCGCCAGAGTCTCTTTGGCAGGATCGCGCCTTGACCTGAAGAAAAATATGTAATCTCTATTTTTTGACGTTGTAATTAGACCTGCCGTTATCAACCGTTTTATTATTCGAGATGCTGTCTTGCTTGAAATCAGAGTCTCGACATCTTCAAAGGTTTTGGGTCCGGTCAACAGCGTGCTGAGCAAAGTCTCTTCGTGACATTCGGAGTGTGCGGGTAGAACGTTTACGAACTCTGGGGCGTCTCTGAGTATTTCTGTAAGCCTGCCTCCGAGCAATGTGGCGTAGTATTTTTCTTCAGCTTCGGCTGCAAGTCCTACTTCAATCAAAGGTCTCAAATATTCTTCATTGATTGTCTCCTGGCTGTGGGAGTAACCTGTCCGTTTGAGTTCGCATTGAATTTCACTTACGCTGTATTTACCTCTGACGATGGCTGTCAAAATATGAAGCCTCGTCTCGTTTTTTAACACGTTCAAGAGTTTCTTTGTGAAGTCTGGGTCGCCCATGTTCTCGCGAAGCTTTCTGAACTCGTTCCTGATCTTCCATACACTGCAACGCATCACACACTCAACAGGGTTCAACGGAGCACAATTGCGGCATTCAGCATCCAACTTCTCCATCATTTCTGCCAGATCATGATTTCCCTCGTTATTTCGAGGTGTTGGTACTGTTTCCTGCATTTTTCAGCCTCTTTGGTTGACGAGTGTCTTGACGGGTGAAGGAGTAAGAGATTGGGTGCAAAAAGCTTATGTTGAAATCTGCCCCGTCATGACGCGCGTCATAGAAAACATGACACGCGACATATTTATATACATTTCCAACTGAAATAAGTGAAAATGGTGAGAAAGTGCTGCTACCATGCGAAGTTGGAGTCAAAACAGTTTTACCCGCAGTAAAAGCTCTTATGGCAAGAAATTTTGTGGAGAAGCACGGGATGAAAGAGCAACAAGCCGCCAGCGTCCTCGGCTTGTCACAATCCGCCGTGAGTCGCTATCTCAACAAAGGCAGAGGAAACCTAATATCGGTTGAGAAAATGCCAGAAGTGCAAGAAATCGTCGACAAGATGACGCACTTTCTCATTAACGAGCCACAAAAAAAGAATGAAGTCCTCAGACTCTTCTGCACTGCCTGCGAGACGATCCGGGGAAACGGTCTCTTGTGTCCACGCTGCAAAGAGAAAATGGACGAAGAATG
>Ga0105095_10002073_pt1 | contig 10722 bp, 5 predicted proteins | sample PPLLak2March2015_2_FD_79180 | JGI IMG/M metagenome (GOLD analysis project Ga0105095, IMG submission 79180) | Freshwater sediment microbial communities from Prairie Pothole Lake near Jamestown, North Dakota, USA - PPLs Lake P8 Core (3) Depth... | ecosystem: Environmental > Aquatic > Freshwater >... | reverse complement strand
TACGTCGATCTGCCCGCGGTTCTTCTCGAGCCCGTGAGCGAAGTGGTCGCGTCCCATGACGAGATCCGTCTCCTCGACCTCGGCCATGAGCCACGGAGAGGCGTAGGGGAAGAGGTGCTGGTTCGCCTGGAATCTCGCTTCGCATTCGTCGAGCGCGGCGACGAGCCGTCCTCCGACCGAGGGATCCCGCTCCCACACCTCCTTCCGCAGCACGATCACGTGCTGCGGCGGGTAACAACGGGTCTCGTCGAAGTAGCGCTTTTCCAGCGCTCGAAAGTCGGGAACGAGCCGCGCGATTGGCCCGTCGACGGGGTGGTACTTCTTCAGGGGAATGGGGGCGAAGACGGCGTCGATCTCCCCCGCGAGAAGGAGATCGGAAAGGGACCGGCCTTCGGGAGCGTCCTGCACGTGAGGCGGATAAGGCGCCAGGAAGCCGACCCTCCCCGGCGCGTCGGCGCCGCCCACGACCCACGTCATCTTCGCTGGATCCTGACCGAGATGGCGCAGGAGGTGTCGATACCAGACCGCCCCGCTCGCCGCCCAGCTGTAGATGCCGAAGCGCCGGCCGTTCAACGACGAGGGAGTCAAAGAGTCGCCCTTCCGGACATAGATGTCGCGCGCGGTGAAGTTTCGAAGGGGAAACACCGGCACCGCGACCAGCGAACGGTCCCCCCGGTCCACGCGAAGGAGGTGCTGCAGCATCGACGCCTCTCCCCCGCTGACTTGGGGATCCGTGGCCGCGCGCCGAAGCATCTCGCTTCGATCCCCTCGGAGCCACGTGAGGTCGAGATCCTTCGGGCGGAAGTCGCCAGTAGCGAGCGGCGTGAACCGGAGGTAGTCGGCGCAGGTAAGGGTGAGCTTCGGCGACGCGGCGGCCGCTGCGGTCCCGGCCAACGCGGTCCATCCGGCGGTCTCGAGAAACGTCCGTCGATTCATCTCGTGCCTCCAGCGGGTGAAGTCTAACTCCTCCCGGCTTGGGATACGATGGAGCGAGTCCGGTGCCTCGACGTTTTTCTCGAAGCCGCATCTCCCTCGCGCTCTCGCTTCTTTTCTCCGGCGCCGCCGCGCTCGTCTACCAGGTCGTCTGGGTGCGGCAGCTCACCACGGTCCTCGGAACGACGCTCGAAGCGGTGTCGATCGTCCTCGGGGTCTTCATGCTGGGGCTCGGGCTCGGAGGAGCGCTAGCCGCGCGGTTCATCGATCGAATACCGGGTACGGTCCTTGCCCGCGCCTATGCCGGGCTCGAGATGGGAATCGCGGTGTTCGCTCTCCTGTTCCCGTTCCTCGTCGACGCTCTCACCCCGCTTCTCCCTGTCGCTCCCGCAATCCTTCTCATCGTCCCCACCACCCTGATGGGGGCGACCCTCCCGACAGCGGTCGCGCTCTGGCAGCGTGCCGGCCGCGATTCGGACGGGACGGGTCGCTCCGCTGGAGTCCTCTACGCGTTCAACACCACCGGGGCCGTCATCGGGAGCCTCGCGACCGGGCTCTTCCTCCTGCCCTGGGCCGGGATGAGGCTCACCACGATCGGCGCGGCGTCTTTGAACGTCCTCGCGGGCGCGGTCGTGGCACTGGGCATCCGCGGACTCGGCGAACCGGACGACGCGATGAGACGGCCCGTGCGATTTTCGACGACATCCAGAATCGCGCTCGCCGTGGCGGCCCTCTCGGGATTCGCGGCCCTTTCGAGCGAGGTGGCATGGACGAGGAGCCTGGTCCTGCTGATCGGGCCCACCACCTACGGGTTCGCCTTCGTCGTGAGCTCGGTCATCTTCGGTCTCGCGCTCGGAAGCGCCGCAGGAGCGCGGTGGAGCCGGTCTCCCGCCTGGGCGCAGGCGGGAGCGGCGCTCTCTTCTCTCGTACTGATTACGAGCCTCGGGCGTCTTTCGCTTCCGGTGGGCGAGCTCGTGCACCGGCACGCGGACGACATGGTCGCGCTTCTCGGAATCGAGCTCGCCGCCGTCGCCGTTCTCCTTCTTCCCGCGAGCTTCTTTTTCGGAGCGACGTTTCCGCTCGTCGTCGGAGTCTTAGCGTGCGAGGGCAGAGCACCGGCCGAGGCGACGGGCGCGACCCTCGCCTGGAACACCGCGGGAGCTCTCTCGGGCTCGCTCGCCGCCGGGTTCCTTTTGATCCCTCACGTCGGCGCCGAGGGAGCGCTCTACGCGGCTTTCGGCGTTCACCTGGTCGCGGCGGGCCTCGCTTTCTCCCCGAAGCCCCTCGTCCCCGCGCTCGCTGCGCTCGGCGTCGCGGCGGCGGCTCCCGCTGTCCTTCCTCGATGGGACCGGGAGCTCCTGACCGGAGGGCTCTACAAGTACGCCTCGTATCTCGAGCCCGGGGAGCATCTCGACTTCCTCCGTCAGGGGGATCTCCTGTTCTACCGGGAGGACGAGGTCGCGACCGTCACCGTGAGGAAAGTCGGGTCGAAGCTCTCTCTCGCCATCGACGGCAAAGTGGACGCGACGAACGCGGCCGACATGATGACGCAGAGGCTCCTGGCCCATGTTCCCCTCCTCCTCCATCCGGCAGCGAAAAACGTCCTCGTCATCGGCCTCGGAAGTGGGGTCACCGCGGGCGCCGCCTTGACCCATCCCGTCGAACGGCTCGTCGCCGTCGAAATCTCGGACGCCGTCGCCGAAGCGTCTGGATTTTTCGACGAGGTCAATCACCGGCCGTCGGCCGATCCGCGGTTTCGGCTTGTCGTCGGTGACGGTCGAAACCACCTGCTCGGTTCCCGGGAGCCGTACGACGTCATCATCTCCGAGCCCTCGAATCCCTGGATGGCGGGAGTCTCGGGCCTCTTCACCCGGGAGTTCTTCGAGCTCGCCCGGGAACGGCTCGCGCCCGGCGGGCTCTTCTGCCAGTGGGCGCACATCTACAACCTCAGCGAGTCCGAGCTCGCGACCATCGTCGGGAGCTTCACCGACGCCTTCGACAGCGCCTCCCTGTTCCTGCTCAGCGAGAGCGACGTCCTGCTCGTGGGAGCGAAGGAGGGGCTGCCTTTCGTGGGTTCTTCGGAGCTCGAGCGCCGCATGGAGCGAGAGCGCATCCGCGAGGACCTCGTCGATATCGGAGTCCACGGCAGCTACGGGATCCGCGCCCTCCTCGCCGCCTCGACGCCCCCGCTCTCGGAGTGGGCGCTCGGCGCCGAGCGGCACACCGACGACCGGCCCGTTCTCGAGCTCCGCGCGGCGACAACGATGCACCGGGACACGAGCCGGGAGAACCGCAGAGCGATTTCGTCCATCGGCATCGGCGAGCCGGTCCTGGAGCCCTCTCGAGATCCCTCGTCCGCAGATCTCCTCGCCCGCGCCGAGGCGCTCGAGCGAGCCGAGAGCTTCGAGTGGGCGTTCGAGACCTTCGCGAAGGCGGTCGAGAGGACGCCGCGGGTCCCCGCGGCCCTCGAAGGACTCGTCCGCAGCGCCGTTCGCACGGGCCGTGCGCCGGAGGCCGAGGGAATGCTGACGGCGATGAACGAGCCCGTGTCGCTCGGACGACTCTACCGGCACCTTGGCCGTTTCGATGAGGCTCTCGACGCCGTTGCGGACGCTCTGGAAAACGACGCCGGGAACCGCGAGGCTCTTCTCCTCGGGGCGGAGGCGTCCGCGGATCTGGGGGACACGCCGGGAATGGCGCGCTTCGCGATGCTCATGCTCGCGCGCGATTCGAGCGACGCGGAAGCGGCGGCGATTCTCGCCGAAGCCAGGCTTCGGGCGGGTGAGCTCGACCGCGCGGCCCGCGAAGCGGCGTCGATCCTGGCGCTCCATCCCGGCGAGCCCCGCGCGCTCCAGGTGCACGCGGTCGCTCACGCGCAGCTCGGAAACCGGAACCTGGCGCGCGAGTCGTTCGAGAAGCTCCTCGAGATCGAGCCGGAAGACTGGATCCAGCTCAACAACCTCGGAAAGCTCGAGCTCGCTTCCGGAAATGCCGAGGGCGCGGCGGAGATCTTCGACCGCGCCGTGGACCTGAATCCACGGAACCTGGAGGGCTACCGTGGCCTCGAAGATTCCGCCCAGCAAATCGAGGACGAGGTTCGACTCGAGAGGGCGCAGGCGATGATCCGTTTCCTTTCGAAGTAATCCAACTCGATGGATTCATGATCCGATCTGGTGGATGAAAGACCCTCCGGCGCGACCCGCCCTTATTCGCAACTCAATACGAAATATGGGTTTATTCTTCTGGAATGGCATCCGATCCATTGACCAATTGAGGCATGACAATTGCTAAGCCTGAGGCAGCAATCTGATCCGCAGGAGGGATCCGTAATATGAAGATGTCCGGCAGGTTTCTGACTTGCCTGTTCGTCGCTCTGGCGCTTGCCGCGGGCACCGCCGGAGCGCAAGAGCTTCGGGGCCGTATCGACGGAGCGGTGACGGACAACACCGGAGGGGTTCTTCCGGGTGTAACCGTGACCGTCTCGGGTCCGGCCCTCATCCAGCCTCAGGTCATGGTGACGGGGGCCGACGGCGGCTATCGTTTCCCGGCCCTTCCCACCGGCGTCTATACGCTGGTGTTCGAGCTTTCCGGGTTTCAAACGGTCCGCCGTGAGGAGATCCGCGTCAGTCTGGCCACGACCGTCACCATCAACACCCAACTGCCCCTGGCCGGGGTCGAAGAAACATTGACCATCACCGGCGAGTCGCCGGTGGTGGACGTGAAGAACACGAACGTCGGCACCAGCTTCACGAAAGAGCTGATGCAGGACATTCCCAATGCCCGCGACATCTGGGCGGCGATGGCCCAGGCGCCCGGATTCCACATGAACTCCTATGACGTCGGGGGCTCTCACACCGGCACCCAGACCGGCTTTCAGACCTACGGCTTCGAGGGTCAGAACAAGACGCTTCTCGAGGGTATCAACGTCACCGAGGGCCAGGACGCGAACGCGGGCTATTTCGACTTCGGAAGCTTCGAGGAGTTCTCCATCGGCGGCGCGGGAAACATGGGCGAGCAGACGGGACCGGGAGCTTTCCTGAATCTGACGGTGAAGTCCGGCGGCGACGCCTTCACCGCCAGCGTTTACTACGACTACGAGGGGAGCGGCACGATCTCGAACAACGTCCCCGATGAGCTCGCCGCGGGCGGCGGCGTTCAGGACGGATACGTATCTCCTCCGGGCGGAATCACCCGCGGCAACCAGATCACCAAACAGTACGATTTCAACGTCAACGGCGGCGGCCCCATCGTGAAGGGCAAGGCGTGGTTCTTCGCCGGCTACCGCGACAACAACCAGTACAAGGTGATCACCGGGCTTCCCGATGAAGAGGCCCAGAGCCAGCTCCTGAACTACACGGTCAAGGGCACGTACCAGATCAATTCGAGGAACCAGATCATCGGTTTCTTCAACCAGCGGACGAAGCTGCAGCCGCTCCGGGAGCTCTCGCTCGCCATCCCCACCGAGACCGCCTGGTACCAGAGCTCCAAGAACCGTCCAATGAAGGTGGAGTGGACCAGCACCCCCAACGACCAGGTGTTCCTGGACCTCCAGTACGCCTACTGGGGCAACTACTTCCCTCTGTTTCCGAGCTCGACTCAGTCCACCTCGACCGAAGGCGTGCCCATCGGAAGAATCGACCAGGCGACGGAACAGCACACCGGAGCGCAGTCCTACTACCACGATCGGACGACGCTCAAGCCGCAGTTCTCCGGAACCGTTTCCTATTTCAAGGACGACTGGGGCGGCAGCCACAGCTTCAAGTTCGGAACCGAGATCCAGAAAGAGCAGAGGAAATTCCTGCGGTTCCAGCCGGGCAACATCTGGTACCGCGACCGCAACGGCGTCCCCGAGGAGGTCTGGATCTACAACACCCCGAACGAGGGAATCAACGATACCTTTGGAACGGCCTTCTACGCCCAGGACTCCTGGACGCTGAACAGCCGCCTCACCTTGAACCTCGGAGTCCGGTTCGATCGCTACTCGATCGGGTGGCCTGAGCAGAGCTTCGAGCCGGAGCAGAGCGACATCTTCCCTCCGGTCACGACTTCGGCGACCGACGTCGCGACGCTCACTTCGATCGGGCCTCGGCTCGGCTTCGCGTACGACCTGACGGGCGAAGGAAAGACGGTGGTCAAGGGGTTCTGGGGCCGCTTCTACTTCAACCCTTCGACCGACATCGGCTCCCTCGAGAACCCGGTGGGGGAGGCGGAGCGGCAGTACCGGTTCACGGACTTGAACGGAAACATGGTTCTCGATCCAGGTCCCGACGGCTCCCTCGCGACCTCTCCGGAGCTCGGGGCCCTTCTGAGAACGAGGGGCGGAGCCGGCTTCGTGAGGGTCGATCGCAACCTCGAGAACGCGTTCGGGGACGAGATGTCCTTCCACGTCGAGCACGAGCTCCGGGAGAACTTCTCGCTGAGAGGCTCCTACGTCTACAAGAACCGGCGCAACGGCTGGGGCGAAGTGGATATGGCTCGGTACGACCAGTACTCGATCCCCTTCAACTTCAACGACCCCGGCGCCGACAACACCCGCGGCACCGCCGACGACCAGGTCATCGAGCTTCTCGATCGACCCGCGGGGATCGGAAGCGATCGAACGCTGACCAATCCGGGAAATCTCGAGGGCATGCCGGACAATTCCGGGGACTACCACACGTTCGAGGTGGGGGTGAACAAACGCTTCAGCGACAGGTGGCTGCTGCTCACCTCCTTCGAGCATAGCTGGCTCACCGACTGGCGGCGCGCCGCGAGCTCGACCAGCGGATTGGGCGTCCTCAGCTCCGTCAGACCGACGCTCGCCACCTGGCTCTGGCGTCCGAACCAGCGCTACCTGGGCGAGGGGGAGACGACGTTCTGGAACTACAAGCTCGTCGGACGCTACATCTTCCCCTACGACATCGGAGTGAGCGCATCCTACAAGCTCCAGAGCGGCTTCAACTACGCTCGGGAGCTGAGCGTGAACCTTCCGAACGCGGGCGCGGAGCTGATTCCCGCGGAACCGTTCGACGCCAACCGCGCTCCGAACGTCAGCATCTTCGACGTCCGCTTCGAGAAGTCCTTCGCTCTGGGACGGCCCGGACGGGTGACCGGCATGGTGGACATCTTCAACCTCACGAACTCGGGCGTCGTCACGAACGCTCGGAATCGCTCCGGAAGCGCATACCACCAGGTGATCGCGCTACTGGATCCGCGGATCGTCCGGTTTGGAATTCGCTGGGAGTTCTAGAGTCCTAACGGGTCTGTCGACCTAGACGAAAAAACCCCCGGGGGACGGCCCCCGGGGGTTTTGCTTTTCGGGACGCGCGAATCTAGTTGGTGGTCGAGGCCTTCATCGGCACTCCGACGAGGAGAGCCGGGTTCACGCCCTTCTTCGGCCGGAACTTCTGCGGCCGCCCGACGTGGACGTCGGCGGTGTAGAGATTGCCCTCGCTGTCGACGCTGAACTGGTGCACGCCCCAGAACCCGCCGGGCATCGCCCCGAACGTCCCCCACGAGGAGAGAAGCTTCCCGTTGAGGTCGAACTTGGTGAACTTCGAGGTGCGGCCGTCGGAGATCGAGAGGTGCTGGTCGTCGGACATGAAGATGTAGTACGGACGGGGCACGCCGGGCCAGACGTCGAGGAACTTCCCGTTCTCGTCGAAGACCTGGATGCGCGAGTTCGCGCGGTCGGCGACGTACACCCGCCGCTGCTTGTCGATGGCGATGGAGTGAACGGTGTTCATGTACCCGGGCCGGGTCTCGTTCGGCTCGTTTCCCTTCTGCCCCCAGGTCAAAAGGAACTTTCCGTTCTTGTCGAACTTGACGACGCGGGTGTTCACGTAGCCGTCGCTCACGAAGAACGTGCCGTCGGGAAGCCAGGCGATATCCGTCGGGCGGGCGAAGTGCTTCTCGTCGTTCCCCTGCACCTTGAACTCCCCGAGGGTCATCACGATCTTCTTGCCGTCGTTCGTGATCTTCCACAGCTGCTGGGAGCCGTCGTCCACCAGCCAGACGTGGCGCTCGGGATCGTAGGGATTGATGAGGACCTTGTGTGGCCGGACGAACATGTGGTTGTACTGTTCCCAGGAGTCGATCTTCTTGCCGTCCTTGTCGACGATGAAGAGAACGTTGTCCCACCGGGGATGGCGTTTCGGATCCTTCTGCGACAGGTCCCAGCCCGAGGCGTTCCGGCTCGGGATCAAGCTGTCCGGCTCACCCCACGTCCCGTCCTTCAGCTCGGGAAGGCATCCCCTTTGGAAGATGAAGACGCGATTGGGACTCTCCGCGAAAATCCCGCCTGCGGAGCCCACCTGGTAACCAGGACCGCAAGGGTTCTGGGGCCAGTTCGGGACCAACTCGTAGGGACCCGTAACGTCGCCTCCCCCTTTCTCCTGGGCCATGCCGGCGGTCGCCGCGGCCGTAATCAACAGAACCAGAGCGGTCGAGACCGCCCGCTTTCGAAGCACATCGATCATCGGTTCCCCCTTGTTGTGGAAAAGGAACCCGAAGTATAAGAAGAAACCTGGGACCCAATTGTCAGGAGTTGTCGGTTTTCCCCATCCTGCCGTATGAGTTAGACTTACCGCCGTGTACTTCACAGGATTCGTCGTCTGGTGGCTGCTCACCGCGCCCGCGGGAGCGCAAACGCCGACGCAGCCCGATCGCTTCGAAGCATTTCGATTCTTCCTCGGTGCCTGGGAAGGAGAGGGGGCCGGAAAGCCCGGCAAGAGCGAGGTCAACCGCGAGTACACCCTCGTTCTGGATGAGCGGTTCATCGAAGTCCGCAACCGGTCGGTCTATGCCCCGCAGGAGGGAAATCCCGGCGAAGACCACCGGGACCTCGGCTACATCAGCTTCGATTCGGCGCGCGGAAAACACGTGCTCCGCCAGTTCCACGTCGAGGGGTTCGTGAACCAGTACGTCCACGAGTCGACGAGCGAGGACGGCAAGAGGCTCACCTTCGTCACCGAGGCGATAGAGAACATCCCCCCCGGCTGGCGGGCGCGCGAGTCCTACATCCTCACCGGCCCCGACGAGCTCGTGGAGCGCTTCGAGCTCGCGGAGCCGGGAAAGGACTTCGAGATCTACAGCGAGACCCGGCTCCGGCGCGTCATCGGGCGCTAGCATCCCCCTCGTCATTCCTAAGGACGACGGGAGCCGCCGCCCTCGGATCGTCCCGATCTACTTTCCCGCCCTGGAGATTCACTTCGAGCGATCCTTCGATAGGCTTTCATCGTCTCCTCAGTAGGACCCTCGCAACGCGCGCGCGCGCGCGGTCTCATAGCTGCAACCGATCCAGATCCGGAAGTCGAAGTAATCCCGGTACTCGCGCTCGAAGAGGTAGATTCCCTCGAGCAGGATGATGCCCGCGAGTTCCCCGCGGTTTCACCCATTCGAACGCCAGGCATTCTTTTGTCTTGACTGATCGTTCCACACAACAGAAGAGTGCAACGTCAAAGTCGAAAGCAGAGGAGAAAAATGATTAACGCAACCAAGAACCCAGGCCACGACGCCCCCCGGACTCCGACGGACAAATACGCCGCGCCCGCGAACTCCGCCCTCGCCCGGGACGCGGGATCACGCTACCGCTTCGAGCATCTGACACTGCCGATGGTGCTGAGGGACCTCTACTACACCAGGGAAGCCCCGGGCCCGGGCGACCGCGTGCCGGACTTCGATCTCCCGACGTTAGGCGGGGGCCGTTTCCGATCCAGCGAGCTCGCGGAGACCGGCCCGGCGCTCTTGATCTTCGGCTCCAGCACCTGCCCCCTCACGGACAACGCCGCCCCGGGTTTGAACGAGCTGTACGGCCGCTTTGGAGACCGTGTTCGCTTCGTGATGGTCAACGTTCGAGAGGCGCATCCCGGCAAGACGTTCCCTCAGCCCGCGACCATGGAAGCGAAACGCCGGCACGCGGAACGGCTCCGCGACCTGCACGGTTTCCAGTTCGAGGTGGCGGTGGACGACGTGGACGGCACGCTGCACCGCGCCCTGAGTCCCAAACCCAACTCGGCATACGTTCTCGCAGTCGATGGGACGATCCTGTTCCGGGCGCAGTGGGCCAACGACACGAAAGCCTTGGCTTTGGCCTTGACCGCCATAGCGGCCGGTGAGGCTCCGTGTCCCGCTCGAAGCGGAGGTCTGATCAAGCCTATGCTCCCGATGCTCGAGAACCTCGCTCCGGTTCTGGACCGCGCGGGCAGTGGCGCATGGGCGGATATGTGGCGAGTGGCGCCGGTGCTCGCAGCCGTCGCCCTGGCGCTGAAGACCCTTCACCTCGGTCCTCGGGCGGGCGCCGGCCCGGCCCAGCTGCGAGCGATCCGGGTGAACGCCGCGCACGACTGCCGTCGATGATCGCCACCGTCCCGTATGACGCGGCGGATCCGTTTCGCTTGTTCTCGGACTTGGACTCTCCTATCCTTTCGCGGCCATGCGAAACTCAGTTCCGATTGTTCTCGTCTCGTGCATCTCGTGGGCGATGCCCGCGAGCGCCGTCGAGCCCTCGCCGCCGGAATACGAGATCGCCCTCTCCGAAGCCTGGATCCCGATGCCGGACGGAGTCCGGCTCGCGGCGGATCTCTTCATGCCCTCGGGCGGAGCTTCGGGGGAGAAGTTCCCGGTTCTCCTCGAGTACCTCCCCTATCGGAAAAACGAGGGCCGGAGACGGAACCACTCCCTCTACTCCTATTTCGTCCAGCGGGGCTACGTCGTCGCCCGCGTCGACATTCGGGGGACGGGCTCGAGCGAGGGGAAGCTCATCGACTACGAGTACACCGACAGGGAGCAGGAGGACGGAGAAGTCGTCAT
>Ga0105095_10002072_pt1 | contig 10724 bp, 10 predicted proteins | sample PPLLak2March2015_2_FD_79180 | JGI IMG/M metagenome (GOLD analysis project Ga0105095, IMG submission 79180) | Freshwater sediment microbial communities from Prairie Pothole Lake near Jamestown, North Dakota, USA - PPLs Lake P8 Core (3) Depth... | ecosystem: Environmental > Aquatic > Freshwater >... | reverse complement strand
TGAGGGGGCCTGCCATCATTGGGGAACACTGCGTGATCGAAGATTCGTATGTCGGTCCTTTTTCCTCCATCGGGATGAACACCGTGGTGCGGCGGAGCGAAGTGGAGTACAGCATCATTCTCCGCGACTGCAAGATTCTCAACATTGGCATCCGGCTTGAAGGCAGCATTCTCGGGAATGACGTGGAAATCGTTGAAGCAACTGGCAAGCCTCTGGTGCACCGTTTTTTGATTGGGGATCAGAGCCGCGTGGAAGTCGTGTGAGATCGGGCGGCGCATGTATGAGACACTGACAACGTTGCGTGTGGAACCGGACGGCCCTGTTGTCTGTATCACGGTGAATCGTCCATCACGGATGAACGCGCTGAATGCCGTTGCCAAGGAGGAACTGCGCGGTCTCATGGCGTTGCTGCGCGACGATGCAGCCGTGCGGGCGATAGTGATCACAGGTGCCGGCGAGAAGGCGTTTGTGGCCGGAACAGATATAGAAGAATTGGCTGGGCTGGATCGTGAGCGCGGTCTGACGTTTTCGCAGCAGGGACAGGCGTTGATGAACCTCATCGAGCAGATCGGCAAGCCCGTGATCGCCGCGGTCAACGGCTACGCACTCGGCGGCGGCTGCGAACTGGCGCTGGCGTGCCACCTGCGCCTGGCGTCGGACAGTGCGAAGTTCGGCATGCCGGAGGTCAACCTGGGCACGATCCCCGGATATGGCGGCACAGAGCGTCTTACGAAGCTCGTGGGAAGAGGAAAGGTGCTTGAGCTCATGTTGACCGGCAGGCAGATTGATGCTGCGGAATCGCTGCGCATCGGTCTGGTACACGGCGTGTTGCCCGCGTCAAACCTCCTTTCGTCCGCCATGGAACTCGCGCACGGGCTGGCTGCCAAGGCGCCGCTGGCCGTGCGGGCACTCCTGCAAGTTCTTGTCGGCGGCAATGCAGAGGCAGTCTCAGCGGACATGGCGAGGGAGTCGGCACAGTTTGCAGAATGTTGTGCGACCGGAGATTTTCGTGAAGGCGTGCAGGCATTCTTGAACAAGAGACCACCGGTATTTCGAGGATCATAGCACGTGAACATGTATCGCAGATTCAGAATCTGGATCGTAGCACTGCTGGCCCTCTGTGCGATCGGGCTTGTTGTCGTCGGCCAGCTGACGGGCCATGCTGGTTCCCCCGTACAGAGCACGCCCGAGCGGGGTGTTCACAGCGGCAAGCAGACGATTGCACAACAGGTGGACGCGGTGGTCGCCGCCTTCAAGATTCCGCGCAGTGCACTGCGTTTTGTCCCGGCACGACAGGGAAGCGCCGCCCCACCCGCAGTGCGGTTGCTGGTGGCGCCGGAATTCTCGAGCGTTGAGTTCAACAGCGCCCTCGGGGGTGCCCTCGCCGATCTCGGCGCCGTGGTCGTTGGGACAGAGCATCTCCGTGAAAAGAACGTCTCTTTGATGATCATGAAGGACGGGGCAGCCGTCATGCAGGTTATTCTCGATATGCGCAAGTCCTCACAGCAGTCACGAAAGGGATCGAGCCATTAGTACCGACATCATGGAAAAGATCGTGTCGCTGGCCAAGCGACGCGGGTTTGTCTTTCAATCAAGTGAAATTTACGGTGGCTTGAACGGGTGCTGGGACTATGGTCCGCTCGGGGTGGAACTCCTTCGCAATGTCAAGGAGCAGTGGTGGCAGGCGATGACGTACCGGCAGGATGTTGAGGGGATTGACGCCGCGATCCTGATGCACCCGACGGTCTGGAAGGCCTCGGGTCATGTGGAGAATTTCACAGATCCCATGGTGGACTGCAAGGAATGCAAGGCGCGATTCCGGGCGGATCAGATTGAAGACGCGATGTGCGGGAATCCCGGCTACAAGGGTCGGAAAGCGCACAAGTGCCAGGCCGAGGGGAAATTCACGGAAGCACGGCAGTTCAATCTGATGTTCAAGACGTTCGTCGGCCCCGTGGAGGATGCCAGCGCCGTGGTGTACCTCCGTCCCGAGACCGCGCAGGGCATCTTCGTCAACTTCCTGAATGTGCAGAGTTCGTCCCGGCAGAAGATCCCCTTCGGCATCGCGCAAATCGGCAAGGCCTTCAGGAATGAGATCAACACGAAGAACTTTCTCTTCCGCACGCGCGAATTCGAGCAGATGGAAATGCAGTTCTTCGTCAAGCCAGGCACCGACGTCGAGTGGTTTGGTTATTGGAAGGAGGAACGGCTCAACTGGTTCCGGAGGCTTGGGATGCGGGCTGAACGGCTCCAGTTCCATCAGCACGAGCCCGACAAGCTCGCTCACTACGCGAGGGATGCGTACGACATCGAATACAACTTCCCGTTCGGATGGGGAGAAATCGAGGGCATCCATAACAGGGCGGCGTGGGATCTCTCCCGGCACGAGGAGTTCTCCGGCAAGGCGATGAAATTCTTTGACGAGCAGACAAAGGAGAAGTTCATCCCCTTCGTGATAGAGACCTCAGCGGGGGCCAGCCGGTCATTTATGGCATTCCTTGTCGATGCATATTCGGAAGAGGAGGCCCCGACCGCGGACGGAAAGATGGAACTCCGCACGGTGATGAAATTCCACCCTAAACTCGCGCCTACGAAAGTCGCCGTTTTTCCGCTTGTCAATCGTGACGGCATGCCGGAAATCGCGCGGAAGATCGAAGCTGATCTCCGCCCGCATGTACGCGTGTTTTTTGACGACAGCGGGGCCGTCGGCCGGCGATATCGCCGTCAGGATGAAGTTGGGACGCCGTTCTGCGTTACGGTCGACTCCGTGACGTTGCAGGACCAGAGTATTACGGTCCGCGAACGTGATTCCATGCAGCAGGAACGGATCGCGGCAGATCGCCTCCTTACGTACCTCAAGGAGCGTCTATGACAGACGTGCGCTCCATATCGCCGGCGTCCATTCCCTCCCGGGCGGCTTGCGGCGCGCTCCGGGGGCGTCCGTAGGTCATGATGGCCTTTCTCACCAACGTCTTCCGCGACCCACACAACGAAATCCGCGCAGGGTGGAGAATATTTCTGTTTCTCCTCCTTCTGACGGTTGCCGGAATTGGTGCCTACAATACGCTTCCGGCATCGGTTGCCGGGACACCCGTTGCATCGAGCCTCCTGCCGCTCGGCATCGTTCTGCTCGTCACATGGGCTGTAACGCGTTTTGTCAATCACAAGCCGCTGGCTGCAGTCGGGCTGTGGATGCATCCTCGCGCCCCGCGGGAGTGCGGCATCGGCATGCTCCTCGGCTTTCTCATGATGACGGGGATTTTTCTGATCGAAGTCGGCCTGGGTGTCCTCCACGTTTCGTGGCGTGGATTGACTGCTGCGGAAATCGCGGGTGCGGTGGGAATTTCCCTGCTGTACTTTGCGTTCTCGGCGATGTTCGAAGAGCTGTTGTTCCGCGGATACCTCTTCCAGACCCTGATGCAGTGGGTGACATTTCTGCCGGCGTTGATCCTCATGTCAGCGTTGTTCGGTCTTGCCCATTCGCGCAATCCTCACGCAACCATACTGAGCACGACGAACGTTCTCCTCGCAGGGGTATGGCTCTCGTTTGCATACCTCAAAACGCGGAGTCTCTGGCTTCCCTTCGGTCTCCATCTTTCCTGGAACTTTGCACAGACCTCGGTCTATGCATTTCCCACGAGTGGCTTTGCATTCGCTGAGCGGCGCCTCTTCCTTAGCGAACAATCGGGCCCCGGGTGGCTCACCGGGGGCGAATTCGGCCCCGAGGGAGGAATCCTGGCAACGATCGCGCTGGTTGCCGCAACGTGGTACATTCTGAAGACCCCGTTGTTGCGGCCGCCTGAGGGCATTATCACCCTGGATTCCGTTGAAGACATTCTCCCGACTCCTCCTGCAGGAGGAACGACCGGATGAGACTGCTCATGATCAGCGTTGCGGCGCTCTGCAGCGTTGCTCTTTCGCGCGCAGGGGTGCTGGACGATTCCGTCTACCAGGCGACCGTGCAGCGCGGCATCCAGGCCGTGTACAATTTGGAATTCGAATCGGCCGAGAAGGAATTCGCGACGCTGATTGCCCTCCAACCAAATCATCCCTCCGGATATTTCTTCCGCGCCATGATCACCTGGTGGCGCATCATGATCGATCTGGACAACCGTCAATTTGACGAACGGTTCTTTCGCGACCTGGAGGAGGTGGTGAGCATGTGCGATTCCATGCTCGAGCACAATCCGGACGACGTGGATGCATTTTTTTTCAAGGGCGGCGCGATCGGTTTTGAGGGGCGGTTGCGGTTTCATCGGGATGATTGGCTGGCCGCGGCCAACGCCGGCCGGAAAGCCCTCCCGCTGGTGCAGCAAGCCAGCGAACTGGACCCGCACAACTACGATATCCTCCTCGGTACCGGCATTTACAACTATTACGCCGAGGTGATCCCCAATGAGTACCCATTCGTCAAGCCATTGTTGCTGTTCATTCCATCCGGCGACAAGAAGAAAGGGATCGAGCAACTCCGCCTTGCGGCGTCACGTGCACGGTACGCGTCAATTGAAACGTCGTATTTTCTCATGCAGATTTATTACAGCTATGAGCGCGACTACCCGAAGGCGCTCGATATCGCCCGATCCTTGCATGGGCGATTTCCGGCCAACATGATGTTCCACAAGTATGTCGGTCGCTGCTACGTGCTGATGGGGAACTGGACGGCCGCCGAGGGGATCTTCCGCGATATTGCCGGCCGTGCACAGACGGGAGCGCGTGGCTATACACGGGCGGTTGAGCGTGAGGCGATCTACTACCTTGGCCTCTGCGCCATGAATGCCCGGCGATACGACTCCGCTCTGGAGGAGTGGTACCGCTGTGACGCACTCTCCCGTGAGCTTGACACCGGGGATCCGTCGGGCTTCATGGTGATGGCCAATCTCAAAATGGGAATGATTTACGACTTGCAGGGGAAACGCGCCCTCGCAATAGAACAGTACCGGAAAGTACGCACGATGAAGGAGTACAAGGATTCGGTGTCCCAGGCGGATCGGTACCTGAAGACTCCGTACTCGGAGCTCACGACGCCATGACCGTGACCATCATCGGGTACGCCCTTCTTGCAGCGCTCGCCGAGATCACCGGCAGCGTGCTGGTCATCGGGCGGAAGCGGTGGCCCGCCCGGGTGCAGGAGTACCTGCTGGCACTCAGTGCGGGTTTCTTGCTGTCGCTGGTGTTTGTCGAGCTCGTGCCGGAAGCGCTGAAGGGCGGCGGCTCCGAAGCCCCGCTCCTGATGCTCGCGGGATATGCCGTGCTCCATTTTTTTGAGCACACGGTTGTCGGACATTTGCACTTCGGGGAAGAGACCCATCACGAGGTGATGGTGTCACGCGCGGCAAGTTTTTCGACCTTCCTGGGACTTTTTATACACGCCTTCTTTGACGGGTTCACCATTGCAGTGGGAATGCAGTTCGACTTCACGCTCGGCCTCATGGTCTTCATCGCCGTGTTGCTGCACAAGATACCCGAAGGGCTGACCGTTGCCTCGGTCATGCTGTCCGCAAAATCCAAGAGGACAACGGCCATGGCTGCGAGCGTCGCCATCGGCGGCGCCACGTTGATCGGTGCTCTCGCAGGCCTCGTCCTCGGCGGCGTGAGCATCCGGCTGGTGAGCGGAGCTTTTGCATTTTCTGCGGGTATCGCGACCTATGTCGGGGCAAGTGATCTGATTCCGGAAATCAATCACTCACGCAACAGGGTGATACCGATGCTGGTGTTCGCCGGGATGGTGCTGTTCTACTTCGGAAAGGTTCTCCTGGAGGGGTGAACGCCTGGGGCGGCACGTCAAAGTGCAGCCGAAGAGCCAGCGGGATCTCCGTCAGAATGCCGTGCTTACCGAGATGCGGTGGAGGTTGCCTGCTTTGCCGAGCGATGAAAGGCCGTAGTCGATGCTGTAGCTGCTGACCAGGATGCCCAGCCCCGCGGAAAAGCCCGCAAGGTCGGCGGATGAACCGATCTTGAAATCCTTCCTCTTCGCGTTGTCAAATCCCACCCGGAGCAGAAGCACACGACTGAGCGTGAATTCTCCACCCACGGTGAAATGACGGAACCGCTCGCCGAGAGAGGGAACGTCGTCAGCGAGTCTGTGGAAACCGACGTTCAGCAGGAGTGGCAGGCCCCTGGGAATCACTGATGCGCCGACCGTCACATCGAGGGGCAACTGTTCGCGGATGCCATTGTATGTCGAGAGTTGTGCACCCAGATTGCGGATGCTCGCGCCGAGCGCCACGCGCGCGTCGGGGATCCTGTACAGGATGCCGACGTCAGCCGCTACGGCGGTGGACGTATAGCTCGCGATGCCGGAGTAGATAAACTTGACGGCACCGCCGACATACACCTGTTCCTCAAGCATGGTTGCGTACCCGATGCTCAGCGCAAGATCATTCGCGCCGAACGTTCCGAGGGCGTTGCCGACCGCATCGGTTTCAGTGAAAGAACCGTAATTCGTATACAGCAGACCAACGCCAAACCTGCCGATGTCTTCGACTTCTGTAGAATAGGAAGCGCCGCCCGCATTGATGTCCAGGAGATGTTTGAAGAAACCGACCGAACCGCGGATGCCTTCAATGGTGGCGAGACTTGCCGGATTGTAGAACACCACGTTCGGATCGTCGGTGATGGTGACGGCGCTGCCGGCGAGAGCGGCGGTCCTGGCGCTTGCGTCGTTTCGCAGGAAACTGAATGCCGTCGTGGCCCCGGCTGCCTGGAGTGATTCCCCCGTAAGTGTGGCAAATCCGGCCACAAGAATACATATGTGAAATCGCTTCATTGCTCCTCACCCCGGATGATCCATCGCGACATAATTCCCACGCAATGTAGGGATTCCCGGAGCGAATTTCAAATATTGCTTCTTGTCTCTGAAAGCAGTATCTTTAATAGCTTTAGAAGCATCAACATTTGGGCAATTATCAGGGTTGGGACTCAGATGAAAGAAGGCATCCATCCGGACTACAAGAAAGCTGTGGTGACGTGCGTGTGCGGAAACACGTTTGAGACGCGTTCCACGGCAGGTGACCTCAAACTCGAAATCTGTTCAGCGTGTCATCCGTTCTTCACAGGGCGGCAGAAACTGGTCGACTCGGCCGGCCGCGTTGAGCGCTACCTGAAGAAGTACGGCAAGAAGACTGCGGATCAGACAACCCCTTAGGTTTCTCTGTCCCAGCAATGTCCCTGCCCGTATCCCTGCGGCGGAGGTCACCCGGTGTCCTCCGCCCTTCCTTTTCCTGAATACCGCTCATGAATGACGTCCCGGCAGCCGAGTGGAAGAGCCTCTACAGCGGGCCCCGCGGAACGGCAGTCAAAGTCCTCAACCGCGTCGAACGCACCGACTCGTACCTCGACAAAGTGCTTGATGGCGAGCTTCGCTCCGGTGAACTCTCCGACCTGGACAAAGGGCTTCTGAACGAGCTCGTCCACGGTGTTCTCCGCTGGCAGAACAGACTCGACTGGGTCCTGAATGGGTTCTCCCACGGGAATTTTGCCAAGTCCGAGATCAACGTCAAAAACACCCTCCGCGTCGCCCTCTATCAGATTCTCTTCCTGGAACGCATTCCCCACTCCGCCGCGGTGAATGAGGGGGTGGAATTCATCAAGCGCATTCGCGGCGACAAGCCTGCAGGCCTGGTGAACGCGGTTCTCCGTAACATCATCCGGAACATTGAAGGCATCCGGTATCCTGATCCCGCCGAGGATGAAGTCCAGTATCTTGCAGTGTTTTATTCCCATCCCCACTGGATGGTGAAGCGCTGGTTGCGCCGATACGGCCGTGAAGAAACCGAACGGCTGATGACTGCAAACAACGATCGGCCGAGCATGGCATTGCGCATCAACCGCCTCAGGATTGAGCCAGCCGCGTTCAAGAACCACCTCAGCGAGCAACAAATCATCTTTTCGCCCTCGGCATACCTCCCGCATTTTGTGCGGGTGAAAACCCTCTCGCGCATCGGCCAGATGGACCTCTTCCGCAACGGGATGTTCACGATACAGGACGAAAGCGCGGGGTTGCCCTGCCAGTTGCTCGATGCGCAGCCGGGAGAGCGGGTATTTGACATGTGTGCGGCACCTGGCGGCAAGACAACATACCTCTCGGAGATGATGAACAATGAGGGAGTGATTTTCGCTCTGGACAAATACGACGCGAAACTGGCGATGATCAGAGGCTCCGCCGAGCGTCTCGGGCTGCGCAACATCCAGCTCCGTGCAACAGATGCGCTGACGTTTCAGGAATCGCCCGCGGACCGCATCCTTCTTGATGCCCCTTGCTCGGGTCTCGGGACCCTGGCCAAGAAACCCGATATGAAATGGAAGCGCGATCAGCTGGATATTGCGAAGCTGGTGACGACACAGCGGGCAATGCTGGAGAATGCGGCGCGTCTCCTGAGACCCGGCGGCGTCCTCGTCTACAGCACCTGCACGATCGAACCCGAGGAAAATGAAGACTTGATCGCAGGATTTCTGGAGGTTCATCCCGAATTTCACATTGATCCGGCGGGGCAATTTGTGCATCCCGACCTTGTGACCCCCGGGGGGTGGATCGCCACGTTCCCGCACCGCCATGGCATGGATGGCTCGTTTGCGGTGCGATTGTCGAAGTCCGCCTTGCCGGCGGCGTGAACTTCTGCCCGGCCATTCGACCACTGAAGTAAGGAGACCGCGATGTCACGCATACTTGAACTCGTAAGTGCAGAACTGAAGCAGCTCGAGGAAACCAACACATACAAACATGAAGTGGCGCTGCAGGGCGCGCAGGATGGCGTGGTGCGGGTGAATGACAAGAAGGTGGTGATGCTTGCCTCAAACAACTACGTCGGGCTGTCAAATCACCCTGTCGTCCGGAGAGCGGCGATGGCCGGGATCAAGGAATACGGATACGGCGTTGCATCGGTACGGTTCATCTGCGGCACCCAGGACATTCACCTTGCGCTCGAGAAGAAGATTTCACGATTCCTCGACACCGAGGATACGATTCTGTTTTCCTCCTGCTGGGCCGCCAATGAGGCATTCTTTGCGTCCCTGACCAACGAGAAAATGGGATGCGAGACGTACAAGGACGTCATCTACTCCGATCGTTTGAATCACGCCAGCATCATTGACGGGCAACGTTTGTGCAAGGCCGAGACCACTGACAGGAAGATCTACAAGCATGCGGATGTCGACGATCTCGTTCGGCAACTCGAGGAGGATGCGCACACTGACTACCGGCTCCGCATCATTGCCACCGACGGAGTGTTCAGCATGGAGGGCGATCTTGCCCCGCTCGACCGCCTTGCCGGAGTGGCACAGCAATATAGTGCGGTTCTCTTCGTCGACGATTCCCACGGAGTCGGCGTGTGCGGGAAAACGGGGCGCGGGACACCGGAAGCGAAGGGCGTTCACGGCAAGATCGACGTGCTGACCGGAACACTGGGAAAGGCGATCGGCGGCGCTGCCGGGGGATACATCAGCGGAAAGCGGGAAGTGATCTCGTTCATGCGGCAGAAGGCCCGGACTTACGTTTTTTCGAACTCTCTCCCTCCGGCCATCGTTTTCGGAGCGACCGCGGCATTCAATCTCCTGATGAAGGACAAGTCGATTGTCAAGCGGCTTCACCGCAACACCGCGTATTTCCGGAAGAAGATCGTGGAACTGGGATTCACCGTCATCAATGGCGACCATCCGATTGTTCCCATCATGCTTGGCGAGGCATCCGTCGCCCAGGAAATGAGCAATGCGTTGCTGAAGGAGGGAGTGTACATCCGCGGTCTCTGGTATCCCGTTGTGCCGAAAGGGGAAGCCCGCCTGCGCGCGCAGGTCTCGGCTGCACTGCGCCTGAAGGATATTGACCGCGCCCTCGAAGCCTTCCACAAGGTGGGGACGAAGATGAACGTTCTCAAATAGCGGGATGTTATAGAGAGCACAACAACGGAAAGTTCCATCAGAATGACTGCACTTACCCAAGCAAGTGTCCTTGATGCGCTGCGAGTGGTTCGCGATCCTGATTTGCACCGCGACATCGTTTCCCTGAATTTCGTCACAGAGGTAACGATTGAGGGCAATGACGTTGCGGTGAACATTGAGTTGACGACTCCTGCGTGTCCGGTGCGCGATGAACTGAAAGGCGCGGCGGAACGCGCCATCCGCGATGCGATCCCGGGGGTCGGCACGGTCACTGTACGGATGTCGTCGCGGGTGACACACGCGCGCCAGGAGCGGCAGCAGGGGGATGTTCTCCCGGGGGTGAAAAATACCATCGCGGTCGCTTCCGGCAAGGGAGGTGTCGGGAAGTCCACGGTCTCCGTCAACCTTGCCGTCGCTCTTGCGCGCGAAGGGGCGAGCGTGGGTCTTGTGGATGCAGATATTTACGGGCCGAGCATCCCCTTGATGATGGGTATCAACGGCCGGCCGGGCGTGCGTAACCAACGCCTTCAGCCGATGGAAAACTGGGGCGTGAAGGTTATGTCCATCGGCTTTCTCGTGGATCCGATGCAAGCGGTGATCTGGCGCGGACCGATGGCCAGCGGTGCCATTAAACAGTTCATGACGGATGTCGACTGGGGAGAGCTCGATTACCTGGTGTTCGACCTGCCCCCCGGCACGGGCGACATCCAGCTGACGCTGGTCCAGACCATTCCGTTGACCGGGGCAGTGATCGTGACGACACCGCAGGATATATCACTTGCCGATGCGCGGAAGGGGTATGTCATGTTCGAGAAGGTGAATGTGCCGATCCTCGGTCTCATCGAGAACAT
>Ga0105095_10002070_pt1 | contig 10726 bp, 6 predicted proteins | sample PPLLak2March2015_2_FD_79180 | JGI IMG/M metagenome (GOLD analysis project Ga0105095, IMG submission 79180) | Freshwater sediment microbial communities from Prairie Pothole Lake near Jamestown, North Dakota, USA - PPLs Lake P8 Core (3) Depth... | ecosystem: Environmental > Aquatic > Freshwater >... | reverse complement strand
GATTTCTGATTTCTGAGTGCTGAGTGCTGAGTGATGAGTGCTTAGTGATGGGGATCAGAGAGCAGGGATCAGGGATTTGTGGTCAGAAGCATCTGGTTAATGATATAGTGATTGATAAAAGGAAGTTCACCTTCCCTTTCCGGCCCAGTGAATTGCATTTCCAATTAATTGCCTGAAGGAGAAATTTTCATATGCCTGCCGGTCATGCCCCAGCATAATGTAAACGATCCTGGATTGCTTATATTCATTCGTCCAGGCAACATAACTGGCGCATAACGGATGGCTGGTCTGAAGGAGAGGAACTATATCCGGAAGCATTTCTAAATTATAGTAACCTTCATCATATATCTGAAAATCCTGCATATCTTTCGTGACTGGATGATTCTGGTCAAGAACTTTAACTTGCAGGTCAAGACCGTGTTCATACCCGGAGAATTTCGATGAATCAGCCCCATATCCCCTTTCACGGTATTTTCCACCCCTGATATTGCCAAGTTCATCCCAATCCTGATATGATACCAGCGAATGATGAAGGAAAATTATCCCGGTACCAACATCCAGTAAACTCAAATATGCATCTTTCTGTGCCGGTGTAATATCCTGCCACATATCATAAAACACAATTACATCATAATCATTATTATTCTCTTCGAGAAGCATATTTGCACCTGGCTGGGAAATTGTATCTACTGAAATACCTTCATAAGACCGGAATAAGTTGAAAAACTCAGTCGTATCATATGAATGTCCGCCCGTAACAAGCAGTACATTAAGATTATCCGTACATCCGGAACTTAAATCTATCATTAATGCGGCAAAAATCAGCCAGGGAATTGAGAGTAAGAACCTTAGTTTCATTTTTTAAGTATCTTGGTTGAAAATGATTCACCTTCTTCAATAACAGTGACAAGGTACACTCCTCTTATAAAATTCTTCATAGGAATGCTTATTACCGCACTTTCAGTTTCATATCTGCCAATGATCTTCCCGGTCATATCCGAAATTAGAATTTCCCGTCTTACATTGCTGTTGTTGAATTCAACCCATATTTCATCTGTAAATGGATTTGGGCCGATAATGAAAGTTCCATTCTGAAGTGGCTTTTTAACTATGGTTGTAACATCAAGGAGCCAGTTATCAGGATCAGGCATAACATCGGAGACTATCTTAGATACGGGTATGTAAAAAGTATGATCATTCGAAGTATGTTCCAGCCGTAACATGGAATCTGAACCATCTGCAAACCGGAGCCGGAAATCAATATGAGTCCTGAAGAACGGAGTCTCAAGTGACGATCCTGTCTGGGAGGAAACAATAAACAGGGTGTCCTTTCCCTGCCACCATGTCATACTGAATACCGGATATCCTTTTCCAAAATACCATTGATCGAAAAACCAGTTAAAGTTTTGTCCTGAAACGTCTTCCAGGATTTCCATAAAATCCAGGCCGGTGGCTGTACTATCTGTATAAGTTGACTGAAAATTTCTCATAGCACTGAAAAATATTGAATCATCGTTCAGCTCATACCGGATCATATGCAGCATTGCTGCCCCTTTTTTATAAGAAAGAGCACCGCTGAATATTCTTCTTTCATCATTAATATCCTGTTCAGGAATAAAAATACTTCCATCAGGCTCAGTTCTGGCCATTTCCTGGGCACTCGACATCCATAAACCGGCCTCTTCGACAGAAACCAGGTTTTCCAGGGCAATGTATTCTAAATAGGATGCAAAACCTTCATTTATCCAGATATCCTGCCAGGTGGCACACGTAACATTATCTCCAAACCATTGATGGCCCAATTCATGGGCGACAAGAGAGAAACTGAAACTTGACAGGGTAGTCATAGTCTGGTGCTCCATCCCTCCTCCCATTGGTGCAAAACAATGTCCGTATTTCTCAGTATGAAAAGGATACACTGAAAACAATCCGGAATATAATTCTATCATATCTGCAGTTGCATCTATGTCCTTACGATTAACTTCCAGGAAATTATTATCATCGAATATAAAATTCTGAATAAGCAGAGAATCACCATTATTGCCGGGATGTGCATAAATGCTATAATCACGGTAATCAGCTACTGTGAATGAAATAAGATAAAACGCTATCGGATAGAAAGTTTTCCATTCAAACCGGTGACGTCCTCCCGGTAATGATGTAATTCCGGTAAGTAGTCCGTTTGAACCTGCCATAAGGCTGGTATCAGTTGTAATAAAAATATATGCTGAATCGGCTTTATCAGTCAGGACTTGCTTGCAAGCGAACCAGTCTTTTGCATGGAAAGGTTCCGACAGAGTATAGGTCACCCTCTTGTTCCAGCTGTAATCTGTCCGGCTATTTATCCCTGAAAAAAATCCATCATTGCCCGGTACTCCATGATAATAAATCCGTACAATGAAATATTCGCCTTCCAGGATCTCTGACCCAGGACTTATTATAATAAGGTCATCAGAATGAATAAATCCGGTATCGGCAAAACCATTAAGGAAGAGAGAATCAATAGTCAGATCAGTAGAAAACTCAATAACCAGTTCAGCAATACCCGTATTTATGGCGGAACCCTGGATCTCTGTAAATCCTCCAATTGATGTATTGTTATTATTAGCCTCAAGATCAAGATAATAGAAGTTAACATCGTATAACAGCAACCGTGGATCCGCCAACGAATTATCGAAATTTTCTATATAAAGGCTTTTATTATCCGGGCTGTTTTTATAGGACAGATCCTGACCTGAGCTAATCAAGGCAGCATGAATCAAAAAAAATAACATTATCCAACGAGACCTGTTCATCCCTGAGTCCACAGTTTGAAATTTTGTTTATATAACGGATATCACTTTATATTGTTTCAGGACAATTTAATCATTTAACATTCTTTTCAACCTCCGCAACACAGCGGAATCCTATCGTTGAACACCGGTCAAATCCAGGTGAAACCCTTAACAGCATCTGATTCTGGTTGAGCGGCCTTGGACCTCCTTTAATGTACCATTCACTTGAAGTCGGATTATAATAGGATCCGCCTCTTATTATCACAAACCGATGACTTCCGTTGCTGTAAAGATCATTTGTCAGTTGCCATACATTTCCCGTAAGGTCACAGATACCCAACTGGTTACAACCTTTCGGCCATGTTTTTACAGACCTGATCCCTGTGCTTCCGTCATTACAAAGATCCTTCCTGAAATCATTCCCCCAGGGCCATAACCTGTCATCACCACCCTGCGCTGCATACTGCCATTCCATTTCTGTTGGAAGACGTTTACCAATCCATTCAGCGTAGGCAAGAGCATCCTCATAACTGATAAATACAACAGGATAGTCGTTAGTTCCAGCGGGATATTTTCCGCCGCTCCAGTGCTTTAAATAATTAGTGGTATCATCAGGTATATAATCTGATTCCTTTATAAACTTATAATAGTCCGAGTTTGTGACCGGGTACTTATCCATACAAAATGAATGCATCTGAACTTCAGAGGTTCTGGTGTAATCAGGATAAGGTATAATCTGATCCGGGGTAGTTACACTGTAACCAAATTTACCTGCGGGAACCACGACCATTCCATGAGGAATACCGGTATAAAGTTCAGTTTGTTCAGAAATACTGATCATCCATGGATCACCTAATTTCCATTTCAGTATACATTCATCAATGAGTTCATTATTGTTAAATAACTGCAATACTATTTTATCTTCATAATCACCGAAAATACTCCTAATGCTAAGTGAATGCTTCCCGGAAGGAAGATTATAAGCTTCATTCTGGTATACTGGATTGCCTTTCCATACCTTTAAAATATATCCTTCATCAGTATTTATCCTTATTGAATCTCCCAGCCTTGATGCATTTATCAGTATCGGCATCCTGGCAACACATTCATTGGAACCTTCCATCCGTGAACCCAGATCAGACTTATTAAATGCCTCAATACTGACAGGGATATAAACAGACTTATCTTTAACCACCGGTTCTATCTCTTCATGGTTCCATAAGCTTACAAAATGATAGCCTGCAGGATTTTCGGCAGGAAATAACGGACATGAATAGCCTTCAGGGATCAGGCTGTAAACAGTAAATATTTCCTTCTGTCCATCAATCCATTTATTTACCCAGATACTGTCTCGCAGGGTTTCAATCATAGGTATCCAGCCCGGATTGTTAAATGCAGAGGTATTTTCCCTCAGGATCATTGTTGTTTTGCCGAGACAGACAAGTTCTTCTTCAATCCATTCCGGTCTTCCAGGGGCAAAATTGATAATTTCTGTTCCGATACCATTGAAAAATGAAATTGCGACTTCTCGGTGGAGGTTGCCATCCTTGATATGACAGACCCGGAAGATGCCAAATTCCGGTTTAATAAGTTTGTTCAGATTCAGTTCAGGCTGGAACTGGATTGCATCATGCACTCTGCCAGATACAATTCGAGGCATATCTAATGGAACCGCCATACCCTCGCTATACATTATTACTCCAGGCCGGGCTTTATCTGCCGATTCCTGAAGATCAGGACTTGATCTGCCGGTTGCATCAAGTACTACACCGTCTGCCTCAACATCCCGAATAATCCGTGTCAGTTCTTCAAGGTGATTTACCTGACGGGTGCTCTCATCCCACTGGTTGTAAGAAATAAAGAATTTTGTATTATGCTCCCTGGCATATTGAGATATGGATTTTAGCATTTTCAGACCTCCCGGCATATCCCTGTAAAGATCCCAAAGGTTGCGTTCATCAAGCCCTAACCGCGGCCAGGTAGGCCAGATAGCTATAACATCATAGCCGCCAAATAATTTTATTCCGTGGCTGATCTGTTCCTCTAACATGTAGGATCTTTTTTCCTGTGAATAAAATCCCTGGTCCCAGGCAAACTGAAGAAATACTTTATATGCATGCCTGATCCATTTTAAATCATCTATTTCAAAAAATGTATTATCAAATTCCTCCAGGTCATATAACCATCTCTGCTGGAACATCAGCCTGAGACCTTCCTGCCATGAGCCATTAAAAACATCCAGATAGAAGGTATACTCCACTTTCCCTCCCGGTGGAATAATCGAATAGTATCTTCTTCTGACTGATCCCTCATAACCGGTACGCCTGGCTATGCCACAAAGTGACAATCCATTCCCAATTTCTACCGAGGCATATCCCATTTCCCAGGTATTATCCGGAAGGATTATCCTTACCGGACCATAACCAGGCCTGAACAGCTTGGCACGTGCCAGATCCAGGGGACCTGTTGAAGTGATATATACATGATCATCGATAGCACCAAAGGGCACAACATTTTCGAAGGTAACTGTATCCGGGCCTTTGTTCACCAGGGAAAGTATAAATTTTATCCCCTGGCCTGCAAAGTCAGTTTTCCTGAGTTCCCCCTTTAAGTTTCCGGGAATTTCGACTGACCATTTGCCATCTTCGGTCATCATCGCTGATTCCAAAAGGTAATAATCATTGCCATTAATAACACATGAGAAGAACACGGGAGACTTGGTAAGCGGTACTGATCTGGCATCCTCAATTAAAACTGACCGGATTATAGCGTTTTTATCCTGGATGATTCCTGAAAGGTGCTGGGTATAGCCAAAGCAGCATCCTGAAATAAAAGTAAAAAAAATGCAAATTTTTTTCATACCAGCCAGTTAGCATCAATCAGTTCATTTTTCCCATTGCGATACAGGGCATAATTAAATCCTTTCCTCAGGCTGAATCCCCCGATCCGGCCTTCCCTGTTAAGAGCAATGAATCCGGCCTGCAGAGGCGGCTCCGGATTTAGCTTCCTGCTTATTCTCAAAACGGCTTCTCTACATGCGTCTTCAGGCGGCATTCCATTCCTCATTAATTCCACTATCAGGAAGGAACCAACTATTTTAAGAATAAGTTCGCCCTGCCCTGTAGCAGCAGCCGCACCTACCTCATTGTCGACATACAGACCAGCTCCGATAATAGGTGAATCCCCTACTCTTCCTGGCATTTTGAAAGCGATTCCGCTTGTAGTGCATGCTCCTGATAGGTTCCCTGACTTATCGAGGGCAAGCATACCGATGGTATCATGGTTCCTGGCCTTAATGGGATAGGGTTTCCTGGTTTTTAACCATTCTTTCCATGCTGTCCTGGAAACCGGAGTCATCAGATTTTCCTGACGGAAGCCCTGAGATAAAGCGAATTCCAGCGCTCCTTCTCCTGCCAGCATGACATGGGGAGTCCTTTCCATTACCATCCTTGCAACTGAAACAGGATGCTTGATATTTCTCAGGTATGCGACTGATCCAGCGTTTCCCTTTTCATCCATAATACATGCGTCCAGTGTAACATGACCACTGCTATCAGGAAATCCGCCATAACCTACTGAGGTAACTTCGGGATCAGCTTCGGAAACCCTCACTCCCTGTTCAACTGAGTCAAGAGCACTTCCTCCTTCAGACAAAATCTTCCAGGCGGTCTCGTTAGCCTTCAGGCCATGCTCCCAAGTTGATATTACAATCGGGGGATCCAGCCCTTGAAGTAAAGAAGTCAGGCTTTCATGGAACCTGTCTATTATGGATACACCAAGTGTTCCAGCAAAGGAAGTTTGCAAAAAATTCCTGCGCGTATACATTACAGTAGAATTTATTAGATATGTGAATAGTGTATCTAAGGTATTGGTAAAGCTGAATACCTGCAACTATTCGACCCAAAATTTATGGATAGTTGTCTGCCTGTAAATTTCATCCGGTTTCAGCAGTGTAGATGGGAAATGAGGCTGGTTAGGGGAATCAGGGTAATGCTGTGCTTCAAGGCAAAGTGCCAGATGTTTTCTGTATTTAATATTTCCTTTTCCCCTTAAACCTGTCAGGAAATTTGAGCTGTAAAACTGGATAGCCGGTTCAGTAGTATAAACTTCCATTTTCCTGCCACTTGCCGGATGATATACAACAGCAGCAAGTTCGGGACCGTCTTTTTCCCTGTCAATTATATAACAATGATCAAATCCGCTTTCAAGTTTTTTAATTTCAGGACCGATCAATTTCATTTTCCTGAAATCCAGCGGCCCTCCTTTAAGTTTTATTATTTTACCAGTAGGCATAAGGTCTTTATCGGTCTCAACATAGCTGCTTGCATTAATTTGAATCTCATGATCATATATAGTATTTTTTGCTCCATTAAGGTTGAAATAACCATGATGCGTCAGATTAAGGTATGTATTTCTATCAGTAGCTGCGCTATATTCAATAGCCAGCTCATTTGATTCATTCAGGGAGAAATGAACATCAACCTTCAGATTACCAGGATATCCTTCCTCCATATCAAAGCTGAGATAACTCATCATTATACCGGCACGGTCATGATCTGCATACTGTGAATAGTTCCAGAGAACTTTGTCATAGCCCTTTATTCCTCCATGAAGATGATTCGTTCCGGCATTTTGAGCCAGATGATATTCTTTTCCATCTAAATTGAACTTCGCGTTGGCGATGCGATTGGCATATCTTCCAACAAGAGTGTTGATATAGGGATGCGGACCGAGACAATCCTCGAGGGAATCGAATCCAAGAACGACATCCTCCAATTTTCCCTTTCTGTCCGGGACAAGGACCGAAATAATAGTTCCGCCGAAATTTGTAAGTTTTACAGTTATACCCTGGGAATTTTGCAGTGTAAATAGCTGAGCATCCTCTTGGTTGGACAGTCTTCCAAATAATTCTGTGTCGACTTTCATATTTGTTAAATTGATCATGTAAATGTAATTATTTAAAATTTAACCGGATAAAATAATCCCCTGCAAACCGAATGAATGGATTTATTTTTTATTTTTGGTGTGATTAAAATTTTAATAAGACAAACTAAAAACAGGCACAATGAAAACTGTATTTGCTAAAATTCAATTCATCATTGCTACTTTTCTTATAATCACTTATGTTTTAACTGGTTGTACAGGAAAGTCTCCCAGGAGCCAGCAAAAATCAGATCAAGGCTCCACAACTGGGCAGATGGAATCGAGCAAAGATGAAGTTGTAAAGGAAATATCAGATTATCCTCTTCCAACATCATTTGAAGTAACAAGGCTGCTCATTGAGTCTGGAGCAAGTTATATACTGGATCTTTGTAACAAAACAGACAATGTCAGTAAATATATAAGCCTTAAAAGCAAAGCATTGAATCTGGGTATATATGGTGCTGATCTGAGTTATGCGGCAACATATAATCAAACCCAGGAGACCATGCAATTTCTCGAAGCTTCATCCACGCTCATAGATGAGCTTCAGATATCGACAGCATTTAATCAAACTCTTGTAGACAGGGTCGAATCGAATCTTGATAATGTAGATTCCCTTATCACCATAATATCTGACTCATTTTATGATTCATATAAATACTTGCAGGATAACAAACAGGATAAAATATCCTTGCTTGTTTTAGCCGGGAGCTGGATTGAAGCTCTTTATATAACGACTCAGATAACTATGATAACAAAGGATGGTAACCAGAAGATTGTTGAAATTATTTCCGACCAGGAATCCTCATTGTCAAAATTACTCGATATCATGGTTCCTGTTAAGGAGGATCAGATAATTAAAGACGTTTATACAAGCCTGTCTGGTATAAGAACGTTATATGAAAATGCAAGTGAACCCTTCAGTCAGACAGACCTCGAAAAAGTATTAAAAGCGGTAGAGGTTTTAAGAAATAATATAATCTGACAAAAACAATAATAATTCCGTCATTTCTGTTCTAAGTTACAACCGGATCTTATCTATTTTACCTTTAAATTCAGACTTCATCTGGAATTAAAGTTGGAATTATTAATTTTAGAGTGTATTTACTTTATCCATACAATAATCAGGTAATAAACTGGCCTGGGTGATTCCATAAAGATTATTCTATGAGCGAGTCGATTCTTAACGCCCTAATGCATCTTTTTGCTATTGTCGCGACGATAAGAGAAGAAGGGATTACTGAGCACGGAAAAAGAATCGTAAAATCTTACCTCTTACAGCATCTCAAGGAAGAGATTGCAAATGAATACCTTAAGCTTTTTGAGGATTTCATTGACTTTTACAAACGGGACAAGGAATACCAGATAAGCGGTGAGCTCCCTGACACATCTGTATACGATTCCCAATACCTGGGAAAAGTCTGTAAACAGATTAAAAAGGACCTGCACAAGAATGATCGTATCATAGTATTGTTAAGGCTTATTGAACTGGTGGTTGAAGATAAGAAGCTTGCTTCCCATGAAAGGGAATTTATCCAACTTGTTGCAGAGACTTTCGATATAAGCAAAAATGAAATTGATAATGCACTTGTTTTTGTCAGCGGCGGATACAAGGAGGAATTAAATCCTGACAATATTCTGATCATTGGGCCTGAAGATGAATCAACTCTGGAAGAACTGGAGGGCGACTGGATTGATAAAAACAGGCCTGAAACAATCCGTCCCCTAAAAAAAATTCCAAGGAATGAGCTTGATGGTGAAGTTGTAATATTACATTTCAACAGTATTGATCTATTCATTTTTAAGTATTCCGGTACAAGCATACTGACGCTTGACGGCAATCCGGTAATAAAAGATAAATTCTACATTTTTGAAGCCGGTTCAATTCTCCGGTGCGAAAATATAAGTCCCATCTATTACAGTGATATCGCAAGTCATTTTTTAAGGCCTGAAACTGATATTAAAATTGTATTATCAGCAGACAATATTGAATTCAGATTTAAAAACAGTACTGCAGGCATTCATAAGTTCTCATTATCAGAAGAATCAGGTCAGTTAATCGGGATCATGGGGGGAAGCGGTGTAGGTAAATCCACCCTGCTGAACCTTTTAAGCGGTCAGCTTGTTCCCCTAGGAGGCAAAGTGACAATAAATGAATATAATGTAAATGAGGACCGTTTTAAGCTTAAAAATGTTATTGGTTTCGTACCGCAGGAAGACCTGCTTTTCGAGGAACTGACCGTTTTCCAGAACCTGTATTACAATGCCAGGCTTTGTTTCGGTGATTTTTCAAAAGAAAGGATACTTCAGATTGTCAATAAAACCTTAACTGACCTGGATCTTATGGATATAAAAGATCTCAAGGTCGGGAATCCAATGAAAAAATTCATCAGCGGGGGACAGAGAAAAAGACTGAATATTGGTCTTGAACTAATGCGGGAACCTTCCCTTCTTTTTGTTGATGAACCGACTTCTGGACTTTCTTCAACCGATTCATGGAATATTATCCGATTACTGAAAGAGCAAACAATCAAAGGCAAGCTGGTCATTGTGAATATTCATCAGCCATCTTCTGATGTATTTAAGCTGCTTGACAAGCTATGGATCCTGGACAAGGGAGGATATCCAGTATATGCAGGAAATCCGATTGATGGAATAATATATTTCAAAAAACTAAGCAGATTTGCAGATGCCAGCGAAGGTGAATGCGCGAGTTGTGGTTATGTAAATCCGGAACAGATACTTGATATTATTGAGGCCAGGAAGATTGATGAATATGGGAGATATTCACAGGAACGTAAAATCAAACCAGTTGAGTGGTACGATAAGTATAAAAAAGAAATCGAATCAGGCTTAGTTTTAAAATACGCAAAAAAAATTCTGCCCAGGAATTTATTCAGAATTCCGGATATCGATAAACAATTTTTCATTTTCTTCAGACGCAACCTTCTCACCAAGCTCGCAAATACACAATATATTATTATCAATCTGCTTGAAGTTCCCCTGCTTGCAATTATCCTTTCCTACTT
>Ga0105095_10002061_pt1 | contig 10748 bp, 14 predicted proteins | sample PPLLak2March2015_2_FD_79180 | JGI IMG/M metagenome (GOLD analysis project Ga0105095, IMG submission 79180) | Freshwater sediment microbial communities from Prairie Pothole Lake near Jamestown, North Dakota, USA - PPLs Lake P8 Core (3) Depth... | ecosystem: Environmental > Aquatic > Freshwater >... | reverse complement strand
CCATTGCAGAGATGGATAAATGAACACCTGATCCAAACCGGGGCCGAGGCGCTACGCGTGGCCCTTTCCAGCGCGCCCTGGTGGTTCACGGGCCTGCTCACCGATGGCGTTGTTGCAGGGGCAGGCATGGTGTTTACGTTTCTGCCCATCTTATTGATCTTCTTTGCGGCGCTGGCGCTGGTCGAGGATGTAGGCTATATGGCCCGGGCCGCGTATGTGATGGATCGCTTCATGCACTGGATGGGACTCCACGGCAAATCGTTTCTCCCGCTGTGCCTTGGCTTTGGCTGCAACGTGCCGGCCGTATTGTGCACGCGCATCATTGACTCACCCCGCGCTCGCTTGTTGACGATCCTGATAACACCTCTGGTACCCTGCACCGCTCGCCTCACAGTGCTGGCGGTGCTCGCGCCGCTCTTTTTCGGTTCTGCCGCTGTGTGGGTGGCTGTGGGAGTGATCGGGTTCAATCTGCTCCTGTTGATGGGGATCGGATTCGCTCTCCATGAACTGGTACTGGGTGGAGAACACGTCGCCTTCATCATGGAAATGCCGCTGTATCACCTGCCGAACGCGCGCACCATCGGCTTGTCCGTCTGGCAGCGCTCCTTGGAGTTTTTGAAAAAGGCCGGAGGCATCATCGTTGTCGTCTCGACTGTGGTCTGGCTCTTTTCGGTCCTTCCCGAAGCCGATCTGGAGACGAGTTATCTGGCGACCGTCGGACGGTTTCTCGCTCCCTTTGGAGCCTGGATGGGCCTGGATTGGCGGATGATTGTGGCGCTGCTGACCAGCCTGGTCGCCAAAGAGAATACCATTGCGACATTGGCGGTGCTGTATCACGGTAGCAGCCTGGACACTCTTGCCGCCTCCATCACACCCGCAGCGGCGCTTGCCTTCCTGGTCATACAAATGACGTTTGTCCCGTGCGTGGCAACAGTGGCGGCGATTCGTCACGAGACGCGCTCGTGGCGGTGGACGGCGTTCAGTGTGACTCTGCTGCTGGTTATTTCGTTCGCGGCAGGTGTGGTGGTGTACCAGGTGGGCCGAATGCTGTAGGTGTGCGTCAGAAGAATACTCTCATCCACACTTCAACTCTCTGCCGGAATGCCTTGCTGCCATACTCCGTATTCTCACCTCCGCTGACGAGTGTAGGCCAGAGGATGAACTCAACGTTGGTCACGGGTTTATAGATCATCGCAGCCGAAAGAAGGAAACTCCTGTCGGCAACACTGTAGATGATGAATACCGATGGGGTGAAGTACAGCCAATCGAACGGTTCGGGTTTCGTGAGCTTAAGGTACACAAAGTCTTTCATCAAGTTGCTGCCGCGAAAATAGGTCTGGTGTACGCTCGCCACGTGTTGCATGAGTATCGGGTCATTGCCCTGCGTACCCGAGCCGAGAAACCGGGTGTACGCGTCAAACTCGGACGCGCTCAACCCGAACTCGTTGTGAAAGTACTCCGCTATCAACGTTGTGTTTGATTCATGAAGATAGCGCAACCCCAACAGATACGACACGCCGTTGGTCGTCGTCGCGACAAGGGAGTTGTTCGCAATGGTGAATCTCGTGACGTTCGCACTGTACGTCAGCTCGCCGTGGACTTCCACATTTTCCGACATGTTGCGCGCAATATCCATTCCAACGCGTCTGGGTTTCTGAATGCTATAGAAACCCATGAAGTCAATATCGGTGTCCCACAGCAGGAAGGAAGTCTTGAGTGCAAGGTCGGTGTGTTTCAGTTCGCCAAAGCGATTGTCTGTGCTGCCGGATGAAGGTATGACGACGAGGAGCAATGACATGTTCTGCAGCGCCCCCGAAGAGAAGCTCTTCACATACTCGACATTTGCAGAAAGCAAACCGGCTTGCGCAAGTTCAGGGTTCTCAGGGTCTTTCACGGGGTTCACAAACCCGACGGGATTGAACGCGTACCCCTTTCCCCAATTGTATACTCGCTTTCCTGCCTGGAGCGTCGTGCCGAAGGAGGGATTGAAACTGCCGTACGCCTCGAAAATGTCCACCGAAGCTTCAGCATCGCTGAAGTATGTTGCATGCGTACTCAGGGAGAAGCCGAGGTCACGCACCCTGTATTCAGCATTTAGGTATGGCTCAAAGCGGTATTGCGAAAGGAACGGTGAAGAAGGCCTGCTCATAGGAAATTGCAGCACGTATGCCGCGGAGCTTTCGTCCATATGAAAGAGCGTGTATTTCACATCGAGGTTTCCGCTCCACTCTAGCTTCTTTGTTTCTTCCGCTGGGACTTCCGAAGCCCCTTCTTCCTGTCCGAACAGAACGCTCCGTAATGCGGATATCACAACAAACACAAACCATCGGGGATGTCGCATTATCGCAAATCTCCGAGTCGCCCCATGTAGTTCAGCGTAAACACTTCATCGGGAAATTGCCGCTTCTTGATACTCTGGTAAACCATCAGCGAGCGGTATCCCTTATACAGCGGGCTGTATGTTTCAATAACCGAAGGGCGGCTGATGCCACCGCCGAAGTTCTTGTCCCCCTTGAATTCCAGCGTCTTAATGAGCATGCCGCTCGCTGAATACGCTTCCACTTTGCGGAGGATCTTTCTGTCTTTCGCAATCCACATCTTCAGCTTGTCATACGCCACCGTCTTGTTCTTCGCCTTCAATTCAAGGAGATACTCTTTGTCTGTTCCTTCGGCATACGTTGCCTCGTACTCCGTCGAATACTCGAGTTGCATAATGTCCGCATTATTGAAAACCCCCCCGACAACCGATTGCAGGCTCGTGATCCGTATGGGCTTCTTCGCGCTCGGCACGTAGAGCCACATATTTTCGCCAAGTCGTAACGTAGCACGCCCCTTCTCACTCGCCGGCAACAGGTAGAGCATCGCAATCTTGTCTCTCCCTTTCTTCACCGTGTAGAATGTGAACTCCTTCTTCGAACCATCGGGTTCTTCATTGATGAGCCTGCGATTCGCCTCGTACGATTCGGGCATGAGGTTCTCGTCAACGTCCTTCAGCAGTATATTGGCGTTTTGCGCCGAAGCGGACACTGCGAGAACCAGAAACATCATAAGGACTGAGAGGGTTTTCATCCGATTACCTGTCTATTGCATGCATATTGTCTCATTGTGCCGCATTCCGTTTCCCACAGTGGTACTATGCCGGGCAACGCAGCGACTTCGTGAGGTTGAACAATCTTCTCTTACGCACGGTACTCTGCACGACTCATCCGTGTGACGAATGGCTGCGCGTCCCCTGACGACCCTGCACTACACATGCCCCAACGCATTGACAGGTTCCATTCGCGACGCCTTGTACGCGGGCTGGAATCCGGCAAAGAGAGATACGAGCATCACGATGATCGCGATCCACACAAGTTCACCCGCGGGAATACTCGGCGCGAGCGACACGTTCATTTGGCCGAACGTGAACTCAATCTTCGTCACGTTCATGACCCACAAGATGCCGATGCCGATGACAATGCCTGCAACCGTACTCAGCAATCCCATCGCAAATCCTTCGACCAGGAAGAGCGAGAGAATCCGGCGCGGCGGAGTTCCGATTGCCGCGATGGTGCCAATTTCGCTGATCCGTTCATACACCGACATCGTCATGATGTTGAGGATACTCACGAGGACGATGGATATCAGTATGAATTTCACAACGATGATGAGAAGGTCAACGATACGCGCAATGCTGGCAAATGGCGACAGTTGTTCCCACGTATGCACTTCGAAGGGCGGTTGCGATGCGGCGGCTTCCTTCTTCAGTTGCGAAGACACGGCGCTGAGCTTGTCGAATCGCTGCAAGTGGATTGCGATTTCTACTATCTCAGGACGATCCATCCGCAAGAGTGCTAGCGCATCCTGCATATGGATGTACCCATCTTTGCCAGACGGACCGAAGACATTCTCCGTCACCGCTGCAATGCGCAACGTTGTTGCATTGACAGAGCCTTCCTTATTCGTTGCGACGAGCACGATTTCATCTCCCGTATGCAGGGAAAGGCCTTTCATCAGATTCTCAGGAACCAAGATCTCTCCCGGCCTCACAAACGTGTCGGGGTGAGTGATGTGTCCTTTGATCCGTTTTACCAACTCCGGCACGGTGTGATTCTCCATTTCCGGATACACGGCGCTCAACCGTACGTTGGATGTTTGCGCGTAGTTGCTGATCATTGCGCCAAACTTGATCCGCGGACTGTATGCCGCGATGTCCGGCATATCCTTCAACAGCGTTTCAACCTTCGCCAGCTCCGCTCCACTAAGAGTGAGATTCAGCGGCAGGTTGTCAATAGATTCGACATACCCCTTTCCATGAATTTGCAGATCCCCCATCGCCGTGTTCGTCAGTACGCCCACCATTTGTGACTTGAAGGAAATTGCCAACCCCCCAAACACCACAACCAGGATGACGCCGAACGCAATCAGTGACGAAGTAAGAAATGTCCGTCGTTTGTTACGAAACAAGTTGCGAAGTGCAATCACGATTACGTTTCGCATTGCTCATCCTGCCTTTCTATGCTCGGTGTTGACGATGGCTCCGTCTTCCAATGTGTATATAACGTCCGCCTCTCCAACAATCTTTTGGTCGTGCGTTGAAAAGATGAACGTTGTCCCGAGCTCGTTTGTCATCTCGTGCATGATGTTGATGACCTTGAAGGCGGTAACATGGTCGAGATTGGCAGTGGGCTCGTCTGCAAGAACGATTTGCGGATTTGTCACTAACGCCCGGGCAACAGCCACGCGTTGCTTCTGTCCGCCGGAAATCTGGTTCGGATATTTCTCCTTCTGGTCCGTCATGCCGACCTTTTCCAGCAATCGCAGCACACGGTCGCGGCGCTCCTTTGACGGAAGCCGGTCGAGCATGAGGAGCGGATACTCCACGTTTTCATACACAGTCAAAACAGGAATCAGGTTGAAATTCTGGAACACAAAGCCGATGGTCTTTCCGCGGAATGCCGCGGCAGCGGCTCTGTCAAACGTATTCACATCTGTTCCGTTCACGCGGATTGTGCCTTCGGTTGGTTTGTCGAGAACGCCGATGAGATTCAGCAGCGTTGACTTACCACTGCCTGAGGGACCGATGAATGACACAAAAGACTGTTTCTCAAGCTGAAGAGATACTCCTTTCAACGCTTTCACGGATACTTCGCCCGTCTGATACACCTTCGTGACGTTCGTCAATTCGACTACACTCATTGTCTTCTCGTCTGTATGGAGTATATCACTTGAATGTCAGGTGCATCACAGATCACGATGTGCATAACGCAACGTGGCAATGCTGGCTGCAACATGGAGATGGACTTGATGCTGGTTGTGCCCGAAATGAAGTATTGGATATCGCGCTTCCAAATAGGTGTGCTCGCCACAACTCCATCCATGAACACTGTAGTAAATTCAAATCGAAATTGAAACATCTGGTCTTTATCAAGAGACCGGTCAGTGCAAAGCGTAAATGGGCGTATTCGGAGAGAATGTATTGATCACTTGATCATCGTGAATGAAATCACTTGCGGCGGGCTCCCACCCTCTTTTGCTGCAATCACCCGAACCCAATAAGCCCACACTTATTTCGGCCTCGGCTGTACTACCACAAGATGCCTTCTTCCGGGTACGTCCTTGAACTCTTGAAGGACTTCCAGGTTCGATGATGCGACCAGGCCGGCAATTCCGCCCCGGGCCACATACGACCTGAAGTTCCGGTAGTGATCCCTCCCCGCGGCCCGTTCCACCACCGTGTTCAGCACGGACGAGAAGCCTCCCGGTGCAGGAACCAGGTAATCTCCGATAACTACCCTATCAGCGACCCTTACAACTTCATCGAGCAACGTTGCTCTGTATTCTGCCGCCACTTCATGGAGAACATAGGTCAGTACCGCATAGTCAAAGTGTTCTCTCCCTTCCGAGAGGATTTCGCGCACGCTGATATGACCAAACGTCACACCTTCGACAGGAGATCTGGAAAGATGGAGTTGTGCTCGTTCAACGTTCCGCTTTGAAAGATCTATTCCCAGAACAGTGGGACATTTGTCTGCGAGCGCAAACGCCAGCCTCCCTGTTCCACACCCAACATCGAGAACGTTCGAATCCGGCGGGAGAAGAGTTTTGATTTGGGCAAAGAGGTTGTCCTGGTTCGGTGCAATCCACCTGTCATAGAACCACCCATCGTACCAGTGTTCTTTATCGATCGGCATCAGCTGTGATACTCCACGGCAAAAGGAGAACCGCAAAAACAGAAATGTTACTTCAGCAAACTGTACAGCACCAACGTACCGAGCGGGGTTTCAGCAAAGCCCCGATATCCCGTGGAGAGGGACAGATCTCTCATGAACTCCTTTGTCAATCGATGCTCGATGGGTGGACCAAATTCCTCCTGTTTGTGCTGCCATTCCAGGATGAACGTACAGTACCGAGCGACACGGTGCGCCTCATGCAGTGCTTTTGCATAGTCGGACACCTCGTGGAACACCACGCCGAAGAACGTGGAGTCAAAAGATCCGTCCGCAAAGGGAAGATCCTCTGCCGAGGCAACACTGAATTCACCCTGCGGTACATGCCTCTGTGCAGCCTCGATCATCTCCGCGTTGATGTCGACGCCCGCGACCGCGACCCCTGCTTCATGAAACGCTTCCGCAAACAGAGCGCTCCCAGTCCCAATATCCAGGAGGGTCTTGACATTCGCACCTTGAAGGCAGTGTTGTACTACTTTCTCAACCTCCAGACGGTCTCTTCGTTCGGGTGACCGGAGTTTATCGGGACCTTGACTATACACTCTTTCATTCGCAGACGGCAATGTCATTCTCCGTGGCCCTCGTCCTTGGTCTTGTTCGTATGCTTCGGCTTATTCCATGCAATGAGACCACCCATGAGCGCACCGTATCCTGAGCTTATGTACGGATTAGAACTGATCGGGCACGATCCTGTGGCACATCCCACGAAGTAATACCAAGCAAAACCGGCGACCCCGCCGCCGAGAATCCATGCGATCTGTTTCCAGGTTGGTTTCTTCATCATCTCCTCTTCCCAAACCGTGATTTCATTTCCTCAATGAGTAGATCGATTTCCGCATCGATCTTCAACAGAAATGCCCCGTTGAATCTCCGCCAACCTACTACCTACCCCACCGCTTTTTCAAGAGGTTGTCCAGATGAATTTTCGTTGCCACCACGACCAGACTGCTATCGCATTCATTCTGGAAGCGTCTGCAGAGCGAATCTTTCAGGCGCACTGCCGAATTGTAGTCGTGTGCCTCTGCAAGCACGCTTTCTGCTTCCGCACAATACTTGCGGATGAGGTCCTCCTGCTTCTCTGATCTCCCCGAAACGTAGTGATCGTTCACGGTCTCTCCTGGCTCTCTATTTCGAGTCGTTTTTAGCCTTCGTCGAAATATTGAATGCCAAGTACAATGGACAGACGCTGACGAGAACTGTGAGGAGGAGAACTACTGCCAGAATGCCAAGAATCACAGCCGTCAAGCCGGTCACTACTCCCGTGACAAGGAGAACTCCTATAACCACCGCAACAATTGTACGGATAACGCGGTCGGCTGCACCAATGTTCTTAGTCATGTCACCTCCTAGTAGTGAGCGTTGAACAATTCAAAGGAGTTTCTTGATTTCCGACTCGAACACTTCGCGCGGTCGGAACCCTTCGAATTTGTTCGCAATTTTTCCGCTCTTGTCAATAATGAATGTCGTCGGAATACCTTCGATTCCGCCGTACCTCATGGTAACTACATCCGAACCAAGCAGCACCGGGTAATTCATCCCGTTTTGCCGCGCGAACGCCCGTACCCTTTCCGGTTCGTCCAGGGCAATGCCGACGATCTGCACTCCCCGCGACCCATACTCATTTTGCAAGTCGATGAAATCCGGAATTTCTTTCCTGCACGGAGGGCACCACGTCGCCCAAAAGTCCAGAACCACGACTTTCCCGCGGAAGTCAGCAAGGGAGATTGATTTCCCATCGAGGTTGGTCAGCGTGAATGCCGGCGCTACGCCCGCGAGTTCATTGGTCGGCAGCGTTGGTTGTACTGCACTTCCGGCCTTCGAATTACTCTTCCCAAACACATAGTAGCCCCCTACAAGAACAACGACTGCCAGAACAATCCACGCATATGTCATGGAATTCTTCTTCACCGGCGAATTCTGTTTCATGGGTGAGTTCTCCCTGATCATTCAAACATCAACCAGCGTTTAGTTGACGCCGCAAGCTCCACTGCAGCATGCACCGTCGGTACATGATGGTGCGGATTCAGAGCTGTAACTTCCCGCGGAGCTTCCGTTCATGCTGAAACTGGGTGCTGAGATGAGGCGGACATGTGCTGTTGAATCGCAGTTTGGGCAGACAACATCCTCCTTTACCTCACGGACCTTATGAAAGACGTCATAGGTCTTTCCGCAATCGGAACACTGATAATCGTATATTGGCATGGAACCCTTTCGTCATTATACTGTCCTGCCATGGGATGCACGGATCCCCCAAAAAGTGTCACATTCACCGACCAATAATCATCTTCAGGCCGATAAGGATGATCATTGCGCCGAATACCCTTTCCAGTGTTGTCGCTGAAATTGACACGGCGATCCGGGCTCCTGCCAGGCTGCCAAGGAAAAAACCCGCAGCAAGCAGCGCCGCAGCCGGGATGTTGACGTATCCCTGCCGGAAATAGACCCATGCCGCAAGAACGCCCACAGGCAGAACGAGCATTGCGACGGTTGTCCCCTGCGCAGAATGTTGCGACATGCCGAAGAGAAAGATCAGCGTGGGGACAATAATCACACCTCCGCCAATTCCGACAAGGCCGCTCAACACTCCCGCAACCACGCCAAGAACAACGTAGCCGATAGATGGTGTCATATGGATAGCCTCTTAGATAAGATGCAGGACATGACCAGTTCGAGTCAATCCAGTGCTGAGTTCCGGGTTTTCCCCAGGGACAATCTACATGCCTCCGTTGACATGGCCTGCCCCGTTCCGCCGTTCACTGCATCTCACTACAAACAACAAGGGGACCGAAAAGAATCATGCAAAATCTGGACATGACAGTAATTCTGGCTTGGGCCTGGCGGGTGACCCCGGTAATCTTCGGAGCTGCCGGCGGTTATCTCTTTTACCGCTTTGTGGGGTGCAAAAGCGGCGCCTGCCCTATCACGGGAAGCCCGTGGCTCAGCACTATCTATGGGGCAATTCTTGGTGCGTTGTTCATTGCGCGCTGACTGCCTGTGTCAGAACCCCTCACTTTATTATTCGGTGGATCTCATCAATATCAACAACTAAAGGAATCACAATGCTGCAAACCAATCTGAAGCATCTCCTATCGGCCAAAGATCTTGAAGAAACTCTCAAGAGCAACGAAAACGTGATGGTCTGCTGCGGGCGGATGGGCCCGATGTGCATTCCGGTATACGAGGTCATGGATGAATTGCAGGGTGAGTACTCGCATGTGGCATTCCGGGACATGGAGTTTGACACTGCCGATGCCGCCGCCATACGCAATCTGCCCGAATGCCGCAACTTCCGCGGGCTCCCGTTTACGGTGTACTTCAAAAATGGCAAGGTCGTAAAGGCAACAAGCAGTATTCAGAATAAAGATCAGGTCACATCAGTTCTCAACAGCGAGTTTTCAGCGAAGGTATCCGTAAAATGAGCTCTCCGTCGTTTGATGTAATCGTCATTGGTGCCGGCCCGGCCGGATTGACGGCTGGCATCTATCTCGCCCGTGCTAAAATGCGTACCCTCATCTTGAATGAAGGGACGGTGGGAGGCCAACTCGTGCTCACGCATGAGGTGGCCAACTATCCTGGGGTAGAAAGTACCAGTGGGTATCAGCTTGCAACGACCATGAGGAATCAGGCACAAAAGTTCGGCTGCACGATCAGGTCAAACGTCTCCGTCACGAAACTCGATCTCGAAGGGGAAACCAAGAGCGTTGAGGTCAATGGCCGCGAGACGGTTACCGCGCATGCGGTTATCCTCGCTCCCGGCGGCAGATCACGCACGCTCGGTGTACCGGGTGAGTCGGATCTAAGAGGAAAAGGCATTTCCTATTGCGCAACGTGCGATGGAGACTTCTTTCAGGACAAGAATATCATCGTCGTCGGCGGCGGCAATTCCGCCCTCGAGGAGGCGGTATCCTTGACCAAATACGCCAGCTCAGTGACGATCGTTCACCAATTCGACCACTTTCAGGCATCCGCCCACGCCGTGGAAGAAGCAATGCAAAACCCAAAGATCAGCTTCATCATGGAATCGACCATTGCAGAGTTCATCGGACAGGAATCGCTTGAGAGTGTACAGGTCAAACACATCCCCACCGGTGAGGTCACAGAGATAGCCATCGAAGGAGCTTTCATATTCATTGGATATGTCCCTAACACCGAGACCCTGCACGGACTCGTTGACTTGAATCAGGCGGGCGAGATCAAAGTGAGTCCATTTCTCGAGACGAACGTTTCGGGAGTGTTTGCGGCTGGAGATTCAATCACGAAGAGATACCGGCAGATTACCACAGCCGTTGCCGATGGAACGGTAGCCGCGCTGAGTGCCATTGATTACCTTAGCACCGTCAGTGAATCTCGTACTGCCGAAGAGGTTTTGCATATCTAGAACCAGATCCCCAGCGACACGGTTTTAGAATTCAGCTAGACGTAGATTGGTTAATCTGGAGATGCAAGGAAGGAAACCATGCAATACACGGCCGGCTCAACAACTTGCTAAAAGAGGACGGAAAGAGTACATTGGGCGGAAGACCAGGCAAGACGACAAGT
>Ga0105095_10002060_pt1 | contig 10751 bp, 7 predicted proteins | sample PPLLak2March2015_2_FD_79180 | JGI IMG/M metagenome (GOLD analysis project Ga0105095, IMG submission 79180) | Freshwater sediment microbial communities from Prairie Pothole Lake near Jamestown, North Dakota, USA - PPLs Lake P8 Core (3) Depth... | ecosystem: Environmental > Aquatic > Freshwater >... | reverse complement strand
GCTGTTAAATTTCAGACTCTGAAGTCCGTCATTAACGTTATAGTTTGACGTAGATCCATCAGTAAGATTATATCTTATAAGTCCGTAATTTGTACTGATCCACAAATTATTGTTGTCGGATAAAATTCCGTATATAGATTTATTTTTCAGAGTGTAAGGATTTTTTCTATCCGAAAATTCTCCTGATTTTTTGCTGAAATTAAGTAAGCCTTTGTTGATGCCAATCCAGAAATTCCCTGAATTGTCTTCACACAAAGACAGGATCTCTAATCCCGAATATTCATTTGAAGAAACGATTTTATACGATGTGAATTCTTGGGTCTTATAATTAAATTCTGAGAGATATCCTCCTCCAGAAACAATCCAAATGTTATTACCTCTATCCTTAAATAATTTCAGAATATTATCTGATGGAATTGTCCCGGGATAAAGTGTGCTGCTTTGGTAACGTATAAATTTTAGATTTCCATTTTCATCCGGTACAGCTTTATTTACTCCTTTATCTGATGTACCGATCCAGATTTCCCCGTTTTTATCTTCTATTATTGAAGTAATTCTATTGCTGCTTATACTTAATTGATTTCCCGAATCGAATTTGTAATGATTAAACTTGTTTTTTGACGGATCAAAAATATTTAATCCGCTGTCGTACGTACCGATCCATATTTTATTGTTTCCATCCGCCAGTAAACATGTGATATAATTGCTGCTTATTCCTTTATTTTCCTCTGCAGTGTATTTATATGAAGTAAAAGATTTCTCTTTTCTGTTAAATTTGTTAAGTCCTCCCTTGTAAGTCCCAATCCAGATATTTTCCCGTGAGTCTTCAGCGAATGCAGTTATTACATTATCGCTTAAAGTATTTTTTTGCAGCGGATCGGATTTATAATGATAAAATTTTTTCTTATTAGGATTGAGTTTATTAATTCCGTATCCGTTGAAAGTTGCAGCCCAGATTAAGCCGTTTTTATCTGCAATTAGTGAAACAACTTCATTATTATCAATCGAGCTCTGATTTAATGGATTATTCTTAAAATGAGTAAATGAATTTGATTTTATATCCAGCTTATTTAAGCCTCCGCCGAAAGTTCCAATCCACAAATTTCCATCTTTATCCGAATCTACTTTAGTTAATAAATTGCTGCTCAGAGAATTAATCTGTGCAGAGGATTTAAACCGGACAAAATTAGAATCATTCCCATTTTTATTTATTCTTAACATATTTAAGCCGCCGCCGAAAGTGGCAATCCATAATTTCCCTTCCTTAAATTTAAGAGAGGTAATTCTATTGTCGCTGATAGTGCTCTTTAGATTTTTGTCGAATGAAAAAGAGGAAAATTTTAGTTCTTTTTCTTCTCTGGTTTTGGCATCTATTTTCATTACGATTTTATTAAGCCCGCCTGTAAATGTACCGATCCATAAAGTGCCGATATCGTCTTCGGCAATTGAAAGAATGTAATCGGAGCTGATTGTATTTGCTTCATCCGAATAGTAATAATGAACCAGGGAATTTTCATAAGGATCAAAACGGAATAATCCGCTGCCGAATGTACCGATCCAGATAAATTCATTTTTATCGCTGTAGATTGCAGTAATTGTATTGAAGTAATAATCTGCATAACAAGGCGGAATGTTTTCACTCTTTGCCGCCGGCGGGGAAAATAACGGATAAAACTCTAATTTATATTTGCTGAATTTATTCTTAAGGGGATCATAAATATTTATATAACCTGACAAAGTTCCGATCCAGATATTTCCGTCATTATCTTCCGCAATTGCTGTTATATCATTTTCCGAAATTGATTCTCGGTCGGAGGGATTATTCCGGTAGGTTTTAAAGGAATAGCCGTCGTACCTGCTTAGTCCGTCGTTTGTTCCGAACCAAAGCAGTCCTTTTTTATCCTGCATGATGCAGTTTACTGTGCTTTGGAAAAGTCCGTGTTCAATTGAGATATGCTCAAACTCAGGAGAGTAATACTGCGGGTAAAGGAAAATGGAAATAGTAAAAAGGAAAAAGGAAAATACTTTGAAAAAAGAGTTTTTTAACTTCATAAAGAATTAACTAACGGCTCCTTAAATTTTTGCATAATCTTATTTAAAAGAAAGTGATAATTCAATTTTTACTCAAAATTATTTAAAATAAAACCTCAACCCTGATCTTACTTTCTTCCCCTGCGTAAAACCGGATTGAGGTTAAGCAATATTATTGAGTTTGAGCTATTATTGAAGTTTAAAATTTATAGGTATCATCATTCTTACCCTTACCGGATTGCCGTTTTGTTTACCGGGCTGCCAATTTTCCATAGAAGAAATGACTCTCACCGCTTCCTCATCGCATCCTGCACCTATTCCTTTTTCAATTTTTATGTCTGAAATTGTACCATTCCGTTCAATAGTGAACGAAGTTATAACTCTTCCTTGAATGCCGGCCTTCCTGGCTAATTCGGGATAAATAATATTGGAGGAAATATAACCGGTTAATGCTTCTTCTCCGCCCGGGTAATGAGGCATTTCAGCAACCCAGGTAAAAATAGTTTTTATAGGCTCCGGTTCAGCTTTCGGATTTGGTTCAACAAAATCCAGGGTTGGATCAATCCCGCCTATTTCGGCATCCTGAGTTTTTGTCCATGGCTGAACATTTAATAAATCTTCAACAGTCGGAATATTTTCTACTATCTGGTCATCAACTACAATTTTCGGCACGGTGAATTTAATTGTCTTTATTGCAGAAGGCGGAACCTGAATAACCGGCACATCTTTTTGGCCTTCAATTGAAGGGGGAGTAGTAAGAGTGACTGTAGTGGAGTTTCCTCCGTTGTTAATGATCGGAGCAATACTTTTTTTAAGAAATAGTTGCGAGAACGTTACTGCAGAAAAAATGAGGATTGCTGCAATACTTGCAATAAGCAAATTTCGTTTATACGATTTCCTTAAAAGGAATGCTCCGTATTCTTTGTTTTTGTTTGTGAAGAGGAGATCCTCAAAATTAAGAGTGACTGTCATTATGTTTGATGCTGTTTTCATTTTAACCTCTCCTTTCCAGGTTAATGAATTTTAATTTCCGATAGTTAAATAAGCATTAAACGGATGAACGAAAATCGCATTGATATGCTGTTTTTTGGAATTGATTCGGGAAGAGCATCACATGTTCATGCAGTATTGAACTTATTCAGTAGCGGGATTATGTATTTTTTAAAAAAAATAGCTATTCTTGCTGACCGATTTTTCCATTCAAATTATCAACCAGGATAGTTATGCCCCTTACGATCGCAATAATCGGACTGCTGCTTTTACTTTTATTAATTCTGAAATTTAGAATAAATGCATTTATAGCATTCATAATAGTTTCAATTTTTATCGGGATCGCTGCGGGAATGGAGCTTGCAAAAATTGTATCTTCCATTGAAATAGGATTAGGGGATACTTTAGGATTTCTTGTAATGATTCTCGGATTCGGTGCGATGCTTGGAAAACTTGCCGCGGAAAGCGGTGCTGCCCAGCGGATTACTTCCAAGCTTATCTCTGCCTTCGGGGTAAAAAGAATTCAGTGGGCTGTAATGCTCACAGGATTTATTGTAGGTGTTCCTTTATTTTACGCAGTTGGATTTGTAATCTTAGTGCCCATAATTTTTACAGTAGCTGCAGCCGTTGAACTTCCGCTGCTGTATGTAGCTTTGCCTATGATTGCATCTCTTTCAGTAACTCACGGATATCTTCCTCCGCATCCTTCTCCTACTGCTATTGCAGTGTTGTTCGGCGCCGATATAGGTAAAACTTTGCTTTACGGAATAATAATCGCAATTCCTGCTATTATACTTGCAGGACCCGTTTTATCAAAGTTTATAAAAAATATTACCGGTAAACCATTCAAAGAATTTTTTAATCCGAGGATATTTAATGAAGAAGAAATGCCGTCATTCAAGGTAAGTCTTTTTACTCTTTTGCTGCCGGTTATGCTGATAGCGGGAGCTTCTCTTCTGAACATATTCCTTCCCGACAGCGCTTTTAAAGACATAATTAATTTTGTAGGCAACGCGCCCGTGGCTATGTTAATCTCAGTGCTGATTGCAATATATACTTTAGGGTTAAAGCGCGGAAAATCGATGAATGAAGTTATGGAGTCTCTTACAAAATCAGTTGCGAGCGTTACAATGGTTTTATTAATTATCGGGGGGGCCGGTTCTTTTAAGCAGGTAATGCTCGACAGCGGCATAAGCAATTATATTGCGGAATTGTTGAAAGATTCTCCCGTCCCGCCACTAATACTTGCATGGCTGATTGCTACGGCGCTGCGCATTTGCGTTGGTTCCGCAACTGTTTCGGCAGTTACTTCAGCGGGAATTCTTCTGCCTTACGTTTCAAGTGCTTCTGTTAGTCCGGAACTTCTTGTATTATCGATCGGAGCCGGCAGTCTGATGCTGTCGCAGGTTAATGACGTAGGGTTTTGGATGTTTAAGGAATATTTCACACTGAGTGTAAAAGAAACATTTTTAAGCTGGACTATAATGGAAACTATTGTGGGGGTTGTGGGATTGATAGGAGTGCTGATTTTAAATACCTTTATTTAAAGATACGGCTGCAGATATTAAAAATGTTCAATTCTCAATTTTCAATGCCTAATATTCAATGCTCAATTTTCAATTCTCTATGTTCAATACTTTGCCGGTAATTGAACATTGAATATTGATAGTTGTCCAAAGGACTCCTTCGGAGAACATTGAAAATTCTTTACTTGGAACTCTTACTTGGTACATACCTCAGCATAATTAATCCGTTAGAATAGACTTTCGAATCGACCAGGTCTAAGTGCTTTCGTTCTTTAATATCAATGAATAATGGTTTGCCTGCGCCTAAAATTATAGGATGAACAGCGAGGAGATATTCATCAATTAAATTTGAATTTACGAACGTTGTAACAAGACTAGCTCCGCCGAATAGATGAATATCCTTTCCCGTTTCTTGTTTTATTTTTTTTACTTCTTCTTCAGCATTACTGCTTATTAATATTGCCCCTTCAGCAGAATTAAGTGTTCTTGAAAAGACATATTTTTTCATTTTTGCCATCTTCTCAAACATCATCTTTTCCATCCCCGAAGCATTTTCCGCAGGTGTATAATTGCCGAACAGTTCCCAGCTTTTCCTGCCGTAAAAAATTGTATCAATTCTGTTTAACAAATCGGTGAAGCCGTAATCCTGATCGGTAAAGCACCAGTCATACTCGCCATTCGGTCCTTCGATGTATCCATCGAGGCTTACTGCAACATCTAAAATTACTTTGCGCATCTCTTTTTTTATTATGATGATCAAAAAAATAATAAGCTGATTTAAAAAATTATATAAAGAGATTCATTTCAGGGAGTTTTTTAGTCACAGGATATTATAGAAGAATGATAAGGAAAGGTGCGGTAAGATAGCTTATTCTAATTTTAATCTTGCTTTCATTGCCGGCGATTCCAGGATAAATGCTCTTACTGAAATTGTCGCAATAATTATTATCCCCCCGATAATTGCCGTGAAGGAGGGGACTTCCCCATAGCCGAAAAATACCCATACAGGATTAAGCACAGGCTCAATCATTCCGATTATTGATGCTTCAATCGCATAGATTCTCTTTAATCCGTAGCTGAAAATTGCATATGCCAACCCGATTTGAAAAATGCCGAGGTAGGAAACCATGATGAGATCATTAGTTTGCAAAACGTTAAGAGTGAATAAAGATGGCATGCATATTAAAACTATAAAAATATTGCCGTAAAAAATTGAGCTGAACTGGTACTCGCTTTTATTTTTCCTCATCCCCAGGAAGAATGCGGCGAAAGCAATCCCGGATAAAAGTGCAGCAAGATTTCCTTCAATATATCCTGGAGATAATTCTCCCATAAAAAACAGGATCATTCCTAAAAAGCAGATAAGAATTGTGATTACATTTATTTTTTCATATTTGGTTTTGTTGATTATTGGTTCGAATATTAATACATAGATCGGTGCTGTATATTGGAGAAAAATTGCATTGGCTGCTGTTGTTAATTTTGTGGCAAGGACAAAAAATATTAAGACTACCACATAGAAGAATGCATTTAAAATTGCAAATCCGTTTGCGTAAACCGCAACTTTCCTGAAGAGAATTAAAAAAACAAGAGCAGCAAGAGCAGAACGGAAGACTGAAAGCTGAAATGCATTAAGCGAAATCAGTTTAATAAAAACCCCTCCAGTGCTCCAAAGAACGGCGGAAGCTAATACTGCAAGCAGTCCTTTTTGATGTTCCGGTAAGTGTTTCATCCAAAATTCTTAAAAGTTGATTGTCAATTTAATATAAATGGTCAAATTGTTAAATTGCTATATTGCTATAAATAAAAATATCTGCAACAATAAAGCTGACATTTAAATGAGCGGCCTATATAAATTTATTGACCATACCGCAGATATCGCTGTTGAAGCCGAGGCTGACACTCTGGAAGAACTATTTACTATTTCAGCTCAGGCATGGAAAGAAATAATTTTTGAAGGGAATATAATTGAGGCAGCGGAAGAGAAGAAAATCAATATTACGGAATCCGATCCGGAGTCGCTTCTTGTAAAATTTCTTGATGAACTGAATTTTTTATTCCAGGCAAAAAAATGGATATGCGCATCGATTAAAGAAATGGAAATTAAACAAGATAAGGAATGGAAATTAAAAACAATTCTGGTTGGTGAACCCTTTAATCCGTCCAGGCATAAAGTTAATCTCGAAATTAAGGCAGTTACATTTCACCAGATGGAGATAAAAAAGAAAAACGGGAAATATTCGACAAGGATTGTTTTTGATATTTAAGTCAAAATGTTTGGATGCCATGAATGCATGAATGCATGAATCAATCATACAACCATGCAAATCATACATTCATGCAATCATACATTCATGCAATCATACAGTCATAAATTAAGAAATTCCGGTGAGCTTATGAAAATAAACAATATTGAATTAAATCAGATCAGAGAAAACCTTTGGGAAATTCCTGCTTCCGGAGGAATGAAGGTTCCAGGGAGAATATACATCTCCCAAAAAATGATTGAAAAAAGTTCTAAAGAGGATGAAGCTTTTAAGCAGGTAATGAATGTTGCTCATCTTCCAGGAATTGAAAAATACAGTCTTGCAATGCCTGATATTCACTGGGGATACGGATTTCCAATCGGCGGTGTTGCCGCAACTAATCTTGATGAGGGTGTAATTTCACCGGGAGGTGTCGGGTACGACATAAATTGCGGGGTTAGGCTTGCTGCTACTTCCCTAGATTTTAATTTTGTTAAGGATAAAATCGAAAAACTTGTTTCGGCTCTTTTTGAAAATATTCCTACAGGAGTTGGAGCAGGAGGTGCTATCAAAAAACTCTCAATTAATGAAATGAAAAATCTTCTTCAGAAAGGCTCCGGATGGGCAATTGAAAATGATTTCGGGGATTCTTCCGACTTAGATTTTACCGAAGAAAATGGGATGCTGAAAAATGCCGATGCCGGAGCTTTAAGTCCCAGGGCAATAGAGCGCGGCATCGACCAGGTGGGTACTTTAGGTTCCGGTAATCATTTCCTGGAAGTGGATATAGTTGAAGAAATATTCGATGAAAAAATTGCCTCAGTATTCGGATTATTCCCGGGACAGATAACCGTTTTAATTCATACAGGCTCCCGCGGCCTGGGCTACCAGGTTTGTGATGATTATCTAAAAACCTTGATGAAAGCAAGCACTTTATACGGATTTTCTCTGCCTGACAGGCAGCTTGCATGTGCACCTATTAATTCAAAAGAAGGACAGGAGTATTTATCGGCAATGAAATGCGCAGCAAACTTTGCATGGAATAACAGGCAGGTAATAATGTATCTTGCCAAGAAATGTTTTAAAGATACATTCAACATGACTGAAAGCGAATTAAGATTCCGCCTTGTCTATGATGTCTGCCATAATATTGCAAAAATTGAAGAGCACAATATAAATGGAAAGATAAAAAAGGTTTGCGTGCATAGGAAAGGTGCTACCAGGGCGTTTCCTCCCGGAAGCAATTTGATTCCGCCGAAGTATAAAGAAGTCGGTCAGCCGGTTTTAATTCCGGGCGACATGGGGCGTTACTCATATGTTCTAACCGGGACAGAAAAATCGATGCATGAAACATTCGGCAGTTCGTGTCATGGTGCGGGAAGAAATTTCAGCCGCAAGAGAGCTATGAAGGAAGCAAAAGGACGCAACATTATTGAAGAGCTCCGGAAGAAAGGAATTGTAATTCAGGCAAAAGGATTTAGAACCATTGCCGAAGAAATGCCTGATGCATATAAAGATGTCTCCGATGTTGTAGAGGTAATGCATAAAGAAGGAATTTCTAAAAAGGTGGCTAAGCTCAGACCTATTGGAGTAATAAAGGGATAAGAAAAGATGGAAAATGGATGATGTATGATGGATGATGGGGAAGGGAGATGAGATTATATTTTGGAATTCGAATTTCTGAGAATAATGAATGAAATTGAGATTACTTTTTTTATTTATAAGCATTTTCATTACTAATCTTTCGGCTCAAGATAAATCTGCAGAGAATAATAGTGATTCATTAAAATTTGAACTTGAGCAGATTACAATTTCTGCAACACGTTATCCGGAGAAAATTCTTGAAGTCCCTTATGCAGTATCGATTCTAACTGAAACTCAGATTTCGAACACACGCGGCTATGGATTGGATGAAGCATTGATTTCTATTCCCGGTGTTTTAGCACAGTCCCGTGCAGGAAGTCAGGATATAAGACTCGTAATAAGGGGATTCGGTGCACGCGGTGCAGGGGACCGTTCCAATTCCGGCACCTCCAGGGGAATTAAAATCATGGTAGACGGATTCTCCGAGACGGAACCGGACGGACGGACATCATTTGATCTTATTGATCTTCAAGCGGCTCAAATGATTGAAGTAATCAGGTCAAACTCATCTGCTCTTTATGGAAATGCAGCAGGCGGTGTAATAAATGTAATTACCGATCCCGGACATATTGATTCTTATTTTTCTATCCGTAGCGTAGCCGCTTCATTTGGCTTTAAACAATATTCGCTGGGAGCCGGAACTGCAATTGGCAACGGCAGAATTTACGGAAGTTTTATTAACAATACTTTTAAGGGATGGAGAAAACACTCAAGTTCAAGCCGCTCATTAATTAATCTGGGATTAATTTCAAATTTATCAGAAGGAACAAAGCTGGGAATGCATTTAACCGCGTCGAGCAGTGTTTTTCATATCCCCGGGCCCTTAACAAAAACCCAGTTCGATGCAGATCCTTCTCAGGCAAATTCTGTTTATAAAGAGCGCGATGAAAGAAGATTCAACAGGCTCGGCCGGCTTGGTTTTTCATTAGATCATAAAATAAATAATTCTCATTCGATTTCATCTTTAATTTATATCAATCCGAAATACCTCCAAAGATCAGAAAGAGGAACTTTCAGAGATTTTACAAGATACCACCTGGGAGGAAATATTATTTATCATAATACGCTTCCCATAAATCAATCTTTTACAAATCATCTGATGATTGGAATGGATGAAGCTTACCAGGATGGTTCAGTTCTTTTTTATTCTCTGTCGCCGGAAAATCAAAGGGGCGATGTTTTGGACTCCGACAAAAGAGAAGGAGCAAATAATTTCGGATTATTTATTCAGGATGAACTGATTATAGATGATAAAATAAGTTTTATCGCCGGATTAAGGTATGATGATGTTACATATTACAGTGAAGATTTTCTAGCACCGGAATTCGGTCTTCAGAAAAAATCTTTCAAAAAAATTACGCCTAAGGCAGGAATAACATACATGATTTCGCCGGTGCAAAGCATTTATGCAAACCTCGGAGGTGGAATTGAAGTGCCCGCCGGAAATGAAACTGATCCCGCAGGAACATTCGGAGAAGATTCGGTTTTTCTTTTAAATCCCCTGCTTGAACCGATAAAATCTGCAACTTATGAAATCGGCACAAAACATCTGGTTTACATTGGAGCTTCCTTTCTTCAATCATTTACTTATGAGGCCGCTTTCTATTTTATAGATATTAGAGACGATATCATTCCTTACAGCGGAGGAAGATTTTATTTTACAGCGGGCAAAACAAGACGCACAGGAATTGAATTAAGCTCAAGTTTTCAATTTCAGCATGGACTGAGGTTGGATGGTTCTTTTACTTTTTCGGAAAATAAGTACGTCGATTATGTTGTAGATTCAGTCCATTATGGCAGTCCCGGTAAATCTGCTGATTACGGCGATAATAAAGCTGCAGGCATTCCTGATTTCTTTTATTTTGCCGGAGCTATTTACATTCCTGAATTTTTCAACTGGATTTATTTGAATTTAAATATAAACGGCAGCGGGAAATATTTTGCCGACGATGCAAATACAATTGAAGTTCCTGCCTTTAGTATCATTAATGCTTCTGTCGGTTTAAGTAAAGAAATCCCCTTAGGCGCGGGATTTTTTGTAAAAGGATTTTTTACCATAAACAATATTGCCGATAAAAAATATGCAGCTTCTGCATTTATTAATCCCGATTTTATTAATGGACAGGCCGTCTACCTTGAACCTGGGCTTCCGAGATCTTTCGTCCTTTCTTTGACTGTAGGAGTAAATTAATTCTGTTAGTTAAAGTGATCAGGAGGTATTCTAAATAGTAAGAAAGTAATATTCAATATTCAATGCTCAATAATCAATATACAATCATATTAGAAATTGAGAATTGAAAATTGAACATTGATT
>Ga0105095_10002058_pt1 | contig 10754 bp, 11 predicted proteins | sample PPLLak2March2015_2_FD_79180 | JGI IMG/M metagenome (GOLD analysis project Ga0105095, IMG submission 79180) | Freshwater sediment microbial communities from Prairie Pothole Lake near Jamestown, North Dakota, USA - PPLs Lake P8 Core (3) Depth... | ecosystem: Environmental > Aquatic > Freshwater >... | reverse complement strand
CGCGGCGCGCGCGCCGCGGGCGTCGCCTCTGGACAGAACCTTCCGGACCGATGGAACGGCGAAACCGGCGAGAACGTGCTATGGAAAGCGCCGATCGAGGGGCTCGCCCATTCGAGCCCGGTGGTCTGGGGCGACCGGATTTTCGTGACGAGCGCGGTCAGCAGCCGAGAGGGGGCGAGCTTTCGTCCAGGTCTCTACGGCGACGGCGACGCCTCGGACGACCGCTCTCAGCACAAGTGGACGATTCATGCCATCGACAAGCACACCGGGGCGACGCTCTGGGAACGCGTGGCTCACGAAGGCGTCCCCGTCGACAAGCGCCACATCAAGTCGACCTACGCGAGCGCGACACCGGCGACCGACGGACGAAGGGTCGTCGCCTCGTTCGGCTCTCAGGGGGTTCACGCCTACGACGTCGAGGGCCGTTTTCTCTGGAAGGCCGACCTCGGCCGTATGAATCTCGGAGCCTACGACATTCCCACGTTCGAGTGGGGGCCCGCCAGTTCACCCGTGATCTGGGGGCGCCTGGTGTTCGTGCAGTGCGACACCCAGGACGACTCGTTCCTCCTCGCTCTCGACGTCGACTCGGGCGAAACCGTGTGGAAAGCGGATCGCGAGGAGCTCCCGTCCTGGGGCTCGCCGGGAGTCTATGAGGGACCGACGGGGCCCGAGCTCGTAACCAACTCTCCCCGCTACATTCGCGGCTACGATCCCGCGACGGGAAAAGAGCTCTGGCGTCTCGGTGGGAGCTCCAGGATAACCGCGCCGACACCGGTGTTTGCCGACGGACTCATCGTGGCCGCGAGCGGCCGGAGACCCGAACAGCCGATCTTCGTCGTTCGAGCCGGCTCCCGGGGAGACCTCACGCTGGCGGAGGGGCGGGAGTCGAGCGATGCCGTGGTCTGGAGCCGCACCCGCCGCGGCCCGTACATGCCGACGCCGCTCATCTACGAAGGGACTCTCTACGTCCTCGGGAACAACGGCGTCTTCGACGCCTACGATCTGGCGACGGGAAAGGAAATCTACCGGCAGCGGATACCGCATCTCGGGAGCGGTTTCAGCGCGTCGCCGGTAGCGGCCGACGGGAAGATCTACCTCTCGAACGAGGACGGCGAGATGGTCGTCGTCAAGGCGGGACCGGAGTTCGAGCACATAGCCACCAACGCGATGGGAGAGCTCCTGATGGCGACCCCCGCGCTCTCGGAAGGTGTTATGTACGTGAAAGCGGCGTCTCATCTCTTCGCCATCGGACGCCGCGCGTCACTCGACTGAGCGAGGTCAGAATGGGCGAAAAAACCAATGGCGGCGCGGCTCCGAAGCTGGAATGGCCGATGCTCCTGCAGTGCGCGGGCGAGGAGGAGCTCGGCGTCGTCCGCAGTCAGGACGAGTGGGAGCTGGATCCCGAGCTCCATGCCCGGCCCTACCAGCCGGAGGATCGGCTGATCGACTCGGAGGGAGTGGAGTACCGGCTCGTGTTCGCCGGCTCTCCCGGCCGCGGACGCAACTCGCTGGTCCCGACGGGGCGGCGCTACAGCTCCGGAGAAGTGGAGCCGATCGCCGCGCGGCATATCGCCAGCGTCGGAGCGCAGCCGGAGTGGCTCACCGGGCACCTGCGTGATATCGCCAACGGACAGAGAATCCGGGCAATCATCCTCTATCTGTCGAAGCTCGCGGCGGCGGACGTTTCCGAAGCCTCCGAAGACGAAGAGTGACGATTCCCGCGCTTGGAAACGGCGGACGTCATCGTAGTCGGGGGTGGGGCGGCGGGCCTCGCCACCGCCATCTTCGCCGCGAGGAGCCGGCCCGAGCGGAGGATCCTGATCCTCGACGGCGCGCGTAAGCTCGGCGCGAAGATCCTCGTGAGCGGCGGAGGCCGGTGCAACGTCACGAACTCCGTCGTCACCGAAGCCGACTTCAACGGGGGAAGCTCGCGCTTCGTAAGAAGGGTGTTGCGCGCCTTCCGGGTGCCCCAGACCATCGCGTTCTTCCAGGAGATCGGAGTCACCCTCCACCAAGAGGAGTACGGAAAGCTCTTCCCCGACTCGAACCGCGCGCGCACCGTTCTCGAAGCGCTTCTCCACGAAGCGGTGCGCCTCGGCGTGACGATTCTCCCGGGCCATCGAGTCCTCTCCCTCGAGAAACGGGACGACGGGTTCCTGGTTTCGACCCCCGAACGGAGCTTCGAAGCCGAGAGAGTCGTCCTGGCAACCGGTGGCCTCTCCCTGCCCAAGACCGGAAGTGACGGGCTCGGACTCGCCATCGCGGCCAGGAGCGGTCATTCCGTAGTTCCTACGACCCCGGCGCTCGTTCCGCTGGTGCTGCGGGGGGACTTCCACCGGTCTCTTTCCGGGATCTCGCAACCGGTCGAGCTCACGGTGCGGGTCGAGGGACGAGAGCCGGTGCGGATCTCCGGTCCGCTCCTGTGGACGCACTTCGGGGTGAGCGGGCCCTCGATCCTCGACGCATCGCGGTTCTGGTGCCGCGCGCGGCTGGAAAGACGAAGCGCGACGGTCTCCGCCTGCCTTCTTTCGGGGGAGGACTTCGCGAAAGCGGAAAAGGAAATGCTCGCGGTGGCGGCGGAGAGGCCCCGGCTCCAACTGCAGAACGCGCTCGGAGCCATGCTCCCCGCGGCGGTCGGGAAGGCGGTCCTCGAGGAGCTCGGGCTTTCCGGAGAGACTCCGATGGGAAAGCTGAGCCGCGACAACCGGCGCCGGCTGGTGCACGCGCTCGTCGACTGGCCGCTTCCGGTCAGAGACAGCCGCGGTTACTCCTTCGCCGAGGTCACCGCGGGCGGGATTTCTCTCGACGAGATCGACCCGGCCACCATGGCCTCGCGAAGATGTCCCGGGCTCCACCTCGTGGGAGAGATGCTGGACGTCGACGGCCGCATCGGCGGGTTCAACTTCCAGTGGGCGTGGTCGACGGGCTGGGTCGCGGGCGCCGCGGTGGCGGAGTAACCATCCCTGGTCACCGCGCTCGGAACGAGTACCTGATGTTCTGATGTTCCGGCAAGTAGAACGCCGGCAGCCATCGATCGACGCGCACCAGGCCCTCGCGGGTCAGGGTCACCGCGTCGTCCCCGATCATCAGCCAGCCTCGGCGCCTGGCTTCGTCGAGGGGCACCGCGAACGAGTCGACGACGTCGGTACGGAATTTCTCCCGGAAGTAGCGCCGTTGCACGCCGCCGAGCTTGAGCTGCAAGATGAGCTCCCGATCGAGCCGTTCACGCTCCGAGAGCTCGTACGCCCGAAAGAACGGCGGCTGGCCTCGGGCGCCCGCATCGAGATAGGCCGCGAGCGATGCCAGGTTCTGCTGGTTGACGCCGCCCAGATGCGAGAAAGCCGATGCCCCAATCCCCACCAGGTCGGCGCCATGGTACTGCGCGTCATCGCGGCGCCGAGCCGCGCGTGTTTGACGTCCCATGAGGCCGGCGGATGCGCCGGCGCCGCGGCGCGACGCGACCGGTAGAGCGGCGTGTTCAGGGGTATCTCGAGCTGGTAGATGGTGACGCTTTCGGGCCGGAGGCCTATTACCCGCTCCAGGCTGGAAAAGAACGACTCGTCGGTCTCGCCCACCAACGCCTCCAGGTACGAGTCGATCTCGCCGGATCGGTCGTCATGGGACAGGTAGTAGCAGTACTGGCAGCGGTCCACGCAGAACGGAACGTGCACGTACAGGCCCAGCGGGACGTAGCCCGAAGCGGGCGGCTGCGCCAGCCGGCACCGGTAGGCGTCGACGGCCCCTTCCGTCCAGCAGGAGAACGGCGGATAGGTCGAGACGAAGTAATTGCCGACCTCCGGCTCCGGCCGATCGAGCAGCCCGGCGCAGGCGGCGACGCGCGTCGGCTCGCTTCCGTAATCGCTCATGACTCGACTCCAGTCGCGGCCACGGCCGCGCGAACGTCCCCTTCGGTCAGGACGCGATCTGCGGCCTTGGCGGCCGCCAGCACCGCGGCGACAACGCGCGGATCGAGGGACCAGCCGCGCGCGTCGAGATAGTGCAGCACGTTGGCGCGGCCCGAGAGCGGACCGATCTCGATCTCCTGCCGGCGACCGAGCCAGCTCGCGGGCACACCCGAGTACACGCGATCGGCGAGCCAGGCATCGCCGCGGCGCTGCGCCTTGACCACCGCCGCAGCATGCACGCCCGTCGCGGTACGGAAGGCGTCGCGGCCGACGATCGGCTGATTGGGCGGAATCGTCACGCCCAGAGCGCCGGCGACCTCGGTGACGTATTCCGGCAGCGAGCGCAGGTCGCGATGGCCGAGTCCGAGAAGCTCGAGGTTGACCAGAATCTCCTCGGTCGCGGTGTTGCCCGCTCGCTCGCCGATTCCGAGCGCCGTGCCATGCACCCGCGTCGCACCGCCTTCGATGGCGGCGAGGGTGTTCGCGAGCCCGAGGCCGCGGTCGCGATGGCCGTGCCAGTCGATACCCACGGCGGCGCCCGACTCGTCGAGCAGACGCCTCACCCACTCGACGAGATTCCGCGCGCCCTGTGGCAGCGCGGCTCCCGCCGTGTCGCAGAGGCAGACGCGGGAGGCGCCGGAGGCGACCGCCGCCAGGAGCAGGACGCGCAGAGAGTCGGGCGACGATCGAACCGTGTCCTCGGTGATGTAGGTGACGGGCAGTCCTTCCTTCACGGCGAGGCCGATCGCCTCTTCGGTATGCGCCAGCACGCGCGGAAGGTCCCATTCCTCGGCGTAGAGGCGGATGGGACTGCTGCCCACGAAGAGGCAGGCCTCGATCGAAAGGCCCGTTCGCTGGGCCACCTCGGCGATGGCCGCCACGTCGGCCGATGCCGTGCGGCCACCGCAGTTCGGTCGCAGCTGGAGCCGCTGGCCGGCCAGATGACGGCCCATGGCCACGACGTCGTCGAGCTGCCGCGGACCGGCACCGGGCAGGCCGAGACTCGCGCTCTCGATCCCCAGCGCGTCCATGAGGTGGAGCAGTCGGATCTTGGTCTCGACGGGCGGGTCGAGGACCGACGGGCTCTGCAGGCCGTCGCGCAGAGTTTCGTCCTGGACGGCGACCCGGCCGCGCGCCACGAAGCGGTCAGGGCCCATCGTGGACCAGTCGAAGACGAGCGACGCGGACTCGAGCGCAGCCATCGGTTCGCTCCTATTTGCGACCGCCCCCTTGACCGGGGCGGCCAGCCCAGTATAGCGGAGACGTGAAACACCTCGTGATGCCCGTGATGGAAGACGAGCTCGTCGGCTCGTGACCTCCGCGGCTTACAATACCGGGAGTCATGCGCAAATTGATTCGCTACGCGATCCTTGCCCTCGCTCTCGTCGGAGTTTTTTTTCTCGCGCTCTGGCCGGGGCCGGCGCCGGACGTCGAGATCGTCCCGAGCCGTCCCGGAGTCGGCCGGCCGGGCACCTCGGTCGCCGTCCGCGTGCGGGAAGGTGCCCGCGGAGTCACTTCCGTCCGCGTGGAGGCCGTCCAGAACGGCACCGCGGTGTCTCTCGCCGAACGGGAATTCCTTCCGGCCTCCACATGGATGTGGAAGAAAGGCGAGGTCGAGACGGAAATTCCGGTGGTGGTCGGGCCGGAGACCGTTCCCGGTCTCGCGGAAGGACAACTCACCCTTCGGGTCCAAGCACTCGGAACCGGCTCCTGGCTGCGAGGGCCGAGAGCCGCCGTCGAGGAGTTGCCGCTGCCGGTCCGGTTCACGCCCCCACAGCTCACGCTTACCTCCCACCAGAATTACGCGGCCCAGGGCGGAAGCGGAATCGTCGTCTACCGCGTGGAGGCGGGCGCTCTCGAAGAAGGTGGCCGCCACGGCGTGGAGGCGGGCGAATCGTTCTTCCCCGGCCTTCCAGCGCCGGGAGGCGGCGAGGAGCGCTTCTCGCTCTATGGCGTTCCTTACGATCTGGCGAATGCCAGCGAGATCCAACTCGTCGCCGAGGATTCTCTCGGCAACCGGACCGCGGTCTCGTTCGTCGAGCGCTGGTTCCCCCGTCCCCTGAAGAAGGACACGATCCTGCTCACGGTCGATTTCATGAACAAGGTCGTGCCCGAGATCCTTTCCCAGACTCCGGAGCTCGGGGATCGCGGCGATCTCCTCGCGAACTACCTGGCTATCAACCGTGAGCTTCGCGCGGCGAACGCCGAGACCCTCAGAGAGCTCGGCGGACGCTCCCGGGAAAGCTTCCTCTGGAGCGGTCGCTTCGATGCGCTTCCCGGGAGCGAACCAACCTCCTCGTTCGCGGACCGCCGCACCTACGTCCTCGACGGTCAGGAGGTGGACCAGCAGGACCATCTCGGCTTCGATCTCGCGTCCGTCCGAGGAGCCCCGGTTCCTGCGGCGAATCGCGGCGTCGTGGTGCTCGCGCGCTATTTCGGAATCTACGGCAACTCCGTGGTTCTCGATCACGGCGCCGGGCTGATGAGTCTCTACAGCCATCTCTCCTCGATCGAGGTCGCTCCGGACCAGGAGGTGGAGAAGGGCCAGGTGATCGGCCGCACGGGCCAGACGGGGCTCGCCGGCGGCGACCATCTGCATTTCACGCTCCTCATCCGGGGCCTGCCGGTGAATCCCATCGAGTGGTGGGACCCGATGTGGGTGCGCGACCGCGTGATGGGGAAGCTTTCGGCGCCTGGACCCTGAGCTCAGGGTTTCCAGAGGAGGCTTCCGCCATCGAGCCTCGAGAGCACGAGCCCGAACTTCCCCGCTTCGCGCGCGAGCATCCTCTCGAGCCAGAGCGCGTCCGTTTCCTCCGCGTGATTCACGCGAAAGTGTCGGATCTGCATCGGCGTCAACACCAGGCGCGACAATCGCCCCGTGACCGCGTCCAGAGTCGGGAAGTACATCAAGGTGAGGTCGCTGCGGAATTCCTCGTATCCGCCGATCCCTTCGTAGTCGTTCAGGAAATCGCCGCATCCATAGAGGATGAGCTTGTCGTGATACACCTCGAAGCCCATCGGGTGGTGAGAGGAATGGCCGTGCACCACGTCGACTCCAGCGGCGTCGATGAGAGCGTGGGCGAAGGCTCGGTGCGCGGCGGGAACGCGGTATCCCCAGTTCCCGCCCCAGTGGATCGATACGATCACGATGTCGAAGGCGCGCTTTGTCGCGCTCACCGAGAGCGCCACCCGCTCCGCCGCGCGATCCGAGAGATCTTCTAGGAAATTCACGCCCGCGCGGTCCTTGCCGGCCTCCCATTCGCGTGGCACGCCGGAGCTCTCGCAGCCGTAAGCGAATACCAGGACTCGTCCCCCACCGGGAAGCTCGATGACCGCGGGGGCGGCCGCCTCGGCCTCGTCGCGTCCGGCGCCCGCGGTGTCGATGCCCGCGCCATGCAGCGTGTCGAGCGTCTCCAGGAGGCCTGCGCGGCCCCAGTCGAGGACGTGGTTGTTCGCGAGCACAGAGCAGTCGATCCCGGCCGCGGTGAGGCAACCCACATTCTTCGGATTCATGCGGTAGTGAATGCCTTTGTCGGGCCAGGCATCCTCGGACGTGGTGACCGCCGTTTCCAGGTTGATGACGCGGGCCTGCGGATTGCGGCGCTCCAGCTCGGAGAGCGCGTCGCCCCAGACGTAGGCGGCGTCCACCGGCCTCGCGATCGGCCCGGTTGCGGCTTCGGCGAGCTCCACGTAGCCCTCCGCCGAGCGCATGCTCGACTCGAAGAGGTGCGGCGCGCTACGGTGGGCGAGGATCTGATCCAGACCGCGACCGGTCATCACGTCCCCGCAGAGAAAGAGCGTCACCTCTTTCATCGGCGCGCGGAGAGCCGCTCGATCAGCTGCAATGCGTTTCGAGGCGCATGACCGACGGCGTCGTTGTCGAAGTACAGGTGCACGTCTCGACCCTCCCGAAGCCAGCGCTTCACGCGGACAGCCCAGGCGTCTATCTGCGCCTTCGAGTAGTTCGAAGCGTAGGTAAGAGTATGACCGTGAAGCCGAACGTAGACGAAGTCCGTCGTCACCGCGTCCCAGAGCGGCCAATCGGCGGCATCGGACTGGCACACGGCGAGATGGTACCGGCGGAGACATCCGGCCACCTCGTCGTCGAACCAGGACTCGTGACGGAACTCGATCGCGTGGCGCGGTCGTGTCCAGCTGCCGAGGGCGCGAGCGAAGCCCGTCAGCCTCTCGAGATTCTTTGCAAATCCACACCGGCGCCCCGACCGCTCTACAACGTGACCGGACAGCCCTCGATGTCGGTTCCGCTTCACTGGACGGCCGACGGACTTCCCGTGGGAGTGATGTTCTCGGCGCGGTTCGGCGACGAGGCAGTTCTTTTCCGTCTCACCGCCCAACTCGAACAGGCGCGGCCCTGGGCGGGGAAGCGACCCGACGAGCGTCACGCGGCGCGCGGGTAGGTTCCGAAGATCCGTCGAATCCACGCGTGGAGTCGGTGTACCCCGCTTCCACCGTCGAGGAACATCATCGGACACTCGCCTGCCACGACGTCGACTCCGCGCCCGCGCAGGAGCTCCACGGCCTTCGCGTCGACGGCGCCCGGTCCCACTCCATGGTGAAGCCACACGCGGGGCACGCCGGAGGCCAGAACCTCCCGCGCGATCGAAGCGGTTACCGAGGCGGGAGTCATGAGGAGAGCGCCATCGAGGGCGCCGGGAACGTCGGTGAGGCGGCGATAGACCGTAAGGCCTTCCATCTCGACCGAGACCTCGGAAGCGTTGACCGGAACCATGTCGTAGCCGTGAGCGATGAGCTCGCGCAGCACGATCCGGCTGAAATCGTTCGGGTTGCGGGATGCTCCCACGAGCGCGATCCTCTTCCCCTTCAAGAATGACTCGATGCTGTTCATTCGGTTCGTATCTCTCATGTCTTCCGCCTTTGCATCGAGCATGCCGAACTGTCCCTTCCGGAAAGCCATCCTGATGAAAGAGATCCGGTCTGAACGGATTCGCGCCCCGGGTCAGCTCACCCAGCATCGGGTGTTCTCGCGCTCGAATTTCGAGCCGCCGACGGTTCTTCCGCGAACATGGCGCTCGCGGGAGGGCAATCGGACCGACGCTGTCGAAACCCGAGACGCGAAACGCCCTCTTGACTCGAGCTAACTGTACTACTATCCTATGACAGTAGGTATCACGGCCCATGTGGATCGAGCTGAGCTTCAAGGCGGGAAAGCCCGCGTACCTGCAGATCGTCGATCAGGTCAAGTACCAGACGGCCTCCGGCGCCCTTCAGCCAGGCGAGGCGCTTCCCTCGATCCGGACGCTCGCCGAGACGCTAAGGGTCAACCGCAACACGGTGGCCAAGGCCTACACCGAGCTGGAGCACGAAGGGGTGGTCGAGACGCAGCCGGGACGGGGCGCGTTCGTCTCCGGGCAGCGCTCCCCGTTCGGCCGGCGGATCAAAAACGGCATCCTCACCGAGGTGGTGGACGCCGCCATCGTCCAGGCGCACCACTTCCAGGTGTCGCGTGAGGATTTTCAGGCTCTGGTCGCGGAAAGGCTCGACGCCTTCGAGAGAAAGCGAGGTCGAAGCGGTGGCTGATCAGGAGAACGCGGTCGAGGTACGGGATCTGGTGAGGAGCTACGGCAAGACCGATGCGGTCGATGGATTGAGCTTCAGCGTCCGTGCCGGCCGCTGCTACGGTCTGTTCGGCCGGAACGGCGCCGGGAAGACCACCACCCTGAAGTGCCTGCTGAACCACCTCCGGCCCCGGAGCGGGTCGGTTCGGCTGTTCGGAATGGATCCGGCCCGTGAGGAGGTCGCGGTCAAGGCGCGGCTGGCGTACGTTCCGGAATCGGTCGCCTTCTATCCCTTCATGACGGTGCGGGAGACGCTCGACTATACGGCCGCCTTCCGCGGCCACTGGAACCGCGAGGTCGAATCGGACCTCTTGAGGCGGTTCGATCTGGATGCCGCTAGAAAGATCGACGCGCTGTCGAAGGGGATGAAGGCGCAGCTCGCTCTGGTCTGCGCGGTGGCCCCCGAGCCCGAGCTGCTTCTGCTGGACGAGCCCACCTCCGGGCTCGACCCGGTGGTGCGCCGCGATTTCGTGCGGGCGGTGATCGGCGCATACCTTTCGGGCGCGCCCGGAAGCCGAACGGTGCTGGTGTCGACACATCTGATTTCAGAGTTCGAAGGCCTCATCGACGAGTTCACCGTCGTCGAACGGGGCCGCGATCGCCTGACGCTCGAAGCCGAGCGGGCGCGGGAGCGCTTCAAGCGGATTCGGCTTCGTTTCCCCGGCGCACCACCGGCGATTCGGGAGCCGGAGGTGAGTCGCGTCGAGGGAGCGGGCCGGGAGGTCGAGCTCACCACCTTCGACTTCTCCGAGAATCTCCGCGCACGCCTGGAGGCGCTCGAGCCGGAGTGGATGGACGTGGAGAACCTTTCGCTCGAGGAGATCTTCATCGCCGTCGCCGGCGGGGAGAAGAGTCAGGCATGAGGGCGAGGCTGGCCAAGGAAATCCGGCAGCTCGCCCCGGGGCCGGCGGTTGGCATCCTCCTTCTCTTTGCCGTTCCCCCGGTTCTCGGCACCGAACGGCTGATCGTCGAATTCTATCTGGTGTATCTCGTGCTGGCGGTCTTCGCGCCGGCCGCCCGGCTCTTTGGCGCGGAGTTCGATCACGGGACGCTGGAGCGGTTGCTGTCGCAGCCGATCTCCCGCGGGCGGATATGGCGGGAGAAGCTTTGCGCTCTGGCCGTCGTGCTCACCCTGGTTTTCCTTGCTCTGCAGCTCGCCCGCCGTCTTTTCCTCGGCTCGGGCCCTTCGGCGTTCGATCTCGTGGTATGTCTGGCTGCGTTCAGCGGTGGGCCGCTCGTCTCGCTCTACCTT
>Ga0105095_10002057_pt1 | contig 10755 bp, 11 predicted proteins | sample PPLLak2March2015_2_FD_79180 | JGI IMG/M metagenome (GOLD analysis project Ga0105095, IMG submission 79180) | Freshwater sediment microbial communities from Prairie Pothole Lake near Jamestown, North Dakota, USA - PPLs Lake P8 Core (3) Depth... | ecosystem: Environmental > Aquatic > Freshwater >... | reverse complement strand
GCCGACACGCGCGAGGTTGTCGTTTACCCGGGTTTCGGCGCCAGCCGATTCGTCGTGGAGGGCCGGGTGATCGAGGCGCGCGCCGGCCGGCCAGAGGCACAGGACAATTCCTGGTTCACGAATCTCAGGCGAACGCTACGACGACTGATTAACGATGAGCAGGGAAATGTCTCACTGCGCGTACGGCTCGGGACGGGCGAGTGGCGCGTGCACAGCGATGCGGAGGGTTACTTCCGCGTCGAGGCGCAGACCCCGCCGGGGATGACCGCCGGTTGGCAGGTTGCTGAGGTCGCAACGGAAAGCGGCGATGCCAAGGCCGGGGGCGCGGTGCTCCTGGTTCCGGCGGACAACCGGCTCGGCATCATTACCGACCTTGACGACACCATTCTAATCTCGGACGTGACGGACAGGTCGCGACTGGTCCGCAAGACGCTGTTCGAGAATTACGCGCAGCGTCATGCAGTAGCCGGCACGGCTAAATATTTTTCTCACTTGGTGCAGCGCAACCCGCAGCCCGCGGCGGCCCCCCTCTTTTATCTTTCAGCATCGCCCCGGCAGTTGCATACCGGCATTCAGACGTTCCTCGATCGCAACGGCTTTCCGGGAGGCGTACTCATCACCAGAAAGATCACCAACGATCAAACCGGTGATCCCTTGACCGATCCGGTGCGCTATAAAATTACGCGCATCGAGCAATTGCTCACGGCGTTGCCGCAGGTGCGGTTCGTGCTGGTCGGCGACGATGGTGAGCGCGACCCGGAGATTTACGACGAGATTCACCGGCGTCACCCGGAACGGATCGAGGCGGTGTGGATCCGCAGGGTGAGCCAGAATTCAGCGCGCCCTGTCTATGCGGGGCAGGGGGATCTGGCGTCGGCCCTGGACGGTGGGCGCAAAGAATAATGGAGTTGACTCACGGAGGGCTCCGTTTTCTGTGTGTTGGATGAAACCCGCTCCGTCCCGGCCACTTGGCGAGCAACGTGGCATGCAGGCGGCGAAACAGTCGGGCAAAGTCCTTGGGCTGGTAGTGTGCGTTCAGGCCACTCGGATTCGGCAGCACCCAGATCCGGGTGGCGCCGATAGCAACCGGTTGGAGTCCGACACGCACCTGTCGCACGCCGAAGGCGGTGCGATAGGCATCGATGCCGAGAAACGCCACGACGCGCGGCTTGAGCCGCTTGATTTTGGCGGCGAGGCGCCGGCCGCCGGCGGCCAATTCCGTCTTGGAGAGTTCACTGGCCGCCGCGGTGCTGCGGTTCACGATGTTGGTAATGCCGATCCCGGACTTGAGCAGCTCGCGTTCTTCCTGGGGCGCGAACAAGCGCGGCGTAAGCCCGGCGCGCTGCAACGCCGGCCAGAAGCGGTTGCCGGGGCGCGCGAAGTGGTGGCCGACGGCGCCGGAGTAGAGCCCGGGGTTGATGCCGATGAACAGGATTTTCAGGTTTGGCGCGCCGATGTCCGGCACGCGCCGTCCGCGCGCGGCGCGCAGTTCGGCGGGCGTCGGCCGCCGGGTTGGCGATGATGCGCGTGGTTGACGCTTCTGGCCCATCAAACGAGCCGCTGCAGCGGCGGCGCGCACGCCTCGGCCGATTGCGCGTTGCGCTGTTCGGTTTCCACGAAGTCGAGCAGCTCGGGAAAGAAGCCGAGGAAGTGCCGTTCGAGCGCGGCATAGTTGTCGAGCAGCTCTTGCACGCCATCGGCCAGCACCACAGCGCGCGGAAAGCGCTGGAAGCGCCGGGCAATGCCATGCAGGGCGGCGTCCACCGATTCGATCTCGGTGTACGAAGCCAGCCAGTCGTCCGCCGCCATGCGCGGCAGCAGGCGTTGCAGACCCTCCGGGTAACTCGCGATGTGTGGCAGCAGCGTTGCATACACTCGTTGCGTGAAGTCTTCGAGCGGCAACTCGGCGTAGCGCGTCCAATGGCGCGCGAGGAAATGATCGTAGAACACATCCACCAGGATGGCGGCGAAGCGCCGGCGCGCGGGCGAGATAAGGGCGCAGCTGGCGTGCACGATGGCGTGTGCATCGGTGTAGCGATCGATGGCACGGTGCAGCAGGATGCCGGCGCGCACTACCGGCTGGTATTGCTGCAGGCCATCGCGGCCTTTGACGAAATCACCCAGCAGTCCGCCGATGAGCAACTCGGGAGACGAGCGTGACAGGAAGGCGTGGGCGAGATAGTTCATGACGGACGACCGGTGTACGGCCATGATCCCACAAAGCCTGAGGGGCCGGAAGCGCGGCGTTTTCGTTTCGACCACAAATGGGAGTAGGATTTCCGCACGCGGCGATGGCCGCCGGAATAAACCAGCCACCGGAGGAGAACCACATGAACATCAAAGCCGATCTCGCCAGCCTGGAACCCAGGAATGAATTTACCCGCCGCGATTTCGTCGTCACCATGCTGGCCGTGGGCTTCGCCGCGGCGGTGCGCCCGATCGCGGCCCAGACGGTGCTGCATACCGATGACAAGGGGCTGATTGCCGGCGAAGTGAAGGTCCCGGTCAAGGACGGACAGATCCCGGCCTATCGCGCCATGCCCGCCAAGGGCTCGAATTTTCCGGTGGTGCTGGTGGTGCAGGAAATCTTCGGCGTGCACGAGTATATAAAGGACGTCTGCCGGCGGCTGGCCAAGGCCGGCTACCTGGCGGTCGCACCCGAACTGTACGCGCGCCAGGGCGACGTCTCGAAGATGACCAACGTGCAGGAGATTCTCGAAACCGTGGTCGCCAAGGTATCGGATGCGCAGGTGCTCGGCGATCTCGATGCCGCGGCTGCCTGGGCGGTGAAGAACGGCGGCCACGCCAGCAAACTCGCGATCACCGGCTTCTGCTGGGGCGGGCGCATCGTGTGGCTGTATGCCGGGCACAACCCCAAGCTCAAGGCGGCGGTTGCCTGGTATGGCCGGCTCACCGGCGACAAGGATGCGCTGCATCCGCAGCAGCCGATGGATATCGCCAACACACTCAAGGTTCCGGTGCTCGGTTTGTACGGCGGAGCCGATCAGGGTATTCCGGTGGAGGTGGTCGAGATGTTCCAGGACGATCTCAAGACGGCAAAAAACAAATCCGAGATCGTGGTTTATCCCGACGCGCCGCACGGCTTCCACGCCGATTACCGCCCGAGCTACCGCAAGGGCCCGGCCGAGGATGGCTGGAAGAAATTGCAGGAATGGTTCAAGAAGCACGGCGTGGTCTGATGCCGACTGGAGTGCCGTGCGTGCATCCGCCACGCGCGGCGCTTATTGATTGCCGGCGACAAATGCGATGCCTGCCAGCATGGCGATCAGCAGCCAGGAGGAGGCCAGTGCTACGCGAATGTCCTGCCACGATGGCAGGCTCGCGTACGTCAGGCAGGCCACCGCATAGACCCACGCCGCCTCGACGGGATTCATACCCGGCGGCGCATGCAGACGCCAGATGAGTAACGTCAGCGCAAACGGCAGCAACAGCATCGGTGCAAAACCGATGAACAGGCCGTTGTACCAGCGCACGTTGCGGCAAGTCACCGAACCCAGCACATAACCGCCCGCCGAGCGCCTCGGCCAAACACGAAAACTGCACGGCTGGCCGTATGTGAGAAAACCCAGCAGCAGGTGCATGAGTTCGTGCGCAAGCGTCACCGGGAAGGTCGTGACAAAATAAATTACGCCCAGCCGGCGGGTCAGAAGCAGGAGACCCAGCATCACCATCACCGCGAGTGTGTACAGCTGGCCGTTGGCGCTCGTCAGAATGGCGAGGGAAGGCACCGCCGTCATGCCGGCTACCAGCGCAGCGCGAGACCGGCGAGCAGGCTGCGGGCGCGCGACGAGTCGGCACTTTCCAGCCTGTAGCCCACGTCGATATCAAAGTTCGGATACAGCGTGTAGACCAGACCGGCGATCAGAAACACCGGGTCGGCGTCTGCGTCGTGGGCGGTGTTGGTGTCGACGCCGGTGTCGAGAACGAGCTTGAGGGTTTCGCCCAGCTGGCGCACGACAGCCGCCGAGGCGTGCCAGATGTCTTCGCGCTCGTTGAAGGTGTTGTTGTGGTGCACGTGGCCAAGGTGCAGGAGCCAGGTCCAGGGCGCTGCCTCATAGCTTGCCGTGAGGTAGGCGCTCAAGGTGTGTTTGCCGGTGCCGAGATTGCGTGTGTCGTCACCGGTTGGAAACGTGATGCCCGGCTTGAACGCAAAGCTCAGACGCTCTTTCTCATAGAACCGCCACTTCACGTCGAGACCGACATCGGTCAGGCCCTGCGCACCGGGCGCACCGCTTGATGCCGAGGCGCCAAGTCGCAGGTGCGGTACGGTAAGGATGACATCGACGCTATCCACCACCCCGTAGCTGAATGCGGTGGCGGTGAGCACCAACAGCTGGTTCGCCCCGCTTTCGCGGAGGCGGGTGTGTTCGCTGACGAGTTCCAGCTGGAAGTTACCCTGTCCCTGGGTGCCGGTATCTTCGGTGATGAGCGGGTGGGCGCCGTGTCCGGACAGCGGAGTGAGCGCACACAGCAGGACAACCAGCGCGCGAAGCGGAAAATTCGATACCGGCAAGATGCAAATATCCTGAGTTGTCTCAGCGCACTCGTGGTTTGCGTTTTCTGCGAGCCGGGGGCTTCTTCTTGGACGGGGAGGTGGCCGCAGCACGCCGCGTCCACCACAACCAGCCGAAGAACCCGACGAAAATCACCGAGCCCGCGACCAGCAGGGCGGAGTACTGGAACATGCCGAGTACAATGACGACCATCACCAGAATCACCAGTATCGGGAAGGTCATGCGGTCGTGATGGGACGGCGTTTGCCGGGTAGGGGTAACGCGGGTTTTTTTCTGTGCCATGATTAATTTTTTTCTCCCAGCGGCCTTTATAGCAGAGGTTGGTGCCGGGAGAAACCTCAGACGACAATAAGTGCCGGGGTCACCTCGCGAGTGTTGATTGGCGTGCTATGCTCGATAAGCAAATGGTTAATTTTGTGCAGGGCTGCTTTCTCTAATAATGGCTAATTATGTGCAAGCCTGCCTTCTCTGAAAATGGTTAATTTTGTGCAGGCCTGCTTTCCTTAAATGAGTTCGCACGTTTCCCGATTTTCCGCCGCATGCCGATAGTCCTTGCCCTGATTCTGGGGCTGTTCGTAGTGCTGCCCGCCCAGGCCGCACCTTCCCAGGCTCTGCCGGCGGAAGTCGCACAGGTGCTCAAGCGCCATGGCCTTTCTGCCCAGGGTCTGAGTGTGTATGTGCACGAGGTTGGCCAGCCCGAACCGGTGATGACGATCAGTGCCGATGCGCCGCGCAACCCGGCATCGACCATGAAGCTGCTCACCACGCTCGCGGCGATCGAGGAGCTCGGACCGGCGTACAGCTGGAAGACTGAGGCCTATGCCACGGCCCCGGTGCGCGACGGGGTGCTGGAAGGCGACCTGTATATAAAAGGATACGGCGATCCGTATCTGGTCATCGAGCACTTCTGGCGATTCCTGCGCGCGCTGCGCAAAGGCGGATTGACCGAGATCCGCGGCGACCTAATCATTGACCAGGGATATTTCGAACCCGGTTCCGGCCAGCCCACCGACTTCGATCGCCGCCCGCATCGCGCCTACAACGTGCAGCCGCAGGCCTTGCTGGTGAACTTCCAGGCGGTCAACTTCCGCTTCCAGCCGCAGCCGCGCCAGCAGCGCGTGCAGATCGTGGCGGATCCGCAGCCGGCGCAGCTGGCGATCGACAATCGTGTGCGTCTCACGAACGGGCCGTGCGGCGGCGGTGCGCGCGGCGTGGGCATGCAGGTTGCGGACCGCGCCGGTACGCAGAAGATGGTGTTCAGCGGCCGCTACAGCGTGCACTGCGGTGGCGACGATTTCTATCGTGTAGTCGCCGAGCCCAGCCACTATATCCACGGCGTGTTCATGGCGCTGTGGCAGGAGATGGGCGGACGCTTCGCTGGCGGTGTGCGCGATGGGGTTGTGCCGGACGGCGCGACGCTGTTGCACGGCGCGCTGTCACCGCCGCTGTCCGAAATCATCCGGGTCGTCAACAAGTACAGCAACAACGTCATGACCCGGCAGCTGCTGCTCACGCTTGGCGCCGAGAAGCAGGGCGCGCCCGGGACGGTGGAGAAGGGTATTGCCGTCATCCACGAATGGCTCACGCAGCGTGACCTGGAGTTCGCGGAGCTGGTGCTCGAGAACGGTTCCGGCCTGTCGCGCGAGGAGCGTATTTCCGCGCGCCACCTCGGCGCGGTGCTGCTCGCGGCCTGGCAAAGCCCGTACATGCCCGAGTTCCTGGCGTCGCTGCCGATCCTGTCCGTGGATGGCACGCTCAAGCGCCGCGCCGGCGGCGGACTGGCCGGTCGCGCGCACCTCAAGACCGGCAGCATCAACAACGTTCGCGCCCAGGCCGGTATCGTGCTCGACGAGCGCGGCCGGCGCATGGTGGTCGTGATTCTGCATAATGCGGCCAGCGCCGATAGCGCGGCCGGCGAGCAGGTGCAAAACGCACTGCTGGCCTGGATCAATAGCCGTCCCTGAGCGCGTTCCGCAGGACAACCAGCCCCTGCATCAGGGCGGCGGGTTCGCGACCGCAATCGCACCGCGGCGGCGCACAAGCAGCCACGCCACCGAAGCCAGGGTCACCGCGATCAGCGGAATCACCCCGTAGTTCACGGCCCGCCAGCCAAGATGATGCTGCAAGGTGCCGGCCGACAGCACCGCGATGGTCACCGTGCTGAACACCAGAAAATCGTTGAGCGCCTGGGTCTTGGCCTTTTCTTCCGGCGCGTAGGTTTCGGTGAGCAGGGTGGTGGCGCCGATGAACAGGAAATTCCAGCCGACGCCGAGCAGGAACAGCGCCAGCCAGAAGTGCGCCAGCCCGGTGCCGGTGAGATTGGTGATCACGCACAGGGCGCTCAGCACGCCGCCGGCGAGCATGACCTGCAACACGCCGAAACGCCGGATCAGATGGCCGGTAAAGAAACTCGGCGCGAACATGCCGAGCACGTGCCATTCGATCACGAACGCCGTGTCGCCGAACGCATGCTGGTGTTCGTGCATGGCGAGCGGCGTGGCGGTCATGACCAGCGCCATGATGCCGTAGCCGAGCATGCCGCCGATGGCGGCGACGATGAACACCGGCTGGCGCGCGATGGCGCCGAGCGCCCGGCCGCCGCCGTGCGTCTCGCGCGCTGGGCGCGGGATGTCGAGGAACAGCTGTGTGACGAACGAGAGCAGCAGGATGCCGGCGAGCGCAAGGTAACTGCCGGCGAATGGCGCCACCAGCCACGCGCTCGTCCAATGCGCCAGGTTCGGGCCGATGAAGGCCGCGACCACGCCGCCCGCCATCACATAGGAAATCGCCGTGCTGCGGTAGTCGGTGGTGGCGACATCGGCTGCTGCAAACCGGTAGTAGTTGCCAAAGCCGGCGAACATGCCGCTCACCGCGGCGCCCAGCGTGAACAGCACAAAGCTTCCCGTAACGATGGCATAGGTCGCCAGTCCGGCGCCGGCGATGCCAATGCTGCTGCCCAGCAGAAAACCGGCGCGCCGTCCAATGCGCTGCATGAGCAGCGATGCCGGGATGCTGGTGAGCATGCTGGCCAGCATCTGCATCGCCAGGGGCAGGGTGGCGAGTGCCTTGTCCGGCGCCAGCCGGAAACCGACCAGCGCCGAGGTGGCGATCAGCAGCGTGCTACCGGTCATGAGCATGGCCTGGCAGGCAGTGAGCAACAGCACATTTCGTTTCATGCGATTCATGGGGGCGATAGGATACTGGAATTCTGCTGGCCCGCCCAATGCAGTTCCGTCAAGTGCGCGCGCGGCAATTCGCCTGGAATCGGCTAGAATCCAAAAAAAGACACAGAATGCGCCTGACCACAGGAACGAAGACATGTCCAACATCGATAAACGTCAGCATGCCCGATACCCGGCTTCGCTACCGGTGGCATTCGTGCTCGGCGAGGTGGTGGCAAGCGAGGCCGCCTATCTCAGCAATATCAGTGTCGGCGGGGTGTCTTTTAACTCGATGGTGGAGCTTGAGTTGGGCACGGTGATCATGCTGCATTTTCCGGTCAGCAAACCGGTGTTCCGCACACCCGGGCGCGTGGTGTGGTGTCGCAAGATGGCCTTCCAGTACGGCATCGGTGTGGAGTTTATCGATGCGGATGCAAACTTCCGCCAGCGTATGGTGAACCTGGTGCGGAAGATCGAGGAATACCGGGAGGAGGCGGTGCGGGCCGGCCGCAACCTCTCCGGGCAGGAAGCCACGCTTGAGTGGATCGACCTGTTCGGCGGGGAATTCTTCCGCGCCGGGTGATACGCTTCAGGCGGCGTCGGCCAGGAACAGCAGGCGTGCTTCGCGGAACTGCTTCTGGGTTTCGCGCATCACCGGTTCAATAATCTCTTCCTTCAAGCCGGCGGCTTTCCACGCCGAGGCCTGGATCTTCGGCACGTCCTCGAGATGCGTGGAGTTGATCTCGGCCAATGTCGCGATGCTATTGGCAATATGCACAATCGCCGCCTCCACCGGAAAACGCGCGGCCTTCCCCGGCGTGTGGTGATGGGTGACGCATTCCTCGAGCAGGGCCGGCAGTTGCCAGTGGTGCAGCAGCATTCCTCCAACCTGGGCATGATCGAAACCCAACACCTCCTGTTCCGCCAGGTGCATGTCCACAACGTGCGGATCTTCCATGGACAGGCGCAGCGCCTCGCGCGCCTGTTCCGGCAGGCGGTTGAAAATGATCAGCTGGCCGATGTCATGCAGCAGCCCGGCGGTGAACAGGCTGTCGGCGTGCGGCAAGCGCCGGGACGCGGCCAGCAGGCGCGCGGCGATGGCGCAATACAGGCTGTGGTACCAGAAATCGTCCATCGACACGAGCTGGTTGGGTAAGCCCTTGAAGGTGCGGATCGCGGAGGTGGCGATGATCAGGTCGCGCAGCTTTTTCGAGCCTACCACCGCCACGGCGCGGCTCACGGTCGCGACCTTGGTGCTAAGACCGAAGAACGGACTGTTGGCAATGCGCAGCAGGCGCGCCGTCAGGCTCGGGTCGCGGCTGATCACGTCGCCGATGTCGGCCGCCGAAGTGCGCGGATCCTCGACCATGGCGTTTACCTGTACGGCGATCTCCGGCAACGACAACAGGTCGCGGACATCCGCGACCAGCGATTCTGGTGTTATCTGGGACTTATCCACGAATTTCCTCCCCCTGTCGTTATTATTATTATTAGTATAGGTAGCGTGGCGCTACCGGCAATCCCGCCCGGCGTTGATGTGGGTCAATGCGTCCGTGGTCCGCCCCGTTTATATTAGCCGCCATGGGCGACCCAACGATCCATTACGACCTGCGCGGCAGCCGCTATCTCAATGTCACCAGCCGGTGCACGCTGCGCTGCGCCTTTTGCCCCAAGTTCAACGGCTCCTGGACGGTGGCCGACCACGACCTGCGGTTGCACAAGGAGCCGGATGCCGCAGAGCTGATTGCGGCGGCCGGCGACCCGGGTGCTTTCCAGGAAATCGTGTTTTGCGGCTTGGGCGAGCCGACACTGCGGCTTTATACCGTGCTCGAAGCCGGTGCCGAGCTCCGCCGGCTCGGCGCACGCGTGCGCCTTAATACCGACGGGCTGGCCAACCTGGTGCACGGGCGGGATGTCACCCCCGATCTCGAAGACAGTATCGATGCAATCTCGATTTCGCTCAATGCCCAGAACGAAGATACCTATAACCGTCATTGCCGGCCGCCCCTGCCCGGGGCCTTCGATGCGGTGCTGGACTTCGCCATGCATGCCCGCGAGTTTGTGCCCAGCGTTACCCTTACTGCCATCGACGGACTGCCGGGCGTGGATATACCCGCCTGCCGGGCGCTCGCCGAGCGGTTGGGTGTGGGGTTTCGCCGGCGCGAACTCGGCAAGGTCGGCTGATCGCCCAGCCGGATTGTGCTAGCGTTGTACCTTATCTCCGTCATGGCCCTCTAATGGATCACCAGCTGATTTTCGACGCGGAGCTTATCCGTCGCTACGACAAGGCCGGTCCGCGTTATACCTCATACCCGACGGCGGTACAGTTTCACGAGAAGTTCGGCGAGGCTGAGTACCGCGCCGCCGCCCGGGCGAGCAACGCCGGCGGCGCCGCGCTGTCGCTCTATTTTCATTTGCCGTTCTGCGACACGGTTTGCTACTACTGCGCGTGCAACAAGATCGTCACCAAGAACCGCAAGCGCACCGCGCCCTACCTGGAGCGCCTGTTCCGCGAGATCGAATTGCAGGGCGAGCTCTTCGACCGTAGCCGCCCGGTGGACCAGTTGCATTGGGGTGGCGGCACGCCCACCTTCCTGAGCGTGGAAGAAATGCGCGCGCTGATGCACAAAACGCGCGAGCACTTTAATCTGCGCGACGACGACAGCGGTGAATATTCAATCGAGGTCGATCCGCGTGAGGCGAGTGCAGAAATCATCGCGCTGTTGCGCGAATTGGGTTTCAACCGCTTGAGCCTCGGCGTGCAGGACTTCGATCCCACGGTGCAGAAGGCGGTGAATCGCGTCCAGTCGGAGGCCGAGACGTTCGCCGTGCTGGAGGCCGCGCGCCGGACCGGTTTCCGCTCGGTGAACATGGACCTCATCTACGGCCTGCCGCACCAGACGGTGGCGAGTTTCGCGGCGACCCTCGACAAGGTGATCGCCGCCGGGCCCGACCGGTTGTCGGTGTTCAACTACGCGCACCTGCCGGAGCTGTTCAAGACCCAGCGCCAGATCGATGCCGCGAGTCTCCCGGCCCCGGCCGAGAAACTCGCCATCCTG
>Ga0105095_10002055_pt1 | contig 10757 bp, 9 predicted proteins | sample PPLLak2March2015_2_FD_79180 | JGI IMG/M metagenome (GOLD analysis project Ga0105095, IMG submission 79180) | Freshwater sediment microbial communities from Prairie Pothole Lake near Jamestown, North Dakota, USA - PPLs Lake P8 Core (3) Depth... | ecosystem: Environmental > Aquatic > Freshwater >... | reverse complement strand
CCCAAATTATAGTGATCCGAGAAATATTGGCTGGAGGTAACATGACCCGCGAGGTTTTGCTATTGGTGGATGCATTGGCGCGAGAAAAAAATGTCGAGAAAGACATTGTTTTTGTCGCACTCGAATCGGCTTTGGCATCCGCTACGAAAAAGCGTTTTCATGAGGACGCTGATGTGCGCGTGTCAATTGATCATCAAACCGGTGATTACCAGTCCATGCGCCGTTGGCAAGTTGTTCCCGACGAGGCAGTGGAGGAGCCCGCTCGTCAGATCGCGCTAAGCGAAGCATTAGTTCGCAATCCCGATATTACGCCAGATGAATTTATTGAGGAAGTGCTGGAGCCTGTCGAGTTCGGGCGTATTGGAGCCCAGGCCGCCAAGCAGGTGATATTTCAAAAAATACGTGACGCCGAGCGCGAGCAGATTCTGAATGATTTTCTCGAGCGCAAGGAATTCATGGTCACCGGAACCATCAAACGTATGGAGCGTGGAAACGCTATCGTCGAGTCCGGCAGGGTCGAGGCAGCATTGCCGCGTGATCAGATAATACCCAAGGAGAATCTGCGTGTGGGGGATCGCGTGCGCGCCTACTTACACAAGGTCGACCGTACTGCCCGGGGGCCGCAGTTGGTGCTGTCCCGCATTGCGCCGGAGTTTTTGATAAAGCTGTTTGAATTGGAAGTGCCCGAAATCGAGGAAGGACTGTTGGAGATCAAGATCGCGGCCAGGGATCCAGGTTCGCGCGCAAAGATTGCGGTCAAATCCAACGATCCGCGTGTCGACCCGATCGGGACGTGCGTTGGCATGCGCGGCTCGAGGGTCCAGGCGGTGACGGGTGAATTGGCCGGAGAAAGGGTGGATATCATCCTATGGGCGGAAGACCCCGCGACGTTTGTGATTAATGCGCTCGCGCCCGCCGAGATCAGCAGTATTCTGGTGGATGAGGAAAGACACAGCATGGATATCGTGGTGGATGAGGATAATCTTGCTCAGGCCATCGGTCGTGGCGGCCAGAACGTACGGCTGGCTTCTGAACTGACTGGGTGGGAACTCAATATCATGACAATGGAGGAGTCGCAGGCCAAAAATGAAGAGGAATTTTCGATACTTCGGCAACTCTTCATGGAAAAACTCGATGTAGACGAGGAAGTCGCGGATATTTTGGTTCAGGAAGGGTTTACTACACTGGAAGAAGTGGCATATGTTCCGCTCAACGAAATGCTGGAAATCGAGGCGTTTGATGAGCAGACGGTGAACGAACTACGCACTCGGGCGCGCAACACTCTGTTGACCGAGGCCATCGTGACAGAGGAAAAAGTGGAGCATATAGCGGAAGACCTGCTTTCGCTGGAGGGCATGGACAACCAGACGGCCCGTGAACTCGCCTCCAAGGGAGTGAATACTCAAGAGGATCTGGCCGATCTGGCGGTTGACGATCTGGTGGAGATGATCGAGATGGAACCCGAACGAGCCAGGCAATTGATCATGGCGGCACGTGCCCCGTGGTTTGCTGATCAAGCATAGAAGGCATAGCGTTAGAGAAGGTAATCGATGGCTCAAATGAATGTAGAACAGTTTGCGAGTGAACTGGGCGTGCTTCCGGCAGTGCTGCTGGAACAGCTTAGGGCTGCCGGCGTCAGCAAGCGTCAGACTGAGGACAGTCTGACTGAAACGGATAAGACTCAGCTCCTTGAGTATTTGAGGAAAATCCACGGCGCCAAGGACGAAAAAGGGAAGATTTCCCTTCCGCGTCGGCAGACTTCTGAAATCAAGAAGGCTGATAGCACCGGGAGGGCCCGCAGCATACAGGTGGAAGTTCGCAAGAAGCGCGTTATTGTAACAAGCGACTTGAGCGATAAAATACCTGCCGAGGTCAGGAAGGTGGAGCCGTCCGTCCCCACCGCGCCGGTGCAGGTTGTCGCACCGGTCGTGGATGCTGCCCAACTGGCGTTGCGTCAGGAGGAGGCAAGAAAACAGGCTGAACTGATTGCGCGGCAGACCGCCGAACTCAGGGAAAAAAAGCTCCGCCAGAAACTTGCGGGCGTCGAAGCCAAAGAACCTGAACCCGCTCCTTCAACTGCGATTTCCCCGGAAGGCGCCGTGATGGCTGAGCTACCGGCTGTGCCTGGGGTTACTCCAACTGAAGCTCAGACCGGGGGCCAGCAAGCCCAACCGCAGATCCCCACAACCGAAGGGACTTTACATAAACCGGTTGTCAAGCCAGAAGACAAGGCCGCCAAGGCCGAAAAGAAAAAGAAACAGACCAAGCAGGTTGTCTGGAAGGACGAAAGAGGTGAGAAGCGCGGACTCAAAACCCGTGGGGACCTCGCGGGTGGCAAGGGCTGGCGTGGGCGCAAGGATAGAAGTACCAAAGCAGCCGGTGAGGAGCAAGGTGCTCACAGCTTTCTCGCGCCAACCGAGCCGATTGTGCATGAGGTAATGGTACCGGAAACCATTTCCGTGGGAGTGCTCGCTCAGAAAATGTCCATCAAGGCTGCGGAAGTCATCAAGGTTCTGATGAAGATGGGAAATATGGTGACCATCAATCAGATGCTGGACCAGGAAACTGCGATGATCGTGGTGGAGGAGCTGGGCCATATCGCCAAATACGCGACGCTCGACAGTCCCGAGGCCTTTCTGGCGGATACCGAATTACCCGCGGCGGGGTCCAAGATCGAGCCACGTGCGCCCGTGGTTACGGTCATGGGTCACGTTGATCACGGCAAGACTTCTCTTCTGGATTATATCCGCCGCACGCGTGTGGCGAGTGGTGAAGCAGGAGGTATTACCCAGCATATCGGAGCGTATCACGTCGAAACGGACCGGGGCATGGTTACATTTCTCGATACACCCGGGCATGAGGCCTTTACCGCGATGCGTGCTCGCGGTGCGCAGGTCACTGATCTGGTGGTACTCGTCGTGGCGGCGGATGATGGTGTGATGCCACAGACGGTCGAGGCGATTCATCACGCCAAGGCTGCGAAAGTTCCAATCGTTGTTGCGGTAACCAAAATCGACAAACCGGAAGCCAATCCCGAGCGTATCAGGCAGGAGCTTGTGACTCATGAAGTCGTGCCTGAAGACTGGGGCGGCGACACCATGTTCGTGGAGGTTTCCGCAAAGACGGGACAAGGAATCGACGCCCTTCTGGAAAGCGTGCTGCTTCAGGCGGAAGTGCTGGAGCTTGGTGCACCTGTTGATGCGCCCGCCAGAGGAATTGTTGTCGAATCGCGCCTGGACAAGGGTCGGGGCCCGGTAGCGACCATACTCGTACAGTCAGGAACGTTAAAGCGCGGCGATGTGCTTTTGGCCGGTGCGGTATTCGGGCGCGTCCGGGCGATGCTTGACGAGAATGGTAAGGCTGTGGAGCAGGCTGGGCCTTCCATACCTGTGGAAATTCAGGGATTGGCTGAAGTTCCTGTGGCCGGAGAAGCGGTCATCGTATTGGCCGACGAACGGAAAGCTCGTGAAATTGCGCTCTTTCGTCAAGGGAAGTTCCGCGATGTGAAGCTGGCGAGGCAACAGGCTGCCAAACTGGAAAATGTATTCGAACAGAAGGGTGAGGTTAAAATACTCCCGCTCATCATCAAGGCGGATGTGCAGGGCTCGTACGAGGCCCTGACGCATGCCCTGCAGAGACTTTCAACAGACGAGGTCAGAGTTAACATCATCCATAGCGGCGTGGGTGCAATTACCGAGTCCGACATTAATCTGGCCCTGGCGTCCAAAGCAGTGGTTATTGGTTTCAACAGCCGAGCCGATTCGGTCGCGCGCAAACTTATCGCTTCTACCGGAGTGGATGTCCGTTATTACAGCATCATCTATGAGGCGGTAGATGAGATCAAGGCAGCGTTGTCGGGAATGATGGCGCCTGATCGGAGGGAAAACATCACTGGTTTAGTGGAGATTCGGGAAGTGTTCCGAATTTCCAGGGTAGGCGCTGTAGCGGGTTGCTATGTGTTGGAAGGGATCATCAAACGGGCTTCATTAATTCGGCTGATACGGAACGGTCAATTGATTCATACCGGCGAATTGGATTCATTGAAACGCTTCAAGGACGATGTGAAGGAAGTTCGCGCGGGGTTTGAGTGCGGAATAACGCTTAAAAACTTCAATGACATCCAGACGGGCGATCAGATCGAAGCGTATGAAATCGTTGAAGTCGCTCGCACTCTGTAGGGCAGGTTCGCCTGCATCGGCACATTATGCCTAAGGATTATCCTCGCACACTGCGCATAGCTGACCAGATTCAGCGTGAGTTATCCGACCTGATTCGCAACGAAATCAAGGATCCTCGCGTAGGCATGATAACTCTGACCGGGGTGGAAGTAAGCCACGACTATAGTAACGCCAAGGTTTTTTATACCACATTGGGAAGCGAAAGCGAGAAATTCCTGACTGCCAACGGGCTGGGACATGCGGCTGGTTTTTTACGCAGTCATTTATCGCACCGGTTGAAGCTTCGAGTAATACCACAACTGCATTTCATCTATGACGAATCGGTCGAGCGGGGTGTGCGTCTGGCGCACCTCATAGATGAAGCCGTGGCTCGGGAGCACTCACCAAAAGAGCCGGACAGCATCTGATTTATTTTCTAAATAATTGAAACCTCAGGGTCTGTCTCCCGGCTCCCTCAAGCGCGAACTCAGCGGCTTGCTTCTGCTCGATAAACCTCCTGGCATTTCTTCCAACCATGCGCTCCAAATTGCGAGACGCATGTTTGCTGCCAAAAAGGGTGGCCATACCGGCACGCTTGATCCCATGGCAACCGGTTTATTGCCGATCTGCTTTGGAGAGGCCACCAAATTCTCGTCTTTGCTGCTCGGCGCGGGTAAGACGTACGAGGCCACGCTGAGACTAGGCTATACAAGCACTACAGGCGATGCCGAAGGTGAGATTTCGCTAGCGCCTGGCGGGAACCGGGAGGAGGAGTTGGCGTTACCGCAAGTGGAAGCAGTACTTCAAAGCCATACAGGGTTGATCATGCAAAAGCCGCCGATGTACAGCGCTCTCAAGCATAAGGGAAAACCCATGTATGTCTATGCCAGGGAAGGTGTAGAAGTCGAACGGCAATCACGCGAGATCTTCGTTAAGGACCTGCGTGCGGAAGCAATATCCAATGATGAGATTCGCATTGTGGTCGAGTGCGGTACCGGTACTTACGTAAGAACACTGGCGGAAGATATTGGCCGCGCGCTGGGATGTGGCGGCGCATATCTCACCGCTTTGCGACGTACCGTCCTGGGCTCTTTTTCGCTGAGTCATGCGTTTACTCTCGAGGCAATCGAAAACCTTCCACTGAATGAGCGTGATCACTGCCTGCTACCCATCGATCATCTGGTCAAGGATTTACGTGCAGTGAGGCTTAACGCGATGGCGGCGGCTTCACTGCGGCAAGGCCGAAAAGTGGAGAATTATTCTTGCGACCACAGTCTGATGGAAGAGGAGAGGGTGAGGTTGTACGACGAGGAAAACTATTTTCTGGGGCTGGGAGAGGTTACGGCCCAAGGTGAAATAGCGCCAAAGCGCCTCTTAAATCTTGTGTCACGGCCCCACTAATGAACGGCGGAGCAACAGCTAAGGCAATGAAAAATAAAGAGTTTGTTCGGAAGCTTCCGGAATCAAAGCTATGCTTTATGCCTGGAAATGCATGCTTTCGGTAACATCCTTGCCTATCCCGCGGTAGCCGGTAAAGCGACCCGCCGAATCAAACATCGGTTCACCGCTCACCATCAAATATTGCTGAGAGCCGTCGGATTTTGTGCGGCTATAGATAAAGTCGAGAAAAGGACGCCGTGACGCAATGTTTGACTTGAACGCCTCATACTCGGCTTCGTTCCAGTGGGCTCCCTTATTTCCCTTGGGTTCCCCCATCAGAGTATCAACCGTAATCCCAAGCATTTCAAGAACCGGTCCATATACTTTTGTGAAATGCCCTTTTTCATCCTGCTCCCAATACCAGTCGGAGGCCAATTCGGTTAAACGGCGAAAGCGTGCCTCGCTCTCGCGCAGCTCTGCAGTTCGCTCCGCCACGGTTTGTTCCAGTTCTTCATTGTAATTCTTGAGCTTTTTATACAGCAGGCGCACCTCCAGCATGTTGTAAATTCGTGTCTGGACTTCAACCAGATCAAACGGCTTGCTAACGAAATCCTTCGCACCCGCCTGCAGCGCGCGCAGCTTGTGGCCTGGCTGGGCGGTGATCACAAGTACAGGCAGGTAGCCATTCGTTTCAATTTGCTTGAGTCCTTCCAGCACCTGAAAACCATCCATGCCCGGCATCTGTAAATCAAGCAGTACCAGGTCGTATCTGTTTTCCTCATATAGGTCACATACCTCACGCGGATTCATCGTGGAAGCTACACGGCTATAGCCCCCATCGCTCAGCATCTGCTCGAGCAAGCGGACATTGGCGTCCTGATCGTCAACTATCAGGATTTTTCCGTTGAGAATATCTGGTTTACTAATCATTTGTTTCTGCCTTGTCTTGCAATTGATAATTTTCGTATCGGGGTTCGCACTATAATCGTTGCACAATATAGACGATATGCAAAAGCGGTTATTAAATGTCAGTCATTTCTCCATTTTTACCTGACAAAATCTGATCCGAGTACCGTTGGGCTTCGTCCCCCCGCTGATCGTCGGCCAAATCGAGGGATCCCGAACTACCGGGTAGACGGCCTCTTCTCAAGTGGAAAAAAACGAGAAATTCAGATGTCGGCGCGCATCGGAAACCGGTAAGTGTTCTTGTTTGCATGCTTCGCTTCCAGCAGGGCCGTATCCGCATTCTTCAATAGGGTATTTACATCTTTCCCATGGAGTGGATAAAGCCCGACTCCTGCGCTCGCCGTCACACTAACCTCGGTGCCTTCAAGGTTATAAGGTTGCGATAGTGCCTTGATTACCTTGTCTGCCGTGAGTTCCACCCCCTCGATACTGTTCACATGCGGCATCGCGATCACAAATTCATCACCACCCAGGCGGGCCACGGTATCTTCCTGGCGCACTGCAGCCGCCAGGCGCGCGGCAACCAATTTGAGAAGGAGATCGCCCGCATCGTGCCCCAATGTATTGTTGATCTGTCTGAACCCATCCAAATCCAGATACACAACGGCCATAATGCCTTTGTTCCGTTTTGCATGGATAATTGCCTGCGAAACCCGTTCCACCAGAAGCCTGCGATTGGCCAGTCCGGTCAATGGGTCGTGTAGCGCCCTGAATTCCTGTCTCTTCGCATAAGCTTGTGCCTTATGATGCAACAGTCGCACTTCCAACAAATTGTGAACGCGCGCGAGCACTTCAGCCATATCAAACGGTTTGCTAACGAAATCCTTTGCTCCGGACTGAAGAGCACGCAGCTTGCAATCCGGGTTCGCAGTAATAACCAGGACGGAGAGATAGCCGTCCGATTCAATTTCCTTGAGTGCATCCAGCACTTGGAATCCATCCATTCCCGCCATTTTTAGATCGAGCAGAATCAGATCGTAGCGGTTCTGACGGTGCAGGTCATAGACTTTATATGGATCTGTCGTTGAGGTAACCGAAGTATAGTTCGCGGCTGCGAGCATGTGCTCCAGCAATAAGATATTTTGTTCCTGATCGTCAACGATCAGGATTTTGGCACCGCGTATTTCGGGTTCACTGACCATATAATTCATCCATGGTACGGAGCATTATCAGAGTTCGTGTATACGTTGCTATGGGTCATGTAAACCGTGGGCAAAGCTATCCAGAATGGGAATCAGTTCGCGCACAGTTAGTTCGCGCGCAAGAAAGAACGTCATCATATTATGAATATATGGTCTTTTCCATGATACTTACAACCGTGCATAATGCCGTTGCTTTGAATGGCGCTCTGTGCGCTAACCCTCATAGCGGATACAAAAGCTCAACTGAAAGGAGCGAGTGGACTTACCACCAAAATCCCCCATCGAGGGCATTGGTTCACCGTTCGGGGTTATCGTGAACCGCGACCAATTTTGGATAGGCCAGTTCTGAATAGATTGATCTTGATTGTCAATCCTGCTATCATTACTCCATCTGGCGCGGGGTGGAGCAGTCTGGCAGCTCGTCGGGCTCATAACCCGAAGGTCGTAGGTTCAAATCCTGCCCCCGCAACCACCGTTTATCACGGTCCCTTTATCAGGGTCCCGCTAGATCCTGGTATTCACAGGGCATTATGGCCGGTCCACAGCACCTACTTGGCCGGTTAATATAACAGTCCCCCCCTATATATGTTTTTCCGTAATCAGATGACCCCATCCGTGTCGTCATGGTAGACGCGGACTTCGACTCCGTGCAAAATAGCGCAACGATGGAATAGCAAACATTTAGCTTAAGGTCTTTTGTGTTTAGCTTTTATGGCGGGCCTCCCCGCATTGCATGGTAGTGAACCTGGTCAGGTCCGGAAGGAAGCAGCCACAGCTATTTTTTGCAAGTGCCGGGGATCAGGCTCGCCACCCCTTTTATCTGCACGGGCAGACACCGTCCGTAGTGACTCTTTGCGCCCGTTTCCGCTCAACGGATGGAAACCAGACCATTCAACGCTCTCGCGTTTCCGTATCAGTTTGAGCCTGAGTAATCCATTCACCGTTTAGATATCGTGTCCCAGACTCAAGTTCTCGCACGCAAATGGCGTCCCAAGCGCTTCATTGACCTGACCGGACAGGATCACGTGGTCAGAGCGCTTACCAACGCGCTTGACCAAAAACGATTGCATCATGCTTATCTGTTTACCGGCACCCGGGGTGTGGGTAAGACAACTATTGCGCGAATTTTGGCCAAAGCGCTGAACTGCCAGACAGGGGTGACCTCGAATCCTTGCGGCACGTGTTCGGCTTGTACGGAAATTGACAGCGGGCGTTTCGTCGATCTGATCGAGTTGGACGCCGCTTCAAATACTCAGGTGGACAAGATGAGGGAACTGCTGGAAAACGCACTTTACGCGCCCACAGCCGCCCGCTACAAGGTGTATATCATCGACGAAGTCCACATGCTCTCCAAATCCGCTTTCAATGCCATGCTGAAAACTCTGGAAGAGCCGCCGGAACATGTTAAGTTTATCCTTGCTACTACCGATCCGCAAAAAATACCGGTAACGGTTCTGTCTCGCTGTCTGCAATTCAACCTGAAGCAGATCCCGTTACAATTCATCGCTGCGCACCTCAGGCATGTGCTTGAACAGGAGCACATCAGTTGCGATGGCGCATCAATACAATTGCTGGCGCGGTCTGCCCAGGGCAGCATGCGTGATGCCCTTAGCATGCTGGATCAGGCGATCGCTTTTGGTGAGGGCAAGATTGAAGAGGCTGGGGTCCGCAGCATGCTCGGCGCCATTGACCAGAGTTACCTCTACGATCTCATGGACGCGTTATCACAGAAAAACGGCGTTCAAATGCTGACTATAGCGGATGCCATGGAGACCCGCAGTCTGTCGCTGGACGCCGCATTGCAGGAGTTGGCCGCCTTGCTGCATCGTGTTTCTCTGGCACAAATAGTACCGTCAGCTATCAGCGAGGACATGCCGGAGCGTGAGCGAATTTTCGAGCTGGCGAAAACGTTCCGGCCAGAAGATATCCAGTTATTTTACCAGATCGCTATCCATGGCCGCGAAGACTTGAGCCGTGCGCCGGACGAATACGCGGGCTTCACGATGACGCTCATGCGCATGCTGGCTTTCAGGCCGGAAGAGGCATCCACGGCCCCGACAATGGTGACCGACAATGTCGCGGTAGCGCGGTCTTCATCTTCAACAAAAAGCGGTGCTTTGAAAGAGGACACAGCGGCTCAACGGAACGCAAATATTTTATCGGACCCTCAGGTTGCCCGAAATTCCTGGACAGCTGATACCGCAGAGATGGTGGCCCCAAAAGAGGCAGCAGAGATCTCGGTGACGAGCCCGGATTCCGCCGCAACGTTAGACAGCGACCGTTGGCTGGCGATAGCCAGCCAGTTGAAATTGAGCGGAATGCCTAAAATGCTGGCTCAGCACTGCGAGGTAAAGCATTTTACGCCTGAAGAAATAGAATTGTGTGTGCCGGAGATTCATCGGCATTTGCTGGACAAATCGTATCAGGACAGACTGCAGGTTGCCCTGCGAGAGCACCTGGGAAAGCCAGTTCGGCTGAAGGTTTCGCTCGGGGTCGTCACAGGCATGAGCCCAGCCGAGTTGGAGAATCGTGGAAAGCAGGAGAGGCAATCACAAGCAATCGCGGCCATCGAATCGGACCCCTTTGTGCGAGAACTGGTAGAAAATTTCGATGCAAAACTGATCGTCTCTTCGATCAAGCCCATTCAATAGCGGAGGAAAAAGTGATGAAAGGTGGCCTGGGCAATCTAATGAAACAAGCTCAGCAAATGCAGGAAAACATGAAAGCCATGCAGGAGAAACTGGCCTCAATAGAAGTCGAGGGCCAATCCGGCGCGGGCATGGTCAAGGTGGTGATGACCTGCCGTTATGATGTCAAGCGCGTCACTATCGATAGCACTCTCATGGGTGATGATAAGGAAATGCTGGAAGATCTGATTGCCGCCGCAGTAAATGACGCAGTGCGCAGGGTCGAGTCCACCACCCAGGAAAAAATGGCCGGTTTTACCTCCGGACTGAGTTTGCCGCCAGGAATGAAACTGCCATTCTAGTTTTCACCATCCGGGGGTCTCCCCATTGGTTATACGGCTATATGATAACGTCATTTTAATCCTAACCCCCAACTTAACTCGGTATCAAGCTCAGATCAAATCACATCCGGCATGCTTCATTAT
>Ga0105095_10002053_pt1 | contig 10759 bp, 8 predicted proteins | sample PPLLak2March2015_2_FD_79180 | JGI IMG/M metagenome (GOLD analysis project Ga0105095, IMG submission 79180) | Freshwater sediment microbial communities from Prairie Pothole Lake near Jamestown, North Dakota, USA - PPLs Lake P8 Core (3) Depth... | ecosystem: Environmental > Aquatic > Freshwater >... | reverse complement strand
TGCAGGAAGGTAACATCACCGACTTTATCAAAATAATCTCCGTCGGCATACCTCCCTGAAGCTTTCCAAACATAAACTCCCTGAACGGCCAGCCTGCCATCCCTGCTGTAGCCATCCCATCCTTTGTAAAGGTCGTGGCTTTCATAAATCAATACTCCCCACCTGTTGAATATCTGAAGCTTGTAGTCGGTCACATTCTCATGGAAAGGCCTGAACACAAAGTCCATCTCCGGATAACAGCCGGGTCTCCAGGCACCGCCTGTTGGCCCGGTTTCATTCCACTTGAAGACATTGGGAAAATTGATGGATCCTATTTTCCAGTCAACCATTATGGGAGTCAAAAGCTTCGCAGAATCGATACAACCATCTTTTGATGTTACCGTAAGGGTGACAGTGTAACTGCCCTGTTCCAAATACTTGTGATATGGGTTCTTCTCCTCAGAGGTATTCCCATCGCCGAACTGCCAGAAGGAAATTGAATCATACATGCTGTTGTTTGAAAAGACAACTATCTGTTCGTTGTTGATAACATTCGTGGGATAAGCCTCCAGAATAGCAGTAGGGTTCTGATATACCGTTATAATTCCGTTATGTACCGATTCTCCGGCAATATTATAAACGATAAGCTTCACGATATAGCTGCCGGGCACATAGTATGTATGGACCGGATTTTCCTTAACCGAGAATTGACCGTCACCAAAACCCCAGATATAGGTCTCGCCATAAAGGCTATTATTGGTGAATTGCACAGTGAGGGGCGAACAGCCGACAGTGTCGGGTGAAAAGTCGGCAATCGGAAAAGGAGGCATAAGAACCTGTATATGAATAGTGTCAACTCCATAACAACCATATTTGTCCATTATGGTCTCGTAGGTTATCACATGCGTGCCAAGACCGGCAGCAGCAGGATCAAAGACATAACCGGTGACTGCCGGCCCGTAAAAGATACCTCCTGCCGGTGTTGCGTTCAGGTTGATTGCAGGACTGTTGATATATACCGTCCCTACCCTGTCGATATCCACAACTGGTATCGGGACCACGGTTATATCTTCGGTGTCGGAGTCGCTGCAATCGGGGTTGACAATACTATAGCTTATTATATGGGTGCCGGCTCCTGCAACTGAAGGATCAAAAATATTGCCCGTGACACCCGGACCTGACCACACCCCTCCGAGATCATGTGCAGTAAGAGTTATCGGAGCATTGTTTATGCACAGGGTATCTATCGGATTGATGGTTGCATCGGGCGTTGCCACAGTGATGGTTATCTGATCATCATCCATGCATCCGTTGGAATCAACTATCTTATAGTTTATCAGATGGTTGCCATATCCTGATATGGCCGGATTGAAAGTATTACCCGTCACTCCGGGTCCTGACCAGATACCTCCCATGGAAATGGCGGTGAGGGAGATTATGGTATCGGTTATACACAATGTAGGGATCCGTGTAATGGTCGCATCAGGCACGGGTACAACCCTGACTATTGCCGTGTCAGCATCACTGCAGCCTTCCGCGTTTGTTATCTCATACCTGATTATATGATTGCCCACCCCGGCGACAACCGGGTTGAATGTATTTCCTGAAACACCACGGCCCGACCAGTCACCACCGGGATCATGGGCTGTCAGATTCACAGGATTGCCATTAGCACACATCCTGGCAACCGGATCAATAGTGGCATCAGGATAATCGACAATCAGGATAATTGCAGTTGTAACCACAGGGGGATGGTCCCCGTTCTGGCGGTCCCTCGGAGGACCCGGTATGTTCGGATCATCATAAGGATTACAAAAATTCCAGTTTCTCAAAGTGACCTGAAAATACTCACCTATCTGTTTATCAGAGGCTACATTTATTACATCCGACATAACACCTGAACCGGTTACTGGTCCTGTCAGCGTTATTACGTTATCGGTATAGGGGTAACTCCTCGATCTGCCCTCAATGGTCACCGGCTGCCCGGTCATTGTGATCTCGGTGCCATAAATCCATTGTATCCATCTCGTATTAACATTCGGATTGTCTCTCTCCTGGGGAGGGACGCAGTTGAACTGGGTAAGATCCTGAAAACGGACGTCCGCACTGTTCCCGAAACATATGGGATAAACAAGGGGATTTATGTGCATATGCCCTCCGTTGTGATCGTCATCATCCCACACAGTTACTATCTGTTCCTGGGTGGAAGAAGTGCACAAAGCACCGTTTACTATCAGGGTTGCCTGGGGGTGATAATTGCAAAGATTCCCTCTCGATGTGTATGTATTTGTCGCGGTTGCCTGAAACACGCCATGACCCGATTGAATTGCAGGAACTGTTTCGACTACCCCGTTACCCCAGTCATACCGTATACTTACCGGCGTACCTGCATTGGTCACACCGGTGTAGCTGACATTCCACACTGCAGTGACAGGAGAACACAATCGGTCGGGTGTGATGTTGTTTGCCTTGGAAATTATGGTACAATTTTGCCCAAAAATGCCGGGGTGTAAAAGTAATAAACACAGATATAGTAACCACTTCCTCATAAGCAGTCTTTCACAGGTCCGAATTCTCGTAATTAATCAAAAGGATCATCAGGTTATTTCAATAACAAAGTCAGCGACAAGCTGGTAATATCGACGAACATTGACACTGACCTCGTTTATTAACTGCCAGTACCATAAGAAACGACAAGTTGACCTGATTATTACAATTGATGCCGGTAAACATCAGACTTTTTGACGAATGAAAACAGGAATAGCAACAAACCCTGGTCAGAATAGATGTTTTTTTAAGATTTCAACTGCGTTTTTATCCCTTTTCACTTTTTTACCGTTTGTGAAATCTTGCCTGTTTTTTTGTTTTTGAGAATCAGCTTTACGGATCCGTCCGGAAGTGTTTCTTCCTTGATAAGAATATTTTCCCTGTCATAATCAAGGATGGCGTTTATTCTTTCGGTTTTTTCACGACCGCGCCATGTTTTAAGCCTGACAGGCTCCCACTTCCTCGATTTTGCCGACCGGAAACACGAGTCGATTATCTCATTAACAATATAACCGTCGTAGAAGGTCTCCCTGGGCTCGGTCTTGTTTTCAAATGCATTAAACATATCGGTAAACATGTCAGTGTAACCGAGCTCCACCACTTCATCGCCTACCGGGAACAGCCAGCCTTTCTCAGTCTCAGCCTTTTCAGCAACATAACCTTTGTTTCCGCCTGCGGTAAACATCTCAAAACCTGTCCTCAGGAAGTTATTAATCCAGATTGTTCCTTCCGTTCCCATCACCTCATCACGGAGGTCCATCCCGCCGCGGAATGTCCAGCTTACTTCAAACTGCCCGACCGCTCCGTTCTCATACCTGACCCAGCCGAGTGCATTATCCTCAGCTTCAATTGGTTTTACCAGAGTGTCGGCCCAGCACATCACTTCAACAGGTCTGATATCCTTTCCGATATAGCTGCGGGAAATCTCGATGCAATGGCAGCCCATATCGAGCAGCACACCTCCGCCTGAAATATCCTTTGTCCAGAACCAGTCGCTGTGCGGGCCCGGGTGTGTCTCGCGCGAACGTGCCCATGTGACCTGTCCCAACGCTCCCACTGCCACCGATTTGAGACCCTTCAGGGTCTTCGGTGTGTACACCAGATCTTCCATATAACCGTTCATTACTCCGGCTTTTTCAACCAAGTCAAGCATTTTTTTGGCCTCAATGGCATTCCTCCCCAGCGGCTTGGTACAGAATATTGCCTTCCCTGCCGCAGCAGCCAGCTTTACAGCCTCAAGATGAAGGTTGTTTGGAAGGCCGATGATCACAACCTCTACTTCAGGATCATTAACTGCATCTTTCATCGAAGTTGTCCACCTCGGGATGCCGTGTTTCTTTGCGAAAGCCTTCCCTCTACCTTCATCACGTGAATAGATAACGTGGACCTTGTCACGGTTCCGCTGACCATGAATTGAAAATGTATAAAAATCGCCGATAAAGCCGGCCCCAAGCATAGCTACTTTTGCCATAATTTCACAAATATTTATTATTGTAAAGATAGAATTTCGATCCTGTTTCCCTCGGGATCGAGTATCACGCTTTCGTAATATCCGTCACCGGTGACCCTTGGTTCGCTGACCACTGTATGACCATCGCCCTTCAGCCTCTCAGTGAGCTCATCGACACCCTTTCTCTCCCCTGCATCAATAGCGAAATGAACCAATCCGGCACTGTTGTCCCCTGGTCTTTTATCAATGTCAGGCCGACTCATCAGCTCAATCCGTGCGCCTCCGGAAAATGTTATAAAATAGGAAGCAAATTGTTTTTCTGAATTTACATATTTTTCATTAACCGTGCAATCAAAATACCTTAAAAAGAAATCTTTTTCCCTCTCAAGATCAATGGTCCATATTGCTAAATGATCAATGTGCATACTGTTAAATAAATTAGCTGATAACAAATATAAAAAGAACAATCAATGAATCCCTGTTTTCTCTACACCCCGTCAGATAAAATAATTCATAAATGTCATATTTACCACCCTTCCAAAATCAGGGGAACCTTTTCCCTCTGATTTTGTTATATATTAAACCAACTAAGGAAGTAGTGGTATTGCCCTAATCTGATAACGCTTTCCGGAACTTAATAAACAATAATCAATAAGAATCAATTGCCATGGTAAATTTAAAAACAAGGTATATGGGACTGGAGCTTAAAAATCCGGTCATTGCAGGTGCAAGTGAGCTGGTCACTGACCCGGAGAACCTGAAGAGAATTGAAAAATCGGGTGCAGCAGCAATAGTTTATAAATCACTTTTTGAGGAGCAGATCCAGCTTGAGAATCTTGAACTTTACGAACGCAAGACGGAATATGAGGAACGGCACGCCGAGATGATTTCCCTTTTCCCAAATTCAAAAAGCGATAACCCATACCCTGTTCAGCACCTTCAAAATCTCAGAAAAGCAAAGGAAACAGTCTCCATACCGGTTATCGCCAGTTTAAATGCCATAACGGATGAAACATGGCTGGATTATGCAAAGGAGATTGAAAAAACCGGGGTTGACGCTCTGGAGCTTAACTTTTACACCGCCCCCGAAAAAGCTGACGGCAACTTTAGTGACATTGAAAGGAAACAGACTGAAACCTTAAAGAAGGTTAAAAGCGTTGTGAATATTCCGGTATCTGTCAAACTGAGCCCGTTCTATACAAATCCCCTGAAATTTATATCCGATCTTGAAAATGCAGGCGCCGACGCATTCGTCCTTTTCAACAGGTTGTTCCAGCCTGATATTGATACCGAAACAGAAGAACATCAGTTTCCATACAGTCTTAGCCATGTTGAGGATAACAGGCTGCCTCTCAGGTTCGCCGGCTTATTACACGGAAAAACAAAATCATCAGTTTGCGCAAGTTCAGGAATATTCAGCGGTTCCGACGTTGTTAAAATGATACTTGCCGGCGCAGATTGTGTTCAGGTTGTAAGCGCTCTCTACCTGAGCCAGATAGAGGTACTTGAATCAATAATAGGAAACCTGGAAAAATGGATGGAAGGAAAAGGTTACACCGATCTTGAAAGCTTCAGAGGGAAGCTCTCGGTAATGAATTCAAAGGACAAGGTTCCTTACCTTCGTTCGCAATATATTGATTTCAAACTGAGCACATCAGCGATCCTCAGGAAATACAAGGCAATTAATTAGGGAAACCCGGTATTTCTGCGGATATCGTGGCTTGCCGCCGGGCAGTTCAATCAACTTTGACCTTGACAACAACTTTTCGTACCTGTTCGTTCTCCCCGTCTTTTAAACCCGGCCTGTGCAGATCGTCAGGAAAGAAAATAAAGAAGTTTTCAGGACTGGCGTTAAGGTTAACCAATTTGCTGACCGTCATGAATTCAATATCCTTTACTGGGTCGTATGGCGTCAGAACCTCCTGTTTTTGCGCAGCCGGAGCAACCCCAATCAATTCCTTTCCGGCAGCAACATATTGAATATCAATATACTTCTGATGCGACTCAAATTTAGCATCTTCCTCGTTTTTTGTAAGGTACTCGCTTACTGCCACATAAAGATTATCTCCGTCAATATCATACCGCTTCACTTCAAGCTGTGACAGGTCGTTGCTTTTTAAAAATCCGAAGGCTTTATCCCATCTTTCCCTGTTCTTAAAATAGTTGATGGCAAACTCTTTCCTGTTGATTGACTGATCGGGTTTTACCGTCCAACCGTTCAACCATTCACCTTTTTCGAACCATTCATCGGTTTTTTCATTGCTCCAGTTTGAGGGATCACTGTTTCCGCTGCAGCCTGCCATGCTTATCAAAATTGTCATTGCCATGATTGTAAAGATTGAGTTTTTCATCTGTATGTAATTTAATTTTAATGGTCAGATAGCTTGCCCTGTGCAACCAGTGGCCATCAACCGGTAAAAGGCATCCTTAATTAACTACTTACAATTTTACATAAAATTATTTAAGAGTACCAGAAGCTGCTAAAGAAATTGTGCCACACTTTTATCACACTGTTCCCAAAAATCATTTAAAACTGAACTATCCACCTCCGGCACTCTTCTGATCCTCTTACGGAGATCATAGACAGATCCGCCAGTAAGATCTTCTTTATCAATAAGCTCTGATAGTATCGCAGCAACTTTCGACGGATTGCGCATAAATGGTGCCCCAATATTGTAAAGAGCCCTGTAAAACCTGTTTTGCATCCTGAAAATCCCTGAGCTGAAAACCCCCGGATCAAAGCCAATACATTTCACATTTGCTGCCATGTACTTTTCCGACAGATGACTGCACATCAGGGCAAGAAACAGCTTTGAACCGGTGTACGCCTTAAATGGCCTGTAATTACCCGGAGCAGAAGGATAGACAATATCAGATCCTGCAATCCGGTAAACAAGGGAAGTGATAACAGCGGTCGTCAGTGGCCCGTCGCTGGCTCGCCTCCTTATTATTATCTCATTTACAATAAGATGAGCCAGAAAATTTACCTGGAAAGTGTACTCATGTCCATTGCCCGTAACAATCAGATTCCGCGGGCCAAGTACTCCTGCATTGTTAATGACAATTTCAAAATTGTAGCTGTCACATATTTTGTTCACGGTTACTGCTGTCTCCGCCAGGTTGCTGAAGTCGACATTGAACAGCCTGAACCTTTCACAAGGTAACACCGGACTGACCTGCTTTCTTCCTGTCACAACCACCTCAAATCCCCTGTCAAGGAATAACCTGGAAAGTTCAAGTCCAAGCCCTGAGGTACCTCCAGTGATAAGAACACTCCGTATACCGGATTGAGGTTTATTCATTTTTTTTCGTTTTCCTGTTAAATCATCAAACTTAGCAAAAAGAAACGAAGCAAACTTTTTATAAATTTGTATTGTTCTGATAATGGACCATCCTGAATGTGATATATGTTAAAGCTATGGGATCAGGTTTATTGAACATAAGAAAACTGCTTACGATTGTATTATCAATCACCTTGTACACAGTAGGTTACTCCCAGGTAACAGGAATCTACCAGAAAGGGATCACTGCCGAAGAGGGATTGAAAGTAATAGGAGCCCTCAACCCATACACCTACGGAGGACTTGGCTTTGACAACAGATATGAAGGAATTAAAGGAAGCCCCAGGCTGTCTGACACGCTTCTGCCCTCCCTCCTGCTGATAAAAGGTCAGGAAAAATATATCCAGCTTCAGGCGGATTTAGATCTTGTACGGAACACACTAATCTACTTGCATCCACGAACAGGTAAGCTGTTCGTTGTAACGGTTGACCGTATAGAAGAGATAATCATCTCAAAAGACGGGAATAATATGGTATTCCGGACCACTTACGGGAAAGCGTTTGAAAAGGAAATGGAAGAGCAAAAATTCTTCCAGGTTCTTAAGGATGGCCCGTTTCAGTTCATAAGGATGCCTGTTAGGATCTTTGTTGAGGCTGATTTTAAGAGGGCATACAGCGCCGACAGAAGATATGATGAATACCAGACGGCAAACAGGTACTATCTGGCTGGCCCCGATCATGTGTTTCACCAGATCCAGCTTAACAGAAAATCGGTGTTGAAGGTTTTTCCCGAAAAGAAAAAAATAATTGAAGCGGAACCTGATGAAAAAACATTTCCTGATAAGGAAGCAATGATCCTGTCAATACTCGATAAATTCTGAAGATTGAATATCTTTACTTAATTAATCCCGTAAAAAATGAATATGAAAAAGTTGTTTCCCGTTCTGGCAGTTCTGATAATGATCTGCTCTCAAAGTCTGTTTTCTCAGAATTGGCCACAGTTCAGGGGTATCGGCCGCGACAGCAAGGCAACTGGCTTTCAGGTTCCAAAAGCATGGCCTTCCGGACTAAAACAGGTTTGGAAAGCCAATGTAGGTTTTGGGGATGCATCTCCCATACTTACAGGCAACAGGATCTTTCTGGCAACCAGGCAGGATGCAAATGAAGCAATTCTCTGCCTTGATGCCGCAACCGGTAAAGAGATATGGAAGAGCACATATCCTGCTCCCGCAGTCACAGGACCTGCCTCATCACATCCCGGACCACGGGGCACTCCGGCTTTTGCTGATGGAAAAGTCGTGACATTCGGGGTTTCAGGCATCCTTTCGTGCCTTGATGCTTCAACGGGAAAGGTATTATGGAGAAAAGAGAATCCGGGGAATGCTGTTCCCCAGTTCTTTACAGGTATGTCTCCCCTCCTGATCGACGGATTATGCATTGCCCATCTCGGGACTAAGGATAAAGGTGAAATAGTCGCATTTGATCTGGCCACCGGCGCCGAAAAATGGAAATGGGAAGGCGACGGACCCTCCTATGCTTCTCCTTCCGCCATGGTTGTGGAAGGCAGGAAACATGTAGTTGTCCAAACTGAGAAAAACCTGATGGCTCTCAACCTGTCTGACGGCAAACTTCTCTGGCAGGTCGCAACCCCTGTACAGCAACGCTTTTACAATTCCACAAGCCCCTATATCAACGGTCAGACTATTTATTACACCGGCCAGGGCACCGGTACGAAAGCAATCCAGGTCAGCATGGAGGGAGAAAAATTTACAACAAAAGAGTTGTGGAGCAATGCTGAAATCGGAGCCAAATGGAATACCCCGGTCCTTAATGAGGGATTCCTTTACGGATTCACCGACCAGAGAAGGATCTACTGCATCAATGCAACAACCGGGACAACTGCCTGGTACGATAATACGGTTAACAGCGATTTTGCAACGATTGTCGATTGCGGATCCGTTTTGATAGGATTGCCCAGCACCGGGAACCTGTTGGTTTTCAGCCCCGATCCCAAAGAATACAGGGAGATTGCGAAGTATAAGGTTTCCGAAACCCCGGTTTATGCTTTTCCCCTGGTCGCAGGTAAGAATATTTATGTTAAAGATGCTGAATCACTGATCCTTTACAGTCTGGAGTGAAAGGAAAATAAATACGGGTGGAACAACCGAGTCAGGGTGATCTGATGTTTCAGATCTTTTCTTTCAATAAGATCTGACGAAGCTCATTGGGGGAGATCTTCTCCCTGATCTCACCCGATTCTGCTACTGTGATGGTTCCCGATTCCTCTGAAACAACAACAACCAGGGCATCGGTGTGTTCTGAAATTCCGATAGCCGCACGGTGCCTCATGCCGAAATGAGTCGGAAGATTTACCTGGTCGGTTATCGGCAAGGGGCACCGCGCTGCAAAGATCTTTCCGTCTTCAATCAGCACTGCACCGTCATGTAACGGTGAATTCTTAAAAAAGATTGTTTCGAGCAATTCAGCGCTTATTATGGCATCAAGCCTTTCGCCGCCTTCGGAATAAATATCAAGGCTGGTTTTTCTTCCCATGACAATAAGAGCACCGATTTTCCTCGAAGCCATTGATTCAGCGGCACGTACAATTTCTTCGGCTTCCTTCGGGCTCCCCTCCTCCTCATCCACCGGGGCAAATATTTTTCCGAAGGAGAATTTCTGCCTGCTGATGTACCTGTTACCAATGACCAGTAGGAACCTTCGTACCTCCTGCTGAAACACAATAATGAGCGCAATAACCCCCACGCCGATAACCTGGCCGAGTAACGCGCCTATGAGTTCCATATTGAGGGCTTTAACCACCAGCCAGAACAGGTATATCAGAAAGATACCGATAAAGATGCTTAATGCTGCGGTACCCCTGATAAGCTTATAAAGCTGAAACAGAATTATTGCTACCAGGAAAACATCTACTATATCGAGTACTGTAAAATTAAGCACGATAATTCAGTTTTGCAGATGATAAAATTAGGAAAACCTTGTAAATAATAAGAATAAAATAAAAATAACTGAAAATTTCCAGCATTTCGGGTTACGTATCGGTCTGTTTCTTTAGTCTTTGTACAAGTTTAATAGCTTCGACAGCCTCCTTTACATCGTGTACCCGGAGAATATCACATCCATTCAGAAGGGCTATGGTATTAAGCACAGTGGTTCCGTTAAGAGCTTCATCAGGTGTTATCTCAAGCGTTTTCCATACGATCGATTTACGCGACAATCCTGCAAGTATTGGCAGCCCGGCAACGGAAAAATCACCCAGGTGACTGAGTATTATGAAATTATGCTCAATGGTTTTGCCAAATCCAAAACCGGGGTCAAGAATGATATCTTTAACACCCAGAGCCTGGAGCCTGAAGATCCTTTCACCAAACCAGCGCAGGATATCAGCCACAACATCATCGTAGACAGGATTTTTCTGCATGTTTTCCGGGGTTCCCTGCATATGCATCAGGATATAAGGCACCTGAAGCCTTTCAACAACATG
>Ga0105095_10002050_pt1 | contig 10766 bp, 8 predicted proteins | sample PPLLak2March2015_2_FD_79180 | JGI IMG/M metagenome (GOLD analysis project Ga0105095, IMG submission 79180) | Freshwater sediment microbial communities from Prairie Pothole Lake near Jamestown, North Dakota, USA - PPLs Lake P8 Core (3) Depth... | ecosystem: Environmental > Aquatic > Freshwater >... | reverse complement strand
TTTGGTTGCCCCCCAGACGATTTCGCCGGTGATGACCTCTTCCAGGGAGAGGGGGGTGGCCAGCATGGCATCAAAGGTTTTTTGATAATACATCCTTACAAAAGAGGCGTAGGTGGTTTCAAAAAATGAATTGTACATGATGCTCATTCCAATCAGAGCAGGGGCGATGAAACTGACGTAGGAGATGTCAGATCCCTGATAACGGAGGTTTCCCACCAGGCCGCTCATGCCGACGCCGAAAGCGATCAGATAAAAGAGGGGCTCCAGAAAAGGCGGGATGAAACTGATCTTCCAGCTCTTCCTGTAAACCCTCAGGTTTCGCTGCCAGACCCGAAGGAACCGCCTGGAGATCCTGACCTCAAGCCGTTCCGTCATTCTCTCAACTCCCTGCCCGTTAACTTTAAAAAAACGTCTTCGAGCGTCGCCGATCTCATCACACAACCCTCTTTGCAAAAATCCCGGGTAACCCTCTGATAGAGCTCACCCCTGTCTTCGCAATAGACGATCAGGCGGTGGCCTAGATCTTCGGAGGGAAATTGGCGCGACTGGATAAAGGACCTCAGCTCATTCGTGGGTTCTGCGATCTCGATCACATTCCTGCCCACATGTTTCCGTATCAGTTCCTCGGGCCTGCCTTCCACCAGGATCAGGCCATGATCGATGATGATCAACCGGTCGCACAACCTCGAGGCTTCTTCCATATAATGGGTGGTGAGCAGGATGGAAATCCCTCTTCCCCGGAGTTCTTCAAGCCGAGCCCACAATTGGTGACGCGACTGGGGGTCCAGGCCGGTGGTGGGTTCGTCCAGAACCAGAAGGTCCGGATCGTTGATGAGCGAACGGGCCAGGACGAGGCGGCGCATCATTCCGCCGGAGAGCTCGGTGACGGGCGCATTCGAACGATGGCCGAGGGCGATGAAGTCGAGAAGCTCGATCGCCTTTTCCCGGGCCTCCTTCTTGGGGATATCGAAGTACCGGGCAAACACCTCCAGATTCTGGAGGACGGTCAGGTCCGGATCCACGCTGTTCTCCTGCTGGCAGACACCGATGCGGGATTTGATCCGGCGCCAGTCCCGGGATATATCCAGTCCGAACACTTTCAAGCTGCCCCCGCTCATGGGAGAGAAACCATAAACCATCCGGATCGTGGTTGTCTTCCCGGCACCATTCGGGCCCAGAATTCCGAAGCATTCACCCGTGGCTGCCTGAAAAGAGATCCGGTTGACCGCGACGAGGTCGCCGAATTTTTTCAATACGTTCCCCGCCTCAATAATAAACGGACCGGAGAAATGGGCTGTCATGCCTTTCATCCGAACTCCCCTTCTTCCTCGCTCCTCTATGATAAGACTCCCCACCTTCATTGACAAGAGACCCATATTTGGTTACCTGTATCAGACACACCATGACAAACGCCACTGAAGTCGATCCTGCCGTAAACAAAAGACCCGCCTTGTTCATTACCACTCTAGCCTCTTTCCTCACTCCTTTTGGAATTTCTTCCGTGAATATTGCGCTTCCCTCCATCGGGAAGGCCTTTTCAATGGACGCCATTCTGCTCAGTTGGGTGACGACGGCGTATCTTTTGACTTCCGCCATGTTTTTCGTTCCCTTCGGCAAGATCGCAGACATTTATGGACGAAAAAGATTGTTCACCTATGGTATCCTGACATTTACTCTTGCCTCTGTAGGTTCGGCTATTTCGAACTCCGCGGCGATGCTGATCTGCTTCCGGGTTTTGCAAGGGATCGGGGCTTCAGCGGTTTATCCTATCGGAGCAGCTATCCTTACCTCCACCTTCCCCGCGAGGGAATTGGGTAAAGTCTTAGGAATAAATGGGACTGCGGTCTACCTGGGGTTTTCTTCAGGGCCATTTTTAGGCGGACTGTTAACCCAGTATCTTGGATGGAGGAGTATTTTTCTCGTTAATGTCTTTGTGGGATCAGTCCTCATTCTTCTCATCTTCCGGAAACTGAAAGGGGAATGGCGAGAGGCCGAAGAAGAGAAATTTGACCTGACCGGTTCGGTTCTTTACAGCCTCATTCTTTTTCTCATCATGTATGGTTTTTCTCAATTATCGACGATGCAAGGCCTGTGGCTTATCCTGGGGGGATTCCTGGGCATTATCCTATTTATCAAATGGGAAACGAAAACGAGCAGCCCTGTTTTGGAGATCGAACTCTTCAGGGACAATAGGACTTTTGCCTTCACCAACCTGGCAACGCTCATTCATTCCAGTGCCAGCTTCGCTATGACCTTCCTTTTAAGTCTTTACTTACAATACGTAAAAAAGCTGACCCCTGAAAGCGCAGGCTTGATCTTGATCGCCCAACCCATTGTGCAAGCTCTCTGTTCACCCTACAGCGGCAAGCTTTCGGACAGGATTGAACCTCGAATCGTCGCTTCGATAGGAATGGCTCTGACGGGGGTGGGGATTGGCCTGTTTACCGTTTTAGACGAAAAAACTCCACTGTTCTTCATCCTGGGAAACCTGATTCTTCTTGGGTTTGGTTATGGCTTTTTTTCAGTTCCCAACTCTACCTCGGTGATGAGCTCGGTTGAAAGCAGGTTTTACGGAATGGCCTCAGGAATGCTCTCGACCATGCGAATCACCGGGACGACCTTCAGCATGGGAATTGCTCTTTTGATATTTTCCTTCTACCTTGGGAAGGTCCAAATTACACCGGATACGTATCCGGTTTTCTTAAAATGTATCAAATTGACCTTTGCCTTGTCTACCGTCCTCTGTTTTGGAGGAGTCTTTGTCTCCCTGGCAAGGGGGAATATCCGTTAATAAATAGGGACACATACCATTTTTGCCCTTTGGGGGATTACAAAGGTATGCGAAGATTGAAAAATGGTATGTGTCCCTATTTAAGAGTCAGGTTGACTTCCTGTGATTGGTCATCCCTGAAGAGTCCGACCCGAACCGAATCACCCGCCTTGACGGAGTCAAGGGTTTCCTGGAGCTCTTCGACGGTTCCCACTTCTTTTGAGTTGGCTTTCGTAATAATGTCCCCGGCTTTGATCCCGGAGGATTCTGAGGCACTGCCCGGGAGGACCTCCGCTACCAATACGCCCTTCTGGCTCTTGAAGTTGAAGTGGGACGCCAAGGCAGGGGTCAGTTCCTGGATGCGAATTCCAAATCGTTCAATCAGGGCGCTCTTTTTGGCAAGGGCGATTCCCTGCTCTTCGAGGATTTTGGCGGAGACGAGGATGGGCGTTTTAGATTTTAATGCAATGACAATGGCGTCGCTGGGTCGTGCATCGATCCCTACCAATCGTTTGTCGATGGTGAGAAAGAGTGTTGCGTGATAAGTATTGTTTTTGATGTCGACGATTTTTACCTCCTTCACTTTGACGTGAGCTTGCCCAAGAATGGAGTAGAGAAGGTCATGTGTCATCGGCCTCGGGGACGTGTTGTTTCTGAGTTCCTTATCGATCGCAGTGGCTTCAAGAAGGCCGACCCAGATGGGGAGTACTCTCTTCTCTTCTTTGTCTGCGAGGAGGACGACGGGGCTGTTCCCAACGGCATCCAGTCTCACTCCCTTCACCTCCATTTCAACGAAGGACGGAGGGGTTTCTTTACTGACCGCGATGTATGCCAAAGAGACGAACAGGGCAGCGACCAGACCAAACTTCCAATATCTTTTCATGAGCTTTTCCTCTCTCGGATCGTCCTTTGTCTGAGTATAGCCATCAAACCGATGATTATCTTTTGCCCGTCCCGTTTGGTCAAGGGATCGGGCTTTTTGATGATCCGCCAACAGAAAGCGTGGTAATGTCCTTCGTCCCAGCCCAATTTTTCCGAGAGGTAAGAGATGAAACCGAGCTGGCTTGAGGTTATCGTTTGCTGACCCTGGGGGCTCTCGGGGGGGATGAGCCGCCCTTTGGGCACGGGCTGATAGGGATCGGGGAGGAGGCCCTTAAATCCCATCTCTTGAAACCGTTTCATCACCTTCTCGAAACCGACTTCGGTCAACTGGGTTGCACTTTCCACACCCGCCACTCCTTTAAGAATCTGCCGATAAGATTCCTCATCCAGATGAAGTTCCTCTTTGGCGATATGAACAACCGCTTTTTTCTTCCTACCGATGGGCATCAGTTTCATTATACCTTAAACAGGCTCAGAAAGGGAAACGAAAGTCTCAATGATATTATGACACAGCGTCTTGGGGGAGGGGGGCCGGTTCACTATTCCTGCTTCGACGAAAAAAAAGGCTGGAGGGGGGCCAGCCTAAGGAGGAAAAAATGAAAAGATCTGTTCTCCTAGACTCAGGGTATCAAAACGGAGCGGACGTTTAAATAGGGTGACGCATGTATATTGCCCCTAGAAAGGCAGTATTTTTGCCCCGGCAGTGGAAAGCCCCCTGTTTTAAACGGGAGAGGGTGGATGGGCAATTATTTGCGGGCCTGTCCCGACGTCAGGACGGGAGATGTCGCCCCGCTTGAGGGTTAGTCAGGCGCCACGCCTGCGTGCCGAAAGGCACTTCGGCGTCCGGGCACGGGCCTTACCCGCGGGGCGCCACCGCTGGGGGACCTGAATGACACGGCCGTGGGGGGACTCGAATTGACAAGTCCTGTTTTTTCAAATACTATGAACAAACCCAAAATCAGAAAATGAACGGACGATTTCTCTCTCTATTGTCTTTTTTCCTGTTGGTGATTGGATTAACCGGGGATGAAAGAATTTACGGGAAGAGGGTGATGGTCTCTGTAGAAAATCTGACAAGGCATGTGGAAGCGATACATTTTGACCGGAATCCGTATGAGGGCTATCCCAGGTTGGAGCAGGCGGCGCAGTATATTCATGGAGAATTTGTTAAGGCGGGGCTAGACGTCAAAGAAGACTCTTTCCAGTGGGAAGGGAGATCTTACAAAAATATTGTGGCAGAAAAGAAAGGGGGAACTTCTCCCGGCAGAATCTTCATCGTGGGGGCCCATTACGATACCGTTCCAGGCACCCCAGGGGCGGACGACAATGCGAGCGCCGTGGCCGTGCTTCTCGAGATCGCGAGAAATATTCAGTCTGTTTCTCTGAAGGGGACGGTAAGATTGATCGCCTTCACCCTCGAAGAATATGGCTTTATCGGCAGTTCCCATTATGTCGAGGGCCTGAAAAATGGGAAAGAGGAAGTTCTCGGGATGATTTCATTGGAAATGGTGGGGTTTACCGGTCCAAGACAGGATTACCCTCCTTATCTTGATCCAAAATATTATCCCAATGTGGGGGATTTCATCGCCATCGTCGGAAACGAGAGGTCACAGAAGTTGTTGGAGAAAGTTTGCCAATCTTTCAAGACCCATGTCCCCGAGCTGCCTTTAGAATTTCTCGTCGCACCCGGTAAGGGAGAAAAAATGGAAGAAGTGAGACTGAGCGACCATGTACCCTTCTGGGATGAGGGGTTCCCAGCGCTTTTGGTGACGGATACTTCTTTTATGAGAAACCCGAATTACCATCTTCCTTCGGACAAGATGGAAACTCTCAATCTTGAATTCATGAGAAGAGTCGCTATTGGAATTTATCATTCTGTTGTAGAATTGGCAAAATAAATTTAGGTTAAACGTTGGAGGCGAAAGGCTAAGAGAATTAGGATTCAAGGGTTCAAGGAATCAAGGATTCGAGCGGGTTGCAGAAAGATTATGAAAAATTTGTATTCTGGGAGAAGTCTCATTCATTAGGATTCCAGGAGTCAAAGAAAGAAGTGATCAAAGGCTCTTTCCCTTGAACCCTCCAATCCTTGAAACCATTTTTTGCCTCAACCTGGGACATGATCATGAAGATCGGCGTGATTTCAGATACGCATTTGAGGGAACCTCACCTTGAATTCAAGGAGATGATTGAATCCCATTTCAAGGACGTGGAGAAGATTTTTCACGCGGGAGACTTTGTGGACTGGAGCATCGCGGAGTATCTTTCGAGCCAGAAGGAGCTGATCGCCGTTTGCGGCAACATGGATCCCCGAGATATTCAGAAGGCCTTTCCCCGGAAGAGAGTGATTGAAGTCAAAGGATTCAAGATCGGCCTCGTCCACGGAGGGGGTTCTCCCTTTGGGATCGAGTCACGCATCCGGGAGGAATTCGATGAAGTGGATGCCATCGTTTACGGTCACAGCCATGCCCCGGCGAATCATCAAGTCAAAAATATACACTTCTTCAACCCCGGTTCTCCCACCCGCTCTTTCATTCACCGAGCCAGCCTTGGGATCCTCCATCTCGGAGAGAAGATCGAAGGCGAAATCATTAAAATTTGAAAACTAAAACCCCAATTGAGCGAAAATAAACCCCTTGATTTAAATTCTCGATATAATAAAGCTACCAAAAACAGTCTATCGGTCCTTCCGTAAAATCCCCCTCAATCCCCCTTTTACAAAGGGGGATGACAATGGGTTCTCCCCTTTGGAAAAGGGGAGTCAGAGGGGATTTTGTCAAAATTTTTGACTCAATTGGGGTAAAATATTTCGATTTCGGGGTTTTGAATGGATGAATTTCTGATTGGCGCTAACACCTACCTATCTTCAATCAAGGCATGCTTCAGGAATCGAAGGTTTCCGGTAGCATCAGGTCGGATCAATCTATGAAAATCAAATCCAAATATTTTTGTCAAAAAACTAAACGCCTTTGTATTCAATCGTGTACGTTCTCTCAACGACAAATCCTCATTGCCAAAATACACATTTTGTGCTATTTCAGCGTTGAAGGCACTGATGATTGACGGAAGATTCCCGGTATGCTGGTCTCCCGCCTACCGGGGAGGAGTGGTTTGCGGACTTGTTCAGGCTGATCGAATTGGGGTACGATTGACATCGGGAAATATGATGATCCCTAAGAAATCAACTTCCCTTGTTATAGGAGTAGGGGTAAACAGGCCAGGTGGAAACCGGCTGAGGTATGTATCCGATGCTACTCGAATTAAGAGCTGTCCTTATAACGTGCATTCAACGGGCGAGATGAAGAATGGAAACGGTTGAAAAAGGCAGAAATGAGTTTGAGGTTGAATTGGAACCTTTGGGCAGGCGCGAATTCTGTTGGGCCGGAGAGTCCATCTTGGACTGTTTGCATAGGCTCGGCGTGGATCTGACCAGCGTTTGCGGGGGCAAGGGCAAATGTCATGCTTGTAAGGTGAAACTGCTGAAAGGAAAGGCTTCCCTTCTCTCCTCTGCTGAGTCGGAGGCCTTTACACGGGAGCAAATTGAAGCGGGCTGGCGCCTCGCCTGCCAGGCTTTCCCGACCAGCCCCTGTAAGATCTTCGTGCCGCCGGAGTCTATGATTGTTTCCCAGCGCGTCCAGGTGGAGGGGCTTTCAGTCGAGGTCGCTCTGGAACCACCCGTTAAAACCTACCGTGTCGACCTCACGGCTCCTTCATTATCACAGCTTGTGGCGGACGCTGACGGTCTGCTCGATGCGCTCAACCGCAAGGATCCAGGAACTGGCAGATCTATTGATATCAACGTCATCAGGAATATCTCCCCTCAACTGCGATCTTGGGACTGGCGTTGCTCCGTTTTTGCTCGCGGGGATGAAGTGATTTCCATCGCTCCGCAAAGTACCTGCCCGCTGGGATTGGCTGTAGACCTCGGTTCCACGAAGATAGCCGGTTACCTGGTTGATTTAAGCACTGGCCGGACTTTGAAGGCCAAGGGGGTTATGAATCCCCAGATCAGCTACGGGGAAGATATCATTACCCGCATCAGTCAGGCCATGGGTTCGCCGGGGGGTGGCAAAGAGCTGCAGGAAGCCGCTCTGAATGCCATAAACCAGATGGCCTTAGACCTATGCAAAGAAGTTGACGCACATCCGACGTCTATCATGGAATCGGTGATCGTCGGGAACACCGCCATGCACCACCTCCTCCTTTGCCTGCCGGTAGAGCAACTTGCTCTATCACCTTATGTCCCGGCCGTTAGAAAAGCGCTTGATATCAAAGCGAGAGACGTGGGTCTTCAGATCGCTCCTGGAGCATATACCCATATACTCCCCAATGTTGCGGGATTTGTAGGCGCGGATCACGTGGCCATGTTGCTGGCCACGGAGGCAGAATGGAGTAAGGGAATCGTCATCGCCATGGACATAGGAACCAACACCGAAGTCTCTCTGGTGAACAATGGACAAATCGTTAGTGCCTCTTGCGCCTCCGGCCCCGCCTTCGAAGGGTACCATATCAAGGATGGTGTCAGGGCTTCAAAAGGTGCCATAGAAAAAATCAGGGTGACCCGCGGCGGAGTGCAGTACGACACCATTGACGGAGCCCCCCCCATCGGAATCTGCGGTTCGGGCATTCTGGACGCAATGGCCCAACTCCTTCTGGCCGGTGTCATTGACCGGGGGGGAAGAATGATCGAGGGTTCCCATCCCAGGGTGCGCACAAATCAAAACCGAACCGAGTTTGTGGTGGTTGATGAGAAAGAGAGCGGTGGCCGCCCCCCAATCGTCATCACCCAGAAAGATATCCGGGAATTGCAGCTGGCGAAAGCTGCCATCCGTTCCGGCGTCCAGATACTCCTGCAACATAGTGGAGTCTCCGAACAGCAGATCGACAAGGTGGTCATCGCAGGGGCATTCGGAAGTTATATTGACCTTTCCAACTCGATTGCCATCGGCTTGCTCCCCTCACTCCCCCTGGACCGCTTCAAGCAGGTAGGAAACGCGGCAGGCACGGGAGCTAAGCTGGCCCTTGTTTCAATGAGTAAGAGGTCTCACGCAGGAGAGATAGGCAACAGGGCAAATTACATCGAGTTAGCCACCTATCCGAAATTTCAGCCAATCTTTATACAAGCCTGTAACATTGGACCATACCAAGCCACCCAATGGCCATCGCCATGAGCTTCCGACCGCGCCGGGGTGGTTTGTACTTCCAGAGGGCACCACGGATCGCAGAGGAAAGGAAGGCTGAGACGATCCGGAACATAGCAGACTCCCATCCGATCCTATCCGTGAGAACACCGGTAAAACACCTGCCATGCCTGCACTGATATAGCCGAAGAAGTCGATGAACCCGGTTGCTGACACTGCAGCCTTGTCCGAAAATCCATGAGCACGGCTCCAATGAGGATGACCTGGGTTCCAAAGACGCAGAAACCAATGAGTCCTAATACAAAGGCGTTTAGTTTTTTGACAACGGGCCCCCTCACCCTCCCCTCTCCCCGCTGGGGAGAGGGATAGGGTGAGGGGCGATCCCAACGGATGTAATGAAATTTAATGCGTTTGTATTAGTTATGATGAGGTTTAGAAACCATGCATCTTTCGCTGAGAAGGCGGCATGCGGCGGATGATCTTCCGTTTCAACCTCTGAAAGATGAACCAAAAGTAGATCTCCTGGGGAATGTTGGTGCGGGCCTTTTTCAATACCTTGATGCCCTGCTGGGCACAGTCCAGGGCTTGGGGCAGGCGGCTGGCCTCCAGATGCAGGCAGCACAGTCGCTGGTAGGTGAAGGGTGTAAGCGCCCCCTCCTTCACACCTTTCTCGTAGCTATCCAGGGCCCGACGGGAGTTTCCCATTTTTTCGTAAAGTATACCCAGTTTGTTGTAAATTAAAACTCTGCCGCCGCTTCTTGGAGGGAAGTTCTCCAGGGCCTGGCAGTACATGGCCTCGGCCTCAAGGTACTGGCCGCGGCTGAACAGTCTCTGGCCCGTGAACACGGGGCCAAGGGCCTCCATGGTTTCCTGGGAGATTGTGGTTTTAGGTATGAGGTCTCGCCAGCTCATGAGGTGGAATGCCATGCCCTCCGTATTCACCGCTTCACGATTACTTCTCGGAAAGAGCATCATAAAGAAAGGGGCCCCCTCCCCCACGCCCAAAACCAGGCTAAAAGAAGGGAGCCCCATCTGCGCCGCTAAGGCTCAAACATTCTGCACGAACACTCACTCATCTAACTCTACGACGGGGACCCGCCAGAGAGCCAACATGATACAACCGGCTACCAGGGCCGCAATGATCCAGTACCAAAATCCGGCGGTCCAGCTGTAGTTATCCACCAGCCAGCCGGTGAAAATGCCGGTCATGGCCGCTCCGATGTAGCCGAAGCCGTCGATGAAGCCGGCGGCCGAGGCCGCGGCCTTGCGGCCGGCGAAGTCCTGGGCCGCGTGCCCCACCATGAGCACGTGAGCTCCGTAGGTAAAGAACCCTATCAGGGCCAGGTAGAACAGGCTCAAAAGCCACGCTCCCGGCGGAGCGTAGTAGAACAGATAGGAGAAGATGGCCAGGCCGAAGAGGCAGAGGCAGACTACCGGGGCCCGGCGGTTGTTGAAGAACCTGCCGGTGGCCCAGCCACATACGATGGAGCCGCACGAACCAGCTAAGGGCAGGACGGCCACCGAAAGGCCGGCGCTGGAGATCGTGGCCCCCTGGACCTCGATGAGGAAGACCGGCGCCCAGTAGAAGAAACCGTAGCGGATGATGTCCAGGCAGAAGAAGGCGATGGATACGCCCCAGATGCGTGGATTGGTAAGACACACCTTGATGGTGTAGCCAAAGCCCATGTGCTTGTCTTCGGTCACCTTCACCTTACCACCCTGGGCAGAGGCGGGACCGGGGGCAGCCGCGGGGGCTTCGCCCGCGGCAATCTTCCGGAGCTGCTCGATGGGCGGCAGCCCTATCTCTTCCGGTGCGTTGCGCAGGCGGATGACGAAGTGGATGGAAGAGATAAGTAACAAAATGGCCGGCACCCAGAAGAGGGTGCGCCAGCTGTAGTGCGCCGCCAAAAAGGAGGCCAATAGCCAGGAGTAGGCGTTTCCTATCTGGTAGCAAGAGCCCATCAACCCCATCCATT
>Ga0105095_10002045_pt1 | contig 10771 bp, 9 predicted proteins | sample PPLLak2March2015_2_FD_79180 | JGI IMG/M metagenome (GOLD analysis project Ga0105095, IMG submission 79180) | Freshwater sediment microbial communities from Prairie Pothole Lake near Jamestown, North Dakota, USA - PPLs Lake P8 Core (3) Depth... | ecosystem: Environmental > Aquatic > Freshwater >... | reverse complement strand
GCGACCACGGAGACCTCGATGCGATCGTCGCGGCCCGCGGTCCCGCCCGGCAAGGTCGAGCCGCTGAGCGCGAGAGGCCGCCCGTTCAGCGTCCAGCGGTAGCTCAGCTTCACCGGGTCGCCGTCCGGGTCGTTCGCCACCGCGCGCGCCTCGACCGAGTCGCCGGGCCCGGGCCGCGAGGGCTCGAGGCGGACCTGCGTCACCTCCGGAGCCCGGTTGTCGCCCTGCTGCGCCGCCTGGCGCGGCTGGGCCGGAACCATCGAGCGCTGCTGCGGGCCGCTGCTGTCGCTGCCGCCGCACGCGCACACGAGGCCCAGCGCGAACGCGCCGAGCCCTGCGAGCCACTTCTCCGACATCCCACCCCCCTCGGACGCGCCTCCGCGGCTAGTAGCCGCTCAGCTGCATGACCTTCGATTCGAGCACCGACACCCGCGAGCGCGAGCCGTCCGGGCTCTCGCCGACCACGCCGATGTGCCAGAGCGCCTCGTCGATCGACGCCTGCCCGACGTGCAGGTTCATGCCCAGGCCGGCTCCGCCGCTGACGCCCTTGCGGGCGAAGCAGATCGGCACCGCGCCCGCCGTGCCGCAGCGCTCCTGCGCCAGCGAGGCGGTCGGGTCGCCGAAGTAGCGCGGCAGGTTTCCGCCCTCGCGGTCGAACAGCACCGCGTCGCCGAGCGTGCGCGGCAGGGCCTCGCTCGGGAAGTTCGGCAGGTCGTTCTTGGTCTCGGCCTCGAAGCGCACGATGCGCCGCCCCTCCGCGATGCCGGCCTCCGCCGCCCAGAACGCCGTCCGCGCGCGATTCTGGTAGCCCGCCACCTGCTCGTCGCGGGTCACGCGGTCGAGGGCCGCCAGGCCGAGGAAACCCATCAGGGTCAGCATCATCACCGCGATGAAGAGCGCGGAGCCGCGCTCGCGGCGGGAACTCGCAGTTCTCATCGGCATGGGCAGCTCCTCTAGAAGATGTCGCCGTCGAGCCGGTGGCCGACGTTGCGCGGCCGCATCGCGGCCTGCAGCACGCGGCGCCGGAAGCCGTCCGCCACCGCCACCGGGACCCGGTTCTCGAGCGCCTGCGGGACGGCGTTCGGGAGCCGCGGGTCGGGATTCCGGCCGCGCACCACGATGCCGAGGCGAATCTCGCGCAGCTCGGTGTTGTCCCAGTCGTCGGCCTCGTAGACGTTTCCGGCCGCCGTCCCCGGCTCCTCGGCTGCGCCATCGTTCTCCCCGTCGCCGTCGACGTCGAAGAAGAACGAGACCTGGAGATCCTCGACGTCCTCGGCCAGCACGGCTCCGTCGCGCACCAGCTCGTTGGTGCCGTTCACCGTGTAGCGCTTGGCCGGAAACACCTCGGCCGCGCCCCCGATCGTGGCGTTCGGAAACCCCGCGTCGAAGTTCACGGTCAGCGTCTTGTTTCCGAGGTCGACGCCGTTCGCGACGATCACCCCGCAGGCGACGCCCTTCCCGCCGCTGAACCGCTCGGCCACGATCACGCCGCCGCCCGGCCGGAAATCGCTGTCCTGGGTGCCGTCCGCGTCGAGGTCGTGGTAGGGCATCCCGTCCGCTGCCAGGGTGTTCACGGTGAACGTCGTGTTGTTCCCGGTCGCGATGAAGCCGGCCCCCTGGACCTCCGCGCCCACGTCGAAGCGGGCCGGGTTCTTCTCGCGGTCGTACTTGAAGACGCTGCCGTCGGTCACGAACAGCACGTCCGGCGCGCCGGTGTTGTCGACGGCGCACACGGTCCCGGCCTCCGCCGCGGCCATCCCGGTGGCGCGCACGTCGCGCTCGAGCAGCTCGAGGATCGCGCGCGCATTCCCCTGGACCTCGGTGACCTGGTCCACCACCGTGTACGCGCGGTTCTGCTGCATCAGCATGTTGGTGAGGTAGATCGAGACGATCCCCAGCACCGCCAGCGAAACCATCAGCTCGACGAGGGTGAATCCTTGACGTCGCATGTCAGTCCTCGTTGTACCGGAGGCTGGTGAGGGCGTAGCGGCGCCGCGGCGGGGCGGGCGCCGGCGGATCGTTGGGCTCGTACCAGGTCACCCGTACGTCGATCTGGCGGATGATCGCGATCCCCGCCGGATCCGCGGACACCCGGAACTCCCGCGCGTAGGTCTGCTCCGTGGTGTTGGCTCCGTTCTCGTTCAGGACGAGATTGTCCTCGGCGGGGTCCGCCACCCAGCCGGCGGTGATCGGCACGGCGTCCCAGTCCAGGCGGTGGAGCTCTTCCATGCGATCGCGCGCGAGCTGCGCGGCGAAGGTGTAGTGGCGGCCCGTCTGGCTGCCGCGCACCGCGTGGAGCTGGAGCGCCAGCATGGCGAGCAGGCCCAGCGCCAGCAGCACGCTGGCGAGCATCACCTCGATCAGGGTCATGCCTCCGCGCAGACGCGGATGGCGCGGAACGCTCACTCCCATACGGCCCCCGATCGCTCGAAGCGGTGGACCTTCACGCCGCCGAGCGGCGCGAGGACGACTGCGGCGTCCCGCTGGTCGTTGTTCACGTAGACGGCGCCTCCGCCGGTCCCGGTCTCGCCGGGCGCGCAGGCGCCGCCGGTATCCGCAAAGCCCACCGGCACGCCGTCGGGCCGGAAGGCGACCCACTCGGTGGTGGCGTTGGCCGGCGAGGTGAAGCTGCTGCCGGTCGCGAAGCTCGCCGAAGGATCGGCGTCGCCCGGCGCCGCGGCGCCCGCGAAGTCGACGCCCCACTGGACGCCCTGGGCGGCGGGCAGCGTCTGGAACGGCTCGCCGGCGTCGACGCAGCAGTTGTAGTTCGGGTTCCCGGGCAGCCCGTCGTCGAGCACGAGGATCGGCACCGCGTTGCCCTGGACATCCACCAGGAGGTTGCCGCAGACGTCGGCGCCGCCGTTGAGCCCGGTGTTGAAGTAGACGACGAAGCGGTGGCCGCTCGCGATGGCGCGGGCGCGCGCGACGAGCAGCGCGTCGGCGATGTCGCCGGTCGCGTCGCGGAGGCGGTTGTTGGCCTGCATCACGCGCCACGACGGCACGGCGAGCGCGGCGACGATGCCGATGATGGCCGCGACGACCATCATCTCGAACATCGAGAAGCCGCCCTGCGTGCGGCGCTTCGACCCGTGCATGCGTCACCTCCCCGGGCGCTTCGAGAGCAAGCCACGTGCCAGGGTCAAGAGATCGGCTAACGCGGCGGTTTGCTTGAGCTTTGCTCCCGAGGGGCAGGAAGATCCGCGGCCTCGGCCGCGCAGTCCGTTGCGCACCCCGAAGCAGACTGCGGGGCGGCGTCGCGAGCCCGCCCTCCGCCGGCGGGGGGCGCGGAGCCGGCGGGCAGGCGCAGCACGAAGGCCGTTCGCCAGCCGGGAGGGGCATCGCGCAGCTCGAGGGAGCCCTCGAGCTCCTCCGCGAGCAGCGCGGCGTTGGCGAGGCCGAGGCCGGTGCCCTCCCCCGCCGGCTTGGTGGTGAAGAACGGATCGAAGATCCGCTCGCGATCCGCCGGGTCGACGCCGGAGCCGTTGTCCGCCACTTCGCACTCCACCGCGTCCGCCGGGCGCGGCGGCGGCGGCGCGCCGGGCTCGTCCCCCTGGCGCCGTGAAGCGTGGGAGCCCCGGATCGCCAGGCGCACCCGTGGCGCCTCGCACCCCTGCACGGCGTCCCCGGCGTTCAGCAGCAGGTTCAGCAGGATCTGCGCCACGGCGCCCGGATCGGCCAGCGCGGCGGGCGTGTCGGGCGCGCACTCGACCCCGAACTCGACCGCCGCGTAGCGGCGCTGCGCCGAAACGAGGGCCACCGCCTGCTCCGCCGCCGCGGCGAGGTCGACCGGCTCGGCGGTCGCGCGCGGCGGCCTCGCGAAGTCGAGGAGCTGGCGCAGGATGTTGCGTACGCGCGCGCCCTCGCCGCCCACCCGCTCGAGGTGGCGCCGCGAGCCGTCCGAGAGGCCGGGGTCGCGCGCCGCGAGGTCGACCAGCGCGAGGATGGCTCCGATCGGGTTGCCCACCTCGTGGGCCACTCCGGCTGCGAGCCGCCCGACGGCCGCGAGGCGCTCGGCGCGGGCCAGGCCCTGGCGCGCGCGCCGCAGCTCGCGGTTGGTGGCGCGGAGGTCGCCCACGGCCTTCTCCAGCGCCTCGCTCCGCGCCGCGAGCGTTTCGGTCATCTCGTTCATCGCGTCCGCGAGCGCCACGGTCTCGGCGGTGCCCTCGCGCGGCGCGCGGGCCGCGGCGTCCCCGGCGGTCAGGGCCCGCGCCGCGGCGGCGACGCGCTGGAGCGGCAGCACCACGCGGCGGCGCAGCACGTAGACGCCGAGCCCCATGAAGATCGCCACGTCCGCGAGCAGGAAGAACGCCACCACGCCGGCGGCGGCGAAGCGCAGCCGGAAGGACGCCTCGCGGGGCAGCAGGGCGACCGCCACCTCGCTCCCCGCGCCGAGGGGCACCGCGATCCGGATCGAGTCCCAGACCGGCCCGGGGAGCAGCAGCGGCTCTCCCGCGGCGCGCGCGCGGTCCGCGAGCTGGCGCGTGTCGCCGTCGATCGCGCCCGCGTAGGGCGTGCGCGGCTCGACCTGTCCCTCCCGGCCGACGGACCACCAGCGCGTTCCCGGCACGAAGCAGCGCCAGCTCGGGGGCGGCTCGTGCGCCTCCGCGACGAGCGCCCGGCCGAGCAGCTCGCGCAGCGAGCGCTCGTGGTGGGCGAGCAGCAGCACCGCGAGCACCGCGGTGGAGAGCACCATCACGAGGCCGAGACTCGCGAGCACCTCGCCCTGCACGCCCAGCCGCGGGCGCATCCGCGAGGCCGCCACGTCAGTCCTCCTCGTCCGGGGCCTCCTCCATGCCCAGCTTCTCGAGCCGGTAGCGGAAGGAGCGGAAGGAGATCCCGAGCAGGTGCGCCGCGCGCTTCTTCACGCCGCGGCTCTGGCGGAGCGCTTCGCGGAGCAGCCCGCGCTCGAACTCGTTCACCAGGGAGTCGAGGTTGGCGCCGTCCGCCGGCAGCTTCGCCGCGGATCCGCGCGCGGTGGGCTCCAGCACCGACGGCGGCAGGCTCTCCGGGCCGATCGTGCCTCCCGGCGAGAGTGCGACCGCGCGCTCCACCATGTTCTCGAGCTCGCGCACGTTGCCGGGGAACGGATAATCGAGCAGCCGCTTCATCGCGGCCTCGGAGAAGGCCGGCACCGGCTTGCCCAGCTCGCCCGCGTACTTCTCGACGAAGTGCTGGACCAGCAGCGGGATGTCCTCGCTGCGGTCCCGGAGCGGCGGCAGGCCGATCTGGATCACGTTCAGCCGGTAGTAGAGATCCTCGCGGAAGCGGCCCGCGGCCACCTCGTCCTCGAGGCGGCGGTTGGTCGCCGCCACGATCCGGACGTCGATCTGGTGGTCGGACGTGCCCCCCACGCGGCGCAGCGCCTTGTCCTGGATCACGCGCAGCAGCTTCACCTGCAGGGACCCCGGCAGCTCGCCGATCTCGTCGAGGAAAAGCGTTCCGCGGTGCGCCGTCTCGAACAGGCCCGCCTTGTTGGCGACAGCCCCCGTGAACGCCCCCTTCACGTGGCCGAACAGCTCCGACTCCAGCAGGTTCTCCGGGATCGCGCCGCAGTTCACCGCCACGAAGGGCTGGTCGCGCCGCTCGCTCTGGTCGTGGATCGCGCGCGCCACGAGCTCCTTGCCGGTGCCGCTCTCGCCGCACACCAGCACGTTCGTCTTGGTGTCCGCCACCCGGGCGACCATCTCGTAGAGCTGCTCCATCGCCCGGCCGTTGCCGACCAGCCGCCGGCGCCGGGTCTCCTTGCGGAGCTCGCTGCGCAGGCGCTGGTTCTCGGTCGCCAGCAGCCGCTTCTCGAGCGCCTTCTCCACCACCAGGCGGAGCTCGTCCACCTTGAACGGCTTGGTGACGTAGTCGTAGGCCCCTTGCTTCATCGCCGCGATCGCCGTCTCGGTGGTCGCGAAGGCCGTGATCATGATGACCACGGTCTGCGGCGCGCCGTCCTTCACCGCGTGGAGCAGCTCGAGGCCCGTGCGGCCGGGCATCTGGATGTCGCTGATCACGACGTCGAAGTCGTCGGAGTCGAGCGCGAGCAGCGCCGAGTCGACGTCCGCGGCGGTGAGCACCTCGTAGCCCTCGCCCCGGAAGAAAATCTCCAGGAACTCCCGCATGCTCTGCTCGTCGTCGACGACGAGGATGCGCGCCTTGGGGGTCAAGCTCCGCTCTCCGCCGCGGGAAGCCGCACCCTCACCGTGGTGCCGGCTCCCGGACTGCTCTCGAGGGAAAGGCTGCCGCCGTGGTTCTCCACCACGCGGTGAACGGTCGGCAGTCCGAGCCCCGATCCGAAGCGCTTGGTGGTGAAGAAGGGCTCGAACACCCGCTCCAGCACCTCGGGCTCGATGCCCACGCCGGTGTCGGAGATGGCGATCTCCACGTGGTGCCCCCCCTCGTCGTGATCGTTTCGGCGCTGCGCCCCGCCCTCTTGAGGCGCCGCCGAGACCCGCCGCGCCGAGATCTGCACGCGTCCGCCCTCGGGAAGCGCCTGCACGGCGTTGAGCAGCAGGTTCCAGAGCACCTGGCGGAGCTGGCGAGGATCGGCGCGCACCACGCAGTCGGCGGGCACGTCGCTCGAGAGCTCCAGCGACCTCGGGTGGGAGGCTTCGAGCATCTTGACGACCTCCTCGACGACCGGCGCGAGCGGCAGCGGGGCGGGCTCGGCCGCCGCGGGCCGCGCGTAGGCGAGGAAGTCCGCGATCAGGTGATCGAGGCGCTCGACCTCGCGCAGCGCGATCTCCATGAGCTGCTGGCGCTCGCGCACGCCCTGCTCGCGCCCCTCGCGCCCGCGCAGCATCTCGAGCGAGCCGGAGATGGCGGCCAGCGGGTTGCGGATCTCGTGGGCCATGTTCGCCGCCAGCTGTCCGGTCGCGGCGAGTCGCTCGGAACGGCGCAGCTCGGCCTCCATCCGCATCACGTCGGTGACGTCCTGGAAGATCACCACCCACCCGCCCGGCTCGCCGTCGGCGGAGCGCAGCACGCCGCCGGAGAGGCCGAGCCGGCGCTCCTGCCCGAGCCGGTCGCGAAAGGCCATGCGCGCCCGGGGCCGACCGCCCCCGGCGCGCGGCGCCATCACGATCTCGCGCGCCCCGGGCAACACCTCCTCCACGTCTCGCCCGAGCGCTTCCTGTCCCCGCCAGCAGGAGATCCGCTCGGCCTCGGGGTTGAACGAGGTGATGCGGCCCTCGAGGTCGGTGGTGAGCAGGCCGCTCGTCAGGCTCTCGACGGTGCGCTCGTGGAGGTCCCGGAGCCGGCGCAGGCTGGAGGTGCTCTTCTCGAGCTGCTCGCCCGCGATGCGGAGCTCGCGCGCGAGCGCGGTGCCGAGCAGCGCGACCAGCAGCAGCGCCGCCGTGTGCACCACCCAGAGCGCGAACAGCGGCGTACCCGGCGCCGGGCCGCCGAACAGCTCGCGCGTCCCGGTTCGCTCCGCCGCCCAGAGCGCGAGGCCGTAGCCCGCCGAGGCCAGCGCCGCCGAGCCGTAAGCGCCCCGGCGCTCGAACAGGATCGCGGCGTAGAGGGTGATCGGCAGGTAGAGGAAGCTGAAGAAGCTGTCGGCGCCGCCCGAGAAGTGCACCAGCGCGGTCACCAGCACGCCGTCGAGCAGGAGCTGGACGGTCGCAAAGGCCGACAGCCGGCGAACCAGGGGCAGCAGCGCGGCCGAGACCGCGGTGAGCAGGAAGCCCGCCCCGAGCACGGCGTAGAGCGCCGTCTCCGCCGCCTCGCCCCCGGGCCTCCCGACGCCGATGAAGGCCCCGGAGACCGCGAGCGCGCCGATGGCGAGCACCAGCCGCGCGGCCGCCACACGCACCAGCGTGCGCCGCAGCGGCTCCCGCGCGGGCGGAGCCGCCGTCAGCGAAGCCGTGGCGACCACGCGCCCTACTTGATGTTCTCTGCCAGCTTGAAGATCGGCAGGTACATCGCCATCAAGAGGCCACCGACCGTGCCGCCCAGGAACACCATCATCAGCGGCTCGAGCAGCGAGGTCAGCGCATCGACGGCGGTATCGACCTCGTCGTCGTAGAAGTCCGCGATCTTGCCGAGCATCGAGTCCATCGCGCCGGTCTGCTCGCCGACCGCGATCATCTGCACCACCATGCCCGGGAACACGCCGGACGCCTCCAGCGGCTCCGCGATCGTGCGGCCTTCCGAAATGGCCGTGCGCGTCTTCTGCAGGCCCAGCTCGATCACCATGTTCCCCGCCGTCCTGGCGCAGATGTCGAGGGCGTCGAGGATCGGCACGCCGCTCGAGATCATGGTGCCCAGCGTGCGGCTGAAGCGCGCCACCGCCACCTTGCGCAGCAGCGAGCCGAACACCGGGATCTTCAGGAACAGCGCATCCGTCCGGTAGCGGAACTGCTTGAAGCGCTTGCGCGCCCAGAAGAACGCGAAGGTCGCGGCCGCCAGCGCGCCCAGGATCATCGCGATGTATTCCTGCATGAAGTGGCTGATGTTCACCACCATCTGGGTGGGGCCCGGCAGCTCGCCGCCGAAGTCGGCGAACATCTTCTCGAACACCGGGATCACCTTGACCAGCAGCAGCACCACGACGCCGATCGCGACCACGAGGATCGTGGCGGGATAGACCATCGCGCCCTTCACCTTGCGCTTCAGGCTCTCCGCCTTCTCCAGGTAGATCGCCAGGCGGTTCAGGATGGTGTCGAGGATACCGCCGATCTCGCCGGCCTGGACCAGGTTCGTGTAGAGATTGTCGAAGGGCTTCGGGTGCTTGCGCAGCGCGTCCGCGAACGTCGAGCCCTGCTCGACGTCGCTCTTGACGTCGCGCAGGATCTCCTTGAAGCGCTTGTTCGGCTGCTGGTCCGCCTGGATCTCCAGGCACTGGACCAGCGGCAGACCGGCGTCGATCATCGTCGCGAACTGCCGGGTGAACATCACCAGGTCCTTGGTCGGGACGCCGCCCATCGGCAGCTTGATGCCCGACATCAGGTCCTTGGCCTTGACCTTGACCGCGACGGGCGTGACCGACTGCGCGCGCAGCTGCGCCATCACGGCGGCCTCGTTCGCCGCCTCCATCACGCCCTTCTTCGTCGTCCCCTGGCGGGTTCGCCCTTCCCAGGTATAGACCGGCATGCCGTCCCCTCCTTCGAGCCGTGCGGCCTAGGCCGCGCCGGCCGCCTTTCGCGCCGGCGTGGCGCCGCCGCCCTGGGCGATGAGCTGCTTGAGTTCTTCGGCGTCGCTGCTGCGACCCATGGCGTCCTCGAGCGAGATCATGCGCCGCGTGTACAGCGAAGCGAGCGACTGGTTCATGGTCTGCATCCCGAACTTGTCCTGACCGATCTGCATCTGCGAGTACATCTGGTGGACCTTGTCCTCGCGAATCAGGTTCCGGATCGCGGGATTCGGCACCATGACCTCGAGCGACATCACGCGCCCGGGCCCGTTGGAGCGCGGGATCAGCGACTGGCAGAGCACGCCCTCCAGCACGAACGAGAGCTGCGCCCGCACCTGCGCCTGCTGATAGGGCGGGAACACGTCGACGATGCGGTTGATGGTCTGGACCGCGGAGTTGGTGTGGAGCGTGGCGAAGCAGAGGTGGCCGGTTTCGGACACCGTCAGCGCCGCCTCGATCGTCTCCAGATCGCGCATCTCGCCGACCAGCACCACGTCGGGATCCTGGCGCAGGATGTACTTCAGGGCGTTCTGGAAGCTCTTGGTGTCCGCGCCCACCTCGCGCTGGTTCACCACGCAGTTCTTGTGGGGGTGCAGGTACTCGATCGGGTCCTCGATCGTGACGATGTGCTCGTTGCGCTCGGTGTTGATGAAGTCGATCATGCTGGCGAGCGTGGTGGACTTCCCGGAGCCGGTGGGGCCCGTCACCAGGATCAGCCCGCGCGGCTTGCGCACCAGCTCGGTGATCACCTTGGGAAGGCCCAGCTCCTCGAAGCTCTTGATCTTGTAGGGGATCGCCCGGAACGCGCCGGCGACCGCGCCGCGCTGGGTGAAGATGTTGGCCCGGAAGCGCGAGAGGCCGCGCACGCCGAACGAGAGGTCGAGCTCGTTGCTCTCCTCGAACTTGTGCTTCTGGGCGTCCGTCAGGATCGAGTAGCAGAGCTGCTTCGTCTCCGGCGGCGAGAGCGGAGGCATCTTGAGCGGCATCAGCTTGCCGTCGATGCGGAGCTGCGGCGGCGTGCTGGTCGTGATGTGGAGGTCGCTCGACCCCTTCTCGATCATGGCCTTGAGCAGCTGATGGAGGTTCGCCATCCCGCATGCCCTCCTAGAAGTCTGCGGAGGAGACCCGGAACACCTCGCTCAAAGTGGTGGCCCCCCCCATCAAGAGATTCAGAACGCTGCGCCGCAGCGTGCTCATGCCCAGGCGGATCGCCTCGCGCTTGAGCTCCGTCGCCGAGGCGCCGTTGAGCACGAACTCCTTGAGCTCTTCGCCCATCACCATGACCTCGTAGACCGCGATCCGGCCCTTGAAGCCCGTCTCCGAGCAGTTGCGGCAGCCGCGCCCGTGCATGGGCGTGAAGCCGCGCGCGTCCTGCTCCGAGAGGCCGGCCTCCTGGAGCGCCTCCACGGTCACGTCGGCGTCGGGCTCCTTGCACTCGGAGCAGACGCGGCGCGCCAGGCGCTGCGCCACGATGCAGTTGACCGAGGACGCCACCAGGAACGGCTCGATGCCCATGTTGAGCAGACGGTTGACCGTCGAGGGCGCGTCGTTCGTGTGCAGGGTCGAGAGCACCATGTGGCCGGTGAGCGCCGCCTTGACGGCGATCTCCGCCGTCTCGAAATCGCGGATCTCGCCGACCATGATGATGTC
>Ga0105095_10002044_pt1 | contig 10775 bp, 3 predicted proteins | sample PPLLak2March2015_2_FD_79180 | JGI IMG/M metagenome (GOLD analysis project Ga0105095, IMG submission 79180) | Freshwater sediment microbial communities from Prairie Pothole Lake near Jamestown, North Dakota, USA - PPLs Lake P8 Core (3) Depth... | ecosystem: Environmental > Aquatic > Freshwater >... | reverse complement strand
GTTGTCTTTGTTTTTTTCTTTTATCTTGCCACCAACAAGGTAAAACAGGCGCATGGATTACCAATGCACAATTTTTACCATTTCTTCCTGATGATCTGCGGTTGTAATTTGAAGAAAGTAAAGTCCCGGCTGATAATCATGAAAATCAAGGACGATATTCCCGGACAGGTTGTCCTTATCAACCACCTGCAATGGTTTACCCGCAATATCCCTGATGACAATACTCAATACCGGAAAGTCGCATGTAATATAAGCCTTTCCGGAAACGGGATTGGGAAAAGCCATGATATTTGCGGTAACGGTTTTTCTGACCTCGTCTGGTATTTCAGTAGTATCGATCATAATATTGCCCAGGTTAAATCCCCCTGACAACGCATAAAACCTCAACACGGTATCGGTGGTATAGAAGGGAATGTCATGTATGATAACGTTGGTAAAGACTGACCATGACCCGGTGGAGGGCAGTTCTATATCAGGAATTCGTTCTTCATCATTGATGAGCAATCTCAATGGTCCCCGTGTTGCATTATTACTGGCTACACGAAGCGCTGCATCGTAATGATCATCTTTTGCTACCTGTATGGTAAATTCAAGCCATTCTCCATTGGATATCCATCCGACATTGGCTTTTCCGCTATCGCCGTATTCCGTATCGACTCCTTCCTCTTCGCGGGGCCCTGATCCCTGGTTGTTGGCTTCAGCATCATGATAGGCGACACCTTCTCCGCCATAGTCGTAATGGGTCAGATTAATAACTCCGGGAATCAGGTTTGGAGCATCAGGATCAGGATACGCATATTGACCATAAAATCTTAACTTCCGGCTGATTTCGCTGGTGCCGCATTCATTTTGAATGGCAAGTGAAACAATACCCGGATCTTCACCCCAGGCTACAAGCAATGAATCACTGCCCTGACCTGAAGTTATGATCACGCCGTCAGGGACGTTCCAGGTATAGGTTGATGCATTAAGGGCCGGCGCCTTAAACAATACAGCATTCTGCAAAGGCTCAACAAAGTATGGGCCGTCTATTCCATAATCCTTTAAATCCAAAGGATGCACGAGATCATAGACACCGCATGATGTGACTACATGACACAGGATCGTATCTGCACCGCATCCCCACCGCACATATACCTCGCTTGAGTCAGCCGGGGAGGTAAAATCACCGTCCCCTTTCAACGACCAGGAATAACTCGCTTCCTGGTCGTTGTACAGAAAAAAATGCAGATCCTCCTGCATCGGAAATGCTTGTTCAGGGCCATGAATGGTCAGTTTCTCAGGCGTCTGGTAGATCCTTACATAATCAATTTCCATGATGGCCGGGAAAATGGTAGTATCAACACCCTGTGCGCCACCCCAGTTACCACCCACAGCTATGTTCATGATTAGAAAAAATCGTTTGTCAAAAGGCCAGGCTTTGTAATCAGCGCTATAGTAATAGGTGAAATAATTAGTGTCATCCATATAAAAATCCATTTGCTGAGGTGTCCATTCCACCGCATATAGGTGATATGCGGTGAAGGCATCCGCAACTTTAATACCCGAACCTTTCTGTGTGCCTTCAGCCCCATTATAATAATCGGTATGGATAGTTGCATGAACCATCCCCGGATCATACCCCACGTGTTCCATAATGTCAATTTCACCACTGTTAGGCCATCCACCATAGTCACCGTCGGTGGGCATCATCCAGATTGCAGGCCATGTGCCCCTGCCCGAGGGCAGTTTAGCCTTTACCTCAATACGACCGTATAGCCAATCACCTTTGAGTTTTGTAAGCAGCCGGGCCGAAGTATAACTGCGGTTCTGATAAGTTTCCTTTCGTGCTTCGAGAATGAGATGGCCGTTTTCAACCCGAGCATTCTGCAAACGCTTATGGGTATAGTACTGTAATTCGTTATTGCCCCATCCACCACCGCCGACATCATAACTCCATCGTGTGGAGTCGGGCAATCCTTCCGCATCGAATTCATCAGCCCAGACCAATTCGTTACACTGTCCATATGCCTGATCAGGGATGATAAGAAAAGGTATTACCGCTAATAGAAACCTGATAATTTTCATAGCTGTCATAAATTATTGATGATAATTTTTTGTGAACCGTAAAGGGTGTCATTGCTGATCGCCACAAGGTATAAGCCAATGGGCAGTTGTTGCTCAAACCGGTAGCTTCCGGTAAAAAAATCTGAAATAATTTTCCTGCCAGACAGATCATACAATTCAACCTTATAGGGTGAACCTGTCATGTGTGTCACCATGATAACCGGCCTTCCGGTATTATCATCCCGGATGACGTTGAAGACCTGATCCGGCTCAGCTGTTAACGTTTTATTTCCCGTACCCATGGTAAAGTCAAGGTAATTCAGGTTGAAACCGGCTGTTTCGATCACCAGTTTAAGGGTATGTTTTCCCTGTTCCAGGGGAAAGCTGCCGAGAACTTTGGTTCTCCAGCTCTGCCATCCACCTGTCGGAGAAAGAGACACCGATCCGGTTACATCTGTTTCATCCACCTCCAGGTGCAGTTTTCCGGTTGCCCCCGCTCCGGCATAACGGACAGAGACAGCGTAGTTATTGTTTTCTGACACATTCACTGTATATTCCATCCATTCCCCTGCATCCGTCCAGCCTACATCAAATCCGTTGGTGACAGGATCGCTGCACGATTCAATGTCAACCCCGTCATTCCGGTATTTTCCACCGGCATTCGTAGTGCCTGATCCTGAACCTGTATTCTGATAATCGGTATCAGCATAGGTGGTGTTCTGATACCCCATATCATAATCGGTGCAGAATATCCTTCCGGGAATTACATGATGGCGAAAGGGGACTGCTTTTGAATTTCCGGGTGCCGTGATCCAGGCATGAATAACATCGGGATGAAAGGTGCAGTTTTCGACAAGCAGGCTGTCGGTCAGCTCAAGCAGCGCATCGTATGCAAAGGCTGGTGTCGGCTTTGCGGCCTCACCGTTCCAGTAATCCAGCAGCACCTGGTATCCGCCGGGCTTTGGAATGGTAAGGGGGCCGGCAACCGAACCAAGTTTCTTGTACGGCCAGTTGGCCCATCCAATGCCATGCTGATCCAGCAGTTTAACCAGGGTGGTGAACCAGCTGTTCGAATTTTCGCCGGTCTCACCCAGCCACAAGGGGACGTTATGGGTTGTGCGGATGTCAAGAAGGTACTGTATACTCTGCGTGTTACAGGCGCTCCAGTATTTATGGAAACTGTACACCATGTTATCATCCCAGGGAGGGGTCAGTCCTTTAAAATCGGTGGCAAACCAGTTGCCTTCGATAAATATGATATGATTGGTATCCGACTCCCTGACGGCTTCGGTGATCCTTTCGTACAAAGCCCGAAGGACTTCGTTTGAACTTCCCAGGTCCCAGTTGGGCTCGTTTATCAGATCGTATCCGCCGATGACGGTTTCACGGGCATAACGGCGGGCTATTTCTTTCCAAAGCATTACCGTCAGGTCCTGATTCTCTTCACTCTCCCACAGGGATGGTTTGGAAGTGTCATAATCACTGATGGGAGCATCATGTCCCTGCCCGCCGGGCGCGGCATGAAGATCCAGAATAAGATAGATCTGGTTCTCCCTGCACCAGACGACCAGGCTGTCGATCATCCGGAACCCTTTCACCAGGAAGGTATCCGCATCTGCCGCATCGATCAGCAGGTTGTAGTGCATGGCCAGGCGTATGGAATTGAAACCCCAGGAGGCAATGGAATCGATATCCCTGCGGGTCACAAAGTTATTCAGAAAAGCATCATAGAATGCATTGGTATTGTCAACCCCAATCAAATCTTCAATTTTCTTTCTGAAGACATGTTGCGGACCAGCAAATCCTGACGTTTCAAACATGTAACCTTCCTGGAGCCACCAGCCTCCTATGCCTAATCCGCGCAGGATGATCTCTTTGCCCTGTCCGTCCGTTATAACCTTCCCCGAGGCTTTTAGAAATCCCTGGGAGAAACTTTGCCGGGAAGAAAAGCTTAATATGATAAGCACAATACATGCAGCGCGACATCGTTTTAACATGGCAGATAATTTTCTTATTTCAAATAAATATAGCTTAAATAATTGACACATTCAACGCTAAAGTGAAAAGTGGATGGATGACCGGTGGCTTTTTGATCAGCGTTCCCCCGGGATTTCAGGACAGTCCTGGTTCGTTATTCAATTTAACTAAACCTTCCGCAGATACCTGTCAATCAGGCTCAGAATATCAGCGGGACTAATGGGCTTGGAAATATAATCATCAAATCCTTCCTTCCTGAACATAATCTCATCTTCGGTTCTTGCATAAGCAGTCTGCGCAATGATCAACTGGCTAGGGTTCTTTTCTTTCAGTATTTTAAGGGCATCTATTCCATTCATCCCGGGCATTTTGACATCCATCAGGATAATGTCGAAATGATGGCCGGATCCGCATTGATTGACTGCTTCCAACCCGTTTTCTGCCCATGCAAGGGAGGCATTTGTCTTCTCCAGGATTCGTCTGAGGTAAATATAATTGGTTTCTTCATCCTCAACAATTAATATGCTTTTCCCGGTCCAGTCCATTCCGTTGAACAGATTTGGTGTCCGTGAAGGTTGAATTTTGTCATGCGTGGCAATGAATGAAAGCGGGATACTGAAGGTAAAGACCGATCCCTTGCCCGGGGTTGAATCAACCTCAATGTTGCCACCCAGCAAGTCTGCCAGCCGTTTGGAAATGGCCAGTCCCAGTCCGGCCCCGCGCACGCGGCTTGCAGCATCTTCGCCGAGTTTTCTGAAACGTTCAAACATGTGTTCTTTATCCTTTTCAGCAATGCCGATACCGGTATCTTTGACAAACAGGTTCAGATGGGAATCCGTTTTTTCAGCACCCAGTTCAACCGTTCCATTTTCGGTGAACTTGCAGGCATTGCTCATGAAATTGGTAAGGATCTGTTTCAGCCTCAATTTGTCCGTACTAAGCCTGAGATTCTCTGATCTGAGCTTATTGTTCAGCATCACCCGGAGGTTTGGATTTTTGTTGTGCAGTGAATGAACTGAATATAGCTGATCCAGGAACTCATTTAATAAAAAAGGTTCTTTGCGGATCGTGATCTGGTTTGCTTCTATCAGGCTTAAGTCCAGGATATCATTGATCAGCATGAGGAGTGAATCGGAGTTCGTGCGGATATGCCCGACAAATTCACGTTTTTCTTCTTCTGTTATTCCCGGATCATTTAACAGGCCTGAAAATCCCACGATTGCATTCATAGGAGTCCGGATTTCGTGAGACATATTGGCCAGAAAAGCACTTTTCAGTGTATCGGCATCCTCAGCTCTTTTCTTGGCTTCTTCCAGTTCACGGGTTCTCTCGAATATCAATGATTCAAGTTCATACCGGTGTTTATCCAGTTCGGTATTCTGGTCAACAATGCGTTTCTGTTGTTCAAGCAATATACTATTGGCTTCCTGCAGCGAGTTCTTCTGCAGGTTGATCTCTTTCTGCTTCTCCTCGAGTGCCATGTTGATTTCTTTAAGTTCCCTGGTGCGGTACTGAACCATATTCTCGAGGATAACCTGATTTTTCAGAAAACGGTTGGTACGGTTCTTATAAAAACCCAGGAGCAGAGCTGCCACAAGAACGGAGAACAAGGTTATGAACCACCAGGTATTCCACCATGGAGGCATTATAACAACATCAACGGATACTCCTTCTTCATTCCATATGCCATCATTATTGCTGGCTTTTACAGTAAATGTATATTCACCGGGATTCAGATTGGTATAGGTAGCATCTTTTTTGTTGCCCACATAATTCCATCCTTTGTCAAATCCATGCATGATGTAGGCATACTGATTTTTTTCGCTGAAGATATAGTTAACCGCTATATACTGAAAAGTTAAAAAGGTTTGATTGTGTTTTAGTACGATTTTCCTGGTTTGTGAAATATGCTTCTGAAGCGGTGAGTTTTTTGCACCGATCGGTACCGATTTGTTGAACAATAAGAAATCAGTCAGATGCACGGGCGGGATTATCGTATTATCTTTCAGGCTATCGGGATTGAACACATTGAATCCATTCAGACCCCCGAAATACATATCACCGGTATTGCTTTTGAAAAAAGCCCACCGGTTAAAAACCTGGCCCTGCAGTCCATCCTGGACGCCATAATTTCTGAATTTCACAACAGGCTTTTCACCCTCCGAAATGATTTTTGCACGTGTCAGGCCCCTGTGACTGCTGATCCACAGGTCACCGTTGTCGTCTTCCAGGATACCTATAATGGTATTGTCGGGTAATCCGTCTTCTGTCGTATAGCGCCTGAAGGACCTGGTTTCCCGGATAAAAAGATTTAATCCTCCATCATCAATGCCTATCCAAAGACGCTTTTTGCTGTCTTCAAACAACACATTGACTGAATTGTTGGTAAGGCTGCTGGTATCGTTCTCTTTGTGCAAATAGGTCTCAAATTCGCCGGTTTGCTGGTCCATCATGATCAAACCATTATGTTCAGTAGCAAACCACATATTATCATATGAATCACAAAAGATGTCCCGGATGGTATTGTACTGACTCAGTGTTACGGGGATTTTAACCGGCACAAAGGTTTCTGTCCGGGGCTCATAACGGTAAACACCGGTTGAATAATTGCCGATCCATAGTTGGCCCGTTTTTGCATAATAAATGTTGAAAACGCTGTTGCTGGCCGGATTGTCTTTATCAAGCCGATCGAATTTCCTGACCAGGGTAAGCTTCTGACCATCCGTTTTAAAATAGTTAAGGCCTCCCTGCCACATCCCGGCCCACAATCCCCCCTTGTCATCCGCCTGAAGTGCAAGAACTTTGTTATTCGTCAGGGTTTGCCTGTTCCTGGGATCGCTCTGGTAATGAATGAAGCTTCTTTTTTTGGTGTTGAAAAGGTTTATACCCCCTCCGTCAGTTGATATCCAAATATTCCCGTGTTTGTCCTGTGCAAAGGAGGTAACTGAAGCGCCACTCAGCGATTCAGTATCGTGCTTGCCCTGTTTGTACAAAGCAAACCGGTCAAAGCGTTTATCGTAGAGGTTTACCCCTCCCCCCCAGCATCCGGCCCACACGGTACCCTCATGATCAATGTAAACTTTCTGGACCGTATTGCTCAGCAGGGAATAATCTGATTCTGAGGTTGTATTATGGGAGAACTGATGGGTAACGGGATCCAGTATATCAATGCCTCCTCCGTCGGTGCCGATCAGTATTTTTTTGTCATTGCCCTGAACAATGGAAAGGATGCTGTTATTGTTCAAAGAATAAGGATTTTTCGGATCATGCTCATAGGAAGCCATGGTTTTACCCTGTTCATTGACCACACCGATTCCCTTTGAATTGTAACCAATCCACATATTACTCCGGTCATCGATCATCATGCTCAGAATATGGTCTTCCTTCAGTTTGAGTTCCGGATGCGTTGTTGTATACCGGACAAACGTTTTTGTCTGCGTATTATATTTGATCAGTCCGCCGCCGTATAAAGCGATCCAGATATTCCCCTTTTTGTCTTCCAGGATTTCATTGCATATTCCTGTTTCTTCTTTTGTGCAAAGGTCATCAAAACAACTGGTAAATACCTTTTTGTCACGGTCGAGGATATAAACGCCATAATCTGTCCCTATCCAAAGGGTATTGTTGGAATCTTCAAAAATCTCCTGCACACGGTTATTGAATTTTATACCCTGATCGTTGGGATATTCAATCCTTTCAAAATTGTTATTATTCCTGTCATATCTGCAAATTCCGTTTAATAGCCCAACCCAAAGATTATTACGCTTGTCTTCATACAATGCGCTAATATAACTGCTGGACAATGAGGCGGGATCGGCCTGATCAAATTTGTAAACCGTAAAACCGACTCCGTCGTACCTGTTTAACCCGCCGGCGGTGCCAATCCAAATAAATCTTTCATGATCCTGGCAAAAACAAAATATATCACCGTGAGACAAACCCTTGTCAGTAGTGAGACTCCTGAAACTTAACACATCTTGTTGCGCCGGAATACCGGTAAAATTCAACAGGATGAACAGGAATGTTAACATGAATCTCATAACAACATCTTTACTGCATCGTAGCATTAAGACATAAAAACTGCATGGCCTGGTAAAGAAAAAGGCAGTTTTTCCATTAGAATCCTATACGGATTTCATTTCAATAAGTTAGCTAATCCCTGAGCATAAAATACCCGATGACTAAAAATATTTTTCGAGGATATGCAGCAGGTCGCTAAAACTTATCGGTTTTGCCAGATAATCATCAAATCCTTGCTGCCGGAACATGACCTCATCTTCTGTCCTGGCATATGCTGTTTGCGCAACGATCAGCTGTTCTGGCTTTTTTGCTTTCAGCCTTTTCATGGTCTCTATTCCGTCCATTTCAGGCATTTTTATATCCATCAGGATCAGGTCATATTGTGCCCCTGATTCCACCTTATTAACAGCTTCCAGACCGCTCTCAGCCCAATCAACGGAAGCATGGGTTTTCTCACAGATCCTCCGCAGATACAAATAATTGGCTTCTTCGTCCTCCACTATTAATATGTTCTTGTTCCTCCAATCCTTAATCCTCATTGTTTTTGAAATTTCAGGCTGAACCGTTTTGGTTGTAACTATTGTAGTATAGGGAAAAGTAACCATAAAAACCGATCCTGCGCCCGGTTCGGATTGAACCGCTATAGTCCCTCCCAGGTGATCGGCCACACGCTTTGAGATGGCTAATCCAAGCCCGGCCCCCCGGGCTGAACTGGTGGTCCCTTTACCCAGCTTCCGAAACCGCTCAAACAGATGTTGCATATCTTCTTTGGCAATGCCTATTCCGGTATCCTGCACATACAGCTTCAACCTGTCGTTTTCTTTTGCAATGCCGAATTCAACAAAACCGGAATCCGTAAATTTACAGGCATTGCTCATGAAATTAGATAGAATTTGCTTCAACCTCGATTTATCGGTATACAATATAAGATCATCAGCTGCCAATGCATGATTAAGCCTGATATCGAGTACGGTCTTTTTATTGCTGTGCCTGAAATAGGAAAATACCTGATCCGTCATTTCATTGAGGCGGAAAGATTCTTTCCGGATGACTAATTGATTGGCTTCGATAAGGCTTAAGTCAAGAATATCATTGATGAGCATAAGCAAAGATTCCGAGTTGGACCGGATCAGATCGACAAAGTCTTTTCGGTCCTTCGGGCTGAGATCCTGATCATCAATTAAACTTGAAAATCCTACAATGGCATTCATGGGAGTCCTGATCTCATGCGACATATTAGCCAGAAAAGCTGACTTAAGCTGGTCGCTTTCTTTGGCCCTCCCCAGCGCTCCTTCAAGTTCCCGTGTTCTTTCATGTACCAGCTGTTCCAGGTTATTCCTGTGTTTCTCAAGTTCCAGGTTCTGCACCATCACCTCTTTTTGATGCTCCTGAAGCTTGGCATTAGCTTCATAAAGCTCATTGGTGCGCTCCTGCACCCTGGTCTCCAGCAATCTTTTTTGCCGCCTTAAACGGTAAAGCCTGAAATAATAAAAACCTAAGATTAAGGAAACGGTAAAAAGAATGAAGCTGATTTTTACCAGGAGGGTCCCCCACCATGGAGGACTGACAATAATCGCCAGTGATGCTTCCTGGTCGCTCCAGGTATTGTCATTGTTAGTTGATCTGACCCTGAACCGATACTTCCCCGGATTAAGGTTGGTATAGGTGACCTTTCGTTCATTGCTTGCTGCAATAAACCATTCGTCCTTAAAATTGTCCATCCGGTACATGTATTTCCTTCGTTCAGGATGAATGTAATTCAGGTTGGAAAATTCAATCGTAAACACATTTTCATCATGTTTCAGGTGGATTTCATCGATGTAAGCAATAGATTTTTTCAGGAGGTAGCGGTCATTATATGGATTTTTATTGTCAACGCTTTTATTGAAAAGCAGAAAATCAGTGAATACCAAAGATGATTTAATATTTTGTGCCGAAATTCTATCAGGATTTATTACATTAAAACCATTGGGGCCGCCAAATAACAATTCACCCTTTCGTGTTTTTAATATGGCTTTTTCATTGAACTCATTTGCCTGCAGGCCGTCAAATACATCATAATTCCGGAACGAATAACGGAAGCCTTGATCCGGAGAATCCCCGGTTATAATCATATTGGAAAGGCCATTGGCAGTGCTCATCCAGAGGTTGTTGTTGTTGTCTTCGGTAATGGTAAGTATCAGATTACTGGGCAGACCGTCATCCTGTTTGAACACCCGGAATTTCCCGGTGGCTTTGTCCAGCCAGTTCAGCCCATCGTTAGTACCTGCCCAGATAAATCCCCTGGAATCTTCGAACACGTCGTATACGAAATTTTTACTCAGGCTCTGGGGATCATTATCATCATGCGAATAATATTCAAATTTTCCTGTTGAACGGTTAAAAGACCTGACTCCGTCAACGGTTGCAAACCACAGGGTGTTATTACTCCCCCTGTGAACCGAAAAGACCACATTCGACTTGATGGTGGTGCCTTCCAGTCCCCGGAAACATTCGACCACTTTTTTCGTTTCCGGGTCAAAAATATTGACCCCTCCCAGCAGGGTTGCTATCCACAGGTATCCGTCATCATCCTCGCAGATATCCCATATCCGGTCATCCGTGATGGAATACGGATCATCAGGGTTGCTCCTGAAATGCAGGAATTTACCATCCCTAAACAAATTCAGCCCGCCTAAATAGGTGCCCACCCATAACCTTCCCTTGCTGTCAATAAGCATCCCGATCACGAT
>Ga0105095_10002043_pt1 | contig 10776 bp, 5 predicted proteins | sample PPLLak2March2015_2_FD_79180 | JGI IMG/M metagenome (GOLD analysis project Ga0105095, IMG submission 79180) | Freshwater sediment microbial communities from Prairie Pothole Lake near Jamestown, North Dakota, USA - PPLs Lake P8 Core (3) Depth... | ecosystem: Environmental > Aquatic > Freshwater >... | reverse complement strand
TAATCATCGGGTGATACCTTGGTTTTTTCCCACATATCCACAAACTCATCAATCACCAACATCCCCAGCCGGTCACATACATCGAGAAGACAGGGAGAGGGAGGATTATGGCTGCACCTGATGGCATTGAATCCGGCTTTTTTCAGTATCTCTATCTTCCTTTCCTCAGCCCGGTCAATGGCCGCAGAACCTAATGGACCATTATCGTGATGAAAACATCCGCCTTTTAACTCAATGCTTTTGCCATTAAGACTGAATCCGGTTTGGGCATCAAAGTGAATGCTGCGGATCCCAAAAGCAGTTTCCAGATTATCTGTTTCCTTGTTATTGACAAGTACATCTATCTGAGCCTGATAAAGATCCGGATTTTCAACTGACCAGAGTGCTGGATTATCTATCAGGATACTCTGTTTTATCTCAACAGATTTTCCTGCAGGTACCAATGATTCCACGGTTACAGTTCCAGCCGTAGCACCTGAGGGATCAATTAACTTAACCAGAAGCGTGACCGGAGAATCCTCTTCTTTTGAATTTGTAACATTTGCTACAATTTCAACTTTTGCATTTTTCTCCGAAACCACAGGTGTTGTGATATAAACACCCCATACACCTATATGGACGGGATTCACAAGAGTTAGCCAGGTATGTCGGTATATCCCTGAACCGCTATACCACCTGGTATTCTTTCCTTCATTCTTTACCTGGACGGCAACAATATTTTGTTCTCCGGATGGATTGAGGAATGGAGTAATATCGTAATAAAATGAGGTATAGCCATAAGGATGGTTTCCAACATGTTTATCATTTACCCAGACATCTGAATTCATATAAACGCCATCGAATTGAAGGTAGGCAATTTTATCCTTATTTGCCTTGTCAATGGTAAAGTGCTTCCTGTACCATGCAGTGCCGCCCATTGTATAACCTGTAAACATTTTGCCTATAGAGGCTTTTGAAAACGGACCGATAATGCTGTCCACTTTTTGATTGGGTAGATCTTCGATACTCCAGTCATGAGGCAGATCAACGGTTCTCCATTTCGAATCATCGAAAGCCGGATTTTCAGCAGAAGAGGGATTTTCTTTAATATACCTCCAGTCCTGATCGAATGATGCTGTACGCGTACTTTCCATCGTATTCATTTTGTTACAACCGGATATCCCGATCATAAATAAGGCTATCAATAGCAACGATGTGAAACAAATCGCTTTTCTCACAGTAAGGATGATGGTTTTATTTTCTGCCAGTTGCAGTAAAGGTAATATCTTTTCTTTCCAGAGAATATTACAGAAATTAATATTAACTCTTCAAAGTACTTATTGGATGTCTTTGACCAGACTTTTCGTCTCACTGACTTGCAGACTCGCACCCCCACACCCTTGCCCACTCGCAGACTTGAGGACTTGCAGACTAGCACCCCCACACCCTTGCCCACTTGCAGACTTGTAGACTCTTCCAGTTGTGGACTCTTCAGGCGCTGTTCGGAAACGAACAGCACCTGTCCCGAACCGGACACTAAGAGAACAATCCGGATAGTCGGAAATGGTATATAATTAACACAAAAAAAGTCACTTAGGCTTTTTGGCATAATTCCTGCAGAACATAAAATCGGTTGTTTATTTTAATTCATTAAATAGCAATTAAGTTAAAAAAAGATCCCCGGTTTCGGCGCAACCGGGGATCAGATTCAACATCTTAAGAGTATTAGAGTAGAAAAAAGATGAAGAATAGTTGTAGTAAATGTAGTCTTTTCTGGATTATAACTCAAGGTTTATAAAGGGAAAATAATTATTCAAACACTATGTTCCTGATTTACTGCAATCTACTCTTCCAGCAATCCAGACCTAATCCCCTCTAAGGCATGTTGGATCAACAGGCGCCCGTATCGTGAATGACACGGGTGCCTGTTTTTAGAAGGACACTTATTTTTCCTAATTCTAAATTTATAACTAAGCCTATGAAAAGGTTCTACAGTTTTATTGCACTGATCCTTTTTGCGAGTTTTCAATGGATAAGCGCACAAGAAGGATTAATCGTGACAGGAAAGGTCACATCATCTGAGGACGGATTACCGGTTCCCGGTGTCGCCATTGTAGTAAAAGGTACTACATTGGGTAATATCACTGATCTTAACGGAGAATACTCATTTGAGATTCCCCGGGATGCCAGGGCCCTGATATTTAGCTTTGTAGGTATGATAACCCAGGAGATTCCAGTTAACGCCCGAACAACAATTGATGTTGTTCTGGAACCTGACGTTATTGGAATTGAGGAGGTTGTTGTTACTGCCATTGGCATTCGCCGGGAGACAAAAGCGCTTGGATATGCCGCTGAAGCCATTGAAGGTGAGGAACTTACTGGATCCGGCGAAACCAATTTAATCCAGTCTCTTGCTTCAAAGGCAGCCGGATTGCAGATTACCAGCAGCTCCGGGACACCTGGTTCATCATCTAAAATCACTTTAAGAGGCAATTCTACTTTTACCGGGGAAAACCAGCCTCTTATCATTATTGATGGAGTCCCAGTAGATAACAGTACTACAAGAACTGTTGCTGCGGACTATCCTTACAATGAAGGACTGCAGGGGGTAAATTACGCCAACAGGGGAATTGACCTGAATCCCGAGGACGTAGAATCGGTGACTATCCTGAAAGGCCCTGCTGCTGCAGCTCTTTATGGTGTAAGGGCAGGCGCAGGTGCTATTATATATACGACCAAGCGCGGAAGTTATGGTAAAAACCAGGGAATCAGAGCAACCTACAGTTTTAGCGCAGACATAAGCCAGGTAAATAAGCTACCTGAACTGCAGATGACATGGGCACAGGGTGATGGCGGAGGCGAACCGGACGGGGAAGGAGGATATACCCAGGGAACTTATGATGTGTGTGATTTTGGCCCTGACATGGTTGCTTTCACCGCTGATGACGTATCTTATGGCACATCAAACAGCTGGGGGCCCAGGATATCTGACCTTGCAAGCCAGGGAGTACACGCAACTGATAATCTCGCAGAATTTTTCCAGACAGCAACTGCCTTTACACACAATCTATCACTTATGGGAGGCACGGAAACCTCTTCTTTCAGGCTGTCTGTCATGAGACTTGATCAGGATGGTATAGTACCCAATTCGTTTTATGATAAAACTTCAGTCAGACTAACTTCTGATGCTAATATCACAGCAAAGTGGAGAATGGGAGGAACTGTAAATTATGTCGCCTCAACGGGTCGCAGGACACAAAACGGAAGCAACCTCTCAGGTGTAATGCTCGGCCTCGCCAGGGCCCCTGCCAGCTATGACCTTAATGATGACGAATATGGCTATGCGTTTCCTACCGGCTTGCAAAGACAGTATTTTTATCTGTATGATAACCCGTGGTGGTCAGTTTATAATAATATCTTTAATGATAAAGTCGACAGAGTTCTTGGAAGCGCATACCTCACCTGGACACCATTTAAATGGCTGTCAGGCACATACAGGGTTGGTGCTGATGTGATCAGCGATAACAGAAAATTTCACTGGGCACCCGGGGCATGGAATGCTGATGAATTTCTTGGTGAAGTTCATGAAAATAACCAGAGGCACGCTGAGTACTATGGAGATCTCCTTCTTACTGCCAATTATGACTTTACCGATAAGATAAATGCCTCTCTGACCCTGGGGAATAACCTTAATCACAGGTATGATCAAAACCTGTTTGCCCGGGGCCGGGTTATCAATGTTCCGGATCTATACAATCTCGGTAATACGTCAACGCTTTATGCCGATGAAAACCAGACAATTATAAGGACTGCTGCATTGTTCTTCGATTTAAATGCTTCCTATGGTGAACTTATATATCTTAATGTCACCGGACGGAATGAATGGTCATCAACCTTTGGTCCAAACCGAAGTAATTTCTTTTATCCATCGGCCAGCCTTTCATTTGTTTTTACTGAACTCCTTCCTGAGAATAACATCCTCTCATTCGGTAAACTGAGGCTTGCATATGCTCAATCAGGGATAAGCCCGCTTGCCTATACCTCAAGGACCTATTATTTTGCTCCATTCATCACCGATGGATTCACAAATGGCGCAAGCTTTCCCTATATGGGAAATAATGGATACGGGATTAGTGCTACACTCGGGAATCCCGACCTCAAGCCTGAAAGAGTTACGGGAAAGGAAATAGGTGCTGACCTGAGATTCTTTCTTGGGAGATTTAATATCGACTTCACGTACTATAATCAGCTGACAACTGATATCCTGGTACTCCGGCCGATAGCTGCTTCCAGCGGATTCAGGTATATGCGTGCAAACACGGGTGAAATGGTAAACAAAGGAGTGGAACTTATTGTTTCTGGCGATCCTGTTAAAACCTCATTCTTTAAATGGAATATCAGTCTGAACTGGTCCAAAAATAATAATGAAGTCCTCAGGCTTGCGGAGGGTGTCGATGAAATTTCACTCGAATCCGGCTTTACTGATATTGGTTCCTTTGCAATAGTAGGTGATGCATATGGTGCTTTCTATGGGACCAGGTGGCTTCGTGATGATGACGATAATCTCGTTATCAATCCGTCTACCGGACTTCCTTACAGCAATCCTCTCGAAGGAAATATCGGTAATCCGTTTCCTGACTGGCTTGGTGGACTGAGAAATTCCTTTGCTATAAAAGGACTTACACTGACCGCACTTCTGGATGTTCGTGAAGGCCAGAGCGTATGGGGCGGGACAACTTCCCGTCTGCACAGGATAGGACGATCAGTTGAGTCAGCCGACAGGGAAAGAACATATGTTATACCGGGTGTGTTGTCTACAGGATTGGATGCGGATGGAAATCCAATACCAGGAACCGGGCAAAATAATATTGAGATTTCAGCCTATGACTATTTCACAGGATATGTTGGAGACCTTGGAAGTGCAGCAAAAGAGCAAGCAATTTATGACGCTTCATGGATAAGGTTAAGAGAAGTCGGAGCGTCATATAAATTCAATCTGAAGGATAAAATTCCTGTCATACAGACCCTTGATATTGGATTTACAGGAAGGAATCTTTGGTTGAAGACCGATTATCCGGGGGTGGATCCCGAAACAAGTCTGCTTGGTGCTGGCTCCAATATCAATGGATGGGATTATTTCAATATGCCAGGTTCAAAATCCTATATATTCTCCATCAAAGTAGGATTTTAAGATAATGTAATTAACAACATCAAATTATATGGTCATGAAAAAAATATTCATTTTTTCAATATTAGCTCTGTTCTTCACTTTAATAAGCTGCGAGAGATTTATTGAAGGATGGGACGAATCACCTAATACTACAACTCAGGCTACGGCTCCATTGCTGCTGAGTGAAATAGAAGTTGCAACCTTTATGTATTATACCGGGCAGCTTACACGTACTCCATCAGTCTTTATACAGCAGACAGCCGGTACGGATTTCCATATGGTGGACATAAGGAATTACACCTTGCTTGAGGGTGATAATGTCAATGAATGGGAAGGTATCTACACAAACTGCCTGATGAATGCACAGCTGTTGGTTGATGATTTTGGTGACGATAATCCATATTATGCAGGCATTGCAAAGATCCTGAAAGCTATGGCACTTGGATTGCTTACCGACCTCTGGGGAGATGTACCTTACCGTGAGGCTCTGAAGGGATTGACAGGAGTTTCAAGCGTGGAGCTGAACCCGCATTTCGACTCCCAGGAAACAATAATCCAGGATATTCAATCTTTACTGAGCGATGGTATTACTGATCTGTCAAAACCTGCCCTGGATAATATTATTATTCCCGGAATCGATGATTATATCTTTGAAGGAGATCCGGCCGCATGGATAAATGCTGCATGGATCCTGAAGGCAAGATATGCCAATCGCTTAAGCAAGCGAAATCCTTCCGGATCTGCGACTGACGCATTGAATTTCCTGTCAAATATAGATCCGGCACAGCCAGACTTAATGTCAATTCATGGTGATGAATCTAATGAGGAAAATCAATGGTCAGCTTTCCAGCAGGACAGGGGAAATTACATGCAGATGGGAGAATATTTTATAGAATTGCTGAAATCAATTGGCGATCCGAGACTTCCATTCTATGCATTGCCAAATCTTGACGAGGAATTTATCGGAACAGCCAAAAATGCTTCAAATACGAATACATCCGACTGGGGTCCTTATGCAGGTACATCAGGAGATACCGATCTCCCCCTGGCAACCTATTTTGAGGCTAAATTTATCGAAGCGGAAGCGAACCTTCGGCTCGGGAATACTGATGAAGCCTCCTCTGCATATAATGATGCCGTCAAGGCATCTGTGCTGAAAGTAACGGGTGCTCCGGATCCTGCATTCGAAGCTCTTTTTGCGGCTGAGGATGGTACGAGCATTACCCTTGAAAAAATAATGACCCAGAAATACATCGCAATGTTTACCCAGGTGGAGGCATGGTCTGACTGGAGGAGAACCAACCTCCCGGTGCTTGAGCCGAATCCGGATGGCGATGTAGCCGGCATACCACGGCGATTCCCCACGTGCCGTTCCGAACGTAATTATAACAGCAATGCCGTTGTAGTTTCAAATATTCTGACCCCGGTCTGGTGGGATGAGTAAAAAAATGTCGCAGGAGACTCAATAACCATTGCCGGATGGTTCCTGCTGTTAAGGGTGCAGTTTTACTGCACCCCTTTTTTTTATCTATCTTTATGATGCTTTTACAGCACTTATGAAAAAAATCCTTATAGTCGGTGCAGGTCTGTCTTCAACCAGTCTTATTAAATACCTTCTGGATCAAAGTGATACGCAGAACTGGCACATTACCCTGAATGATATTGACGAAAACAGGGCAAGGAAGAAAATTGGTGACCATCCCAATGGTACTGCCGTTAGTTTTGATATTTTCAACGAAGAACAAAGAGAACTGTTCATCTCCAGTTCAGATATTGTCGTATCTATGCTCCCCGCCAGGATGCACCATTTAGTTGCAATTGACTGCCTCAGGCACAGGAAGAATCTTGTAACAGCATCCTATGTATCAGAAGAGATAAAACAGATGGATGAACAGGCCAGGAAGCTGGGAATTATTTTCTTAAACGAAATCGGTCTGGACCCCGGCATTGATCATATGTCGGCTATGAGAATAATCAACAGGATCAAAGCTGATGGAGGCAAACTGGATGTTTTCGAATCCAATACAGGAGGACTTGTTGCTCCTGGTTCAGATAATAATCCCTGGCGGTACAAGTTTACATGGAATCCCAGAAATGTAATACTGGCAGGACAGCATGGCGCCAGGTTCCTTCATAACGGCAAATTCAAATATATCCCTTATCATAAAATTTTCCAGCGGTATGAAATAATTAAAGTGATGGACCTTGGGGAATTCGAAGTATATCCTAACAGGGATTCACTGCAGTACAAAGACGCTTATGGACTGAATGAAATTTCTACAATGTTTAGAGGAACAATCAGGAGGCCCGGTTTCTGCGACGCCTGGGATGCACTTGTGCAGATAGGCGCAACGGATGACTCCTATGTCGTTGAATTTCCAGGGGATATGACATACAGAGACTTTACTAACAGCTTTATTGCATATAATATTACTGATCCTGTTGAAAAAAAGCTTGCAAAATATCTGAATATCCCACAGGACGGGGAAGTAATGAAAAAACTCGAGTGGATTGGTCTCTTTGAGAAAAAAATAGTCGGGATTAAAAATCAGACCCCGGCAAGGATTCTTCAGAATCTTTTACAGGAAAAATGGAAACTCGATCTGGATGACAAAGACATGATCGTAATGCAGCACCAATTCGAATACCTCCTGGAAAGGAAGCGAAAAAGGATAGTGTCATCGCTGGTGGTAACCGGAACAGACAGTCATGAAACGGCAATGTCAATTGCTGTCGGATTGCCGGTGGGCATTGCAGTCAAACTAATACTTGAGGGAAAGATCCAGTCCACAGGTGTCAGGATCCCGACAACTCCTGAATTTTATGATCCTGTCCTGAATGAACTTGAAGAATACGGTATACGCTTCGTTGAAGAATACTCCGACTTATAAGATTTTACATTCTGAGCCTGAACTCATTATATCAGATAATCCTGTCACTCGTTTTTACCCGCTGACAGTATTGCACCGGTTTCAATTGAATAATATGGAATTTTGATGATCTGGGAATATGCTGATGTATTGAAATACGCCAGTAATAGAAGGTACAGAAGCTTTTTATTATAATACATTCCATCCAGATTTTATGAATAAAATATAATCAAAATAATTGATCTTTGACACGGATAAAATGAAATAATTACGATAGATAATCGAAATAATTCCGATTATAATATAATATTATTACATTTGTAAAATGGAATTATTTAATCAGTTAGTTGGTCTTGCATCGTATCCAATACCTCATGCAGTCATGATATCGTTGCTTAAAGGGTATAAGCGGCCAAATGACAAGATTCATGAATTAATATCCGGTAAAGTAATTATACAGGTAAGGAAAGGGCTATATGTTACCGGACCTGCCATTGGTAATATAAAACCCTCACTCATATTACTGGCAAATCACATCATGGGGCCAAGTTATGTATCCATGGATTTTGCACTTTCCTACTATGGCCTGATTCCAGAAAGAGTATTTGAAATTTCATCCATGACCACAAAAACAACACGAAAATTTGAAAATATTTTTGGTGCTTTTACTTATACCCATGCACCGTTGCCGTATTATAGTTATGGTATTAGTCAAAGTTTTCTTCCTGGCTTTGGCGAGGCCAACAAGCATTATGCGTTAATAGCCTCAGCAGAGAAAGCCCTTTGCGATAAAATTATTTATACCAGGGGTTTAACATTTAGGGGCAAACAGGATGTCTGCCGGTTTTTATTTGAGGATATACGGATCGACAGTGAGCTATTGCAAAACTTAAACACCATAGAAATAGAAAGCTGGCTCGACAAGGCTCCAAAGAAAAGCAGTCTGAATTTTCTTTTAAAAGCGTTAAGAAGTTTATGATAAAAGCCTGGTTACAATCATATCAGCCTCAAAATAGAGACGAGGAACAACAGGCGCTTCGCGAGGTGATGCAGGAAATAGCTCTGGCAGGTTTGTACAGGACAGGTTTTTTTGAAAAAACAGCCTTTTACGGCGGTTCGGCCTTGCATATCTTCTACGGATTACCGCGCTTTTCCGAAGATCTGGATTTTTCATTGCTTGGTGATGATGCTGATTTTTCATTCGATAATTATGCCGGAGCTATACTTGCAGAGCTTGAATCGTTAGGAATCAGAGCAACCCTGAGAAGGAAAGATAAAGCCTCCGGAAGCGCGACTGAATCTGTTTTTTTAAAAGCAGATACTATCTGGCGGGAACTCATCCTTGATGAAGTAGCAATACCAAACCAGTCAACCGAAAGACTCAGTGTAAAGATAAAATTAGAGGTTGATAAACAACCTCCTTTAGGCTTTAACACCGAAGAAAAACTTTTATTGAAGCCCTTCTCTTGTTATATCAAGTGCTTTAGCGCTCCCGATCTGTTTGCAGGTAAAATTCATGCCTTATTATTCCGTAAATGGAAAAGCAGAGTGAAAGGCAGAGATTGGTTTGACCTTGAATGGTATATCAGGCAGGGAATCCCCGTTAATTGCCATCATCTGTCAATACGGGCTTCGCAAAGCGGAGATTGGCCCATAAAGAAAGTTATTAATAAAGAGCAACTCATGGCTATGTTACAGGATAAGATTGCGCAGGTTTCATTCAGCCAGGTCAAAGAAGATATTATGAGATTTATTCCTGATTCCAGCGTGTTGGATATCTGGTCGGCATCATATTTTACCGATTTAATAAAGCATTTGAAGGTAGCAAACGAATAAACGAACGATGATTTACTTGCCCGCAGAATGCTGAAAATGTTTTTCAGTGTTCTGTGTCTGTTCTTTTTACAGCAACTTCTGTTGGAGAAACTTTTCCTGTGAAATGATCGGCATAGGCACGGGTAATTTCTGCACCATAAAAAAATATCATGGAAGAATAACTCACCCACAGAAGAATTATAACAATTGAGCCTGCTGCACCATATGCCGAACCGGGATTTGCTTTACTTAAATATAATCCAATTGCAGTTTTTCCCAGTATAAAAAGAAAGGCCGCAATAATTGAACCCAACCATATATGTTTCCATTGAATTTTTGCGTCAGGTAATATTTTAAACAAGAGTGCAAACAGTAACATGACGACTCCAAACGAAATAATGAAATTAAGTACATGAAATATTATGAGCACAAGGTCTGGCCAGTGATTCATCACCCAATCGCCCATAACCGCAATGAGTGTAGTGATTGTGAGCGAGATTAGCAGCAAAAAACCAATGGATAAAATCAGACCGAAAGAAAATAGTCGTGTACGCATTATCGTAAAAATGGCTCTGCGTGGTTTGGCTTCTACTTCCCAGATTATATTTAATGCTTTCTGTAATTGGACAAACACGCCTGTTGCACCGACAAGTACCGTGATCAGTCCGATGATAGTTGCGATCAATGATTTATTTGTTTGGCTGACGCTGATGATCATAGACTGAACCTGCTTCGCTGTTTCTACACCCATTATTGAAGATATCTGTGTATATAGATGATCTGTGATGACATCCCGCTTAAAAAAGAGTGTGCCAATAGAAATTACCATTACAATTAAACCAGGCATGCTGAAAATGGCATAGTAAGCAATAACAGCACTTTGCCTGAAGGGATCTTTTTTCCACCAACATTTGGAAGCAGATCCTGCAATTTTTAAAAATG
>Ga0105095_10002040_pt1 | contig 10781 bp, 8 predicted proteins | sample PPLLak2March2015_2_FD_79180 | JGI IMG/M metagenome (GOLD analysis project Ga0105095, IMG submission 79180) | Freshwater sediment microbial communities from Prairie Pothole Lake near Jamestown, North Dakota, USA - PPLs Lake P8 Core (3) Depth... | ecosystem: Environmental > Aquatic > Freshwater >... | reverse complement strand
CGGCAGCACGGTGTACGACGCCAGCATCGCCACGCAACTGAAGAAGATCCGCGAACGCCTCACGACTTGATGTGGACTAAGCAGACAGATGTCCACTTCAAGATCCGGAGCGTGAGCGACCCTTCGACGAAGCTCAGGGTCGCCCTGAGCCTGTCGAAGGGCGACTCCCCACTCCCGACTCGATCCGCCGCTTGGGACCGCGACGAGTGGGACATCGCCATGGACGACGGCACGGTCTATCGCCTCTGCGTCGAGCGCGAGGTGGGGCAGTGGTTCCTGGAGGGCGTGTTCGATTGAGGCGGAACAGAAACCACGACGGCTCGAAGGACTCATGACAACGAGACTTCGTGTTCTTCGTGATTCCCTTCGTGCCTTCGTGGTCTCTTTTTCATGTACGTCGAACTGCACGCTGCATCGGCCTTCTCGTTCCTCCGTGGCGCCTCGCTGCCCGAAACCCTCATCGAGCGGGCGGCGGCGCTGGGTTATCCGGCGCTGGCGCTCGTCGACGGCGACGGTGTCTACGGCGCGCCCCGTTTTCACAAGGCCGCCCTTGCCGCTGGCCTGCGCCCGCTGATCGGAGCCGAGCTCACCCTCACGACCGCCGCGGATGGCGCGGATCGAGATCACCGGCATCGCCAGATCGCCGGATTCTCTCTGCCCGTCCTGGTTGCGTCCTCCGAAGGCTGGCGCAACTTGTGCCGCCTGATCACCCGAATGAAGCTTCGCGCGCCCACCAGCCTCCGCCAAGGCTACGGCGGTCCGCCGGAGCTTCAGCGAAGGCGGAAGGGCGAGGGCGCGCTGGCGCTCGGCGAGCTCGACGGCCATGTCGGCGGGCTCATCGCGCTGCCCGGGCAACCGCTGCTGCAGGCCGAGCGCTACGGCGTGGGCGGGCTGCTCGACCGGATTGTTGGGGTTTTCGGCCGATCGGGGGTGTACGTCGAGGTGCAGCGCCACCTTCAGCGCGCGCAGGAAGACGACAACGAGATGCTCGTCTGCCTGGCCGACGCGTTCCGCGTGCCCGTGGTGGCCACCGGCGGCGTGCGGTTCGCCTCGCCAGACGAGCGCCCGCTCTTCGACGTGCTCACCTGCATCCGCGAGCACGTGTCGCTCGGCCAGGCGGGGCGGCGTCTGTCGGCCAACGCCGAGCGCTACCTGAAGCCGCCCGCGCAGATGGCCCGGCTCTTCGCCGACATGCCGGGGGCGGTCCGGGCGACGCTCGATCTCGCCGATCGCCTGCAGTTCTCCATGCAGGACCTCGGCTATCGCTTCCCGCGCTACCCGGTGCCCCACGGCGAGACCGAGAGCTCGTTCCTGCGGAAGATGGCCGAGGTGGGCGCGCGCAACCGTTACCGGCCCTATCACGACCGTGCCCGCGCGCAGGTGACGCGCGAGCTGGATCTCATCGAGAAGCTCGACCTCGCCGGTTACTTCCTCATCGTCTGGGACATCGTGAACTTCTGCCGGCAGCAGGACATCCTCGTGCAGGGGCGCGGGTCGGCGGCCAACAGCGCCGTCTGCTACAGCCTGGGCATCACGGCCGTGGATCCGGTCGGCATGGAACTGCTGTTCGAGCGGTTCCTCTCGGAGGAACGGGGGGAGTGGCCCGACATCGACCTGGATCTGCCGAGCGGCGATCGGCGCGAGCGCGTCATCCAGCACGTCTACGGGAAGTACGGTGCGCACGGCGCGGCCATGACCGCCAACGTCATCACCTACCGCGGCAAGAGCGCCGCGCGCGAAGTGGGCAAGGCCCTGGCCCTGGACGAGACCCAGATCGATCGCCTTGCGAAGGGGATGCACCAGTTCGAGTTCGTGGACCCGTCCGAGTCGCTGTCGCGTCAGCTCGCCGAGGTCGGCATGGCCCGCGACGACGAGCGGGTGCGGCACTTCGTCCGGTTGTGGCAGCAGATGCAGGACCTGCCGCGGCATCTCGGGCAGCACTCCGGCGGCATGGTGGTGTGCCAGGGCGAGCTGTCGTCGGTGGTCCCGCTCGAGAACGCCAGCATGCCCGGCCGCGTGGTGGTGCAGTGGGACAAGGAAGACTGCGCCGACATGGGCATCATCAAGGTCGATCTGCTGGGCCTCGGCATGATGGCGGTGCTGCAGGATGCGATTCGTTTAGTAAACAGCCGGGAGCCGGGCCTGCCCGCCGAAGCCTCGGCGAAGGCGGGAGCCGGGAGTCGGGAGTCGGAAGAACACCGCCGGGAGAGTGAAGAACCGCGCCGGGACACGGACGTCAACCACGAATCACACAATCACCAATCGCCAATCACCAATCAATCACACAATCACCAATCGCCAATCACCAATCAATCGCCAATCACCAATCACCAATCGTCAATTCTCGATCTGGCCCACCTCCCCCCCGACGACCCAGCGGTCTACGCGATGCTGCAGGCGGCCGACACAATTGGCGTGTTCCAGGTGGAATCGCGGGCGCAGATGGCCACGCTGCCGCGGCTGAAGCCGGCGTGCTTCTACGATCTGGTCGTCGAAGTCGCCCTCATCCGCCCCGGGCCCATTGTCGGGCAGATGGTGCATCCGTATTTGAACCGGCGCGCGGGGCTCGAGCCGGTGATCTACGATCACCCGCTGCTCGAGCCCATCCTGAAGCGCACGCTGGGCGTGCCGCTGTTCCAGGAGCAGTTGCTGCGCATGGCGATGACCGTGGCGGGATTCACCGGCGGGCAGGCGGAGGATCTGCGCCGGGCGATGGGCTTCAAGCGATCAGAGAAGCGCATGAAGCAGCTCGAGGGACTGCTGCGCGAGGGCATGGCGAAGCACGGCATCACGGGCGTGGTGGCCGATCGCATCGTGCTGTCGATCACCTCGTTCGCGTTGTACGGCTTCCCGGAGTCACATGCGGCCAGCTTCGCGCTCATCGCCTATGCCAGCGCGTACCTGAAGGTGCACTTCCCGGCGGCGTTCTACACGGCGCTCCTGAACAACCAGCCCATGGGCTTCTACCACCCGGCCACCCTGGTGAAGGACGCCCAGCGCCGCGGCGTGCGCTTCGCGCCCATCGACGTGCAGGTGTCCGACTGGGATTGCACGGTGGAGGAAGACGGGACCATCCGCCTTGGCCTGCGCTACGTGAGCGGCCTGCGCGCGGAGGTGGGAAAAGCGATCGCCGCGCGGCGCCGGGAGTCGCCCTTCGACAAGCTCAGGGCGACCCGGGGCCACGTCGAAGAGTCGGGAGTCGGGAGTCGGGAGTCGGAAGAACGCGTGTCCGCAGGAACCGTGGTTTGCCCGAAGTGCGGATGTGATGACACGTCCATGATCGAAGGGAGTTGTTCCGACTCCCGGCCGACTCCCGACTCCCGATCCCTGTTCTGCAACGTCTGCTCCCATGAATGGACACCCGCCGACCCGGCGCACCGGCGGTTCCGGTCCATCGACGAGCTCGTGCGCGTCACGGGCCTTCGCCGAGACGAGGTGACGGCCCTGGCCGAGATCGGCGCGCTCAACAGCTTCGGCATGGATCGCCGGTCCGCGCTCTGGCAGGCGGAGCGTGCCGTGCGCCCCGTCGGGGAACTGTACGAAGGCCTGAGCGGTGAATCATCAATCGGCGAATCATCAATCGGCGAATCATCAATCAGTGAATCATCAATCGCCGAATCATCAATCACCAATGAATCCACAATCGCCAATCCCCAATCTCCAATCAATCACCAATCCCCAATCACCAATCATCAATGGTCCCCCCTCCGCCCTATGACCCCGACAGAACGGCTGGTCGCCGACTACTCCGGCACCGGTCTCACCCTGGGCCCGCATCCGATGTCGTTCCGGCGCCACGAGCTGTCGATGCGCGGCGTGCTGCGCGCCATCGACCTGCCGCGCGCCCGCACGGGGCGCCGCGTGCGCACGGCGGGCATGGTGATCACCCGTCAGCGTCCGGGCACGGCCAAGGGCTTCGTGTTCCTCACGCTCGAAGACGAAACGGGCATCTCGAACGTGATCATCCGCCCCGATCTCTACGCCACGGCGCGGCTGGTGGTCATCGAGTCGCCCTTCCTGCTGGTGGAGGGCGTGCTGCAGAACCAGGAGGGTGTCACCTCCATCCGCGCCGAGCGGGTGCTGCGGTTGGACGGCCTGTCGGACGCCGCGGCCGTGGAGTCGCACGACTTCCACTGACGTGAAGTGAGAAGTGAGAAGTGAGAAGTGAGAAGTGAAGAGCGCAAGACCCAAGACCCAGGCCCCAAGACCTACGCCCCGAGAATCTTCATCCCGCTCACCGTCCACAGCGTGACCAGCGCGCCGGCCATCAGCCGTGTGCCTGCCACGCGGATCCCCCCGGTGGCAAACCATGCCGGGTGCAGCAGGCCCAGCGGCACGTGGATGCTCAGGACGGCCGTCACCAGCGCCACGACCGGCAGCGGCACCGGGGTGGCGGCGTACGCGAGCAGCAGCCCCAGTTCGAAGGTGACATAGGCCACGTGGCACCAGCCGGCCAACGAGAGATCCGCGGCCCACCGGCTCGTCGGCCGCGTGGGCCACAGGTGATCCCGCACGCCGTGCGGCGTGGCGCCGTGCCACCACGCGTGGAGCATGACCGACGTGACGGCGGCCACCGCGACCGGCTCGAGCAGCCACCATCCCCACGACATGTACGGCACGATCACGGCATTGGCGATGGGCACCAGCACCGCGTCGCCCCACATCCCACCGTGGTTGCCGAACCCGATGTCGAGCCCGGGACGCCGGCGCCAGTTCCCTTCGGCACGAGCCACCAGCCCCGACCCGGCGACGGTCGCGACGCTGACGAGCCACGCGGCCCAGCTCCACTCCAGCATGTCTTCACGGTAACACCACCGGCCGCCGTGTCGTGCCGCGCCGGTGCGGTCCGCGGTTCTGACAATGGCGTGCGACAATCACCCCGCATGCGCGCGTTCACCCTGCTGGTCCTCGTCGCCCTTGCCGCCATCGCGTGGTTCCTGCGCAGCCGGCCGCCGGCGCCCGCCGATGCCGCCGCGCGTCCGGCGCTGGCCTACGTCACCACCGCGCATCAACTGGGCGTCGTGGGCTATCGCGACCCGGTCGGGGTGCTGTCCGCGGACGGCCGCCTGGTCGCTTACAGCGAGGGGCGCTACGTCCGCGTCGTGCCCGTCGCCGGCGGCGCGTCGCCGCTATTGCCTCCGGGTGACGGCCAGGTGCGGTGGCTCGAGTGGCTGGGCAATCGGCGCGTGCTGGCGGAGGTGACGGGCGCCGCCGTGCGCTGGTGGATCTACGACCTCGACCGCGGCACCCGCGAGCCGCTGTGGGGCGGCGAGGGTGCGGCCGCGACACCGTCCGCGGGCTCACCGGCGCGCCCGAGAACGAACCTGCTTCGCCAGCCGGTGGCCAGTCCCGACGGTGACTGGATCGCGGCCACCGTGGCCGGCACCGACGGCCCTGAACTGTGGCGCCTCTCGCTCGACGGCACGCGCGCGGAGCGGGCGCCCCAGGCCGCGCGCCCGAGCTGGCCGGCCTGGATGCCGTCAGGCGAGATCGCCTGCGTGGTGACGACCAGCGGGCGGCCGCGCATCGCGGCGCCGTGCGGCGCGGAACCGATCACGCCTGCCCCGGACCTCGACGCGGTGGGTCCCATCGCCTTCTCGCCGGACGGCTCGCGAGTGTACTTCGCCTCGCCCAACGAGCAGGGCATGGTGGACCTGTGGCAGGTGGACCGCGCCTCGCGCCGCGCCGTGAAGCTCACTGCGTTCTCGCGCGACAGCTACGGTCCCTCGGTGGCGGAGAACGGCACCGTGCTGTTCCGGACGCAGAGCTATCGCACGTTCATCGCTGAGCTCCGCGACGGGCAGACCCGTCAGCTCACCAGCTTCCAGGCCGAAACGCCGTGGTGGCACCCTCGCGATCCGCTGCTCTCGATCACCTACGGGACGTGGCGACGGGTCATCGACGATGCGAATTATCCGGACATCGCCCAGGAGATCGGGGTCATCGACGCCAATCGCGGGCTCTCGGACCGGCCGCTGCAGGTGATCGCCGACTCGGACTCCGAGGACCAGGCGATGGCGTGGTCGCCGAACGGCCGATGGATTGCGCTCCATTCGCATCGCGAGCAGTCCGACGACGTGTGGCTGCGCCCGACCGACGGCAGCGCGCCGGACCGGCGCATCACGATGCTGGGACGGGGATCCGAAGTGGGATGGCCCCGCTGGTCGCCCGATGGCCGGACGGTGCTGCTGGACGGCGCGAACGCCAGCGGCAAGTCGGTGGCCTACACCATTGGTGTCGATCAGGAGTCGGGGACGGTCACCTCGCCGCTGCGCGAGGTGACAACGGCGGGCTTCGATGGCGACATGATGCACGCCGAGTGGATGCCCGACGGCGTGACGCTGGCGGCCGTGGCCCGCGAGGGCCCGGGGCGCCATGCGCTGCTGGTGCTGCCGGCCGCAGGCGGCCCGCCGCGCGTCGTGCACCGCGCGGCAAGCGAGCACGACTTCCCGGGGATGACGGTGTCGCCGGACGGGGCGTGGCTCGGCTTCGTCGCACCGGCCTCCGATGGTCATTACCAGGTCTTCCGCGTGCCAGCGGGAGGCGGCACGCCCGAGCAGCTCACATTCGACCCGTCACACAAGACCCAGCCGGCCTGGTCGCCCGAGGGGCGGCTGGCGTTCACGGTGTGGAGTTACACGTCCACGTTCTGGATCTTCCGCCCCTGACGTCGCTTCTCACCCGTCAGTGGTCGACTCGTGCGATGACTCCTGAATCGACGATCTCGCCCGTGCGGGTGATGGCCTCGAAGCGCAGCGTGTCGCCGGCGATTTCCACCAGCATGAAGACGTTGTCCTGGTCGTAGCCGGCCGCCATGAACTCCGATCCGTCCCGGATGCCCCCGCGCCGGAGTTGCCCGCCCGAGCCCGTGATGAACGGGTAGACGCCGTAGCGCGGGTGCAGCCGCTCGTAGAAGTGCTCGTGGCCGGTGAAGACGACGCGGACGCCGAACGTGGACACGATGGGCTCGAGCGCGGCGCGCAGCACCAGCAGGGGACCATGGCGCAGCCCGGACGAGTAGATGGGATGGTGGAAGTAGGCGATCCGCCAGGGCGCCTTGGATCGGGTGATCTCGTCCTCGAACCATCGCAGCTGCTCCTGGGTCAGGAGCGTCGAGTCGAGCGCGAAGAACTGGGCGGACCCGCGCGTGAAGGTGTAGTAGGCCCGGCCGTTCATGTTGAACAGCGGGTAGTTCACCTGCGACCGCTCGTCGTGGTTGCCGAGCGAGGCGTAGAAAGGGATCTTCGCCTCGATGATGGGCTGATAGGGCTGCACGAACTTGCGAAGCATGTCGCTGGGGGCCTCGTCGCCGTAGATGTTGTCGCCGACGGTGAGGACGAACTCGAACGGGAACCGCTGATGCTGCGCCCACATCTGGCGGGCGGTCTCGAGCTGGCGCCGGCTGGCGTTGCCCATGTCTCCGATCACCGCGAAACGGATAGACGCAGAGTCACGGGCCGCAGATGACGCTGATGGCGCAGATGCCTGGAGGGGGAATGCCGCGGACGAGGCGGATGCCCCGGTCGGGGTGGTGCGAGGCTCGCCGGAAACGAGCGCAAGGGCCAGCGAGAGGCCGAGCAGCAGCGGGCGCATGGGGAGGGGCTGGGCACGGCGACCTCAGTCATCGCCGCTGCCGCGATTATAGCAATCGCCTGCGAACGGTCCTTATCCCTCGGTGAGCGGTTCGATCTTCCTGGGCGGCGAGGACAACCGCTCGCGCAGGCCGCGCACGGTGTTGCCGACCCGGAACGAGGCGTTGAAGATGGCGCCGAGCCGAATGCCGCCTGGTAGCCGGTGATTCCCGACCGCCGAGAGGCCCGCCGAGGCCATGCACCCGCAGTTGCCGCAGTCGGGATTGCCGCCGAACTGGCACGGCGTGATCTTCGTCGTCAGGTCGGCCGAGACGCAGTCGGTTGTCTTCGCGAAGATGCAGTCGTCCGGGCCGTGGGGCGGCGCCAGGTACGCCTTCAACAGCCCCTTCGGCATCTGCAGCTTCGGGAACCGCTCGCGCAGCGACATCAGGTCGTGAACCACCCGCGCGCGATCTTCCAGTCGCAGTTGCTCCGCCGATTCCTCGCCGATTTGCGGCGTGTAAAGGCTCACCCAGATGGTCCGCACGTTGGGGTTGCCGGACCACTCCTGCACGAACGCCTCGATGTAGCCGTCTCGCTGGACCTGTTGCCGCGTGACCGTGCAGTGGACCGTGACCTGGTGGCCAGCGATGTGCTTCAGGATGCGGTCGTAGGTGGCAGGCGTGCGGCGGACGTCGTGCTCGGGCTGCAGCCCGTCGATGGACACGCAGATCTGCAGGCGCCGGATCCGAGCCCACGGGGTGGGGATGGGCCGCACCGCGCTGGTCACCAGCTGCGAATAGATGCCGCGCTCAGCGAGGCGGGGCAAAATGACGTCCAGTTCGCGGAAGCGGACCAACGGCTCGCCTCCGACGATGGAGACGTGGAGGGGGCGATGGCGGTCCACCACCTCCAGCACGCCCTCGATGAGCGCCTGTCCCTTGAAATCGGCCAGCGTGCGAAGCGTCTGCCCGCCCCCGATGTGCTCGTCGCCGTAGGCGTAGCATCCCGGGCAGCGCAGCGGGCACTCACGCGTGATTTCGATGGAGAGACTGGGGCGGTACCCCTGGAGAATCCGACCCCATGCCGGGACCAAGCCGTTCATCTCGACACGCTAGCACAGGGTCGGACCCCGTTCTGCACCCAAAACGCGGATCGGGCTGCCGTTGGGCCCTACTTCGAGGCCACGAACATGATCTCGACGAGGCCGTCCGCGCCGACGAGGCCCGTGCCCACGGTGGCGCGGGCCGGGAAGTCCTTGGTGAAGACCGTCCGGTAGCCGGCGTTCATCGCATCGAACTTCGAGATGTCGGTGATGTAGACGATGCCATCCACTACGTCGCCCCACCCGAACCCGGCGGCGGTGAGCGTGCGGCCGACGCGCGCGAGCAGCTCGTTGGTCTGGGCCGTCATGTCGCCCTTGTTCTGGGCGTTGTTGCCGAGGATGCCCGAGACATAGACGCGGTTGCCGACCTTGATGGCGCTGCTCAGGATGGGACTCGGCTTGCCCGGCGAGCCGTCAGCGGCCGGCGTGGTGAAGGCCTGCTTCGGGCCCCGATACGCCGTCATCGTCATCTCGACCTTGAAGGTGGGACCCGGCAGGGCGGTGACTACTGTGGCGCGCGCCGGAGGATCCTTCGGGAAGTGCGGCGAGTAGTTCCGGTTCATGTCCTGGAACGCGGCGACGTCGGTGATGTAGACGCGCGATGCGACCACGTTCTCGAAACCAAACCCCGCGGCCTTCAGCAGCTCGCCGGCCGTCGCCATCACCGTCTGCGTCTGGGTGGCCATGTCGGCGTCGAGCGGGGTGTTGTCCTTGTTGTTGCGCGCGACGATGCCCGACATGAACAACGTGTCGCCGGTGCGGATGGCGTAGCTGTACGGGTTGGCCGTGGACCAGCCCGCCGGGGTGACGACCACCCGCTCGGCGCCGTTGGGCACCGCGATGGCCGACATCTCGACTAGGGCGTCGGGTCTCACCAGCTGGGCGACGACGGTGGTGCGCGTCGGCGCGTCCTTGGGCCAGTAGGTGCGCCACACCTCGGTCATGGCGGCGGCGTCGGCGGCGTTCTTCAGGTAGACGTGCACCGCGACGACGTTGGCCAGGGACGAGCCCGACTTCGTGAGCGTCTGGCCGATGCTGTCGATGACCGTCTTGGTCTGGGCCTTGATGTCGCCCTGCTGGGCGAGCGTGCCGGCCACGTAGACGAGGCCGTCCGCCTTCGTCGCCAGGCTGAACGGGAGCGTGCCGCCGGGAACCGTCACCTGCCGACCCTGTCCCTGCATGGTCACCCCACTGAGTACGAACGCTGCCATCACCGTTGCGATCGTGCCTTTCACGCTGCCACCTCCGCGCGCCACTCTATCACTGCGCCGGGCGATGTTACACTGAGGGGCGATTCCGGATGAAAAAGTCAAAGACACCGAACGCTGCCAGGAAGACCGCCACCGCCACCCCCCCTGTCCCGAACCTGCCGAGGATTCAGCGGCGCCGATCGAAGCTGCACGGCTGGGGCGTGTTCGCGCTCGAATCCATCAACAAGAACAAGCGCATCATCGACTACGCGGGCGAGCTCATCACGAACAAGCAGAGCGTGAACCGCGAGGACCGCTACCTGCGGAAGGGCTGCATCTGGGTGTTCCGCGTGAATCGCAACTGGAGCCGCGACGCCAACGTGGGCGGCAACGTGGCGCGGTTCATCAACCACTCGTGCGAGCACAACTGCTGGGTCGAGGTGGTGGACAAGACCATCTGGATTCGCGCGGCGCGCAACATCACGGCCGGCGAAGAGCTCAGCTACGACTACAACACCGAAGGGGACAAGACGATCCCGTGCCGGTGCCGTCCCAACTGCAAGACGCGGCTGTGAGGGGTGTGGCCGCGGTCGTCCTGACCGTGGCCGCCCTCGTGGTGTGCGGCGGCGACACGATCGCCCAGCCCGCCGCCCATCAGGCCGGCATCGCCGTGGAGCTGGCTCCCGGCTCCGCGCCGGCCACGTCCTCCGCTGACGCTCGGCGTACCGGGCAAGCTGCGGCTGCGTCACGCACGCCGGCGATTCGCCTCGGCCGCACCCTTCCCGATGGCCGCACGCGCGTGGACACGCTGCCACTGGATGGCTACGTGGCAGAGGTGCTGGCCGGCGAAGGGCAGCCAAGGGCCGGCGCCGCGGCACAGGAGGCGTTGGCGATCACCGCCCGCACGTTTGCGCT
>Ga0105095_10002038_pt1 | contig 10783 bp, 10 predicted proteins | sample PPLLak2March2015_2_FD_79180 | JGI IMG/M metagenome (GOLD analysis project Ga0105095, IMG submission 79180) | Freshwater sediment microbial communities from Prairie Pothole Lake near Jamestown, North Dakota, USA - PPLs Lake P8 Core (3) Depth... | ecosystem: Environmental > Aquatic > Freshwater >... | reverse complement strand
GTTGTCTGGTATATTTAAAGTATTTGTTGATTTAATCTTTGTATTATCCTGAACTGACCTGCCCCCAATAGTGGCACCACTTATTAACTCGTTACCGAAGTCAGTATACCTTCTGGTGCTGGTGGCCTGGGAAGTGGGATGGTCATATAGCTGTTCCTTGATATGTCTCGATTTGCCTTTTTGTTCAACGAATGGAAATTGCATAAATGTCAGAATTGTTCAATTGTAATTCGGCGCATTACACAAAACGTCAGAATGTTTGTTGACTGGCTGTCCGTAAAAGTCATACAATATTTAATACTTTGAGAAGGAGGACAAAAATGGTTGTGAGAAGGAAAGCAACAAAGGGTGAGAGTGTTTACAAGATCATTACGTTAGTTGGAACCAGCACGGAGTCCTGGGAGAGGGCAGCAGCAGCAGCGGTGGAACAGGCCTCAAAGACGTTGCGGGATCTGCGCATTGCTGAAGTTGAGGAGCTGGATATGCACCTCGAGAATGGAAAGATCCTTGCTTACCGTGCCAAGGTGAGGATTTCCTTTAAGTACCACGGCGAAGAGATGTAGAGTGAAGTGAATAGTCGCTCATATGAAGAGCGCAAAAGGGAAGGAGAAATCCTTCCCTTTTGTTTTGCTCATAGTCAAAAATTTAAAACTTGTTGTGCACTGATCCGAAAACCAAGCTATCGCCATTCGTAACAAAAAGTCAAATTGAGATACATCAACAAATAGCTTGATTAACATCCCCTTCCGAGAGAGGAGCTAAGGAAACGGAAAAAGAAAAAGCCTTTCGGCGGAGGAGGCGTCGTCCATGGATGGCTAAACCTTCTAATTAGTCCGATTGTCTCAAATATCCGCGTCACTGAACCCGTGTAATGCATAGAGCTGATACTAAGGTGTATAATATTTTGCGAAAAGTCAGCGTAGGTTTGTGGTTGAGAAATAGGAGGTCAATTAAATGGAAAAATGCTGGACATGTGAGACAGAGGTAAGTGGTAATCATTTCACATGTAATGTTTGCGAAAAAACCCGAACGAAGCTATTTGAGAGTCCTAGCATCTCAAAATCAACAACAATGTCAAAATTTATCGATTATTCAATCACAGAATTGTTCTTCGGAAAAGAGTATACACAACTCTATATTTCTGCGGATATCAGCTCAAATCTTGAGAATATTAATGCAAATCTCGAAAACATCGCTTCAATTATTGAATGGGGCTTTGAGGAGCTTAGTTGGAGAATGGAACAGATGACCACGGTTCTTCAAAGCATAGACAATTCACTTAAGACACCTGAGGAGACCAAAGCAAATGAGCAGCGTCTTATGGCTGAGGAGCTGAGAAAAAGGGCATTATTGACCGATTCAGAAAAATTCTTTCTGAAGTCTCTAGAAATAAATCCGTTGGATTATAGGACTTATATTGGTTTAGCACAGACACATTTGCAGCAGAATGCATTCGACCAAGCAAAGGCGATATTAGTAGAAAGTGTTACCCATGCCCTTACAAATGTGCAAAAAAGTTATACTTATCGGCTTATTGGTCGTACTCTTTTTGCGGAGGGTGAATACGAACAAGCGGTTAAATCACTCGAACTATCAATAAAAATATCCCCCGACTATGCTCTTGGACACTATGATTATGCTAAATATTGTGCCTTAATCGGACGTAAGGAAGATTGTATAAATTCACTGGAGATTGCTGTTATAAACGAGCCTTCAATTTTTAAGCTAGCTGAAAAAGAAGCGAACTTTAGAATTGTCGGAGGAGTCCAGGCTGTCATAGAAAGACTAGGAATTCACTCAAAAATACTCAATCTAGTACCCCCAGAAGTGGCTCGGGAATATTTCCAAATAATAAAGGATTTGGGGGCAGTTGAAGCAGCCTTGGCTGCTTCAACTCCGGAATACAGAAAAAAGTATAGCAGTGATATTAAAGCATGCCTCAAAGAATGTGAGCGTGCAAGAGATGAGATAAAGAAAGCGTGGCAAGCTTTTGAGGAGCGTTATCCCAAAGTACAGATGAGATTCAAAAACTTGGCCATGAGAGGCACTCTTACACGAGCCTTGGGCAAGACCATCAAGGCAAAAAATATGTTATATGAGATTGAGCATAGAGACGAAGTAATAGAGAGATTTAGGGAACATATGAGAAACCGGCGTCGAGGTTAAACCAAAAAACACCAAACATCATTCAGAATATTTTTTTGGTTGCATCTTTCGATATAGACCACACATAAGTATTTGTTATTGTTCCGCGCATGAGATCTCGATATTTTTGAATACCAACTCAGGATGACTTACCAAGAAAAGCTCATAAGCGACGTCAAGATTTTCTAGTTCTTACTCTGTTTCTGGGGAAGGTCAGGCAAGCTAAACAATTACTCATTTTGTTCGTTACAGCTGCGTGATATACCGATTGTCTTGACAAAGAATATTGCTTGACCTCAATATTGTAATGCCTGTTGAGAATGGCGATGCTCGTGTTTGTTCATTTGTCAGTGACTTCAAATAAATAGGAAACGGAGGATGGATTCTATGTGGAACCAGTTCAGGACGGATGAGTATGAAGGCATGTTTGCCGAGACAATAGGTTTTGCAGGCTATAATGGAGATAAGATTGATTCTTACCTCTCCCGGCCACTGGGGCCAGGTCCTTTCCCCGGCATTGTTCTAATTCATCACATGCCTGGATGGGATGAACTCTATCGGGAGATAGGACGGCGGTTTACACAACATGGTTATGTAGTGGTATGCCCGAACTTATACTGTCGATTTGGACATGGGACGCCGGAGGAGATGTCAGCCAGGGTACGAGAGCAAGGTGGGGTTTCGGATGATAGTGTAGTGGGCGATTGCGAAGCAGCGATGAAATATTTGAAATCGCTTCCATATGGCAATGGTAAAGTGGGCGTTATCGGTGGCTGCTCCGGCGGTCGACACGCTTTCCTGATAGCTTGCCGGGTGAAAGGATTTAACGCAATTGTAGATTGCTGGGGTGGGCGAGTTATCATGTCTAAAGGAGAACTAACGCCACAAATGCCGGTGGCACCCATTGCCTACATAAAGAGTCTATCCATTCCTTTGCTTGGTCTGTTTGGCAATGATGATCAAAACCCTTCCCCGGAGAAAGTTAACGAGCTAGAAGCAGAGCTGAAAAAATGGCGGAAGGACTATGAGTTTCACCGTTATGATGGTGCAGGCCACGGCTTTTGGTCTTACGACCGGCCAGCGTATCGCCAGCAGCAGTCTATGGATGCCTGGCAGAAAACCTTCGAGTTCTTTAACAAACATCTGAAGGGCTAAAGAGGCGAAGAAACCAAATAATAAAAAGCTATTTCGCTATTTAAATGCGTATAAAAAAACGGGGTGAGAGGTGATATGCCATCATTGCAGTATGTCATCGATAGCATATGTGCGAGCGTAACAGTTGAATGTGTCGACAAGATAATTGTGGCACTACTGGACCAGGGACCATTCACCGTGGCCGAAATACTTCCGTTGATTCAGACTAAGGATCGGTCCCTTGATCTGGGAAGTGCAAGGATGATAGCTAAAGCGGCCTTGGTTGATATGGCCCAGCGTGGCGAGATAAAAATCGAAGGCGATAATATCTATTCCGCGAATTAATTCTTATGTATTACCGATAGACTATTTGGTGTTGGTTTTAACAGAAAGATATAAAAACAATTTACAGACTAGGACGCATGTCTTGTTTGATGCACAGGTCACAAAATAGCGTTCTGTTACTTTCCAGACAAAAAAGGCCGTTGTTTAGTGAATTTACCCAGCTAATATGATGGATAATATTCAATTTAACCTTAACGAATTGTTTTATAATCGGTAAGTGATAGATCATCGGTGAAAATATCTCTTCTCTATCTTCAAGGTAATCTGGTAAAGGATGCCTCCATTGCATTATGAATAATCCAACAAATGTAATAATAGTTAGTCCTCAATCAATGTTCCGTAAAGGAATTGAAATCACGCTTTCATCTAAGCCGGATATTCAGATAATTGACTCAGTTGATTTCAGTAATGGTGTCGAATTCTCGGTAGAAAATCTACCTCCCGATATCGCAATCCTGGATATTGACGGCTCTGAGAATACCGGTTTTGACATCGCTCATAGGCTAAAACAGCGTTTACCTAATATCGCTACAATTATCTTCACCTCTTATCCGAATGATGAACAGTTATTCCTAGCACTAAAAGCTCAGGCGGCAGCATATCTCAGTAAAGCAGCAACTACCGATGAAATTACCAATACGATTAAGCGTGTAGCTTGTGGTGAATATCCGATTAATGAGAGCTTGCGTATCAGACCTAAAGTAGCTGAACATGTATTACGAAAATTCCAAGAGCTCTCCTCTCAATCTGAAACCGAAGACTTGGTATCGTCTTTAACCAAGAGGGAAACAGAAATACTGGAATATATAGCTCGAGGGTTTCTTAACAAGCAGATTGCTTCTTCACTTGACATCAGTGAACAGACCATTAAGAACCACGTTACTTCAATATTACGCAAACTAAATGCTAACGCACGTACTGAAGCCGTAGTCATTGCAATTAAGCGTGGCATTATTTCTATAGACTAATCCAACGATATAACTCATTTGTACGTGTGTAAGCTGCGTTCACTCGTTTATCCCTAGAATAATTGTGAGGCCACTAGCCAAGGTCGGCCTTTTTGAAGTATATCCGAATTCCTAAATCGAAAATCAGAAGCTATACTAGATAGAGATGGATTGCACATTTGTCCAGAATGTATAATTCTGGATAACTCGCATAAGATAAGTTATTCCTCAACAGCATGTTATATCAATCAGTAGCAGCCTCAATCAGGTCTGATATTCGGTGTATTTGTTGTCGCAAAACTACCAGATAAAGTACAATTGGCGTTTCTTAAGAACCCAAACACGCAATTTATAGCGCATATAAGTGATTTTCAGGCCCATATAAGGTGACAAATTGAAGCTAAGAACACGCCTGGTAAATTCGCAAGGATATAGTTGGATACTTTAGCTAGAGATATTGCAGGTAACCACAGCTTGTTGACAGCATACTAGGTGTAAAAAAATGACTCTGATGGTTATCAGAAAGTAAATGGGGCCTTTTCCAGTAAGCAAGTAGTTGAGAGTTTTCATTCAGTTGAAGGCAGTCAGGGGAGATCATCTTCTTGAACACATGATAATAATCGCTGAGAAATCTGACCAATGGCAGTTAAATGCGATAGGATTTCATGTAGCGGTTTCGTAAACCGCGGGTCGTAGGTTCGAATCCTATCGCTGGCTCCAGCAGGCTGTAAAGCCCCGGTTTTTTATCGGGACTTTTCTTTTTTGGGCGCCGGAGGGTTCCGGTCCCACTTCGGTGTGTTGCCGACGGTAAAGCAAAGCACCGGCGTCTTGATGTTCTTGAACTCGATCGGGCAGTGGCTCAATCCCTTGGGCACGAACACCAGCGAGCTTTGCTTGAGGACATGTTTCTCGTCGGCGAGCATGATGGACACGTCGCCGCCCACAGCTCGGGACTTTTCACGGTCTGCTGGGTAGCCGACTATCCCTATCATCTCGTCGAAGTCATGCGCGTGCGGCTCCGGGGCCATCGTCATCTCGCCGCTCCATATCCAGACGAAGTCCACGTAGAATGACCCCGCCGACACCGCCTCGTTGAGCGAGACCACCTGCGTCGTCCTGGCGGTCCGCTTAGGAGGCGGTGGTGGTGGTCGGCCTGCCTCTGAGCTCGGCCGGTGCGGCGCCGGCTCGGTGATGATATAGCGTGCGTACCGGGAACCGTTTTTGTCGGGCGGCGGCGGTGTGAAGGCAGGCGGCGTTTTCCCCGCTGTCGTTGGTTGTCCGGTTCGCTCCGAGGTGCGTCCGTATCTGCTTATCGGCGCCAGTGTAAAGAAAAAAACCGGGCGGTTGACCTCTCTGAACGTCAGCGGGCAGTGTTTCATGCCCGCCGGCACGTGCACCAGGCAGCTCTTGGTCAGGAAATGCGTCTCGTCCCCGAGGATGATTTCCATCCTGGCGCCGAGCTCTTTCGGGTTTTCCGGGTTGCTGCTGATGAATCCTATCACCTCGTCGAAGGCGTGGACGTGCGGCTCTTCCGTCGTGCCGGATGTCGTCTTTCCCTCCCACAGCCAGATGCACTCCATGTAAAATGAAGCATTTTTAACCTTGGTGTCGTCCATCCAGAGTAGCCGCAGGAGCCTGACGGTAGACGTTATCGGGCTCTTCTTCATCATTTCCTGGATTTGCGCCATTTCTTTCGGCGTGTATTCTCTGGTATCGGTAACGATGTTTTTAGCGTAGCGTAGTGCCTTCATGCTTCTCCCTTCATGATCAGGGCTGAAGCTATGATACTACCTTTGGGGAAAAGGTAGCAAGCCGGAATATTTTGTGTAACCTCACCCCCTCTGTCCCCCTCTCCTGCGAACAGGAAAGGGGGAGAACAAGAAAGAGGGGCTTGCACCCCTCTTAAAAACTCCCTGTCTTAAAGTCCCTCCGTGATTCCCTTCCCTCATGATATATCTAGCCTGTAGCGAAGCATGGTTGAGCCTCGGAGGAGCACTTATCACCTTTACTAACTTGCGGACTCCGAGGCGACCCTTGCTTCGCTAAAGACTGGCTTAGTCTTCCTTTGTGATAAACAGGGAGTGCGAAGCGAGAGGGGCGTTAGCCCCTCTCAATAATACTTCCCCTCTCCAGCCAAACACCATTCTGCCTTGCCGGTAAACACAGGCTGGAGAGGGGTAAGGGGTGAGGTTAAATCCTAAAAACCAAGAAATCCTGTGCTATTCCTGTCTTCCGAACGACCACACCGCCAGCATGATCATCACCAGCCCGAAAGCCGCCAGCACCGCGATGTTTTCCCAGATGGTCATCGCATGTCCGAACAGAGTCAGGTCGAACGCCGAATTGGTGCCGGTGCCGAGAATCACCTGCCGGATACTGGCTACCCCGTAAGAAGCCGGATTGATCTTTACCAGAACGTTCATCCAGTCCGGCAGGTTCTGCATCGGGAAAAACACTCCGGAGAGGAATATCATCGGGAACATCAGCATCTGCATGATCGCCTGGAAGGCCTCGGTCGACTTTATCCTTGAGGCTAGCAGGATGCCCATCGACCCCATTGAAGCCGCCAGCAGGAAGGTGAGCGGTATCAGCGCCAGCACGTTCCCCGCCGTCAGTGATACGCCGATGAACGGCGCCAGTACCAGTATCATGATTCCCTGGATGGTGGCCACCGTGGCCGAGCCGAGCGTCCGCCCCAGCGCGACCGACATTCGCGATATGGGCGCGACCAGCACCTCTTTGAGAAAGCCGAACTCGCGGTCCCAGACTATTGATACGCCGGACATGAACGAGCCCATGAGTACCGACATCGCGATGATGCCGGGGTACATGAACTGGGTGAAATTGATGCCGCCGGACATGACGCCGATGCTCCCCTGGAGCCCGCTGCCGAACATGAACAGGAAGAATACCGGGAAGAGCAGGGCGCTCAACATCCGCGCCTTGTCGTGCCAGAACCTTAGCACGTCGCGGTACCACATCGTGTATATGCCCAGCAAGTTATTCATTATCTTACCTAGTGCATGCGCATCCGCCCGCTTTGTCTTATCTGCGCCGATAGCGAGTCGCCGACCTCCTGTTCGCGGATTTCCCGACCTGTCAGCTTGAGGAACACGTCTTCGAGAGTAGGACGGCGCAGGCTGATGCTGGCAATATGGATGCCGAATTCTTTAATGAATTCCGGCAGGAACTCTTCCCCATTGTCCACGTTGAAGATTAGATGGTCGCCGTCGATTCTCGTCTCGGCATTGTAGCGTGTCTTTATTTCCTCGGCGGCTTTCCTGTTGTCGGCCGTCCGCAGTGTGACGATGTCCTTGCCGACCATGCTCTTGAGCTTCGCGGGTGTGTCCATTGCCACCAGCTTGCCGTGGTCGATAATGGCGATGCGGCTGGCCTTTTCCGCTTCGTCCATGTAATGGGTGGTCAGGAAAACGGTGGTGCCTTCCTGTTTCTGTAGCTGGAGAACGTACTCCCAGATGTGGTTGCGCGTCTGCGGGTCTAGGCCGAGCGTCGGCTCGTCGAGAAAAAGTACCTTGGGATAATGCAGCAATCCGCGCGCCAGCTCCAGGCGCCGCTTCATCCCGCCGGAATACGTGCGCACGAAGTTGTTGCGCTTGTCCCAGAGGTCCACCATGTTCAGCACCTGCTCGATGCGCTTGGCGCGCACCGCCGCGGGTACGTTATAGACCATTGCATGGAACTTTAGATTATGCAAGCCGGTGAGTCGGTCGTCCAGGCTGGAGTCCTGGAAGACCAGCCCGATTGAGTGGCGCACCTGGTTCTGCTGCCGCACCACGTCGTAGCCGTTGATGGAGGCCTTGCCGGAAGTGGGACGCGCCAGTGTGCAGAGGATATTGATGGTGGTGGTCTTTCCGGCGCCGTTCGGGCCGAGGAAACCGAAGATCTCGCCCGGCGCTACGTCGAAGCTGATGTGATCGACGGCTGCCAGTTGGCCGAACTTCTTTACCAGGTTGTCTACATGGATGATTGGGTCGGACACGTTTCTACATTATATCACGGGATGGGTTTCCCGTACTGGTTTACTCTTTCCCCAGTATTTCTTCGATGTCCCGGCGGGCGCGCATGACGATCTCCTTGACGCGACTCCACTTTTCGGGGCTGAGACGGGGAGCCTTACGGCCGACGAGATGGCCCAGACCCCTGAGTTCGTCGATGGTGTCGTGGAACTCTTCGATGTTGCGCGGGTGCCACCATTCTTCCATCTGGTCTTTTATTTTATCGATGACGTCGTGCTGCTCTTTGAGAAAGTTCAGTCCCTCGGCGGTGACGGTATAGACCTTCTTGCCGTCCCGTTCCGATGAGCTGACGTAGCCCATGTCCTCGAGCATCTGCAGCGTGGGATAAACGCTGCCCGCGCTGGGCGTGTAAAAGCCGTGGAAATAGTCCTCCAGGGCGCGGATGATTTCATACCCGTGGGTGGGCTTGTCTTTTAACAGGCTCAGAATGACATATTTAAGGTCGCCCTTTTCGAAGATGCGTGAGTGTCTTTCGAACGGAAAAAACGGCCGGTGAAACATAGCTCCTCATCTCCTTTTAAGTAATCACGATATATCGTAACATATCATAATGGATTTTGTCAATAGCTTTGGTTGGTATTTGATTTGTCATCTAAAAATGAAAATAGTATAATTATTTTCAGTCTCTTTATTGTAATTTTCGCCGTGCCGTAAAGCCCACCATTGCCCGGGTATCATGTCACGGCATCCGTGCATAACAGCCGGCAGCTCGAAAGGATACCAACGAACACCCAACCGGAAACTCAACAGGAACGCAAACCTCGATCCTTCATGCGGGCTTCTCTGCCGTGGTTCATCATGGCGCACTTCGGCCATCACCTGCTTACCGCTCTCCCCCAGCCCCTCCTCCCCGCGATTCGTTCAGCCTTAAGCCTGAGCCTGTCGCAGTCGGCCTGGGTGACCACGGCGTTCGCCCTGGCGGCCGGCGCCGGGCAGCTACCTTCGGGCTGGCTGGCTGACCGCATTTCGCCGGTGATCATGATCGGCGTCGGCACTGTTGGTGTGGCGGTCGGCGGCATCCTCGTCGGTATTTCCCAGACTTACATCATGCTGCTGGTCTTCCTGGTGGTGATGGGGCTGGCGACCGGCGGCTATCACCCTTCCTCCACTCCCCTGATCCTCTCCTCCGTCGAGCCTGAAAAACGCGGCCGCGCGCTGGGACTGCACTTGCTTGGGGGCAACTCCAGTTTTTTCATCGCCCCACTTATCGCCGGCGGCATCATGTCGCTCTGGCCGGCTATGGACTGGCGCGGTCCCTTCCTTGTCCTGGCCGTGCCTACCGCCATATTCGGCATCATCTTCTATATTTACCTTACCCGGCGTGGTGGTCTGGCGCACGTGCAGCGGGCTCGGCAGCGGGCGTCCGAGGAAAAACCGCCTCAGCCCGGTTATAAGCGCCGGCTCATCGCCTACCTCATCATGATGATCATCGGCGGGGGGGCGGGGATGTCTGTTAACGCCTTCCTCAGTCTCTACATGGTCGACGTGCTGAAAGCCACCGAAGCGCAGGCGGCGATGCTGATGTCCATCATGTTCATACCGGGCGTCTTTGGCGGGACGATACTCGGGGGCTGGATTTCCGACCGCATCGGGACGGTGAAAGTCATCATCGTTACCAGCATCTTAAGCGGGCTGATTATCTTCGGGGTCAGATCGGCCACGATGGGGTTTGGTTTCTACGCGGTTCTTTTCGTCATGGGCCTGAACATGGCCATTCGCATGCCGGTGACCGAGGTCTTTATCATGGGGCAGACTCCTGCTAAGCACCGCGCCACGATTTACGGCATCTACTATTTCACCATGCAGTACACGGGCGCCATCTTCGCCCCCATCATGGGCGGCCTCATCGAGAGGTATACCTTCAGCACCATGTTCCTTTTCTCGGCCATCGCGGTCACGGCTGTATCGGTAGTCACCTCGTTCTTTATCTGGGACGCGAAGAACTAGTTTTCTTTCCCCTCTATAAGCTTTTGCCCGTAATCCAGTAGGACCTTCCGGCGCTCCGGCTCGAAGCTCTGTGTCTCCAGCCAGGCCTCCAGCGCGTCGTAGGGTGTTATCTCTTCGGCGTTGCGGTTCCCCAGCCTCATCCGGGTCTCCCGCTGCACCTCGCGCGTGATGGAAATATAGTGGGCTGGGTTTAGGGCCTCTCGGATTTCGCCGTCGCGCAGCTGCCCT
>Ga0105095_10002037_pt1 | contig 10784 bp, 10 predicted proteins | sample PPLLak2March2015_2_FD_79180 | JGI IMG/M metagenome (GOLD analysis project Ga0105095, IMG submission 79180) | Freshwater sediment microbial communities from Prairie Pothole Lake near Jamestown, North Dakota, USA - PPLs Lake P8 Core (3) Depth... | ecosystem: Environmental > Aquatic > Freshwater >... | reverse complement strand
CGGCTGGTCGAAGTGCAGGGGATACGCTGGATCCGGCTGCTCTACGGCTATCCGGAGGAGATCACGCCGGGACTGCTCGAGATCATGAAAGAGGAAAAGATCTGTTCCTATCTGGATATCCCGTTCCAGCATTCCGACCGCAGTCTTCTCGAGTCGATGAAGCGGAGCATGAACGGCACCCGCGCTCTTCGACTCGTGGAGACGATTCGAAAGACATTGCCCGACGTGGCCATCAGGACATCGCTCATCGTCGGTTTCCCCGGGGAAGGCAGGGACGAGTTCCGCGCTCTGAAGAAATTCGTCCAGGAAGCGGCCTTCGACCACCTCGGCGTGTTCACCTACTCTCCCGAAGAAGGGACTTGCGCCCTAGAGTTGGGGGACCCTGTTCCGGAAAGCGAGAAGACCCGCCGCCGCGACGAAATCATGGCCCTTCAGGCTGGGATTGCCGCCTCTGTTCATAAGAAGTATCTTCATCGGCGCTTGGACGTCCTGATCGACCCTTCATCTCAGGCCGGAAAAAAAGGAATCGTGGGACGGGCGAGATTCCAGGCCCCGGAAGTGGACGGAGTGGTCCTGATCGAGCGGGAAGGCGCGGCCGTGGCACCGATTCTTCCGATTGAAAAGGTTGAAATCATCTCGACGGGAGTATATGATCTACGCGGAATCGCCGTCCGATGAAAACCATCTGGAGGATCATTGCCTCCTTTTTCGGGCTCGGTTTTTTTCCGGTCGCGCCGGGGACCGTTGCCAGCCTGGCAATCGTCCTGCTCTATAAGTGGCTGCTCTACCCGCTGGCCCTTCCCCATCTTTTGTTGATCGGATTGCTGCTCCTTGTCCTGGGAGTTCCCGCCGCCGCCGCCTATTCCTCCGAGCTCAAAAAAACCGACCCCGGATGTGTCGTTATCGACGAGGCCGCTGGACAGCTCCTCGTCCTTGTCTCTGTTTCTCCCGATTGGACCCTCCTGGTCATCGGCTTCCTGCTTTTCCGTTTTTTCGATATCGTCAAGCCCTTCCCCATTCGCAAGCTGGAGGGGCTTCCCGGCGGCTGGGGCATCATGGCCGATGATGTCGCAGCTGCCCTGATGGCCAAATTGCTGCTCCACCTTTTTATTTATCTGCAGTGAAAAAAGAGATTCCCGGCAGAGTCGAGATCATCGCCGTCGGCTCCGAGCTTCTCACCCCCCATTTCCAGGATACGAATTCGCTGTATCTGAGCGCCCGCCTGAATGACCTCGGATGGACGGTGGCCTATAAGACGATCGTGGGCGATGATAAAAAAGACCTCAGCTTGCTCGTTCGAGAGGCCCTTCGCAGGACGGAACTGGTCATGGTCACGGGTGGTTTGGGCCCGACGGGGGACGACATCACGGGAGAAGCCGTAGCTCGGGCACTGGGAACGGACCTGGAACTGCAGAGAGATGTCCTGGAGAGGATAGCCGACCGTTTCCGAAGCCGGCAGCTGCCGATGCCCAAAGCCAACAGGAAGCAAGCCTTGATCATCCGCGGCGCCGAGGTCCTTCCGAATGAAAACGGGACTGCGCCAGGGCAGCTGATCAGGGTGGGCGGAAAGAAAGTCGTTCTCCTCCCGGGTCCTGCCCATGAGCTCAAACCGATGTGCGAGAAACTTGTCTGGCCTTTATTGGGGAGAGAGCGGCGCGGCCATCTCTCCCGCGCCGTGCTCGCCATGACGGGTCTGACGGAGTCAACGGCCGAAGCCCTCATCTCGGATCTCTATCCCAAGACGGCCGACCTCGGCTTGACCATACTCGCCTGTCCCGGCCAAATCGAGATCCATCTGCTGGCTTTTTCAGCGGAGAGCCGGCTTTCCGCCGAAACCAAGCTGCGCGGGCTGAAATCCAGGATCAGCAGGCGATTGCGGACCTATGTGTTTTCTGAAGTTGGCGAATCCCTGGAACAAGTTGTCGGATTGCTCTTGAGGGAGAAGAAGAAAACTCTGGCGGTTGCCGAATCGTGCACCGGGGGATTGATCAGCCACCGCTTGACCAACGTACCTGGGAGTTCCGAATATTTTCTGGAGGGAGTCGTCGTTTACAGCAACGTCGCCAAGGCCGATCTTCTGGCTGTGCCGCCGGACCTTATCGAGGCCCACGGCGCGGTCAGCGTTCCTGTCGTCCGGGCCATGGCCTCGGGCATCCGGAGACGCGCTCGGGCCGACCTCGGCCTGGCTGTCACCGGCATCGCCGGACCGGCGGGCGGAACCCCGGAGAAGCCGGTCGGGTTGGTCTATGTGGCTTTGGCCCGGCCGGGGGCGATTGAGGTCCAAAAAAACTTGTTTCCGGGAAAGCGAGAACAGGTTAAAATGCAGTCCGCCCAAAAGGCCCTGGACATGGTGCGTCGGCATCTCCTTCAGAGAGCCGAAACGAGGGAGAGAAGGACTCGATGAGAACGTTCATCGCGATCGACCTTGATGAGAGCCTGAAAAAAGCCCTGGAGACGTTTGCCGCCGAGCTCAAACCGCTGGCCAGGAGCGTCAGCTGGGTGGGTGCGGCCGGCATGCACCTGACGTTGAAGTTCTTGGGGGAGATCTCGGAAGCGGACGCCGCACGGGTCTCCTCAGCCCTGGAAGAGACCGCTGCGCGACACAGGGTCTTCGCTCTCGTCCTCGAAGGTACGGGAACGTTTCCTCCCGGACGAAGGCAGCCGCGTGTCCTCTGGGTGGGGGTCTCTCCCGGGCCTCCCCTGCTCGCATTTCAAGAAGATGTCGAAAGAGAGATGGCCAAGCTCGGGTTTGAACGAGAAAAGAGGCCATTCCATCCCCATCTGACTCTCGGCCGGGTGAAGTCCCCTGCCGGACTCGACCCTCTGGTCCAGGAGATAAGGCAACAACAGGGCAGGAGGTTCGGAGAGATGAGCGTCCAGAAGTTCAGCTTTTTCCAGAGCATTCTCAAGCCATCCGGAGCCGAATATACCGTCCTTAAGGAGTTCCGTTTGAGATGAGGATCATTTGGATAATCGGGGCCTATTTCGTCGGCTCAATCCCCTCCGGATTCATAATTTTCAGGATGGGCGGAAGCAAGGACATCCGGGAATTCGGCAGCCGGAGCACTGGAGCCACCAACGTTCTCCGGCTCAAGGGTTGGCGCTATGCGCTCCCCGTCCTGGTCATCGATGTCTTGAAAGCCGCCCTCCCGGTCTGGCTCGCCCTGAGAGCTTTTCCCGCCGACAGGCGGGTTGCTTTTGGCGTGGCCCTGATGGTTGTCCTCGGCCACTGTTTTCCCGTGTTCATCGGGTTCAAGGGTGGAAAGGGAGTCTCCACCGCCATGGGTTCCTATGCGGTCCTGGCGACGGTCCCGTTTTTGCTTAGTCTGGCGGTCTTCGCGGGGGTGATTGCGGCCACGCGCTATGTCTCTCTCGGATCCCTGCTGGCCACCCTGTCATTTCCGTTGATCGTGTATTTCGGCCGTGGTGATGGCGGTCTGGCCGCCCTCGGGCTGACTGTTTTTGCCGTGATCGCGGTTCGTCACGCCGGCAACATCCGACGGCTGATCAAGGGCCAGGAGAGAAAGCTCGGACAGAAGACAAGAATGGAGAACGGATAAACGGGCATGGACGCGGCGATAATAGGTGGCGGCAGCTGGGGTTCAGCTTTTGCCCTTCATCTCGGACGACGGCGTCTCAAGACCCAGCTCTGGGTCAGGGAAAAAGAAATCCTGGAAGGGCTCCTGGAAACCCGGCAAAACGGCGTTTTCCTCCCCGGGTTCGGTTTTCCTTCCGAGGTCTTCTTCTCGGCTGACCTTCGGGAGACCGCGTCCTCGGCGGGAGTCCTATTTATCGCCATTCCCTCCCGCTTCTGCCGTCCGATCTTTGAGGAGATCGCCCCGGTCCTGAAGGCGGAACAGGTCGTTGTCAGTCTGACCAAAGGGATAGAGGCAGGCTCGCTCAAGAGGATGACCGAGGTGATGAACGAGGTCTTTTCACCGCGCTCCCTTCCGCGTCTGGCCGTCCTCAGCGGTCCGAGCTTCGCCCGGGAAGTGGCCGAAAGACACCCCACCGCCGTGGTCATCGCCTCTGCCCTCGGCGAGGCCGCGCAGACCGTCCAGCACCTCGTCTCAAACATTCATTTCCGGGCCTACACCAGCAGCGACGTTATAGGGGTCGAGCTGGCCGGCGCGTTGAAAAACGTGATCGCCGTCGCCGCTGGGATCTCGGACGCCCTGAGCTTCGGACACAACACCCGGGCCGCCCTCATCACGCGGGGGATAGCGGAAATGACCAGACTCAGCCTGAAGCTCGGGGCCAAGAAAGAGACCTTTCTGGGATTGGCGGGGATCGGTGACCTGGTCCTAACCTGCACGGCCCGGATGAGCCGCAACTATCATGTCGGTTACGAGCTCGGGAAAGGGCGGCGGCTGGCCGAGGTCCTGGCAGAGACGCCAATGGTGGCCGAGGGGGTCACGACGACCGTCTCTGTCCGGGACCTTTCCCGCAGGGAGGAGGTCGAAATGCCGATCTCGACGGAGGTCTACCGGATTCTCTATGAAAATAAAAGCCCGAAGGGGTCCATTGGGGACCTGATGCTGCGAACACTGAAAGGCGAATAACGCGAAGTGAGGATGGAGATGAAAAAAACTATGATTTTGGCCATCGCTTTGGGTCTGTGTCTGGCGACGTGCGCGTCCTCCCAGAAGAAGCTCCAGCAGGCCAAAGAGAAAGACCCTCAATACCAATATTCCATGGGCGCCGTTTACCTGAACAACAACAACCTTGACGAGGCCATCCGGCTATTCAACAAGGCGCTGTCCCTCGACCCCCGGCACTTCCAGTCATTGAACGCCCTGGGCCTCACCTATTCGATGAAAGGCGACCTCCAGGGGGCTGAGAAGTACTTCCTGAAATGCCTTGAGGTTTCTCCGGCCTTCATGGAGGCCCGCAACAATCTGGGCATGATCTATCAGGAACTGGGCTATCTGGACAAGGCAGAGGAGGAGTTCAAGAAAGTCACCGCCGATGCAAAATACAGCAGCAAGGAGTTGCCCTACTATAACCTGGCCCGGTTGTATTCATTGCGCCAGGATTGGGAAACCGCCCTTTTCTATGCGGACAAGGCGATCCAAACCAACGCCCGTTATCATTTGGGCCATAGCCTCCGAGGCTACATCCTGGAGAGCCAAGGCAAGTTTGTCGAGGCCATAGAATCCTATAAGCAGGCAGTCAAACTGCTCCCCAGTGACGTCACCTACAAATTCAACCTTGCCGCCGCTTATTTCAAGAACAGCGACTTCCGTCAAGCCGGGGAAATCTTAGGGGAGATCCTGCCCTTGATCTCAGACCCTGAAATGAAGGGAAAAGCCGACTCCTATTTAAAAACAATCAAGGAAAAGGAAAAACAAGGCGTCTAAGGTCAGGTTCCCTCTTCCCAAGCCGTCAGATATTTTTTCTGCTCGGCTGTCAGCCGATCGATCCTGATCCCCATCGAACGCAGCTTGAGACGAGCGATGTGCTCATCGATCTCTCGAGGGACAGTGTGGACCTCTTTGGCCAGCGTCCTGCCTTTCCGGCTGAGGTAGAGAGTGCACAGCGCCTGGTTGGCAAAACTCATATCCATGACCATCGCCGGATGGCCTTCGGCTGCGGCCAGGTTAATCAATCGTCCCTCGCCCAAAAGGTAGATCTTGCGTCCGCTGCGGAGTTCGAACTCGTCCACGAATTCCCGGATTCGTTTTTTTGCCCTGGCCAGTGAAGTGAGGGCGGGGATGTCGATTTCCACGTTGAAATGGCCGGAGTTGGCGACGATCGCGCCGTCCTTCATCCTGATAAAATGCCGGCGGGTGATGACCGCCTTGTCCCCGGTGACGGTCACAAAGATATCGCCGATCGAAGCCGCTGTCTCGAGCGGCATGACTTCGTACCCGTCCATTACGGCCTCCAGGGCGCGCAGAGGGTCGACCTCGCAGATTATAACAATGGCGCCAGCTCCCTTCGCCCGCATGGCCACACCCCGGCCGCACCAGCCGTAGCCGGCGACGACGAAATGGAGACCGGCCATGAGGATGTTGGTCGAGCGGAGAATGCCGTCAATCGTGCTCTGTCCGGTCCCATAGCGGTTATCAAAGAGATGTTTGGTGTTAGCGTCGTTGACGGCGATGATGGGGTAAGCCAGCACTCCTTTGGCGGCCATGCTTCTCAGACGGATGACTCCAGTCGTCGTCTCCTCAGTCCCCCCAAAGATCTCCCCGATCAGGGTCCGGCGGCGGGAATGAAGTGTGCTGACCAGGTCGGCTCCGTCGTCCATCGTGATCTGGGGCTTATAGTCGAGCGCCTGATTGACATGACGGTAGTACGTTTTGTGGTCTTCCCCTTTTATGGCAAAGACCGGGACACCGAAGTACTTAACCATCGCAGCTGCAGCATCGTCCTGGGTGCTGAGCGGGTTGGAGGCGCAAAGCGCCACTTCGGCCCCGCCGAGCTTGAGCGTTTCCATCAGGTTGGCTGTCTCCGTGGTGACGTGCAGGCAGGCCGATACCCGGACGCCAAGGAGGGGCTTTTCCCTTGCGAACTTCTTCTTGATGGATTCCAGAACGGGCATGAACCGGGCCGCCCATTCAATTTTGAGCCGTCCTTTGGCGGCCAAGCGCAGGTCTTTGACGTCGTGATTCATGTTTTCCTCAGCGCAGCCCGGCGTCGCGGCGCAGGGCCGCCGCCTTATCGGCCTTTTCCCAGGTGAACTCCGGTTCGGATCGGCCGAAATGACCGTAAACGGAGGTCTTCCGGTAGATGGGGCGGAGCATGTTTAAGGCGGTGATCATCGCCTTGGGCTTGAGGGAGAAATGCGCCCGGATCAGCTCCTTGATCTTGTCCTCATGAATCTTGGCCGTGCCGAACGTGTCCAGCATGATCGATACGGGCTCGGCCACGCCGATGGCGTAGGCCAGCTGGACTTCCAGTTTCTCGGCAATCCCGGCGGCGACGATGTTCTTGGCGATGTACCGGGCGGTGTAGGATCCGGAGCGATCCACTTTCGAGGGGTCCTTGCCGGAGAAGGATCCGCCGCCATGACTTCCGACGCCTCCGTATGTATCGACGATGATCTTGCGGCCGGTCATCCCCGTGTCGGCCAGAGGCCCGCCCTGTTCAAACCGGCCCGTGCCGTTGATGATGATCCTGGTTTTCTTGTCGACCATGGCGGCCGGGATGACCTTGCGGATGACCAGCTGCCTGAGGTCCTCCCGGAGGTCTTCCATTTTGACGGTGGAATTGTGCTGGGCGGCCAGGACGATGGCCTCCACGCGCTTGGGCTGGCCCCCATCATACTCGATGGTGACCTGGGACTTGCCGTCCGGCCGCAGGTAGGAGAGGGTCTTATCGCGGCGGACCTCGGCGAGGCGACGGACGAGCTTGTGAGCCAGTATGATCGGAAGGGGCATCAATTCCTCAGTCTCCCGACAGGCGTACCCGAACATGATCCCCTGATCTCCGGCGCCCTGCTCGTGCTCCTTGGTCTCGTCCACTCCCATGGATATGTCGGGGGACTGCTCGTGTATGGAGGAGATGACACAGCATGTCTTGTAATCAAACCCGTAGATGGCCTTTGTATAGCCGATGTCACAGACGACGCCGCGGACGAGCTTCTGGAAATCGCAGTAGCCGTTGGTGGTGATTTCTCCGGCAATCAGGACGAGGCCTGTCGTCACCAGTGTCTCGCAGGCGACCCGGCTTTTTGGATCCTGCCTGATCAGGTCGTCCAGTACGGAGTCAGAGATCTGATCGCAGACCTTGTCTGGATGGCCTTCGGTGACCGATTCCGAGGTGAAAAGGTGTTTTCCGGATTGACTCATCCTTGACCTCCTCTAAACATCCCAGCGATAAACGGGCATATTATATCAATCGCCGGCGGTTTTCAACCTCGGCTGGAAATTGAATTTTCGATTTCATTTGTGCTATTTTAACAAATGCGTCCTCCAGCGAAGAAGAGCGCGATGTCAAAGACCTGTGTCGGGCTATGGCTTTCTCTGCTTTTTTTGAGCGTCCTGGGCGCTTCCGCCGGCCAGGAAGCGTCCGGATTCCCTTTCTCCTGGACGAGCTTCACCCTTAAGAACGGGCTGGAGGTCGTCCTTTCCGATGATGATACACTTCCTCTGGTCGCCGTCGTCTTGGCCTATCAGGCGGGGTCGCTCCATGAGCAGCCGGGCAAGACGGGGCTGGCCTTTCTGCTCGAGAACATGATGTTCATGGGCTCGCTTAACGTGGGCCCGATGCAGCACATCGGCTATATCAATCGAGTCGGCGGAGAGCCGAATGCCCGCACGACAGAGGATATCTCCTATTTCTGCCAAACGGTGCCGGCCAACCACCTCGCCCTGGTCCTCTGGCTGGAGTCCGACCGGATGAAGGCCCTCGAGATCGATGCGGCCAAGGCCGAACGGGCCCGGCAATTTCTGCTCGATGAGATTGACCAGCGAAAGACGGCCGATCCGTACCTGGACAGCCAGCTGGCCTTCGACCGGCTGGTTTATCCGGATTTTGCTCATGGCCATAGTGTCTTAGGCCGGAAGGAGGACATCCAGCGTTTGGAAGTCGAGGATGTCCGGGCGTTCTATGCGACCTACTATGTCCCCAACAACGCCGCCCTGGTCGTGGTCGGGAACATCGATATTTCCAGGACAAGGGAGTTGGTGGAGAAATACTTTGAGACCATCCCTCCCGGCAGAACCCCCCCCCTTTTCCTGCCTCCCCGGCCTCCGGAAAAGAAACAGGTGGTCCAATCATTCAAGGACGCCCTGGCCCCCTCACCCGCCTTTCACTTGGGATTTCGGATCGCGCCCCCTTTTTCGCGCGATTATTATGTCCTGGCCATCCTGGATTATCTGCTGTTCAAAGGAAAGAGCGCCCGCCTATATAGAAAACTCGTGAAGAAGGAAGGCTTTGCCCTCTATGTGACCGGCGGGGTCGAAAAGCGGAAAGATGTGGCCGTGATGAAGCTCTTCGCCATGAACAACAACGAGACCATGGTGGAGCTCTGTCAGAAATCTATCATCTCCGAGCTCAACAAGCTCAGGACCAGCGATGTCTCGGCTGAAGACCTGGCCAGAGCTAAGAATCTTTTCAAGCGCGATTACCTCAGCCGGCTCGCTTCAGCCGTGGAGAGGGCGATGTTCCTGGCCGAGATGGTCTTCTCCCCCATCGGCCTGGACGGCCTTGCCGACGAGCTCCCCAAGTACATGCGGATCAGCCCCTTTGAGGTCAGGATGGCCGTGAGCCGGTATCTCCTCCCCGAGAGCAGCGTGATCCTGAACATCAACTCGAAATGAACAAAAAGCCGTGGGTCTTCATCTGGGTTTTCCTGAGCGTCGGGTCGGTCCTGGCCCAACAAGAGCGGTTCAGGAAGTCACCGCCGATTCCAGACCCGCTGCCGCAGCTGGAGCTTCCCGAGATCGAATCCACCCGCCTCGAAAACGGCCTCACGCTGGCTGTCATTTCCCGGCCTGACCAGCCCTTCATCACCTTGGATCTCATCATCCGGGCAGGAGAGAGTCAGTCGCCGCAGAGTCTGCCCGGTCTCGCCTCCTTCACGGCCGGGATGTTGAGCCGCGGGACTCCCTTGGTCTCGGCCGCAGAGCTGGAGGAACGGATCGATGCGATCGGCGGGGACTTCAGCACAACGACCACGCCGGATTTCTCCCGCTTTGCCCTTAGTTTCCTGGACGGTTTTCTGGACCAGGCATTGGAGGTACTGAGCCTGATGGTGCTTCAGCCGAATTTCAGCGATCGGGAGGTCGTCGCCCTGAAAAGGACCCAGTATTACGACCTCAGGCAGAGGCAGCGGGACCCGGAGTTTGTCGGCCGGCGTCAGCTCCTCCGGGTCCTGTTCCAGGGGCATCCCTACCGTCAAGCATTCTTCAGCGAGGACGTCTTTAGGAACCTGACCAGGAAGGATGTTCAGGCCTTTTATGATCTGCACTATCGGCCGAACAATGCCCTGATCGTCCTCGCTGGGAAACTCGACCTGGGCATCGCCGTGAGAAGAGTCAGTCACTACTTAAACGTTTGGCCGAAGAAGCAAACAGAGCGGCCGCTCCTGCCTTCGCTCCAGGCCAATGCCGAGGATAGGTTTTGCTTCGTCGACTTCCCCCAGGCCAAGGAGGCCACTCTCGTCATCGGAAATATGATCAATCCGCTGGCTGAGCCGGACTATTTTCCTCTGGCCGTGCTCCTCCAAGTGCTCGGAGGGACTCCCTTCAGCCGGTTGTTTATGAACCTCCGGGAGGCCAAGGAATATGCCTACAGTGCGTTTAGCGGTTTGGAGCTTTTCCAAAGCTGCGGGTGCTATACGATCACAGCGGCCGTGATCCCCTCGGCGGCCGGAGAGTCAATCCGGGAGATCTTGCGGGAGCTCGACCGGATCACCCGGGACAAGGTCTCCAATTTTGAGTTGGAACAGGCAAAATCCTACTTGATCGGGCATTTCCCTATCGAGATCGGCCGCCTGGATCAACTCAGCCGGCGCATCTCGGAGTCATTGGCGCTCTCCCTGGGCGATGCCCATTGGGGCGGCTTCAACGACAGTATTGCCCTGGTCGACGCCGACAGGATATTCGAGGTTGCCCAGAAATTCCTCATACCGAAACCTGTGGTAGTCATCGTCGGGGACAAAGGAGTCCTTCTCGATCAACTCCGGGATCTCGATCGGCTTGAGGTCTACGATCTCAAAGGAGTCCTCCTCTATACTCTGGTCAAAGGAGTCGAAGGATGAAGCTCGTGGAGTGCGTGCCCAATTTTAGCGAAGGCCGGGACCGGGAGAAAATTAAGGCGATCACGCAGGAGAT
>Ga0105095_10002036_pt1 | contig 10789 bp, 8 predicted proteins | sample PPLLak2March2015_2_FD_79180 | JGI IMG/M metagenome (GOLD analysis project Ga0105095, IMG submission 79180) | Freshwater sediment microbial communities from Prairie Pothole Lake near Jamestown, North Dakota, USA - PPLs Lake P8 Core (3) Depth... | ecosystem: Environmental > Aquatic > Freshwater >... | reverse complement strand
TTAAGATTCCTGATAAATGGACCAAAGCTCACTGGCGTGCCCGTCCCTTGAAAAAAAGCCTGCCCGCCTGTCTCATCCGCAAGTCTCTGTAGTGAACTCTGTGCATTTGCCGCCAAAGTTGTGCTGCTCAGTGCCGCCTGCGTCGGCGAGTAAAATCCATAGACGGCCACACCACGCCTTTGTGACTCAGTAACCGCCCTCTGCAAATCGAGACTCTGAGTGGCAGTGCTAGACTGGAAACCTCGTGACGTGTCAAGCCCATCAGAAACAAGCAACACGGCTCTTCTGCCGGAGGGTTGTGAGTCAAAGCGACGTAAACCCTCGATAACTTCGACATATGGATTGTAAGGAGCAGCGCTTGCTACTCCGAGGGGCGGACGCAATGCTTTTGCAGCTCGCTCAAGGTCGGTGGTGAATTTTTGCCTTACCTGAAGACTACCTGCTCTTATGTATCCGACAAGGACTCGCGATCCCCGGGGCAACCCCCGAACGAATTCGCGCAGCGCTTGCATCTCATTGGATATGGACGAGACAACATCGTCCTGGATCAACAAAGCGATCGTTATAGGAGAGTTGGTTCCAATTGCCCTTACGGAAAGGATGCTTTGTGGCTCTCCATCTTCGCTGATTGTGAGATCCACCATTCTCAATTCTGGTTCAGGCTTTGTTCCCTTAACCCGAATGGTAAGGGGAATTGTTACAGGGCGCGCTGCATTACCATTCGCAGACCGATCCGAGGATTGGCCCAGCATCAAGCATTCGGTTGCGACGATGGTGACCAGGGCCAGGCCAATCAGGTTTGCGGCCTTGAGCTTTTGCCTCATGCTAGTTTCTCCCTAGGCATTATACAAACATCAACTTCTGATTCTCTCGTCAAAATCGCGGGCTCGCTTTTTCTTTGCGGTCCAGCGGTTAGCACACTCTCAACCTTACATTTGGTCCCGATTCTTGTAGACTTTTAAAATGCGCAATCCGGACGGCAAGCTACGCCAGAAAGATGAGATGATTGCTTACCTGTGGAAGTGGCTTCCATGGTCTTGTTTTCTACTTGTTTTCCTTCCAGCCCCAATCGTTTTTTCGATCCTTTTGCTCACAGCAAGCGTACCGGACAGCATAGCGTTTTACTTGGCTTTGGCGGTTCTGTCGCTCCCAATCAGCGGCTTGATAGCACTCTCGTGTGTCCTTTTGTTGCTCGTCTTCCGTCGACGCTGGTATAGCTCTTTGCGAGACAGGTTGGCTCAAGATGGTATAACAGCCGACGAGGTTACGTGGTTCGCTTCTGAACTTACGTCGGGCGAGCGAAAAGCTCTGGCAGAGATCTCACATCAGAATCCACCTCTGGCCGATGCATACTGCGAAACCTTGGCCTCACGATTAACCGCGTCCCGCATTATTTCCAAAGTTCGAAGAGAGCGCCTGAGCGTAGAGCGGCGTCTAAACCAAGCTCGATTTCTCTCGGGCACCGAAACGGCTTCACTACTTGGAGACCTGCAGAAAGATTACCAGCAACTCGAAACATTGAGAAAGGAAGCCACTTCGCGTTTGGCAAAAGCCAAGGCGAGGTTACAAGTAATTGAGGCCGCAGCCAGCCGCAGTCTTAATCAAACAGAAACCAACTTAATGCTACGAAGGTTGGTAGAGTCGCAGAACCAGATACCGCTTGCAATGGAACTGGCCCGCCTCGAACAAGAGGCACACGAGGAAACCGAAGACGCGTTGAACTCATCATCCCATTCGGAGCCGAATTCTGCTCAGTAGCTGGCGAAAAGCGAAAGCCTGTTTCCGCTGAAGCTTCCCACCGAATTGACGGCATTTCTTCCATCCTGACACGACCTGCCTCTAGTCAAACTGACATGTACTAGCGGGCTCTCCACGTAGCGCTTCAAAAAACCTTCAGATATGGATTACTGGCCTAGATAGGTCGCTGGCATGTCCATTGCCCAAGTGAGCCCGCCCCAGCGTGAATTGTGGGCAATTCTTGACAGGACCGACCGAGATGAAGAAACCAAAAACCTTGAAAGCAATCAGATGGCTCATATCTTTTTCCCTGGTATTGTCAGCCTGTAGCGGCATTCTGGTGATGGACGTAGCTAGAGCCGGTCGCAACGACGACGGCAAGAACAGGCGCCAAGGGCCGTTTGGGCATCGCAAGATTGCTAACGATCTCTCTGAAGGAAGGAGTAATAACCCGGCGAATACCACTGTAAAGGTGATCCTTCAACTTAACGATAGAATCAGCATCGGCCTGGCGAGTTTGCTACGAGGCAATGGAGTTCGCGTGAAGCGAAATTTCCAAGCTTTTGATTCGTTGGCACTCGATCTCCCACTCAGCGTTGTCGATTCTCTCGCGAGTTTCTCAGAAGTCGAATTCGTCTCGATTGATGCTCCTGTTCGGTCGTTTGGCGGTCACGTGGCGCACACGACCGGGGCAGACAAGGTCCGGTCAATGGTTGCTGGTACCCAACTGAACGGTGCCGGCATTGGAATCGCCGTTATGGATTCAGGAATCTACGCTAACCACGTTGCTTTCTTGGATCCCGCTACGAACAACTCCAGGATTGTAGCTAACGTTGATTTCACAGGTGAAGGTCGCACAGACGATCCCTACGGGCACGGCACGCACGTAGCGGCGGCGGCGGCAGGAAATGGCATGGTCGCGAGAGGACGGTACATAGGTATCGCGCCCAAAGCGAATCTGGTCAATTTGCGAGTACTAAACTCCCAGGGGCTCGGCTCGGTCTCCGGATTGCTGAGTGCTATGGAATGGGTACTCAATAACCAAACGAGATACAACATTCGCGTCGTGAACATGAGTCTGGGAATGCCGGCTATTAATTCCTATCGCACCGATCCTTTGTGTCTCGCAGCCAGACGGCTTGTGGACGGTGGAATCGTGGTATTGGCTGCCGCAGGAAACAATGGTAAACGGAGCAACGGTGAGAAAGTGTATGGGCAACTTCACTCTCCCGGCAACGAGCCCTCAGTAATAACCGTCGGAGCGGTTGATACCAAGGGTACCGATAATCGTGCGGATGATGGCATCGCCAGCTTCAGTTCGCGTGGTCCAACACGTAGTTATTGGACGGACGAAAACGGGCTTCGACACTACGATAACTTGATAAAGCCCGACATCGCCGCTCCTGGCAATAAGCTGGTGTTCGCCAAATCTCCTAATAATCTGTTGGCCCAGCAAAACCCATCACTGAATGTCGCAGTTACAACCAATCCTACCCGCGCGCAGATGATGCTTAGCGGGACCTCAATGGCATCACCGGTAGTGGCTGGTTCAGCCGCTCTCTTGCTCCAAGCTAATCCGAGTCTCACCCCCAATCTCGTGAAGATGGTTCTGATGTACACAGCCCAGCAACTTCCGGGCTTTAACATGCTTGAGCAGGGCGCTGGAGAGCTCAATATGGATGGCGCAGTAAGGCTGGCGAGACTCGTTCGACCGACGTCGGCTGCGACCGTGCTCGGGTCACCATTGCTGACGGTCGCGAGTCCTCCATCCCCTGTTTCCACCATTTCCTATGGACGTTCTCAATATAGCTTTAGCTGGGCCCAAGGCATTGTTGTTGGCAGCACCTTTGCCACTGGTACGCAGTTGGTCAGTAACTACCAGAAGGTCTATGCGCAAGGTGTACTTCTCAGTGACGGCGTTCTGATTAGTGACGGCGTTTTGGTCTCCGATGTATCGCTGCTTTCGAATGGTGTGCTGCTTGGCGATGGCGTCTTAGTGAGCGATGGCACCGTTATGGGAAACGGCGGGCTCTTCCTGGCCAACGGAGTCCTACTGGGTGACGGTGTTTTGCTAGGTGACGGGGTATTGCTGGGCGACGGAGTGCTGGTAAGCGATGGGGTACTCATTTCTAATGGTGTCTTGCTGGGCGACGCCGTGTTGCAGGCCCTATCAGCGCTGGTGGGTGGCGACCCAACGTCGCAAATGGAAACGGAACGTGATCTCGGTCAGAACTACCTCGGTTACTAAACAAGAACGGTCCGCCAGCAAAATCATGCAACGACTACACAGACAAACCAGTTCCAGTTTAGGTAACTCGTTTCTCAGGGTTAATTGGATTGATGGCACGACGACGGCCGCCTTAACCGCCGAGGATCAGTCGGAGGTGCTTGATTTTCTCACCGAACGTCCGATCCACAATGTTGCCATGGCTGGCTTCGTACGCGATAACGGCATGATCAGCGAACACAATCGCGGCGTGTTCTATGGCTGCCGTAATCTTCAGGGACAGCTGGAGGCCGTGGCGCTTATCGGGCACGCGATTCTAATAGATGCCCGCACCGATAGCGCATTCCAGTCATTGGCAGAATTAGCAAAGAGTAGTAGCGCCACGCATCTCATCATAGCTGAGGAAACATGCGTGGCAGCGTTTCTGAAATACTACGCGGACGGCGGCCAGCAATTATATCGAGAGAGCCAACAGATATTGTTTGAGCTCCGGTGTTCCAACCCGGATGCAATCGAAGTTACCGGCTTCCGCTTAGGTTCACTTAGCGATCTCGATCTTGTAGTCCCGGTACACGCTCGCATGTCATTCGATGAAAGCGGCGTCGATCCATGGGCGGCAGACCCCCTGGGTTTCACGCGACGTTGTGCGAGGCGACTACTCAGTAATAGAACCTACGTTCTGGTGCGAGACGACAAACTTCTTTTCAAAGCGGATGTGGTAGCCGAGACTCCTGAAGCAACGTATCTGGAAGGCGTCTGGGCTAACCCAGCAATCCGTGGCACTGGCTGCGCCCTAAGTTGTATGACTCAGTTGGCACAGATGCTGCTATCGCGCACCGAAGCGATTTGCTTGTTGAGCAACGTTACGAATAAGAAAGCGAAGGCTTTCTATCTCAAAGCAGGATTTAAGCAACAAGGAGTATACGACAGCATTTTTCTAAGGCGATCGATCGCATTCCCCCAGACTGCGATGCTTTGAAGTCACCTTTCGAGTATCGTCGCTGCAACAACCACAAGCAGCCGTCTCACCTCCGTGTTACGTTCAGGCCGCGCCTCCGCTCTTGCCCCGCCCTTACCTCACTCAGCTGACTTAGTTGCAAAGTCGGCAAAAACCTCATTGTTGCCCGTCACATGAGCTTTCCTGCTGAATATGCTGTCTGCTGCTTCACACATTAAGCGAATGAGAGACTCGACAAAGTCATATCGCTTGTACCTATATTCGTTCGCTACAATCATTGCGGGCGCATTGATCTACTTTTCAGCTCTCTTTAAGCTGAACGTCACAATCTTTGACCTTAGGCTAGCCCTCATAGTCTTTCTGACTTTGGTCGTCAGTTCGCGGATCGTGGTACCCATACCCCGTTTCAGCTCGCAGATCTCCGTCTCCGATACGTTGATTTTTTTGACGTTATTGTTGTATGGCGCTCAGGCGGCGATCGTGCTGGCTGCTACTGAAGCTCTGATCTCTTCTTCCAGGTTCAGCAAGAAGCTGTTGACAATTCTTTTCAACTGGGGTTGTGCCGCTTGCTCGGTATTCGTTACGGCCGCTGCTCTTCGTTACTACTTCGGTGACATCGTCTCACTTAACCAACGCTCAATTACTCCAACTACCGTCGCTGCCATTGCGTTGATGGCTCTAGTACAGTACGGGGCTAACTCCGGTTTAGTAGCAATCTGCGGCGCCCTGAAAGCCAATAAACCGATCTGGCAAACTTGGAAGAACCATTACCTATGGACCTCAGTTACGTACTTTGCCGGCGCGTCAGCGGCGGCGCTAGTCGCGCGCCTGAGTAACGACGTAGGTATCTATGCGGTGATTGTGACTGTGCCAATCATTGCGGTCATCTTTCTCACGTATCGGACTTACCTGCAAAACATCGAGTCGGCAGCTCGTCAGGCGGATCAGGCAGAGAACCACGTTCGAGAGCTGTCGCACTATATAAGTGAGCAAGAGCGCATACGTGAGCAGTTTTCACAAATGGAAAAGCTCTCGGCTTTGGGCGAACTCGCTTCCGGCGTAGCTCACGATTTCAATAATACGCTCGCCGGAATTCTCGGGAGGGCCCAGCTCCTTTTGCGAACTAGTGATCCTGAGAAGATTGAACGTGGTTTGAAAATCATCATTAAGACTGCCGAAGACGGCGCCAAGACGGTCAAGCGAATTCAAGACTTTGCTCGACAGCGTCGGGATCACGATTTTGAGCTGATTTCAGTCGGTCAAATTCTCCTTGATGTAAGCGAAATGACCAGACCGCGCTGGAAGGATCAGGCGGAAGCCCGCAATGTACATATTGATTTACGCGTCGAAATTAGGTCCAACCAAAAGCTGATGGGTGACGAATCCGAATTGCGAGACGTGCTCGTTAACATGGTCTTTAACGCAGTTGACGCCATGCCGGATGGAGGCGTCCTAACGTTGGCGGCCGAGGATTCCGGCGACTCCGTCGTGCTATCTGTGGCTGACAGTGGCATCGGAATGACATCAGAAGTTAGTTCGAGGATCTTCGATCCATTCTTTACTACTAAAGGCAAGGCTGGCATGGGCCTAGGACTGGCGGTGAGCTTCGGAATCATTAGACGTCATGGGGGAACAATCAAAGTCGATTCAGAGGTTGGCTGTGGCTCGGTGTTTAAGATCAGTCTTCCTGCGGCTTCAGACTTCATCAGCGCCGGTAAATCCGAAGGGCAGAGTTATCAAGCAGGTGATTCCTCAATTCAACAAGTTCTAGCAAAGCATCCGGAAGGGTACCTGAACATATTGGTTGTGGATGATGAGGTTCACGTGCGGGAGCTTTTGAAAGACATCCTGGAAAGCGAGGGCTGCGACGTTCAAGTGGCTGCAGGCGGGCTCGAAGCGATTGCGCTGTTTGACTCTTGTGACTTTCACGCAGTTTTGACTGACGTGGGCATGCCGGGCATGAGCGGGTGGGAGTTGGCGCAGGCCATTCGGGAAAGAAGCAACGTACCAATTGCTGTTATTACTGGCTGGGGCGAAGCGGTTGGCTCGGAGGACCAGAAAAACGCGGGCGTCGATTGGATAATTTCAAAACCATTTCAAGCCGAGAGAATCGCAGCGCTCGTATCTGAGATCCCGCAAAAGCGGCTCTCCACACATTCGTCCCTTGTCTAGAATAGGCGCATAACAAGGCGACTAGTTCACGATATTCCAATCGGTAGGCTCATCCGGATTTGCTTTGGGCTCCTGAAGCAACTGGTTCCGGAATTCGATTGCCTCTTTTACACTCGTCTCCACCACTTCTAGCCGAAAAGGCTTCAGAAGGTAATCAAACGCACCTATCTTGATAAGACCCTCTGCGTGTGCACGATCACCGATCCCAGAGATTATGATCACAGGTGTGCTGGGATACAGCTGCCTCACATATCCTAGTAGTTCCAATCCACTGAGACCAGGCATGGAGATGTCAGTCAAAACAACGTCATAAGTTTCTGCCTTGAGCTTGGTTAGAGCCTGTTCAGCCGTCTCTGCTGTGTGACAAACATACTGTTCAGATAACAGCTCATACAGCGTATCCCGAATCGCGTCATCATCATCCACAACTAGAAGTTGGGGCATTCAGACCTCCGACCGTCTCCCAATTTGTATCTGGGCAAAGCTAGTTCCACATGTGATGAGGCTCGGTTAGGCTCAGATACTAGCACACAACAGCAAAATGGGAATGGCCTCTGTTTTAAAATTTGTAGACCATTAGAGTCGAGAATAATCAAGGATTTGATATGTTATGCTCGGTGTGCGGAGGTGGAGATGACGACCAATAATGCTGCTGTTGTTCACTATGCAGGAAACGACTTGTTCATAGGCATCACACCATCGGGCCACGCAGTCTCATTGGACACTGACCACGATCGCAGTTCTGCACCAACTCCGGTGGAACTTTTGCTCGTAGCCTTGGGCTCATGTACTGGGGTTGACGTTATCGGTATCTTACGTAAAAAACGGGCAGAGGTTCTGGACTACAAAATCGTGATCAGTGGTGAGCGGCGAGCCGAGCACCCGCGTAGTTTCAGTCGTATGCTGGTAAAGCACATTATCCGTGGACGAAACCTTTCGGAGAAGGCCGTTGCCCAAGCGATCGAGTTGTCCGACGCCAAGTATTGCAGTGTCGCTGCAACTTTACGCCCAACCGTAGAAATCGTTTCTTCGCACGAGATCATCGAAGTGGCGCCATCAGCCGATTCCGGAGAATGATAACGTGAGAAAACCTTCCTACACTCTTACAGTGATGGCGATAATCAGTATCGCCTTGTTCGGAATTTCACCAGGCCGTTCATCACGTGCGCTGTCGCAATCGGTCAAAGACAGAACGCTTGCCGCCACGCGCCAAACAGAAAGACGCGACTCAGGCGGGCAACTGTTGAAACTTTCAGCTAACGAACACCTTCGCCGCGCGAACGTGTTCATGAGTAATCGGGCTTTCGATGAGGCGCGCGACCATTGGCAAGCGTTCCTCAGATTCTACCCGAACCACGAGTCTGTTCCCGAGGCGCTTCTGGGAATTGGCCGGTCCTATTATCAGTCCCGGCGGTACGCCGACGCATATGAAATTTTCGAATCCCTGGCCCGCCAGTTCCCTGCGACTAAAGAAGGACGTGAAGGTCTCAACTTCGGCGGCTCCGCTCTTCTAAGGTTGGGTAGACCGTCTGAAGCGGTTACACAATACACTCGGTATATCGACCGTTATCCGGCGGGTGAAAGAATTGAGACGGCGCACCTCAACGTTATCGATTCCCTGAGAGAAGGCGGCCGTCCGCAGGATGCAATCGCATGGATCACACGCACCACGCAGCGTTTCGCAGGTACGGCAACTGATATTAATGCCGAGTTCGCGCGCCTACGCTTAGACGTCGCGGAAGGAGATTGGCACCACGCAATTACTGTTGCGACTAATTTGAGTAGGCGTAACTTTTCAAAGGGTGTGCTGACCACGACGGCGGAGATCACATATCTTAAAGCCTACAGCTTAGAACGTGCGCATCAGCGCGAGGACGCCATCGCGGCCTATTTGTCGATCCCTGACAGTCCCACGTCATACTACGGCTGGCTTGCGAGCGAGCGCTTGGTGGCGCTAACTGGCAGCAACAGGTCACGCTCGATTTCTTCTCGGATCGAAAAAGTTAATAGTCAAATCGACGCAGCTGAAGATCTTTATCCCGCCCCCTATCGTCTCGCGGTAGTTAGGGCGGCAAGAGCTCGACAATTGGATCCTCGGTTCGTTCTGTCAATTATCAGACAGGAAAGCGTTTTTAAACCTTTTGCCAAGTCTCCCGCGGGTGCGCGCGGACTGCTGCAGCTGACGATAGATGCGGCGCAGAAATATGCACCTGGGGCTGGGCTAAAGACTGTGAAGGAGAACCAGCTTTATCAACCGGAGACTTCGATAGTCGTTGGCAGTGAGTACCTGGCACATCTTGCGACGCTATTCCCGAAACTGCTTGAACCTGTCGCGGCGTCGTACAACGGCGGCGAAGACAATGTAGCTCGCTGGATCAAACGGGCGAAACATCAGGATCCTGGGGTTTTCACAGCCGAGGTCGGGTTTGAGGAAACGAAGGATTATGTGCAAAAGGTCATGACTAACTACAGAGCCTACAAACGGCTGTACACGGCTGACCTCGCGCGTCACTGATTTCAAGGTTCGGGACTGAACCTGCGATTCTCAAATCCGGTCGCTTCTTCCCTCCGACCCAATGGGTCCGGTCGCATATATCGCCTCGGCAGAACACCCAGCTTCACCAGAGCAGCGTAGTACTCGTAGCGGAGTGTGATGTCAGCCGCAGGCCGAGGGTCCAGATCCATATTCACCCACTGAACATCGTTCTTCACAGATCGTCCAATGCCGGTAGCAGCATATTCCTCAGCCGGGGCCTGGGCCACGGATCCCTGACGGTCACGCGCCATTTCCGATGCCTCGCCCCGGACTGAGGGACTATTCGAAGCTTTGCTTTTTGGTTGCGCTTCGTTTCGCGTGGAACTGGAAGGCGGTGTCACACGAAACGGCGGACGCAATGATTCACGGAAAAACACGGCTGAGATAACTCCCAAGTTCGAGCTCTGCCCTAGTTTTGCCGCGTAAGAGTCGTGTTCCGAAGTGAAATAAAATCGTCGGGCGCGGACAGAACTCATTTGCCATCCTTGAATATGAATTGTCTCGTAAGGCCCAATCACCCATTTGCTGGCGTTCCACGCAGAAGTTCGTCGTGCATCGATGGAATTGAGGCCATCCACCGACAATGCCACGGCGACGCGGTGCGGCAATGGGTTGTGAACGCGAATTTCGTATTCCCGACCAGGGATTGCCTCAATATATGTCTTGCCACGTGCGAAATATTTCGTGAGCGACTTACCGTCTGCTAATACCTGCACATCAAATCTCGAGGATTGAATGAAGGATCGATCTTGGTTGGCCTGAGCCTCAACAGGTGCTGTCTCAGGCAGGACGAGCAACAACGTCGCTGCCAGCGTCAAAACCGTTCCACCACAACAAATAGCGAGTAGCCGTCTCTTCATGTTTTGCTTCTCCTTCTAAAACAGAATCGTAGCTATTCTCAGAACGCCCGCCCGGACAATTCTTGCGGAAACTCTAAGATTCGGTTTGAAGTGGTTCGAATTGGAAGCGGTTGAGTCTGAAGGGCTCTGAAGTTACAATGACTCGCCGCTGAAAACGAGGAATAGCCAATCACAGCACATTAGGAGACCCTGATGGAGTACGTACTCACCGCCACCAAAGAAGAAGCCCGCGCGGGTTCTTTTTACGACAGAATAGCGGCGGTCTATGACCTTACTTTCAAATTAAACGGTTACGGCCG
>Ga0105095_10002032_pt1 | contig 10797 bp, 15 predicted proteins | sample PPLLak2March2015_2_FD_79180 | JGI IMG/M metagenome (GOLD analysis project Ga0105095, IMG submission 79180) | Freshwater sediment microbial communities from Prairie Pothole Lake near Jamestown, North Dakota, USA - PPLs Lake P8 Core (3) Depth... | ecosystem: Environmental > Aquatic > Freshwater >... | reverse complement strand
CAAAAAACATACTGCTACGAGAAACATCAAAACGGAGATGAAAGGGTTGAGGATTCCTTCAGGGATGTGCATTTTGCTAAAAGTAATACTTTTAGCTATTTTAGTATTACCCGCATGACATGCACCATTAGAAGACGTCAAAATTTGCGAAAGGATGGCTTTGTGAGAGCCCTGGTTCTAGAAGGCGCTAGTTCGAAAAATTGGCGCTCGTGTGTTAGCGCGCGCGACGCTCTATCGCTTCATCTGCACTGAATACTGCGATAGCTAGACCGACACATATCAGAGAAATAGGAACAATTATCATTGTATCTCAACCCGTGCGCAAAAAAATGAGAGGAGAAGCTGGTTCTATGTCTTAACACTTATTTCAAGCCCGTCCTCGCCCACTTGAACGTATCTGCTTTGATACTTGCCTGATTTGCGAACGTATTCCAGGTAATCCTGCATCTGGTCTGCGAAAATGCCGGCGTTATCCGCAACGATAACGGTTCCTTTGTGAAGTCTGTCTTCCATCAGCCGTAGGTATTGGTAGTACTCGGTTTTCTCTGCATCTATGAAGACGGCGTCGTAACTGTCTTTCAGGGTAGGTATGAGTTTGAGTGCGTCGCCAACCAAAACTTTGACTTTCGGCTTTATGGCTGCCTTTTCAATGTTAGCTTCAGCGGTCTTTGCCTCCTCTGGGTGTATTTCTATTGTGGTGATCGTTACGTTTTCACCAAATGGTTTTCCCATTAGAATGGCAGAGTAGCCTATGAGGGTTCCAATCTCTAAGATTGTGCATGGATTAGCGTCTTTGACGGTTTTAGCTAATATCTTTCCCTTTGCAGGTCCAACTATTGGAAGGAAACTATACTTTGTCGCTTCTTCGATTTCTGCAAGTACCTGGTCTGCTGGCATACGGAGGGGCAAAAAGTCACCGAACATGAGTCATGAGTTGAAGGCTTATTAGTTTTTGTTGTTGTATCAATGCACTCACATTTTCTTTTCCTGAACTGCAGAATCACCACTCTCTTTTCGGGTTAAAAATGTCATAGGCCATTGGTTAATGCTAGCATCGCGTGACTGTGTGTGAAAGAAAAACAGCTGCGTGTTTTCAGAAAAAATTGTTGTTTTTGTTCTTCTCTAAGCTTGATCTAATCCATAGAGATTTGAGACTCAAGTAAATGAATCTAGGGACAAACATGCGCGTCATTCATTTGTTCCAGGTTTTCGACTAGACTTGTGCCAACTAATTTTTCTTCTTTCTTGGAAAATACTTTCTGGTTCGCAACCCAAGTTTGACCACAGAAAGCATCAAAGGCACCTCCAGCAGAGGTCCAATCACTGTGGCTAATGCTGCTCCCGAGCCAATTCCATACAGTGTAACAGCTACTGCGATTGCCACCTCAAAATGACTGCTGCTGCCAATGAGCGTTGTGTCTATGGCTGATTCGTACTTCCAACCGAGAATGTATCCTAAAGGATAAGTCCAAGAAATCATGATGGCATAGTGCAGGAGGTTAGGGAGAGCTAGATATCCCACAAGCAAGGGGTTCTCAAGAATTCTCTGACCAGCAAACGAAAACAGGACAATCAAAGTCACTAAGAGTGCAACTATTGAAAGCTTGCCCACGGCAGGGTTGTATACGTCTTTGAACCATTCTTCTCCTTTTCTGCGGATGATTATCCTGCGTGAGACTGCTCCTGAAGCTACTGGGAGGGCAATAAACACTAGTACGCTGACCGCGATCAGATCCCAAGGGACCGGAATGCCGCTTACACCCATATATAATCCTGCAAGAGGCGCATAAAGCGCAACCATGAGCAAAGCGTTGAACGCGGTGTTGATGAGCCCCTGCGCCATATCGCCCCTCGCTAGAAACATCCACCACATCACCATCGCAGTGCAGGGAGACAAACCTAGGAGAATTAGCCCCGGAATGTACTCGGGATTTCCAGCCAAAAAAGTGTTTGCTAGAAAAGTCATCAATGGTGGCGCAATTACCCAGTTAGCTATTATTGTGACAATGAGCGGCTTAGGGTTTCTTGCAGCCTTCTTAACATCACTGAACTGTATTCCAACAACCGTCGGGTACATCATGAAGAAAAGCAAAATTCCAATCGGTATTGACAATTGAGCAAACTTCAGCGAGTCCATAAATTGTCCAAAAGCTGGAAAGAACCTTCCTACCAGCAATCCTGCCACAATGCAAAGTGCGATCCATAGGGTTAGGTATTTTTCCCAGAGTCCCAAGGACAGTTCTTTCTTTACGTGTTCTTGCTCCATTGCCAAATCCGTTCAGTCCTCTTTGGATTTGAAGCGTGTTAGCTATTTTTTCAAGGCGGAAACGCTAATGCTTACGACCGAGTTGGAAGCTTCTTTCACTTCTTCCCTTGTCATTCCCAAACGGTTTATGACTTTGACGGCTTCAGGTTCACTTATTATGTATTCGAGCGGGTAGACTTTTTCCTGCAAGATTTCTACTTCGCTGAACCCGGCTTTGCTAATCAAATCAAGATACATGTCTTTAATCTCTGCTCCTGAAATGCACCCTGCGTAGGCTTCAACATTCTTCTGTACGGATTCTGGCAATTTTTTCAACAGGACAATATCTGAAACCATGAGACGCCCTCTTGAAGCCAGGACTCTGAAGGCTTCTTCAAAAACACGTTTCTTGTTTGGTGCAAGATTGATTACGCAGTTTGAGATTATGACATCGACTGAGTTGTCTGCGACCGGCAGGTTTTCGATTTCTCCAAGCCTAAACTCGACGTTTGTAAATTTTCCTTTTCTGGCATTTGAACGCGCTTTTTCCAGCATTTCGGGGGTCATGTCCACCCCAATTACTTTTCCCTTCTTGCCAACTTTCTTAGCCGCCAGAAAACAGTCAAACCCGGCACCAGAACCTAAATCCAAGACCTTTTCGCCTTCTCTCAGAGTCGCCAGCGCGGTTGGGTTGCCGCATCCTAAACCAAGATTGGCACCTTCGGGAACCGCATTTACCTCGTCTTCGCTATAACCAATCATCTTGCTAACCTGCTTTTCTGTCGGAGCTGAGCAACAGCTTACGCTGGGGCCACAGCAAGAACTATTGGTTTTAGCGACCTTGGCGTAACGATTTCTGACTATTTTCTTCACTTTTTCTTCTTCCACAATCAAGTCTCCTTCTTGGTTATTCCTTTTAGCAATGGACCAAGCGTTTCTGTTACGGCGCCCACTAGCCTTTCAGCTTTTATGATCGTTATGCAGCAAACCTCGCCATCTTTCTCGCAGGCCACCACGGCTAGCTTGTCATTTGGTTTGATGTTGGCCTTTTCACGCAAATCTTTAGGGAGAACAATCTGCCCCTTGGCATCAACAGTTACGATAGCGTCGATTCGGGCGGTGTCGCCTTCACAACTCACGCTTAATCACCTGACCTGAGCAATATATTTCTTAATACTTAAGCTTTTCTTAAAAATAAGAAAAATCTGAATATTCTGTTCAATACAATTAACTTGCATACCAATCAAGTTAAATACCGTCTTTAACCACGATAAACAAGACGTTTGCCCTCAAAGGCAACCTGGCGTAAATTATAAACAACAAAATGAATGAGTAACTAACGGTGACTACTACAAAATGGGTGAGGGCAATGTCAGGGTCAGAAGCTGGGAGGAATTCAAACGTATAGTCAAGGAAAAAAAACCCAGTTCCATTGTTTTCATCCTTGAACAAAGCGGCTTCTCGCCAAACAAAGAGCTAACTTCCCTCAAACTCATGATGCTTCATGATAGGCGCTACTACATTTTCTTAGATTTTCCCAAAGGCAGCGCCCTCAGAGAAACCGGTATTTCATTTCACAAAGACAAGAACGGAATCTCCAACTTGGACGAGGATGAAGTCAAGGCATTCCTTGAGAAACAATTCGAGAAGGAGAACGTGAAGGTCTACTCTTTCTGGACATACTAACAGCCGACACACTCGACCTTGTCGCGCGTGCTGATGGTATAACAGTATTTTAATACTGCTATCTTAAAGGATAGAGCTAACCCGGAGAAATCACTGTGAGTCTCAAGAGGCGACAAAGGTGATTGAAGACAAGTTTGAAGGCGTTCTTCGAAACAAAATACCCTGGGCGCCAAAGATAGATTATGAAAAATGCATTACTTGCGGAAAGTGTGTAGACTTTTGCCATAATCGTGCGTTCGAATTTGAGGAGAAAGAAGGCGAAAAGAGAACTGTCGTGAAGCACCAAGACGCATGTGTTGTGTTCTGTAGAGGCTGCGAAGACATTTGTCCTGCCGGCGCCATCACACACCCTTCAGAAAAGAAGACCAGAAGAATAATCGAAAAACTGAAAGAAACCAAGCGCGCGTGCATGAATTGCTTTTGAAGACGTCAACTTTTAGGTTCTTTTTATCCCAAGAGTCTGGAATCATTGTATCTTGTTTCGGTTTGCTCCATGTCGCAAGAACGCTCGAGCAACTAATGGGACTAATACGCCGGTAAGCATCCGTGGAAGAAGAACGAATGCTGTGCCGGTTACAGTTGCCCCGCCTACAACAGGTGAATACGCGCTGGCGACAACTATGACTAAGGATCCCATCATTCCTGACAATAGACCGGCAATTAGCATTCTTCGATAGTTGTCTGAACGCTTGTTCAATGCTCCTGCAACGTAGCCTGTCAGCATTGCACTTACCAGATTGCCGAGTAGACTTATGTCCCCTCCTCCCTGAGCAGCGTAAAGCTGATCAGAAAAATACAACGTGTAAAGACTGCCAAGCAAGAAACCTGATGCACCACCTGCCCATTGGTTCCAGATCAACCCGATCAGCATGGGCACTCCCACTACAACTATGGCTTCCATCAGGGAATACTTGAGGCCTATAAGAGATGGAGATGAAATCATTGAAATGCCAATTATCAGCAGAGCTACAATGGTCGGAATGGCGATTCCGTAAATTACGTCCCCTAACTTCCATTCGGTCCATTCACGATCTTTCAGATACATCATCCTTCTCCATTGGTTTCTTTCTCCAAAATACCTCGTACTATCTATTTAAGTACGCATCTAGCCTCTTCCATGGGTCTCACATCCTTGGTGAGTGAGAATCCTTTTTCAATCCACCTCTTGTATTAGCCTGGCCGGATCTCATTTTCGTTCTTAGAGAATTCATGGGTACATGATTGTTGCAACAGTAAAGCAACAACAATGGTATAAATCCTCGACAGAGCAAGTGAATATTTGAACAATGGTTTTCAAATCCTTGAAAAGGAGAAGTCTTAGTTGAAGGGAAGAACGAAAACAGTTCTTGTAGTTGATCCTAACGAGGCTACGTTGCACACGTTCAAGAGGCTTCTCAAGAATCAGGGATTCGTTGTTGATGAGGCTACAAAAGACGAAGAGGCAATGGCAAAAATGGAAAGCCAAAGCTACGATTTAGTCTTAGTTAGCTCGCTGCTTCCAGATACAGATGGAATGGACCTATTTCTCTTTACAAAGGAATCCGTCCCTAAAGCTAAAGATATCGTTACAAAAGGTTTTCCCTTCTCTAGCGAAGCCATCACCCCCTTCAAATCCGAGGCAGACGTAATATTTGCCAAGCCCGTAGCTCCTGATCAACTTCTCAGAGTGATCGAGAAACTCCAAAGTGCAGCGCGCGCTAATGAATACCCGAGAGCACAAAACAACAGGACTGATCGATGAAGAGCGAATTTCTGGATTAGCACCTTGCAAAAGCTTAAGAACCATCCACCATGAAAATACTATTCACGGTGAATAACTGTATGTCATTCTTAGATAAGGCTAAAAAGAAGGCGGAACAAGAAACGAAGAAAGCTGCTGATGCAACGAAGAAAGCCGGGAAGAAAGGCGCCAAGGAATTAAAAAAGGCTGGCGGAAAAGGAGCCAAAGAAGCAAAGAAAGCAGCCAAGAAAGCCAAAGAAAAGATTTAACCCATCACCTACTTCCTTTTTTTCCTCTCAAAGACAAGTCCGAACACCAATTGCATTTTTAAATGAAGATTTTTTAATATCTGCAAACAACTAAAAAAAAAGAACATGAATGGCGAGGGATCAGCGACGCCAAAGTTCGAGAAAGAAACAAAAGAATTGACTGAGACTCTGGGTTTGAAATCGGAACCCGTCGGGGTAAAGTTTTCGGATAATCACGAGGAAACCAGTTGGTTTTCAAAGAAAGTCAGCATCTGTGAAGCTTTAGACATAATCAAACAAGAAAAAATCATGCTCACCATAACCAAAGAAACCTGCACTTGTGCAGGCGGCAGACACTTCACCGGTCTAGAGATCCTTCCAATTGAGACTTTAGCGCCCGCTTTGACAGCCGAGAAGCATAGGGTCTACGAATCGACCGGTGTCGCTTTGGCTTCCATAGGCAAACAACCTCAGCCAGTGAAAAGAGGTAAATACTTGACATTGGGTCCACTTGAGAAATTTGAGAGGGATCCAGATATCGTTCTTTTCATTGTAACGCCTGCGGAGGCCGATAAAATATTGGGGCTGATTTCCTTTAAAGGGGCCGAACCTTTCATGTTTTATCCAGCAAGCAGTATTTGCTCCGCAATAACAAATGTGATGGCCAAGGGGAAACCTGAAATTAATCTCATTTCAGCATTTGAAAGAGTAGCCGGCAATTGGTCTCCCAACGAACTCATTTTGGCTTTGCCACTAAAAGAATTTGAAGCCGCACTGCAGAACATCCCTTGTTCTGGCTACGTGACATGAAACCGCCTCTGTCAACAGGTCAATTCACATGGTCTTGTTCAAAGGAGTTTCAACAAGTAACCATGCCTGTATCGACTTGAGTTTAGGGTTTCAAGATGGCCAAGAAGTAAAGCAAAAGCTTTTGTACAACTAGATTTCAAAGAATAATTGTGGTTTGGATGCCGCCAAAATTCCAATTGTACAAAGATTCTGCGGGAAAATTCCGTTTTCGCATCGTAGCTGAAAACGGTCAAACAGTGGCTTCAAGCGAAGCTTATGAGCATTATGCAAGTTGCATAAAGGGGATCAATAGCGTAAAGAAGAATGCCCGCTCGGAAGTGGAAGATCTAACTATTAACGATCGCAAAGTGCTGAATCCAAAATATCAAATCTACAAAGATGCCGCTGAAGAGTTTCGGTTCCGTCTGAAGGCTTCGAATGGCGAAATTATTGCGCAGAGTGAAGGCTATGAAACGAAAGACGCTTGCACGAAAGGTATCGCAGTGGTCAAGAGGAGTTATAATGCGAAAATTGACGATTCTGAAGTTGTTGGCAAGTCTGAAGAACCATCGGTTCGTTCTGTTGTCGCAGAATCTGTAAAACCCGTCAAAGCGGCGATTGCTGAGGCAAAAGTTGAAGCGCCTGCCATTACATTGCCTGAGGTTGAAAAGCCTGAAGTTAAGATGCCCGAAATTGAAAAGCCTAAACTCGAGACACCTGAAATTGAAATGCCTGAAGTGAAAGAACCTGAACTTGAAACGCCTGAAATGAAGATGCCGGAAATCAAAACTCCTGAACTTGAGGCTAAAGCTGCCATGCCAGCGCTTGAAATGCCTGAAACCAAACCGGTTTTACCTAAAGTTGAAGAGTTGCGCGAAAAGGTTTCAGTCCCCCAAGTTGAAACTGAAGTATCCAAAGAAGCGGAAGTAACTGTAGCCAAACCAAAAGGCATGTCTGTTCTAAAGGAACTCCTTGTCAGCTTTGTTGGCCTATTGATTGCGCTCATCTTCAGTGCTCTGGCTTTAGGCATCGCGAATTGGGGAATCGGTTTCTTCGGGATTACAGGCGATGTAGCGAAAGCTGCTGCAGTACTGGCTGTAGCGATAGTTGTCGGTCCAACGATAGCCGCGTTCGCCACTAAGAAGTACTTCTAAACTGTAACTCGCGCCCAACAACCCTTTTTTTATTACAGGTTTTCATTGGCGTAGATACTGTAACTCCATCGAAATCTCAAACATCTGTGGCATTGAGGATTTCGTGGTCTTTAGGCGTGTGACATAGAAAAGATTAAGTGCCGTTATCGCTCAATAGACTGATTGGTGATTGATTTGGGAGGTCCATCTGAACGCGAGTTTACAGAGAAAATAGTCAAAGTCAAGGAAAAAGCCAGCAAAGTGGTCAGCGAAGTACGTGATGCCTTTGCCAAGATGGAGAAATTGAAGGCTGAGTCTCTCAAAAAGATTGAGGAGATGCGCCGTTCCGCTGAGGAGAATCTGGAAAAGCTGGAGCAGGAAGCTGAAAAGAGCAAAGACCTTGTATTCGAGTCTCGGGGAAGACTCACCGAAGAAATATTACAAGCCAGGGCACAGATAAAACAGAAGTATGAAGAAATCAAAGCTCGGATTACCGCGTCAATCCTGCCGACATAGACCACATAACGGATCTGTCACACTCTCGCCACCTATTTTTCTCACTTTGGATTCACAGGTGGGTTTTTCCAGCTAAAACACAAGTCAAGTGGTGTGACAAAAAAAGGTCGAGCACGGTCCACGGATGAACGCACCGTGCTACGGCGGACGAGGGATATTAGTATTCTACTTTGTGCGGCATCTTCTTGGCGTCTTCTACCCATTTCTGGACCTGTTTCAGAACTGGAGGTCTCCGAACAAGCTTCTCTTTTTCGTTCGTCTCCATGATTTTTTGGAGAAGATTCTCGGGCTTCCGATTAGCAAGTTCTGCAATAGTGTCAACGCCTGCTTCTTCCAGCAGGTCCGAGTATTCTTCGCCTACTCCCTTGATTCTCATGAGGTCTGCTAGGTTAACCCATTCTAGAATGAGCTTGGCTGGGATGCCTGTTTTCGCTGCGAGTTCTTCTCGAGCTTTCGCCTTACATGCTGCATCAAGCAGTTTTTCAGTGGTCTTTATTCCGGCAGCAACGAGTTTCTCTGCGTAGGTTTTTCCTATTCCTTCAATTTTTACTATGTTTGTCATTTTGTTTCCCGATATTCCCATTTGTTAGACCCTTGTATTTAATCTTTAAGGAGTCACAATCGCTCTCACAAGAGGCCAGTGCAAAGTGTTATATACGTATCTCTATAAACCGAATATTCGGAGGGAAAGCCTTTGGCGGAAAAAGCAGGTCATGCTTTGAAGGAACTTGTGATTAGCTTCATTGGTCTTTTGATTGCACTCATTTTCAGTGCTCTAGCTTTGGGCATTGCTAACTGGGGCATAAGCGTGTTCGGTATAACCGGCGATGTAGCAAAAGGCGCTGCCATAATTGCGGTCGCAATCGTGATTGGTCCAACGATAGCTGCATTCGCGACAAAGAAGTACTTCTAGATATTTAGAACACCGTAGAACTTCCCTTTTCTTTTTTTTGGACTCGATATGCTGCCCTGACTTTCTTGTGGGTGTGCTACCCCAATAGAAAGGTGGCTAGCGATTCTAAGAGAGATGGCGTAATTGCTCAAGGCGCAAAGGCAAAGTTGCTTACGGTTTTCCCTGGCCTGCTGGGGGACGTGGAAGCTTGCATCGTGACCCCATTTGCCATCGGAACAACTGTTTTTGAAATATTTCTACAGATAAGATTAAGAGAACCCTCGGTAAGAGCCAGTAGACTCTGACCGTCTGCAGTGAGCGCATAGACTTTGCGGGGCCTTTCACTGGTCATGTTCCATTGGCTCTTTACGTAGCCCTTTTTCTCGAGTGTTCCCAGCATTGGATAGACAGTGCTAGGACCTAGATACACGCCGAAGCTTTTTCTTATGCTGGTTATTATTTGGTATCCGTGCATGGGCTCGTTCTTCAATAGCTGAAGCACGATCATGTCCATTAGGCCTTTTGTGAGTTTGGTTTGGACTTCTTTTTGTAGGTTGGTCATTTTGATGTTTTTCTCCTTTTTCTTGTTGTATTTTTGTTGTACATGTGTACGATATGTCTTTCTTGAGACATATCTCGTACGATTCAATTAACACTCCAAACACCGATATAACTCTACAGGCATACCACAAGCATATCAAAACACTCTAAGAACCTCAATGCCACTGACTCTGGACCATATCAAAGCTCGAAATAACCTCGAAAACAGCATATCCTGAAGCCAAGAGTAACTGTACAACACAAACGCGGAAAACCATCAAAACATCATGGAAAACCTACAATCAAGCTACACATCATGATTCTGGTTTTGATAACTAATGGTGAGGATATTTTGACAGAACATAAGGAATAGAGAAGAGTTAGGACTTCCTCTCCAGTACTTTAGGGTCTCCTGGGAATAATTGTCAGATGTCAATGCATGACTTTTCGGTGCACTATAAAGGTTCTATTTCAGTGAGTTCAAAGGTTATGAGATTCGGATACATCCAGTACGCCTTCACAAAATCTTCAAAACTTTGATCCACGTCCAAAACTTCAAAGAACTCAACAAACCCACTTTCCACATCTCCAATATTTTTTGAAGTGTAAACGTTGAATGTTGCTGAAAAGCTTTTTTCAACCTCGACAGATTCTATTGAAACATTATCGGAAAATAAAAAGGAAAAAGGAAGGTCAACGAGAAGATCAATTGCAGCGGCTTTCCTCATACGATCGTTCTTGGCCTTAATCAAAATTGGTCTTGTAGCGAATATTCGAAAGTTCCAACCGGAACCCCTAAAGGTGGAAAAATTGGTCACCTTGGTCCAACTCAATTCCTTGATTATTAATTGTACTCACTCTCTTCTGTTCTATCTCATAGTTAAATGACTATGTCTTTTGAGGGAAAGAAGGAGCCTTGTCTGGTAACATCTGCATTTTTCCGTGAGATGAGGACGCTTTTCCAATGCAAGCACGCGTATAGATTGCTGCACCCTCATTGAAAGCTGACAAGTATTTGCAGCAAGGTT
>Ga0105095_10002031_pt1 | contig 10801 bp, 8 predicted proteins | sample PPLLak2March2015_2_FD_79180 | JGI IMG/M metagenome (GOLD analysis project Ga0105095, IMG submission 79180) | Freshwater sediment microbial communities from Prairie Pothole Lake near Jamestown, North Dakota, USA - PPLs Lake P8 Core (3) Depth... | ecosystem: Environmental > Aquatic > Freshwater >... | reverse complement strand
GTCGACTTGATCTTCCACCGGCCGTCTATCTTCACGTACTCGTCGTGATAGAACGCGGCACACTGTATGCCTTTGTTCTTGAGGGTAATGATGTAGTCTTCCAGGGCCCACGTGCCCACTGCCGTCGTTTCGCCGGTGATCGTGATCTCCGGCTGGTGTCCCTGGTGCATGGTGAGTACAGGCATGTCCATGTTGCTCTTCAGGTACTTCATGATGGCATCCCGGCCCTCGTAGTGCTCGCGCCCATTCAAGTAACCGGTGACAGCATCCTCGGCAAAGCAGTCAGCCAGTTCGTCCCACAGCTTGCAGTCAATGGAACGGAAGTACCGGCCCTTAAGCTGCTTGATGGCCTCGATATCCTTCAGCACCTGGATCTCACGGCGCAGGAGCTGAATCTCGGCTTGCAGTTCCCCCATACTAGCCATGGCATCGCCTTCCTAAAATGAGGCTGTCTGATGACTCGCTTTCAACCCCCTTGGTCCCCCATTCTTGGGGGAGACAAGTGGGATTAGGGGACACCCCCAAACATCTTGACAGACAAGACAGTTGCTGCACCCTCTCGTATTGTCATTCCCGCGGAGGCGGGAATCCAGACCGTGCCGATTCCTCCACATGTCCCCTGTCAACCCATGATCTCCACACGTGGGGGAAAACCAAAGGCATTGGGGGACACCCCCACGCCCCCGGCAGGAGGTACCCTCCTGGCACCTCCAATCCAATCGCAGTTAAGCAGCTCCCCACTCACTGTTTCTGCTGCTTCTGCCCGGCTCCGGCCATGTGATTGGCCGCAATGTAGCCGAAGATCATGCTCTTACCCTGCGCCGCCCCACTGTCGTAATGATGGCCCAGCGGCAGCATGGCCGTCGTGTTGCTGGTCCCGTACAGCCCAGGGATGACCTCGCCGCGCACATCGATGACTTGGGCATTGGTGTTGATCACCAGGCCTCCCAGGTTCCCGGCAGTGGTGAGAGACAGTTCCACGGCGTAGAAGGGCGCCTTCTCCAGCGGACCCAGGACAGCCATCGAACCGCGGTTCGGAAAAATGGCCTCAGCCCAGCGCAGATCGTACATGCTTTCACCACGATGGAAATCGGGGTCCTTTCCTTCTTTGGCAAAACGGTTGAACCGCTCGATCGTCTCCGTCAGGTTGTCACCCGACACGCCAATGGCCTCAGCCAAAGCCCTGGGGGTATCGCCCTTCTTCACCAAGTCGTTGACATCGGTGCCACCGCGCTTGAGGCCGGCAAAGGGGAACATGTCACGGAACCCCTGGTCGCACACAGAGAAGATGGGCCAGTTCTTGAAACCACCCCTTAGCCTGTCATACTCCAGGAAAGCGCGCCCCATGTCAGGATAGAAGCACTCATCGCAACAGCGTTTGCCATCGCGGTTCACCATGATCATGCCGGGATAGCCGTAGATGAAGGGGCGGTGCAGATGCTGGTTGTGCCCCACGATGTCGGTGGGCATGCCTAGCCCTGGCTGGAATATGCTATGGTCCATCAGGGCTACCGCCGCCCCCAGCTCCATCCCCATGATGTGGCCGTCGCCCTCGTTGGTGGGGCAGGTGTAGGCATGAAGCGGTGGTGAGTAGATGAACCTCTTGTTCATCGCCTCGTTCCACTCGAAACCGCCGGTGGCCAGCAGGACGCCCTTGTTGGCCTTGACGAAGAAATCGCGCCCGTCCCGCTGGGCCCTGATGCCAATAACCCTGCCATTGTCCACAATCAACTGCTTGCCCGGAGTCTCCGTAAGCACTTCGATGCCCCTCTGGGCGCAGCCGAGCACCAGCCCCCCGATAAGGGCGCGGCCCTGGACCCAGGGCGGCCGCGGGCCAATCAGGTATCGGACCGGGTCCTTGGCCACTTTCGCTATGAGCGGATACTTCTTCTCCGCCTCGTCCAGAACACCCGGCATCACCTTCGCATCGGGCCAGAGCTTGCGGCCCAGAGGCACACCGCCGGGGACGTCGGCGCAGTACTCGGTGCCACTGCTGTCTTCCTCGACGCACATGCGCAGCGGAGTGTGTTCTTCCAGATACTTCACCACCACGGCGCCCGTATCCAGATACGTTGCCAAGATAGCCTCATCGTGATGGCCCATGCTCAGCTTGCGCACGTAGCGGAGAACCCCATCCCGCGTGTCCTTGCAGCCGACTTCGGACATATGGTGGCTCAGGGGTATCCATATGGCTCCGCCGGAGTATGCGGTGCCTCCACCCAGCACCCCACCCTTCTCCAGGACCACCGCACTCATTCCGCGGTCGCGCGCCATGATGGCGGCAGTGAGGCCGCCGGCGCTGGAGCCGACTGCCACCAGGTCAACTTCCAAATCCCATTTGCCGGGCACCATGTGCTTGATCATCTGTCGTTCCTCCGTCGTATCATTCCGGCCGGCCGAGACATCCTGTCTTGCCTGCGCCACACTTGGGAGCCATCCCCTGTCTGCCGGACCTTGGTCGCGTCAACAATCTAACGAGTGGTCTCGCATATGCGTCTACTGATGGCATAGGATTCGCCATGTGCGCCTTCAATAGTAGCAGACACATGCTTGAACGTCAACGAGTACCCATCCAAACCTACCCTACAGTCCCGGTCCGTTCCCCACGTATGCAACCGGTCGCACACTACGGCAATGACCTTGTGAAGCCCGGATTCGCCTATGGACAGCGTCACTGAGTCGGTGATGGTTTGCGCTTGCCTCTGGTAGTCTCTGCCGCAGGCGGCGCCGAGGGCAGAGTATCGTCACCCAGGTACCTGTGCGACGATTTGACGATCTTCAGGCTGGTCATGGTCTCCAGGTGCTGAAGTCCGGGCACATTGCCGAGTTCGAGGGTGATGAAATTCGACAGATCGCCGAGCTCCCGGAACATCGCCCAGGCCAGTACGTCATACCGGCCGGCGCAGATGGCTACCGTCTGCACATTCCGGTAGGATCCGATCACCCTCGCCCCCTCATCTACCTTGGCCGGATCGAACTTCATGCCTATTGAAGCGACCCCTTCATACCCGAGGGCCAGCGGGTTGGCCAGAGTCACAACGCGCATGACTCCGCCGCTCTGCAACGCCTGTATCTTGCGCAGCACCGTGGACTGGCTGGTTCCCAGCTTCCGTGCCAGCCAACGGCTGTTCTGTCTGGCATCCGTCTGCAGTTCTTTCATCAAGGCAATGTCCAAGGGATCGAGAGCAGCCCCCAGGGGTTGGAGCGGAGACGAATCGGATCCATCAGACAGCAGCGGCCCATAGATCTTGGTGTTTCGAAGAGTCAGCATGCTTTCAATGTGGAGCACTCCCGGGAGGTTGCCGATATTCCCCACCAGGAAATCCAGGAGATCCGTCCGTCTCCGGAAGATACTGAGGGCGATGATATCAAACCGTCCCATGCAGAGAATCAAGTGCTGGACAGGCGTCAGTGAGGCCAGCTTGTCGGCCACCGCCAGCAGCCGATCCGAGCGCACGTTGATGCCCATGACGACGGAGGTGGTGTACCCCACGGATATCGGGTCCACAAGTCCCACTATGCGGACGGCCCGCCTGTCCAACAGCCTCTCCAGCCTGGCGCGGACAGTATCCCGGCTCAACCCCAGCTTCGACGCGATTTCAGTATGGGGCTGTCGGGGATCGGCCTCCAGTTCCGCTATCAACCTGATATCGGTCTGGTCGAGGCTTTCGAATTCCCGTTTGACGGTCTCGCCCTTCATTCAGTCCGCCATTCGGCGTGGATATCAACAACGTGGCTGTACATCGTCACTGCGGCAGCCACTACACCGCCAATCCTAACCCTTTTCTACACCGGAGAGCAAGCTGGGATACCCCATCGCCGAGAGGCTCTGGTACTTGCTCTCCCTTCTGGCCACGATGATTGCGTCTTTCCTGATCGTTATATAGAATAAGGGCCGCGGGTCTTCAGAAGTGCGCTCAGGGGCATCTAGAATCGGTAGCGACATGTCCGGGCTTTTCAGATCATTCCAGGGGCACGCATTCCAGCCAAGGAGGTGCGAGAATGGGTTCAATGTTCGATCTGACCAAGAGAGTCGCCATCGTCACGGGTTCCGGCCGAGGCATCGGCAAGGCCATCGCCCTGGGGCTGGCCCAGGCAGGTGCCGATGTTGTCGTCCTGGCCAGGACCGCTGCTGATATCGAGAAGACTGCATCCGAGATCAGAGCGCTGGGGCGCAGGGCGCTGGCCGTACCCGCCGACGTTCGAGTCAGCGATCAGATCTACGCCGTTGTGGAAACAACTATGAAGGAACTTGGCTGGATAGACATCCTGGTGAACAACGCCGGCGCCTCGTTCTTCAGCCCCACGCTGCAACTGAGTGAGGGAGGCTGGGATGCCCTGGTGAGAGAGAACCTCAAGACACCGTTCCTGGTCAGCAAGGCTGTGGCGCCTGCCATGATCAAGCAAGGCAAGGGCAGCATCATCAACATATCCTCCACGGAAGGGGAGCGTTCGGCGGCCACCTGTGCCGCCTATGCGGCGGCCAAAGCCGGGGTGATCAACCTGACCCGCACTCTGGCCGTGGAATGGGCCCCCCACCACATCCGGGTCAACTGCATCTGCCCCGGATACATTGAGAACCCGGGCATGCCCGAGGCGCTGGAGCAGTTCCCGGCGCTGAAGGAGAGGCTGTCACGGGTGCCTCTACAGCGCACGGGCAAGCAGGAGGACATCGTCGGCGGCGTCATCTATCTGGCCTCGGACGCCGCCAGTTATGTCACTGGGGCCAACCTGATCATCGACGGCGGCATGACTGCGGTTCTGGGATGACTGGCTGATTGCATCCCATGGAGAGGGCGATCGAGCAGCAATGGTGGGCACAGCACGCCCCACGGTACTGCCGGAACACAAAACGGACGATGACCCGCAGAAACACCATCGTCACTCCACGCGCCTGAAGGGATATGATTACGCACTTCCAGGGGCATACTTCGTGACTGTCTGCACATATCAGCGTGAATATCTGTTGGGGTATTGAATCTGGTCGGGTCGTGCTGTCCGACGCGGGTGAGATGGTGCAGCGCTGTTGGGAGAACACCGCGCACCATTTCCCGTTCGTTGAATTGGATGCGTTTGTCATCATGCCCAACCACGTACATGGTGTTATTGCGATCACCGAATTCCGTAGGGGCGAAGCATCCGCCCTCCAAATTCGTGCATTCAACCCGCCATCAGAATCGGATGCTTCGCCCCTACATCAACGTCCGAATGGCACCCAACCTGGGTCGTTATCCGCAATCTTGCAGAACCTCAAATCCGTATCCACCAGGAAGACCAACGCCGCGCGTGGCACGCCAGGCGCGCCCGTTTGGCAGCGTGGCTTCTACGAACGGGTTGTCCGGGATGAGGCCGAACTGGCGGCCATTCGGGAATACATACTTGCCAATCCCGCTCGCTGGGATGAGGACGAGAACAATCCAGCTATCGCGAACCGATAGTCAGACGCCCGGTTCATTAACCACCGATCCCCGAGTCGCGAGAGACCAGCATCCGCACCACGCCAACCATGTTGTGCACTCCGCAATCCCACAGAAGCACAGCAGGAATGCTACAATCACTAAGATATTGCAGTTAGGTAGCCGCATATGCACGAGTTGCCGGTAGTTCAGAGCCTATTCGACATCTGTGTCAAACACGCCACGTCCAACAACGTGAAGAAGATCATCGCCGTCAATCTAAAGGTGGGAGAGGTCTCCGACCTGCAGGATGAGTGGATACAGCGCTATTTCGACTTCCTCGCCAAAGGGACCGTTGTGGAAGGCGCCAGGCTGAAGATAGAGCGGGTGCCGCTCGTCGTGCGCTGCAAGAAGTGCGCCGAGTCCTTCCGGGTCAACATCCGCGACCGGAATAAGGTAGAGTGCCCCAAGTGCCAGGGAACGGAGTTCGCCTACGTCTCGGGCCGCGAATACACCGTCGACAGCATGGAGGTGGTCTAGTGGATGAGATCCGCCTGATTGAAGTCAAGGAAGGCATACTCGCCGAGAGTCAAGCCGTGGCTGCCAAGCTGAGGGAGAGACTGCGCAGCACAAAGACCTTCATGCTCAATCTCATGTCTTCACCGGGCTCGGGCAAGACCAGCCTGGTACTAAGAACCATCGACGCGCTGAAAGGCGAGTTCCGCATCGGCATCATCGAAGCCGATATCGCTTCTACCGTGGACTCGGAGAAGGTGGCTGCCCGCGGCGTCAAGGTGGTGCAACTCAGGACCGGCGGGTTCTGCCATCTGGATGCGGCCATGGTATCGGAAGGGCTGGACGCCATTCGCCCGCAGGACCTGGACCTGGTGATCATCGAAAACGTCGGGAACCTGGTATGCCCGGCGGAGTTTGACACCGGGGCCAACAAGAATGCCATGATCCTCAGCATACCGGAAGGGGATGACAAGCCCCTGAAGTACCCCCTGATGTTCAGTGTCTCCGATGTCCTGGTCCTGAACAAGATCGACACCATGGGGGTCTTCGATTTCGATGTCCAGGCTGTCGAGCAGAGGGCGCGCGTGCTGAATCCGGGCATCCATATCTTGAAGACATCCTGCAAGACTGGCGAGGGGATAGACGGCTGGACCGACTGGCTCAGGGATGAGATCAAGAGGTCTCGCTAGAGGAGCGGCCAGTACATGCCTCATTGAGGTGTCGCCTCGTGAAACCTGGTCGAGGAGGTGATTGATGGGCAACAAGAAAGTGGTCGTTGTCGGTGCGGGTTGTGCCGGGCTTTCCGCCACCTATGAGCTCCGCAAGCAGGGCATAGATGTGATCTGTTTCGAGGCGAGGGATGCGGCAGGCGGGCGTTGCCGCACCGTTAGCGAGCAGGGCTATCTGTTCAGCATAGCCGCCGGGAGCACTGAGCCTCAGTGGGAGACAACGTTTCAATACCTGAACGAGTTTGGATTGATGAACAAGGTCTTCTCCCTGCAGAAACAGCGTTTTGGGTTGATCCGCAACGGCAAGATGCACACGATATCCATGGGAGGTGGCCTCTGGTACACGATCAGGTCTATCCCGGAGAATATGAGGTTCATTTTCACCGCCTTGCCATGGAGCACATACCCACAAGCCATCAAGGCATTTAGAGCAATGTTCCGGTATTCGAAGAAGGTAGATTCCCAACACCACAACTTCGAGGCCCTGGCTGAGATATCGAACATGAGTACGGAGGAGTTCGTGCTCAAGCACGGTGGGCCGAATGCGCTCAAATACGTATTCCATACCTTCCTGGCGACGATGGTTCTGGCGCGCCCGAAGGATATCTCTGTAGCTCACCCCATCTCGCTGTTCGCATTAATGAAAGGCATGCGCAGCCTGGAGGGCGGTCTGGGAATCCTCACTGCAGCCCTCTATGAGCGAGTCAAGGATTCGGTGCGCTTAAATACGCCGGTGAAGAAGATCGTGATCAAGGATAGCAAAGTAGTAGGGGTGGAGACCAAAGATGGGTTTGTTGAGGCGGACAAAGTCATCTGCGCTCTCGATGCGACCGTTACCAGGCAGGTGATCCCTGACCTGCCGGAGGCGATGAGAAAGGCCCTGGAGACCTGCAAGTACAGTTCAACCTTCTACTACCAGTTCGGTCTGGAGAAACCCATAATAGGTGGCAACGCGGACTTCTTCGTCATGGTGAATACCGCTGACGAGGACGCCGTTGTGAGCTGGGTAGCCAAAGGGCATAGGGCGGGGGAAAAACCGGTCATCATTGTCGCCACGCGCGGATGGGAGGATGACAAGATCGCCCACCTAGCCCCGGAGGAGCAACGCAGGTTGGTGATCAAAGAGGTCCAGAGGATCCTTCCCAAGTTCCCGGATGAGCCGGTGATCACCAAGCTGTTCCGGTGGGAGCGGGCAGTGAACCTGGAGGCACCAGGACAATTCGTGGCTATCCAGGACCTGCTCAAGAATCACACGAGTGACGTGGAAGGCCTTTACCTGTCCGGGGAGTATCTGTTTCTGATCGCTTGCACTGAAGGGGCTCTTGCCACCGGAAAGCAGGCGGCCCTCAGAGTGATTGAAGACCTGCGCCGTTGAAGCCGATCCTCGTCTGTCATCCTGGCGGAGGCGGGAATCCAGAAGCGGAGCCCTTGGCCCTCTGATCAACCCCCCTTGATCCCCCATTCTTGGGGGAAGAACAAAGAGGTCTGGGGGACACCCCCAGTCCCTCGGCAGGGACGAGTCCCTGCACCCTCTTGGAATTTCGGATTTGGAATTTCGCCCTACATCCACAAGGCTTCGCCCCTCTGCCCGCCCCAATAGGCGCATCAACCAGGTGTTTGATACGCTGATATGCGAGTGCTAGACTTGTATCGGTTACTGGAATGCCAAAGGACAGTCGCCCTAGCCCACACCCCCTAGACTACATGTTCCACCCGCAGTCGATCGCGGTGGTCGGCATATCCGCCGACCTGCCCAAGTTCTGGATGAGGCAGCTTTATTTCGATGCGTTGCTCCGAAGCGGATACCCCGGCCAGATCTACCTCGTGAATCCAAAGGGAGGTGAACTGGAAGGTTATCCCATCTACCGCACGCTGACGGAGGTTCCGGGGCCGGTGGACCATGTGGTGGTCTCCGTCCCAGCCAAGTTCACACCGGCGCTGATGGAGGAATGCGTAGCCAAGGGAGTCAAGGTCGTTCACATGTTCGCCTCGGGTTTTGCCGAGACGGGCGAGCCGGACCGCATAGAGCTGCAGAGCCAACTGGTGGAGATAGCCCGCCGGGGCAGCATTCGGGTGATCGGCCCCAACTGCCTGGGCATCTACTATCCCAAAGGCAAGATCGGCCTCAGCCCCGATTTTCCCAGAGATTCCGGACCCGTAGGCTTCCTCTGTCAGAGCGGCGGCAACACCGACTTCATGGTGCGGCTGGCAGACACCCGCGGGCTCCGTTTCAGCAAAGTGGTGAGCTACGGGAATGCCTGCGACATCAATGAATGTGACCTCATAGACTACTTCGCCGCTGATTCTGAAACGGAGGTCATCGCCGCCTACATCGAAGGTGTCACCGATGGCCAGCGCTTTGCCCAAGTCGTCAAGAAGGCAGCCTCAGTCAAGCCAGTCGTGATCTACAAGGGTGGATACACCGAGGGCGGCCTCAGGGCCGCGGCCTCACATACCGGCTCGCTGGCTGGGGCTGATGCAGTATGGGAAGGAATCCTCAAGCAGGCAGGTGCCATACGAGTGTACAGCATCGAAGAGATGGTGGATATGCTGGTAGCCCTGCTGCGCATGACGCCGCCAAGGGGACCAAACACGTGCGTTGTGGGAACCGGCGGTGGCGCCAGCGTCATGGCGACAGACGAAGTTGAGAGGGCCGGGCTGCGGATGGCCTCTATACCGCCGGAGATCAGGGAGCGGCTGAAGGAGTTCATCGACCTGGCGAACAGCATGCTGCGCAATCCCATCGATGCCGGACCGATATCCTCGCACGACGGCTTTGATTTCCTGGTCAGTGCCGGAAGTATCAAGCCCATGGAAGCCCTCAGAAACCAGGCTGCCAAAGAGGTGGGCGCCCATTGGAAGCGATTTCACGACGTGCTGCGGGACTGGCGGGACCTCGATCTGTTGGTGTTCCACCATGGCTTTGACATAGCTCCAGTGCCGGTCGACGAGTACGCTGTGGTCGGGGCCGCCGGCCTGATGGTACTCGCTTCCAGGCAGTTCGATTTGCCGAAGGCCATCGTGCTCCACTCCGTTGCCAACGACAGCACATGGCAGATCTCGGCAGAACTGCGGGCGCTGTGTGTCGATCTGGGCCTCCCTCTGTTTCTCTCCATGAGGGGGGCGGCCACAGCCATCAGGAGACTGCTGGACTTCCACCGGGCACACCCGAACTGGCGTCCCAGCCAGGTCGTGACTCCTATCATCTCTGCAAAGGGACGGGGTCGGGCAGGCGAAGACGTGAAACTCGACACTGCGGCGCTGCTGGGGATTCCGCCTGGCGTCGACCACGGTGCCGTGCCATCAGGATCGGCAGATCCAGGGCTGAAGGAGAGAGAAGAGCGCTTCCGGGTGATGATCGAGAACTCGCTGGACGGCGTGTGCATTCTTGGAAGTGACATGACGATCCTGTATGAGAGCCCCTCAGTGGAGAAGATCATCGGTTACAGGGCTGACGAGATGATAGGCCGGAACATAGCAGACTTTGTCCATCCGGAGGACATGCATAACACGGTCAGAACCTTCGGGAAGCTGGCCAAGCAGCCGGCTCCGCCGATAGCGGCGACGGTACGCATCCGGCACAAGGATGGCACGTGGCATGCCATAGAAGGCAACGTTTACAACCTGCTGGACAACCCGGCCGTCGGGGGGATTCTGGCCAACTACCACGATGTCACTGATCGTCTGCGAGACCAGGAAGCTCTCAGGGAGAGGGAGAGGCACTTCCGGGTCCTGATCGAGAATTCCCTGGATGATGTCGCGGTCCTTGACGCCCAGGCCAATGTCATCTATGAGAGCCCTTCGAGCGTGCGGGTGCTGGGTTACAGGCCGGAGGACTACAAGGGAAAGAACTTCCTGCGGTTTGTGCATCCGGAGGACGTTGATCGAGTCTCAGAAGAGTTCGCCCAGCTCATGAAGAACCCCGGTGGTACATACCAGAATGAAGTCCGTGCCCGGCACAAGGACGGATCCTGGCGCACCATCGAGATCATGGCCCGAAACCTGCTCGACGATCCGGTGGTGGGGGGCATCATCATTAACGTGCGGGACATTACGGAGCGCAAGACAGCGGAACGGGAACGGGTGGAGCATGCAGCGGCTCTAGCCAGAGCGGAAGAACTGGAAAGGTCCCGGCAGAGGATTGTAGCGGCCCAGGAGTTC
>Ga0105095_10002030_pt1 | contig 10801 bp, 9 predicted proteins | sample PPLLak2March2015_2_FD_79180 | JGI IMG/M metagenome (GOLD analysis project Ga0105095, IMG submission 79180) | Freshwater sediment microbial communities from Prairie Pothole Lake near Jamestown, North Dakota, USA - PPLs Lake P8 Core (3) Depth... | ecosystem: Environmental > Aquatic > Freshwater >... | reverse complement strand
CTGGTACGCTCCTGCATGCTTGAGGTCATGAGGACGGACTATGTCCGCACCGCCTGGGCCAAGGGTCTGCGCGAGCGTGTTATTCTGGTCAGGCACCAGATCAAGAACGCCATGATTCCGGTCGTTACCGCCCTCGGCGGCGCCCTCGCTGGCATTCTCGGCGGCTCGGTCTTTATCGAGACGGTCTTCGCCATTCCGGGCATGGGCAGATTGATGACCACCGCTATTTTCGATTATGACTACCAGGTGGTTCAGGCAGGTGTTCTTCTGTTCGGCGGCATCATCATTTTTTCCAATTTGATAGTTGATATTGCCTGGGGCTGGCTCGACCCCAGGATCAGATTAGCCTGAGGAGGACAAGAATGGCAGACAAACCTGAATCGGCCGCCCCGGCTATCGACGCCGCGGGAATTACGGCCGCGCCGCCCCACCACAGCGAATGGCGCCGTATCGCTAGGGTTTACTTTAGTCGCAAGCTCTACCTTATAGGTTTTATCCTCGTCGTCCTCATATTTGTCGTTGCCATTTTTGCGCCCCTGCTAACTCCCTATAACCCCATAAAAACCGATTTAACCAGTATCGTTCGTGAGCCCTCCGCCGCTCACTGGCTGGGTACCGACCAGCTCGGTAGAGATATCCTCTGCCGTATCATATATGGTACCCGCACTTCGCTGCTTATCGGTTTCTCAGCCGTATTTTCCTCCGCCGCCATAGGTATGCTCATGGGGCTCACGGCCGCCCACTTCGGCGGCTGGGTCTTCGCGCTTATCATGAGGATCACCGATGCCCTGATGGCCCTGCCCGGTATCATCCTGGTCCTGCTCATCGCCGGCTTGGTGGGAGGCGGCATCGGCGTCGTCATCTTTGCCCTCGGTTTCGGCGGTATCGCCGGCATGTGTCGTATGATGTGCGGCCTTGCCCTGAGCGTCAAGCAGAACGATTACGTCATGGCGGGGCGCTCCATCGGCATGAGCAACTGGCGCATTATGTTGACCCAGATATTCCCTAACGCCTTCCCGCCCCTCATGGTAGGCATCACCATGGGCATCGGCGGCGTCGTCCTCGGTGAAGCCGGCCTGAGCTTCCTCGGTATCGGCGTCGAGGCCCCCACGCCCTCATGGGGCGGCATGGTATTCGATGGGCAGCCCTACCTGCTTGACAACCCGTTGCTCTCGCTGGCCCCTGGCGTCGCCATTATGATACTGGTCTTCGGCTTCAATATGGTCGGCGATGGTATCCGGGATGCTGTCGACCCGCGGTTAAGGGGCGTGTTATAGAGTTCTCCACGTTAAAATAGCAGAGGACGGTACTATGTCATTAATATTGGACGTACAGAACCTGAAAACCTATTTCCACACGGACTACGGCCTGGTAAAAGCCGCCGACGGCGTCTCTTTCCAGGTCAATCAGGGCGAGATTATCGGCCTCGTTGGTGAAAGCGGCTGCGGCAAGTCGGTCACCATCCTGTCCGTCATGCAGCTGATACCTATTCCCCCCGGGCGGATTGTCGCCGGCACGGTGCTGTTCCAGGGACAGGACATCCTGAAATACGAGCCCAACGGCGCCAAGATGAGGGCCATCCGCGGCGCCAAGATGACCATGATCTTCCAGGAACCCATGACTTCGTTAAACCCGGTGTTGACCATCGCCCGCCAGATAACCGAGATACTCGAGCTTCACCTCGATATGGACAAGCTGGCTGCCCGTGAAAGGGCCATCGAGCTCCTGAAAATGGTAGGCGTCCCTGATGCCGAACGCCGCATCGATGACTATCCCCACCAGTTCTCCGGCGGCATGCGCCAGAGGGTGATGATCGCCATGGCCATCGCCTGCAACCCGGAGATTATCTTCGCCGATGAGCCCACTACCGCCGTGGACGTTACTACCCAGGCCCAGCTCCTGGAACTGATGTTGGACCTGGTGAGGCGTATCAACACCTCGCTGGTCATCGTCACGCACAACCTGGGCGTAGTGGCCCGTTATGCTCAGAGGATTTACGTCATGTACGCCGGCCGCATCGTAGAGTCCGGCCCCTCTGAAGAGATCTTCGGCCACCCGCAGCACCCCTATACCATCGGCCTCCTTCACAGCGTCCCCAAGCTCGGAGAAAAGCACGGCACCAAGAAACTGGTGCCCATTTTAGGCCTGCCGCCCAACCTGATCAATATGCCTGCCACCTGCGCTTTCATGCCCCGGTGCGAGCACAGGATCGCCCGGTGCCAGCAGGAACCCTGGCCTGAATTACGGCAGGTGGGCGACCAGCATTATATATCCTGTTATGTTGACATACGGGGGAAATGATGAACACATCACAAAACGACTCGATGGTAGAAGTCAAGAATCTTAAAATGTATTTCCCCATTACCCGGGGTCTGCTGCGGCGTAAAGTGGCCGAGATCAAGGCTATCGATGATATCAGCTTCAATATTAAGAAGAACGAGACCCTCGGGCTGGTGGGTGAAAGCGGCTGCGGCAAGACCACCACCGGCCGCTGCGTCTTGCGGCTCTATCAGCCCACCTCCGGCACCATCAATTTCGATGGCACCGATATTTCCAAATTTCCCGAACATAAAATTAAACCGTTCCGCAAAGATATGGGGGTGATCTTTCAGGACCCTTTCGGCTCGCTTAACCCGCGGCAATCGGCCGGGAACATCGTCGGCGACCCCCTCAAGGTCCACCGCATGGCCGCCGGTAAAGAACTCAAGGAAAGAGTTGTCGAGCTTTTCCGCGTCGTCGGCCTCGATCCCGGTATGATGGACCGCGTCCCCCACGAGTTCAGCGGCGGCCAGCGCCAGCGCATCGGCATCGCCCGCGCCCTCGCCTGCCGTCCTTCCCTTATCATCTGTGACGAACCTATCTCCGCCCTCGATGTCTCCATCCAAGCGCAGATTATCAACCTCCTCGAGGAGCTCCAGGAAACGCTGGGTCTTACCTATCTCTTCATTGCCCATGACCTCGCCGTTGTCCAGCATATCTCCGACCGCGTCGCCGTGATGTATCTCGGCCGTATCGTGGAGCTTACCGAGTCCGGCGAGCTCTATGACAACCCCCTCCACCCCTATACCCGCGCCCTCCTTTCCGCCATACCCATACCCGACCCCGTCATAGAAAAGACGCGCACCCGCATCGTCCTGAAAGGCGAGGTGCCCAGCCCGGTCAATCCCCCGCCCGGCTGCCACTTCCACCCCCGCTGCCATATGGCCGTAGGCGAGTGCAGCCAGCAGCGGCCGGAACTCCGTGACGTCGGCGGCGGGCATTACGTCGCCTGCATCAGGGTCTGAATGTAAATCAGTGGCATCATAGCTTGTTACATTTGCTGGGGTTGACCTTTGTACTTACCCCCCTTCTCCCCCTCTCAAACTGGTTGCCTTTTCCCCTCCAACCATCCCGACGAAAGTCGGGGAACCAGTTTTTGTTCGCAAGGGGAAGAAAATTTGAGAGGGGGCGAAGCCCCCTCTCTCACACACTCCCCTCTTCAGCCAGATAAAATACCGGTATTGATGATGCAACTGGCTGGAGAGGGGATTAAGGGGTGAGGTCAGCAATTATCGTCCTGTTGACTGAATCTTAAAAACAAAACAATACGGGCCCCGATTTTGTCGGGGCCCGTATTTTGTTTCCCGCCGTCTGAACGTACGGCTCTGGTTCTTTGCGCTTTATTCGTCTAAGTAAGAGAAGGTGTACGCAAAGAATTCCTTGTATTGACCGATGGTGTATCCCTTAAGGAAAGGAGTGATAGAAGAGAAACCACCCTGCCAGTACACGTATTGATGCAGACATTGCTCGGTCATCATCTTGGATACTTCCTGGAAGATACCTATTCTCTTGGTATTATCGGGTTCCACAGCCCCTTCGGCTATCAGTGCCTGGATCTCCGGCGGCTTTACGGTGCTGACCCAGGTCCCCGGTTGCCCGAGATAAAGCCCGGCGGTGAAACCGGGGTCTATCGTCTTGCCAGGGAAGGCGTATGAGTAGAGCAGACCCTCCCAGCCGGTCTGGTTGATTATGGCGCCGAATTGGATGATGCTGACTTTATTGAAGACCAGGGTGATGCCAGCCTCGGCGAACATATCCTGCAGCGCCAGCGGGACGTCCATGGGGATGAATTCGTTAAACGTGAGGCTTATTTCGATGCCATCCGGGAAGCCGGCTAGTGCCAGCAGGTCTTTGGCTGCCTGTACGTTGTAGGGATAACCGACGGTGTCCGGGTCACTATACGGCGGAATGCAGAATTCCTGTTGTGAGAGGTTCCCGTATCCGTAAGTGATCCCGTCGATGATCGCCTGCTGGTTGATGGCGTGTTGTATCGCCTGTCGGACGCGGACATCGGCCATCGGGGAATCCGGGTTATTGCTGGAAGGTATCAGGGCGTAGTTAAAGAGCATATCCTCCGATTGGATAATGGAGAAGCCTTCGCTCTGCAGGCGGTCGACGTCCTTCAACTGTACGCCTATCATGTGCACCTCGCCGGCTTTATATGCCAGCAGCTGGGTGGTGGCATCAGGAATGATCTGGTAGTCGATGCCTTCCAGGTAAGGTACGCCTCTCCAGTAGTCCGGATTACGCTGGTAGACGAGTTTCTGGTCGCGCAGGAACTCGGTCAGGATGAAAGGACCGGTGCCGACGGCATGGATTTTTAGCCAGTCGGGATCGTTAGCATGGTCTTGTAACGATTTCGGGGAGAACATCATCTCGCCCCACCAGGTTGCGATGCCCTTGGCCCCGTCCCAGTTCCATTTCCCGTCTTTGAAGTCCAATCTTACCGTGAAATCATCGATGATTACCGGGGTTTCCAGCGACCACGCGTTAGTATAGACGGGGTTGGCTCTGGCTACATCGATAATGTATTTTACCGCGTCGGCGTTGAAGTCGGTGCCGTCATGGAACTTTACCCCGTGACGCAGGTATAACGTGATGGACGAGAAGTCCTCGGCTATTTCGAAGTCTTCTGCCAGCCAGGGTTGGAAGTTGCCGTTGCCGTCCAGCCTCAGGAGAGGCTCGACGACCGGGAAGGCGTAGGCGGCGTCACCGGGGCCGGCCACCTGGTCGATGATGTCGCCGATGTTCAGGATGGTGCCCGCGGCCACCAGCTGCAGGCGTCCGCCGTCGATGCCGCCCGGCGGTTTCGCCAGGTCACCAAGTCCGCCGCCCGTAGGAGTAGGCGTCGGCGAGACCGAACCCGTCGGCGTGGGGGTCGGCGAGACCGAACCCGTCGGCGTCGGGGTAGGCGACGTGGTCGGCGTCGTTGTCTCCGCCGGTCCGCAGCTTATCAGCAGCAGGCTCGCCGACATTATTACTGCTAAGACGATTACTAAAATTCTTTTCATTATTATTTTTTTATCTTCCTCCTTTGAATAATAGGGAAATCCGTAATCGTATCCGATATTCCGCTATTATCACCTCCTTCCCGCTGAACAACCTTTAAAAATAACCCGGTGGGTGCCGGACACCCGCCGGTCGGATATCACTGCCAGGTCATCCACTGCGTATTGAGTTGTCCAGTCCCTTTCACACGTATTTTATTGCAAAATAATACACCCGTGCTTTTCCCCTTGTCAAGTTCATTTATATTGGAATTTGTTGAATTTGTCAAGCCCCTTTTTTTGAACCTAAAACGTTACCCCCCGGTCATGGGTACCAGCAGGGCGATGCGGTCCCCTTTCTTGAGCCTGAAGTCCGCCCCGGCAAAGTAGAACGTCCCGTTAATATTGAACTTGTATTCGTCCGCCAGCCGGTCTTCCCCCGGTACGATGACCGTACCTTCCAGCGCCGGGATTTTCTTCCTCAGGGCTGCCACCACCTCGGCCATGCCGGCGTTATCGCTCAACTCCACCTCCACCTCCCGCTTTTCGGTGATCTGCCGCGGCAGGCCGTACATCGGTATCGTCCACTTGTTCATCGGTCTTTATGCCCGTTTCCCCGATTGTACCATTGACTCAGGCTCAGGTCAACGCTGTACTGAATAATTGTAATATTGTTAAAAATTTTGTTATGATCGAGGAAATTATTGAGAGGGTATTATGACAGAAAAGAAATACACTAAGCTCAAGACCTACGAGAAATAATCTTTACTTTGGTAGTTTGAAGAGCAATGAAGAACAATAAAAAGCTAATCATTATAGCCTGTTTCATAGCCTTTGGCGTATTAGTGGGTTTCTTGAGCATCTGGTATCACCGGCATTATGACCTGTTATTTTATTTTGACCTGCCCGGGGAATTATTAAATGTTGCCTTCGGCAGCTTTTTGTGGGATTTCCTCAACGACATATTATCGGAGAATGTACTACACGCTCTCTCTCATGTCGTGCCATCAACACTGGCCTGGGGAATAATGGGTATATTGTTAGCTATTTTTCTTAAGCCAAAGGTAATAGCTTGGATAATGGTTGTTTATTTCGTATTATTCGGGGGTTTTACACTCTACATTTCATGGCCTTTGTTTTAGCTCGCCAGCTCCGGCGTGCTCAGCGTCTGGAACATCTTGTAGTAAAGCCCCTGCCTGGCCAGCAGCTCTTTGTGGGAGCCTTCCTCCACGATCTTCCCTTTATCCAGCACGATGATCCTGTCTGCCCCCGTCACCGTAGAAAGCCGGTGCGCTATGGTCAGGCAGGTCCGTCCCTTGGTGAGCTTACGCAGCGCCCGCTGCATGATGCGCTCCGTATGCGTGTCCACGTTGGACGTCGCCTCGTCCAGGATGAGTATGCGCGGGTCGGCCAGGATGGCGCGTGCCAGGCACACCAGCTGCCGCTGGCCGGCGCTTAAGCTCATGCCCCGCTGCCCCACCGGCGTTTCGTAGCCTTTATCCAGCCGGCTGATGAAGCTGTGCGCGCCCACCATCTTAGCTACTTCGACCATCTCCTCGTGGGTGGCGTTCATCTTGCCGTACTTGATGTTCTCCTCGATGCTCCCCGTGAAGAGGACGGGGTCCTGCGGCACGATGGCTATCTGCCGCCGCAGTGATTCCTGTGTCACGTCGCGGACGTCATGTCCGTCGATGGTGAGCGACCCCTTGTCTATCTCGTAAAAGCGGTCGGTCAGGCTTACCAGGCTGCTCTTGCCCGACCCCGTTTGGCCCACGATAGCCACTGTCTCGCCCGGCTTGACCGCCAGGTTGATATCGTGAAGTACCTCTTTACCTTCCTCGTAGCCGAAGCTCACGTCCTGGAAATGGATTTCTCCCTTTATCGGGGGCAGCTCGATCGCCCCCGGCTTATTCTCGATCTCTGGCTTGACCTCTATTAGCTCGAAGATGCGCGCCCCGGAGGCCATCGCCCTTTGCAGTTCCGTATACTGCATGGAGAGCTCGAGCACCGGGTCGAAGAAGCGCTGGACGTACATTAAAAAGCTCATCAGGACGCCGATGGTCATCAAGCCGTCTAACACCTGGAAGCCGCCGATGATGATGACGACGGCGAAGGAAATGCCGGTGAGGATGTTGATCATGGGCATCATCACCGCCTCCAGCTTGACGGCCGTGACGTTGGCATCCAGGTGCGCCCGGTTCACCTGGTCGAACTGCCCCATGTTCTCGCGCTCCCGTGAAAGACTCTGGACCACCCTCACCCCGGCGATGTCCTCCTGGAGCTGCGAGTTGACCGTGGCAATGGCCGTCCGCACCCGGATGAACGCCCGCCGGGCGTATTTCTGCCATATCCATACCCCCAGCACCAGCACCGGCACGATTGCCAGCATGATAAGCCCCAGCCGCCAGTTCATGCTGATCATGACCACCGAGATGCCCACCAGCGTCAGCAGGCTGGTGATGAGCGATAATATCCCCTGCGTGACCAGCTCCTGGAGCTGTGCTACGTCGTTCTGGACGCGGGACATCAGCTTGCCTACTTTATGCGTGTCGAAGAACGACAGCGAAAGATTGTGCAGGTGCGCGAAAAGCTCGGTGCGCATCCGGTAGATGACGGATTGCCCCGCGTAAGATAAATAGAGATTTTCCCAGAACCCGCCGAACCACATCACGACGGATATGGCTACCAGTATGATGGCGATGGTGTTCAGACCCCCGAGGTTCCCGTTGACGATATTGTCCGTGGCCACCCCGATGAGGAAGGGCGTTACGATGGTGACGGCGGTGCGCATGAGCATGCCGAGCGCCCCGATGCCGATCCACTTTTTCACCGGCAGCAGGTACTTGGGCAGCTTGGTGATTACCCGGCTGTCGTATATTTTTCCGAGCACCTCGTCGGAGTCGAAGCGCCCGCCGGGTCCGCCGCCGGGCGGTCCACGAAATCCTCCTCCTGGAGGACCCCCGCCAAACATAGTTACTCCTTAATCCACCAGGCTTTCTTCCTGGGGTACCATGAGCTGTGATTCGTATACTTCTTTATAAAGCCCGTTTTTAGCCAGAAGCTCTAAATGCGTGCCCTTTTCTGCCAGCTCGCCGTTGTCCAGCACCAGGATGAGGTCGGCGTTCTGGATGATGGGCACGCGGTGCGTGATGATGAAAGTCGTCCTGCCCTTGATGAGCCTGTCCAGCGCCTGCCGGATGAGCTTTTCCGTCTCGGCGTCCACGCTGGCGGTGGAGTCGTCCAGTATCAGAATGCTGGGGTCTACCAGCAGCGTCCTGGCGATGGAAAGTCTTTGTTTCTCGCCCCCGGAAAGGGTATCGCCCCGCTCGCCCACCCAGGTGTTGTAGCCTTCCGGCAGCGAGCTGATGAAATCGTGGAGATAGGCCGCCTTGGATACCTCTATGATCTTGTCCATGCCGGCATCCTTGGCGCCGTAGGCGATGTTCTCCTTGATTGTCGCCGAGAACAGGAACACGTCCTGCTGCGCGGTCACCACGTTCTTGCGCAGGGAGTCGAGCGTGACGTCGCGGATGTCCGTCCCGTCTATCAGGATACGGCCGCCGGTGACGTCATAAAATCTGGACAGCAGGTTGGCGACCGTGCTTTTGCCGCTCCCCGAGCGGCCCAGCAGCGCCACCAGCTGTCCCGGCTTGACCTCGAAGCTCACGTTTTTCAGGGCCGCCCCGAGGCTGTTATAGCTGAAACTCACGTTCTCGAATGTCACCGCCCCCTTCACCCTGCCCAGCTTGACGGCGCCGGGTTTCTCCTTGACCTCCGACTCCGTGTCTAATATCTCTAGGATGCGCTGCCCGGCGGAGGCGGTGCGGGAAACGAGGTTGACCATCATCCCCAGTCGCCGTATCGGCATCATCAATAGCCCTACCAGCAGGATGAACTGGGTGACTTCCCCCACCGTCATGCCCCCGGCCACCACCCGGTGCCCGCCGTACCAAAGGATTAGGACGGTCGGCAGGCTTATCAGCAGCACCATCGTGGGCATGTTGATGGACATGAGCCGCGCCGCCTGCATCTGGCTGTCGTAAAGGTCCTGCGCCTGTACCCCGAACCGCCGGCTTTCCTCTTTCTGGTGGGAGAACGCCTTGACCACCGCCACGCCGGAAAGGCTTTCCTCCAGCGTGTTTCCCATGAAGCCCATCATCGCCTGGACCTTGAGCCAGATGGGCCGGATGCGTCTCCCGAACGTGGCCGCCAGCCACGCTACCGGCACGACGAAGGCCAATGTCATCAGCCCCAGTTGCCAGTTCATCGTCAGCATCATGTATGATACCCCGATGAACATAATGACCAGCTGCGCCATCCCGAGCAGCCCCATGGCGAAGAACATCCGCGTGGCTTCCACGTCCACCGTGGCGCGGGACATGAGCTGGCCGGTCTGGTTGCGGTCGTGGAACGCGAAGCTTAGCCGCTGCAGCCTGGCGTAGAGGGCGTTGCGGATGTTGTAGGAAACCTTCTGGGCGACGACCTCGGCGAAGTACCGCTGGCCGTAGCCGGCAAAGCCCCTTAAAGAGCTGGCGGCGACGATGACCACCGCCGCGATGACTATCGCGCTCCGCTGGCCCATCCCGATCACGGTATCGATGCCGTCCCCGAGCATGCGCGGCACGATGATACTGAACCCCGTGCCCACGATGATGCACAGGAAGGCGAGCAGGAGCATGAACCAGTATTTTTGGACGTAGCTGGTAATTCTTAGAACAGTTCTCATATGATCAGAACGTTATTGACTCGTTTCGATATATCGCAATATATTATACCACCATCTTTACCTTTAGTAAAGTGTATATTTCTCTGCCATTGCGAGCCCCGATGTAATCGGGGTGTGGCAATCTCATTTGCTCGCCCTGAGCCTGTCGAAGGGACATTTCTAATCTCAGCCGCTTGCCCTGAGCCTGTCGAAGGGTCATTCCCAAATTTATCGGGAATCCAGTCACCTCACCCCCTTGCTCCCCCTCTCCTTGAAAGGAGAGGGGGAAGAAAAGAAAGAGGGGCTTGCCCCCTCTTCAACTCTCCTTTTACGGGTATTATCGTCCCCCTTGTTAAAGGGGGAGTGAGGAGGATTTCGCACTGCCCCTGTCCCTCTTCAACACTCCCAGGGAGTGCGTCAGCGAGAGGGGCGCCAGCCCCTCTCAATAATACTTCCCCTCTCCAGCCAATAATATCTCCGCTTTTTCGATGTTTCTGGCTGGAGAGGGGATTAAGGGGTGAGGCGTAAGACGAATCGGCACGCCAGACCTCCTTAATACTGGAGTTCCTGTAAGACCATCTTTACACATTCAGGTATCGCCGCCGCCACGGCCGGCGTGCATGACTCGCTGAAACTCTCGGTGTCCTCGGCCTCGATGGCGTAAATGTCTATCCGTAAAGGCATCTTCATCCCGAGCCTTTTTCCCATCTCCAGCGCCGTGGCCAGGTTGATATCGTGCGGCGAGCCGGCGTGCCGCGTGCTGGACAGCGCCTCGGCTTTAAGCCGGTGT
>Ga0105095_10002028_pt1 | contig 10801 bp, 11 predicted proteins | sample PPLLak2March2015_2_FD_79180 | JGI IMG/M metagenome (GOLD analysis project Ga0105095, IMG submission 79180) | Freshwater sediment microbial communities from Prairie Pothole Lake near Jamestown, North Dakota, USA - PPLs Lake P8 Core (3) Depth... | ecosystem: Environmental > Aquatic > Freshwater >... | reverse complement strand
CCGCGCTACCCCCCCCACCCGGGACGAAGCCCGAAGGAGGGCCGTGCGCGTCTCGACCGGGTGCGCATCCAGCGCGCGGGCGACGTGATTCCCGAAGTGGTGGAGGTCCTCCTCGAGCACCGGAAGGACGATCCCCCGGAGTTCCAGATGCCCTCCGTCTGCCCGGTCTGCGGCTCCCCGGTGGAGTCGAGGGGCGCGTACCACGTCTGCACCGGTGGCTGGAGCTGCCGGGCGCAGCAGACGGGGCGCATACAGCATTTCGCCAGCCGGGGGGCGATGGAGATCGATTTTCTCGGCGAGAAGACGGTGGCCCAGCTGGTGGAGCGAGGTTTGGTCAAAGACCTCTCGGACCTCTACCGGCTCGAGAAGGAGGACTTGCTTCCGCTCGACGGCTTCGCGGAGAAGTCGGCGCAGAACCTGGTGAACGCCATCGAGGCTTCGAAGAGAGCGCCTCTCGATCGCTTCCTCTTCGGGCTCGGGATCGGAAACGTGGGCCAGCATGTGGCCCAAGTCCTCGCGTCCTACTTCGGAAGCCTCGCCGGGATAATGCAGGCGAAGGAGGACGAGCTCCTCGCGGTACACGAGATCGGGGAGGAGGTGTCGCGGTCGGTGGTCGAGTACTTCGCCGACGAGAAGAACCGCCGGGTGATCGAGGACATGGTGAAAAACGGCCTCGATCTCGTCTGGGAGGCGAGCCAGAAGGAGAAGACGCTCGCGGGAACCAAGGTGGTCTTCACCGGGACTCTCAAGAAGCTCCACCGCGACGACGCGAAGCGCCTGGTGGAGGAGCGCGGCGGCCGGGTGACGTCATCGGTCAGCAAGAGCACGAGCTTCGTGGTCGTCGGCGAGGACGCGGGCGAGCCCTCCAGGAAAGCGGAGAAGGCGAAAGAGCTGGGAGTGAAGATCCTTTCCGAGGAGGAGTTCCTCGCCCTGGTGCACTCGGGCTGAACTTTTCCCCGGGCGCCTTCGTACCGATCGATCGAGATGACGAAATTCCTGCTCTGGATGATTCTGCTGGTGGTGTGCTGGCCGGCGGCGCTTCTGGCGCTCGTCCTCTACCCCTTCGTCTGGCTGTTCCTGCTGCCGTTCCGTCTGGTCGGCATCGCCGTCACCGGGGTGTTCGAGCTCCTGCGGGCGATCATTCTGCTTCCCGCGCGTCTTCTCGGGTCAAAGCCGGCGTAGCCGCACCTCGAATCCCGCGCCGCCCAGGGACGAGCGCACCAGAGCGATCGACCCTCCGTACCTTTCGACTGCCGCTTTCACGATCGCGAGCCCGAGCCCGGTGTGCTCCCGCGCCCTCCGGTCGTCCGGACGCCAGGTGAAGAAGCGGTCGAAAATCCGCTCCCGGTGCCCTTCGGGAACGCCGGGACCCTGGTCCTCGACGCGCACCACCGCCTCCGCTCCCCGGGCTCCCAGCTCGACGCGTATTTTTCCCCCGTCCGGGGTGAAGCTCAGGGCGTTGTCGAGGAGGTTCTCGAAGACCTGCCCCACCCGGTGGCCGGGCATCCGCACCTCGATTCCCGCCGCGGGCGCTTCGAGCTCGATCTCGATACCGCGCTCCCGGTAGCGCGGGGCTCCGGCGAGACCCTTCAGGACGCCGGAGAGATCGACGGTCTCGGCTGCGGGCTCTTCGATCTCCGAGTCGACGAGCGTCACCTCGCGCACCGTCGAGAGGAGCCGCTCGAGACGCGCGATCTCCCGCTCGACCACTCCCGCGAAACGCGCGCGCTCCCCGGGATCCTCGACGTCCTTCAACATCTCGGCCGCGGCACGGATCGACGTGAGCGGGTTCTTGAACTCGTGCGAGACGTCGGCCGCGAACGACTCGATGAACCGCATGCGCTCCTCGAGCCGCGAGGAGAGCTCCGAGAGCGCGCGGCTCAGGTCTCCGATCTCGTCGAGCCGTGTGGAGCCGGGAAAGCTTCCGACGAGCCGCCCGCCGCGTCCGATGAGCGCCTTCGCCTGGGAGCGCAGCTTTTCCAGCGGACGGGAGATCGTCGCCGAGAGCATCAGGCTCAGGATTGCGGCCACCCCCGCGGCGCCGACGACGTAGCGGAAGACGGCGAGCCGGACCTCGTAGAGGTCCTGCAGGATGTGGAACGTGGACTGCGAGACCAGGACCGCGCCGACGACCTCTCCCTCGTTTCGAACGGGAAGGGCGCTGTAGAGCGTCACCGAACGCTGGCCGCCGCGGGTGATGCGGGTCGCCGCCCCGTAGGAGCCCGAGAGCGCCTGGCGGATCTCGATGCCGTCGAAACGGGCGTCGGGTGAATAGGCTTCCTCCCGAGCGAGTCCGATCTCCGGCTGGACGTCCGCGAGGAGCGGGCCCACCAGGCGAAAGAGCCCGCTTCCCACCCGGTAGAGGAGCCCGGAGCGCGGGTCGGTCTCGGGCACGGGCGGCTCGGCCGTCTCCTCCTCCACGAGCCGCGGCCCGAGACGGCTGGTGTCGCAGAGGAGCCATCCGTCCCGGTCGAGGACCCGGATTCGCGAGGGAGTCTGTCGCTCGAGACGCGCGAGGATCGGCTCCGCGAGAGCGAGGTCCAGCGCGCCCCTTTCGGAGAGCGCCGCCGCGAGGAGCCGGCCCTGCTGCACCATCGAGGCCTCCTGCGACTGCAGGAGCTTCCGCTCGTAGATCGTCAGATACGAGATTCCGGCCGCGGGAAGAAACACCAGGAGGACGTTGAAGGCGAGAAGACGTATCCAGAGCCGGGAGAGGAACCTCCGGAGCGGGAGCGAGGCGCTAGCCTTCCCGGTAGCGATAACCAACGCCGTATACCGTGTCGATGGCGTCGAACTTGGGGTCGATCTGGACGAACTTCTTCCGCAGCCGCTTGACGTGGCTGTCGATGGTGCGCTCGCTGACGTAAGCGTCGTTCGGGTAGCACTCCTCCATGAGGCGCCCGCGGGACTTGACGTGGCCGGGCCGCCGCGCGAGCGCCTGGAGCAGGAGAAACTCGGTGACGGTGAGAGCGAGGAGCTCTCCCTTCCACGAGGCCTGGTAGCGGGCGAGGTCCAGCTCCAGCTCTCCCAGGGCGAGCTTCTCCTCGGGCTCGGCCGGCGATTTCTCGAGGAGCGCGAGGCGCCGGAAGAGAACCTTGATCCGGGCCAGGAGCTCTCGAACCGCGAACGGCTTCACCAGGTAGTCGTCGCCTCCGAGCTCGAGGCCGAGCACGCGATCGAACTCCTCGTCCCGGGAGGTCAGGAAGATGATGGGGAGCACCTCGGTCACGCCCCGGAGCTTGCGGCAGAGCTCGAGTCCGTCCATGCGGGGCATCACGATGTCGAGCACCAGGACGTCCGGAAGTCCCTGCGTGAACTTCTCCCACGCCGCCTGGCCGTCGGGGTAGAGGTCGACGCGGTATCCCTCCCGCTTCAGGGCATAGCCCACCGTCTCGCGGATGTTCTCCTCGTCGTCGACGACGGCCACCCGTCCTGCGTTTCTGGTCGTCATGAGCGGATATCAACAATCTAACCCATGGCACCCGCTCCGGGAAGGGCTGCCACAGGAATGCCACAATCGTTCCTTATTAATAGACCATGAGATTCTGGATGCTCTTCACGGTGCTCGCAGCCTCTACCGGGGAGGAGTCGGCTTCCGCGGTCTCCTCCGGGGAAATCGCCGCCATCCTCATGCTCCTCGCCTTTCTCGGGCTCATCGGCGGAATCCTGTTTCGCTGGAGCTCCGATACATCGTTCAAGGAGAGCTCGGTGTTCTCGCGTCCGAACCGCTGATAAAGTGAGGGCATGCTCGAGGATCTCCCGCCCCCCGATGCCGAGAGGCTGAAGAGGAGGTTCGACGCCTGGAGGGAGGCGATGGACCGCCTCAAATCCAAGGCCCCCCAGAACCCCGAGGACGAGCCCCTTTTCGCGAGCGAGCTCGAGCGGGAGTCGTGAGCGCTCCGGACTCCATACGAGACGCTTCCCTGCGTCTCTCTCGATTCGAGCTGAGCTCCGAGGAGCTCGTGCGGAGTCAGCTGGATCGCGCGCAGAAGCTCTCGGAGCTCAACGCGTTCATCTCCCTCCTGCCCGACGAAGCGATCGCGGAAGCGCGGCGGCTCGACGGAATGCGCCGCCGCGGGGAGGTCCTGGGGCCGCTCCACGGGATCCCGGTAACCGCCAAGGACCTCGTCTGGTCCAAGGGCAGCAGGACGACCTCGGGGTCCAAGATCTACGCCGACTTCGTTCCCGACCGCGACGCCCCGGCGCTCGCGAGCCTCCGCGCCCGGGGAGCGGTGCTCCTGGGAAAGACCAACCTCCACGAGCTCGCGTACGGCGTCTCGAACGTGAATCCTCACTACGGCACCGCCCGCAACCCGTGGGATCGGACGAGAATCAGCGGCGGCTCGAGCGGCGGCTCGGCGGTCGCGCTCGCGAGCGGAATCGGCTACGGCTCCATCGGGACCGACACCGGCGGCTCGATCCGGATCCCTTCCTCCCTCTGCGGGGTCGTGGGGCTCAAACCTACCTACGGAAGGGTCTCGCGCCAGGGGGTGACGCCGCTCTCGTGGAGCCTCGATCACGTGGGACCGATGGCGCGAACGGTCGAAGACGTGACGTTGCTGTACGAAGCGATGACCGGTGAGTCCGACGAAGCGCCGGAGCCGCCGAAGAGCGCCCCGCTCCGCGGTCTAAGGGTCGGCCTTCACCCGCGGTACTTTTTCGAGAACCTGGCGCCCGAGGTGGACTCCTCGGTGCGAAGCGCCCTCGGGACGCTCGAGAGCCTCGGTGCTGCCGTCGTCGAGATCGACGTGCCCGAGATCGAGCTCCAGGGCGCGTGCCGGAACACCATCGCCTTCGCCGAGGCGTCCTGCTATCACGAGAAGAACATCCGGACGCGCCCCCAGGACTACGGCGACGACACGAGAGACCTCTTGAGGCTGGGGCTCCTCGTTCCCGCGACCGACTACCTGGCTGCGCTTCGGGTGCGCCGCGTCGTCGTCGCCTCGTTCCGGCGGGCCTTCGAGGACATCGACCTGTTCGCGGCGCCATCGACTCCCGCGGCCGCGCCTCCGATTGGGGCCTCGGTCCTCGATAACGGGGAGGAGCTTCGAACCGGGCTCCTCCGGCTCCCGGGGCCGTTCAACACCACCGGCTTTCCCGCGCTCTCGCTCCCCTGCGGCTTCACCGGAGACGGCCTTCCCGTCGGGCTCCAGCTGGCGGCGGCGCCTCGACGCGAGCTCCTCCTCCTGCGCGTCGCCGGCGCCTTCGAGAGGCAATCTAGCCCGGGCCGCTCTCCTGCTGTATAGTCCGCCGTCACTTCCCAACGGAGGGTTTCGGATGTTTTTGCAGGGAAAACGAGGGCTGGTGGTGGGGGTCGCCAACAAGCGCTCGCTCGCCTGGGGAATCGCGCAGTCGGCCGCACGCGAGGGCGCGCGGCTCGCCTTGACCTATCAGGGTGAGAGGCTCGAGGAGAACGTGCGCAAGCTCGCGGCGGGGCTCGAGAGCCCCGTCATCCTTCCCCTGGACGTGACGAAGGACGAAGAGCTCGATGCCCTGGTGCCCGCCCTCGAGAGCGAGCTCGGAGGTCTCGACTTCGCGGTCCACGCCGTGGCCTTCGCCCTTCGTGACGAGCTCGACGGCGAGTTCGTGCAGACGTCGCGCGAAGGCTATCGCATCGCGCAGGACGTCTCTTCCTATTCGCTGACGGCTCTCACCCGCCGGGTGGCGCCGCTCATGACCGGGGGAGGGAGCATCCTGACTCTGAGCTACCTCGGCGGCGAGCGCGTCGTACCCAACTACAACGTGATGGGCGTCGCCAAGGCGGCTCTGGAGATGTCGGTGCGCTACCTGGCCGCGGACCTCGGGCCGAGGGGGATCCGGGTGAACGCCATCTCCGCGGGTCCGGTGAAGACCCTCGCTTCCTCGGGAGTCCACGGGATCTCGCGGATGCTGGAGCACCACCGGACGTTCGCCCCCCTCAGGCGCAATACCGACCCGGCCGAGGTGGGCGATGCGGCGGCGTTCCTGCTGTCGGACCTCGCCCGGGGGATCACCGGAGAGGTCCTCTACGTCGACTCGGGATATCACATCCTCGGTAGCGCGTTTCCCGTCGAAGCGCGATGAAGCTCGAGGCGACGCCGGAGTTCTTCGCGCTCTTCCCCGAGGCCCGGATCGCGCTCGTCGTTCTCCGCGCGATCGACAACACCCGACGATCCGACGAGGCGGAGCTTCTGCGCTCGGCCCAGGAGAGCGCGCTCTCCCGCCTCGGAAGCGGCCCTCTCGCCGAGCATCCGCGGATTCTCTGCTGGCGTGAAGCGTACCGGGCCTTCGGCGCCAGGCCCAAAGACTACCCGTCTTCCATCGAGAACCTGGCCCGCCGGGCCCTCAAAGGCGAGCCCCTTCGCTCCATCAATCCGCTGGTCGATCTCTACAACGTCGTCTCGCTCACCCATCTCCTCCCGGCCGGGGGCGAGGACCTCGACGCGATCGAGGGCGACATCGTTCTCACCCGGGCCTCGGCCGCGGAGCCCCCGGTGAAGCTTCTCGGCGAAAGCGAAGAGCGATCGCCGAAACCGGGCGAGGTGATCTACAAAGACGGTCGCAGCGCGATCTGCCGCCGATGGAACTGGAAGGAGGCGGATCGGACGAAGCTCACCGAGGGGACCCGGAACGCGATTCTCGTCCTCGAAGTGATGCCGCCGATCCCGTTCGAGGAGCTGGAAGCAGCGGCGCGGGAGCTCGAGAGCCTCGTCCTCCGACACTGCGGCGGAGACGCAAGGGTCGAGATTCTGGATCGTCAGCGTCCCGAAGTCGCTTTCGCGGCGACGTAGCCGACCAGCCCTCGCGGGAACCGGTGGTCTCCGTAGCCCGATAGCGACCGCGCCCGGAAACCTGCCTGGCGAAGAAGCTCCAATACCACGCTCCTCTCGAAGAGCCTCTGGCGGTGGACCTCCTCGCTCTTCCGATAGCGCGTGCCCGCCTTCCGGAACGAGGTGATGCGCCGGGTGAGAACGTTCCGGGTCCGATCCTCCTCCGCCGTCACCAGTACCGCCCAGTCCGATGCCGCGACGTGGGACTTCGCCGGTCCCGGGCCTCGAACACGGCCCGGAGACGCCATGTCGAAGAGCAGGATTCCGCCGGGCCAAAGCGCTCGGTGGATCCTGCGAAAGAGGCCGGAGAGGCCGCGCTCCGAAATCGGCCGCTCGACGAAGTAGTTGAAGCACTCTCCGATTCCGGCCACGGCGACCGCGCGGGGCAGCGCAGCCTCGTGGAGGGACGCTCGACGGAACGTCGCCTCGGGGACGCGCCGGCGCGCGAGTCTCAGCATCGGCTCGGAGCTGTCGATACCGAGGACGCGGTACCCCGCGGCGGCGACGGGCTCGGAGAAGATCCCGCTTCCGCAGCCGAGATCGACGACGAGGCCGTCTTCGAGTCCCGCGCGCGCCAGAGCCCGAAGGAGGACGGGAGCCGCGTTCCGCGCGACGTCTCCGAAACGGGCGTCGTGGATGTAGGCGAGGTCGTCGCGGTAGAGCACGATCCCCGTGAATATACTCCGATGGGTCGCGGGATGCCCTCGTGCGAGAATGGAATCGCTGAGTCCTATGAACCGGGGAATCGAAGGCCCGCTGGTGAGCCGGCCGGTCGTGAGCCGGCACGGAGTCTTCTTCTGGCTGTTCTCCACTCTGGTGACCGTGCGGTTCACGTTCTTCCTGGTCATGGTGCTGATGGCCGGCCTGTCGCGCCGGAGCTTCTCCGAGATCCTCGTCTGGGTTTTCGTCGCGGGCTTCGGGGTCCTCCTTCACGAGTTCGGGCACGTCGGCGCCGCCCGCTTCTACCGGCACAGGCCGCGGGTCGAGCTCTACACCATGGGCGGGGTGACGACGTGGGAGAACGACGGCCGCGCCGGCTGGAGGGAGCGCCTCGTCATCAGTCTCGCGGGCCCCGCCATCGGGCTCGTTCTCGGCGGTCTGGTGTTGCTCCTCCTCGAGACTTTCGGGCTGGGACCGGCTTCACGATGGACCTACCTCGCGCTCAGCGACTTCATGTGGGTCTCGATCGCCTGGGGCGTATTCAACCTCCTGCCCATCCTGCCCCTCGACGGCGGTCAGGCGCTCGAGGCCATTCTGACCGGACGCTTCGCCCGGGATCCCCGCCGGACGACGCGAATCGTGTCCCTGTGCGTCGGCGGCGCGGCCGCGCTCCTCGCCTTCGCCGCCGGCTGGACCTGGGCCGGCGCGCTCGCGGCGATGTTCGCGTACGACAACGCTCAAAGGATGCGGGGTGGCCGAGGGGTCCGCATCGTCGGTTAGTCGTTGACGGAGATAGCGAGAGGGTTCATTCCGAGAGGGCCTGATGGACGAAGGTGATCGCGATGGACCCTTCGCCGACGGCCGACGCCACCCGCTTGACGTTGCCCCCGCGCACGTCGCCCACGGCGAACACTCCGGGCCTGCTCGTTTCGAGCAGACGCGGCCTTCTTGCGAGCGGCCAGCGCGCCGCGGCGAGGTCCTCCTCCGTCAGGTCCGGCCCCGTCTTGATGAAGCCGTCGGCGTCGAGAGCGACACAGCCGTCGAGCCACTTCGTGCTCGGAACCGCGCCGGTCATCGAGAACAGGTGACGGATGTCGTGACGGGTGACCGCGCCGGTCTCGTTGTCGCGCCAGCTCATTCGCTCGAGATGGCTCTCTCCTTCGAGAGCCACGATCTCCGTTCTCGACCGCAATACGATGCCGGGGTGCTGCTCGATGCGTCGAATCAAGTATCGCGACATGCTCTCGGCGAGTCCGGCGGCACGCACGAGAATGTTCACGCGCGCCGCCGTCTGCGCCAGGAACAACGCGGCCTGGCCCGCCGAGTTCCCTCCGCCCACGATGACCACCTCCTCGCCGCGGCATAGCTGTGCCTCCATCGGTGTGGCCACGTAGTACACCCCCGCACCCTCGAAGCGCTCGCGGTTGTCGACGAGAAGCTTCCGGTATCGCGCGCCGGACGCGATGACGACGGTCCGCGCCAGGATGCGCATGTCGCCTTCGATCTCGATAGAGTACGGCTTCCGCTCGCACGACAGCCGTTGCGCTCCCTTCGCGATCATGAGCTCGGCGCCGAATTTCTCCGCCTGGGTCAGCGCCCGCCCCGCGAGCTCCTGACCCGAGATTCCAGTGGGAAATCCGAGGTAGTTCTCGATCTTCGAGCTGGAGCCGGCCTGTCCGCCGGGAGCCTCGGACTCGACGACGAGAACATCGAGCCCCTCCGAAGCGCCGTACACCGCCGCCGCGAGCCCGGCGGGCCCGGCCCCGATGATGAGGATGTCGCGGAGGCGCACGGGATCGATCGCGTCGTTGAAACCCAGGCAGTCGGCCACCTGCAGGTTGGTCGGGTTCCGCAGCACCACGGTCTCGCGGCAGATGAGCACCGGCACGTCAGAGACGCCGACACCGAAGTGATCGAGCAGATCCTGCACTCCCGAATCGCGATCGAGGTCGACGAACGTGTAGGGATGTCCGTTCCGGGTGAGGAATTCCTTGACCCGGAGCGTGCTCTGGCAGAAGACCGACCCGATGAGCACGACGTCTCCGAGTCCCTGAGCGATGAGCTCGATTCGGCGAAGCAGGAACGCTCGCAGGAAGATGTCGGAGAGCTCGCCGTCCGTCTGCACCAGAGCCAGGAGATCGTCCCGCTTCACGTCGATCACTTCTCCCGGCTCGGCGACCCGGAGGCTCGCGAGCGCGCGCCGCCCCGAGATGATGCTGAGCTCTCCCGTGAACTGGCCCGGCCTTTGAACCGCGATGATTTCCTCGGCATGCGCCAGGAGCCGAACAATCTCGACGGACCCCGCGGTGACCACGAAGAACGACTCGACAAGCTCTCCCGCCGATGCAAGCAGCTCCCCGCGGACGACTGGACGGACGCGCCCGTGAGACTTGACTCGCGCGACCTGGTCCGGGGTCAGGGTAGGGAAGAGCCGGTCGGTACGCGAGGACTCCGCCGAAGGCGCGATCCGTCTTTCTTGGGGCGTCCCGGAATCCGCGGCCACGAGTCACTGTCTTCAGACGAGGGCATCAAGTCAAGCTCCAGAGCCTACGGCGCACGCTCGACGCACGCAGTCGAAGTCCGCAAGGAAATTGGCGCGCTTTGCATTGTGGGCCGGGGCCCGCATCTGCACCGCCGGCATTCGCCCGTCAGAGGGTAGCCGCCGGGACGCTCGAGGCCAGGCCTCGATTGCGCCCGAAGCTCTTGCTCGACATAAGATTCCTCGCGTGTCTCCTGGAGTCGCTCTTGGCGCGCTTCTGTACGTCAACGCGGTGCTGTTCGTCCTCGCGGCGTTCGCTCCCTCGGTGCCGAGGCTCGCGTTTCCCGCGTTTCTTTCGGCCGGCCCGCTCCTTCTGACGCTCGTCCCCCTCCTGCTCGTCAACGGGTTTCTCCACCGAGGCGCCCTGGCTCCGTCGTGGAAAGTCCTCCTGACGTTCGGCGTCGTTCTGTCGCTCGTCGTTCTCACGCGCCTTCCCCACCTCGGAAATCCGCTCGCGTGGATGAACTCGGACCGATCGGTGACGCTTTTGATGGCGAAGCACATCGCTGAAGGCGTCAGTCGTCCGATCTATTTCTACGGGCAGCTGTACCACGGGAGCCTCGACGCCTACCTCTATTCCTTCGTCCACCGCGCTGGCGGTTCGCTGCCCCTCTCGGCCGCCGTCGTGAACCTCGTCCTGTTCGCGTTCTTCATCTGGATCGGCGCCGCCCTCGTGCAGAGGATTTCGGGCTCGGCATCTCGTTTCTACCCGTTGCTGCTTCTATCGGCGCCGCTCACCGGGGCCTCGTTTCTCTCGATGGACTACCTTCGGGGGATTCCGCTGATCGTCCTG